>Ga0134123_10003388_pt1 | contig 10372 bp, 9 predicted proteins | sample KB303_FD_96460 | JGI IMG/M metagenome (GOLD analysis project Ga0134123, IMG submission 96460) | Terrestrial soil microbial communities without Nitrogen fertilizer from Kellogg Biological Station, Michigan, USA - KB3-0-3 | ecosystem: Environmental > Terrestrial > Soil > Unclassified ...
CTCGACCGCGTCGGCAAGAACCTGCAGGACCGCTACGAGGTCGCCGTCGTCAACCGGCTGAAGCAGCCATGGGAAATGCTGCGCGGCGCGACGTTCACCGAGGCGGACCCGCAGTATCGGGAGTGGAAGGCGAGCCGCACCGGCATCTACACGACCAACGGCATTCCGATCTGCGTTATCGCCCGTTCTACCGGCGCCCAACCCTCGCCCGACCTCTTCTGTTACGCGGTGCTGGCCGACTTCCGCGGCTACAAGCCCGGCTATTCGCAAGTCCTGCGCGAGCACACGAACTACCTGACGTGGGTGGTGTTGAAGGGGCACACGAGCAACACCGGGGGAGAGGTGACGCTGGCGTCACGCGATCCGCGCGTGCGCCCCGCGATCAATTTCAAGTATTTCGACGAAGGGACCGATACGACGGGCGGCGACCTGACGGCAGTCGTGAAGGGCATCTCGCTGGTTCGCCGCATGACCGCCGGGTTGACGGCATCGCTCGGGATGGTCGAGGAGATGCCCGGGCCGGACTATCCCACCGAAGCATCGCTGCCGGAGTTCGTCCGCACGCACGCGTGGGGACATCACGCGTCGTGCACCTGTCCGATCGGTCCCCGGGATCGCGGCGGGGTGCTGAGCGGCGACTTCAAGGTGCACGGTGTCGACGGCCTGCGCGTGGTGGATGCGTCGGTCTTTCCGCGCGTGCCGGGGCTGTTCATCGTGAGCGCGGTCTACATGGTCGGTGAGAAGGCTGCGGACGTGATCATCGCGGAAGCGCAGGGCAAGAAAGTCGGTCTGTAACGACAACGGGGGTCCCCATGCAGGGCATGCAGCGGAAGAACATCATCGTCTGCGCCGACGGCACCGGCAACACGACCATCAAGGACCGTGGCACCAACGTCTTCAAGTTGTACGAAGCGGTGGACCAGAACGGCCACAGGAAGGATGCGTCGCTGCGGCCGCAGGTGGCGATCTACCACGACGGCGTCGGCACCGAGACGCTGAAGTACCTGCGCATCTTCTCGGGCGCGACGGGGTTCGGCCTGTCGCACAACATCCGCAACCTCTACGCGAGCGTCGCGCGGGTCTACGAACCGGGTGACGACCTCTACCTGTTCGGCTTCAGCCGCGGCGCCTTCACGGTGCGCACGCTCGCCGGGCTGATCCTCACCTGCGGCATCCTCGATGCCGACGCCTACGAGACGAACGAGGATTTCGTGCGCGCGGTCAGGCAGGTGTACCGCGCGTATCGTTCGAAGTACCAGTCGCTGCTGTTCGACGTCCTCGCCGGCCCGGTGCGGCGCGCGCGCGGCGAGCGCGCGGCCGTGCCGCTGAACCTCGCGGTGATGCCACCGGATGCGCGCATCCGCTTCATCGGCGTGTGGGACACGGTCGACGCCGTCGGCGCACCGTTCAACCTCGCCGACTTCATCAATCGCTACATCTACGCCTTCAAGTTCCGGACGACGACGCTCGACAGGCGCGTGGAATGCGGGCGGCACGCGCTCGCGCTCGACGAAGAGCGCGAAGCCTTCAAGCCGGTGCTGTGGGACGAGACCGGCGCGCCCGAGGGACAGGTCAAGCAGGTGTGGTTCGCCGGCGTGCACTCCAACGTGGGTGGCGGCTACCCGCGCCAGGGCATGTCGCTCGAGCCGCTCGAATGGATGATGGCCGAAGCACAGAACAACGGCGTGCGCTTCGTGCCGGGCGACCGCCAGAGCTACTACATCCACGCGGACGTGAACGACAAGATGTACGACCCGCGCGCCGGCCTCGGCATCTTCTACCGCTGGCAGCCGCGCGATGTCGAAGCGCTGCGCAGCGGGATCGCCGCCGGCCCCGCGCTGGTGCATCGCAGCGTGTTCGAGCGCATCGCGCGCAACACCGAGGGGTATGTCCCCGGCTCGCTTCCGCCCGACGTCGCGGTCGTCAGTTCCTCGATGCTGCCGACCGACTGGCGCGTCCGCGTCATCGAGGCGCAGATCGCCCGCGCGCACGCGGGCCAGGGATCGCTCGTCAGCCGCAACCGGTCGCTCCTGCGGCTCGGGCAGGTCTCGTACTGGTCGCTGCTGGCCGCGACGCTGCTCGTCGCGGTCGCCGGCATCGTGCTCTACGTCGTCGATGAGTGGAACAGGCATGCGACCGTCGGGGAACGGCTCGAGGCGATCGCCGGCGGGTTCTTCAAGGGAGAGTGGGTCGGCCGCGTCGCCGAGGCGCTGTGGGCGCATCCGCTCATCCTCGCCATCGGCGGCGGGCTGCTCGCGCTGGCGTTCGCGCTGCAATTGTGGACCGATCGCAGGATGGACCGCGCATACTCGCAGTTCTGGCATCCCGTGCGCATGACGCTGCGCTCGGCGCTCGGACTGCAGATGCTGCCGTCCGAGCGCGATGTGGCGGCGCTCCGGACCGGCGCCGACGTCGTCTGAGGCCGGGCGCTCAGCGCGACGAGGTCGCGCCCAAGTCCTCGTAGATGGCCTGGACGGCCAGCTTCATCCCCTCGGACGTGTAGCCCTTGTACTTGTCCATCTTGATCGACGCCGCCGCGGCGTCGGCCGTCTTGCCGGCGCGACGTGCGGTCTGCACTTCGCTCAGCAGATCCGCCGTGTAGCGCTGATACTCCTGCAGGTCGTTCCACTTCATCAGCGGGGCGTGGCCCGGGACGACGACGTCGACGTTCTTGACCGTCGCCACGGCTTTCGACAGCGTCTGCGGGTAGGCAACGCCGCTGCCGCCGTTGGCGCGATCGATGCGCGGCGCGTCTTTCCGCGCGAAGAGGTCGCCCGTCTGCAGCACGCGCAGCGCCGGGAAGTAGACCATCGCGTCGCCATTGGTGTGCCCGGCGCCGAAGTAATAGAGGTCGATGCGCTCGCTGCCGCTGCCGATCGTCAGCGTGTCCTTGAACGTCCGCTTCGGCAGGAAGACGGCCTTGTCGCCCTTGAAGGCGTCCATCTTCGCCATGTTGGTCTTCGTGTTCTCCTGCGCGACGATCTCGACGCTGGTGCCGAACTTGTCGTCGTTGCCCGTGTGATCCCCGTGCGTGTGCGTATTGATGATCATCGTCACCGGCTTGGTGGTGACGGACTTCACGCGGTCGAGGAACGTCTGGCCCCAGCCGGCGAGCTTCGTGTCAACGAGCACGACGCCGCCGTTGGTGATGAACACGCCGACGTTGCCGCCGCTGAACGTGGCGTCGTTGCCGGGCGTGGAGCTGGTGAGGACGTAGTAGTTGTCGGAGACCTTCTGCACGTCGATGACCTGTTTCGCCTGCTGCGCGGCGATCGAAATGGAGAGAGCGCCGACGACGATCAAGGCTCCGAGCACGAGCATTCTTTTCATGGTGGGGAATCATACTCTCAGTTCTCCGCGCAGCACGGTGACCGCCCGGCCCGCCATGCGCACGCGATCGCCGGCCAGCGTCACGCGCAGGACGCCTCCGCGCGGCGACGCCTGGTAGGCCATCAACGCTGTCTTGCCCAGCCGCGCGCCCCAGTACGGACCGAGCGCGCAGTGTGCCGAGCCGCAGACGGGATCCTCCGCGATGCCCGTCGCGGGCGCGAAGAACCGCGAGACGAAGTCGAACCCCGGCATCGAGGTCCGGCTGGTCACGATGATGCCCCGCACGGGAATCCGGCCCAGCATCTCGAGATCAGGCGTCAACGAGCGGAGGTCTTCTTCGCTCGCCAACTCGACCATGTAATCGAACTGGTTCCGCAGGACGCTCGCCGGATGCATGCCGAGCCCTTCGATCAACTCGTCCGGTGGTGCGCATGGCTGCGCCACCGTGGCGGGAAAATCGAGCTCGATGAATGCGCCGTCGTGCGTCGCGGTGAGGACACCACTCCGGGTGCGAAAGCGTCCGGTGCCGCCGCGGGGCAGCAGGCCTTCCTCGAGCAGCGCGTGCGCGGTCGCGAGCGTTGCATGGCCGCACAGGTCGACTTCGACCGTGGGCGTGAACCAGCGGAGCGACCAGTCGTCCCCTTCGCGGCGGACGAACGCGGTCTCGGACAGGTTCATCTCGGCGGCGACGCTCTGCATCCACTTGTCGTCGGCGGTGGCGCCGTCGAGCAGGCAGACCGCCGCGGGATTGCCCGTGAACGGAGCGTCGGCGAACGCGTCGATTTGAAACAGTCGCATGGCCTGACTCCTAGCGAGGCTCCGCCTCGGACCGTGCAGCATGTGGGTGGATACGGCTGAACTGCGCGGCGAACACGTCGCGCGTGATCTCGAAGACGACGCTCTCGGCGCCGCCCGGCTCACGCGTCCTCGTGCCGACGCGCACGCCGCCTATCTTCTCCATCGCGCGCTGCGAGCGCCCGTTGTTCGGACCGACCATGAAGACGACCGAGTTGACGAAGCGGAAGGCGTGCCGCAGCATCAGCTCCTTCATCTCCCTGTTGAAGACGCCGCCCCAGTACGCGCGCGGCAGGAACGTCCACCCGATCTCGATCTCGCTGCGGGCCTCGTCGAAGCCGTAGTACCTCGACGATCCGATCGTCCGGCCGGTGGCGCGATCGACCACGGCGAACGCGCCGCCCGACGCCAGCGCGCCGCCGAAGAACCCCTCGAACACGTCCCGCTTGTAGCGGTCGCTCTGCGGGTGCTGTTCCCAGATGCGCGGATCGGACGCGACGGCGTACAGATCGTCGAAATCCTCGGGCCGGAGCGGCCGCAGCTCGACGAGCGCGCCCGTCAGCGTCGGTTGGAGGTCGAACGGCATCGGCAGATATAATCCGGTAGTTTTCGAAAGGGTTGTCTGTGAGACAAGTTCTGATCGCGGCTGGATGCGCACTCGTCATCGCCACGCAGCTGGGGGCCCAGGGGCGCGGCGGCAACAGGGCGGGCGGGGACGGTGCAGCGCAAGGCGGCGCCGCGCAGGGCGGCGACACGACGCGCGACGTCAGCAACGGCACGCCGTCTGCCAACGGACTGAACATCGAGGGCGGGGTCGCCTTCATCAATCCTGGAACGCCGGTGCTGAGCGACTCGGAGCTGAACAGCCAGCCGATTCCGCGGCTGCCGGACGGGAAGATTGATCTGACCGGCCCGTGGGTCGGCGGCGGCACGGTCGCCGACATCGAGCGCGACGGCGGCCTCAAGCCCGGCGAGCTGCCGCTGCTGCCGTGGGCGAAGGAGCTGCGCGACAAGCGGAGGTCACAGGACGATCCCTACACGGCGTGCATGCCGATGAGCGTGCTGCGGACCAATCCTTATCCGTGGAAGTTCGCGATGTCGTACACCGCGAAGGGGCTCTCGCACATCTACATCCTGCACGAGCTGATGGACGACGGCGCGCATCGCGTGGTCTACATGGACGGCAGAAAACATCCGGCGAGCCCAATTCCATCGTGGATCGGGCACTCGATCGGCCGCTGGGAGGGCGACGCGCTCGTCGTCGATACCGTCGGCTTCAACGACAAGGCGTGGTTCGATCGCCGCGGCACGCCCCATACCGAGCAGCTCCACATCGTCGAGCGATATACGCGCCCGAATTACGGGACGCTGGTCAACGACGTGACGCTCGAGGACCCGGGCGCGCTGGCGCACCCGGTGAAGCTGCAGTTCAAGGCGCGCCTCATGCGTCCGGACCGCGAGACCGGCACCGGCGACCTGATGGAATTCGTCTGCAACGAGAACAATCAGTACGGGTCCGCTGGCGGGTTCAGGCCCGGCACCGGCGGGGGCAACGCTCCGAAATAATCACCGCCAGGGGAAACGGCGGCAACATTAACAACAGGTGACAGCCTTCCGACGGGCCGCCTGACGGCGGCCCCTACGTGCCTCCGTTCACACAACGTGTCACGGCCGGTTGACTCTCCGCGGGTACGCTCCTAGACTCGCGCACGCGTAAGTCATTTCCCACACATCCGCAGGGCTCGCGCACGCGTCATTCCCTCACTCTTATCTCCGTCAAGGAGGAACACCATGAAGAAGGTCATGTTCCTGCTACTCAGCATCGCTTTCATCCTGCCGTGGACCTTATGGGCTCAACGCAGCAGCAACGGTGATGAACACGGTCGGAACCTGGAGCATCACGACCACAACGTGAAGACGCCGGTTCATCTCGTCGGCGTCATTCCCGTTCCCGGCAACCCGGTTGTAAGCGCTGACATCTCGTGGACGGACCCCGTAACGGAACGGTATTACTTCGCCGATCGATCGAATTCCGGCGTGGACATCATCGACGCCGAAGAGGACGTCTTCGTGGGTCGCGTCACCGGCATGGCGGGTCCGAACCCGAGCGGAGGAGGAACAGCGACGACAAATGGACCCGGTCCCAACGGTGTTCTGGTCACGCCGAATCAGAACCTCTGGGCGGGTGATGGCAACAGCATGGTGCGGATTGCCGACGTCAATCCGGACTCGCCCAGCTACCTGACCATCATTGCCTCAGCGAGCACGTCGATCCCTGCCTGCGACAGCAGCACGGCGCACTACTGCGGACGCGCCGACGAGCTCGGATACGACCCGCGACACCATCTGATTCTGATTGCGAACGACGCCCCGCGCGATGTCAATCTGCCGCACGCCCCCATCGCTCCGTACGCCACGTTCATCTCCGCGGTGCCGCCATACAGCGTCCTCGGCCACGTCTCGTTCCCCAACGCCGGCGGATTGGAGCAGCCGTTGTGGGACGCAGAGACTGGACGCTTTCTCCTGACCGTCCCGGGAAAGATCGTCAACGGCCTCGTCGCTCAGGATCCAACGGTGGCCGTCATCAACCCGACGACGCAGATGGTGGAGAAAACGTACGACATCAACTGCCAGACACTCGCCGGGAACACGAGCGTCAGCGCTAACGGGATCGCGCTCGGACCGTTTCAGCACGTGCTCGTGTCCGCGTGCGGCTTGCCGATTATCCTGAGTGCACTGAACGGCCACGTCTTCAACGTCATCAAGCAGGTGGGCGGCGGCGACGAAGTCTGGCACAACCCGGGCGACGGCCGGTTCTTCGTCACGGGTGTGGATATGACCGCGCCGGTTCAGCCGGGCGTGCAGTCACTCGGTGTGATCGATGCGGAAACGAGCGAGTGGCTTCAGAACGTAGCGGACCCGGGGGGAAGGAACCCGGCCGCGTTTGCCGAAAACAACCATATCTTCACGATCGTTCGACCCACCGCCGCCATGGTCGCTGACCCGGCGACGGACAACACCACGTGCGCGCAGTTCGGGTTCAGGGGAACCGGGTGCGTAGCGTTGTTCGAGCACGACGAGAAGTAAGGCTCCGGCAGCCCCCTCGCGGGCCTGCCCAAGTCAAGCTCCAAGCTCCAAGCTCCAAGTTCCAAACGTGTTGGATTTCTTGGAGCTTGGATCTTGGACGCTTGGAACTTGGATCTTAGAAGCTATTCACATCCCATCGGGCGATTCGGCCCTCCGGGTATGCGCGCCGGGGCTGGATACGCATTCGAGTAGATCTCGGCGTAGCGAACCCTCACGCCGTCCTTGTCCAGGAATCCCATCGACTGATTGAAGAGCGCCGGCGGCGGCGCATTGCCGGGTACCGTCGCCTCGGTGATGTAGATGCGGTTCTCGTGCATGTAGACCGTGGCGAAGGTTTTTGACTTGTCCGGATTGGTGAGCTGCACGCGCCGGCCTTCTATGCGATCCGTGTTGGCGTAGCCGTAGTACGTAACCTTGGCGTCCCGCTTCAGGAAATTCCACACCGCGTACTCGAGCGCCCCGCGCAGCTCGTTGTTCCCCTGGTTCGTGCACTGGTCGGGATACGCCGCGCATCCCTTCACCCGCTCGGCGTGAAGCTTGACGATGTCACGGTAATCGACCACGGTGACCGAGAAGCGGCTGGTCCCCTCCTCGTAGATGTGCTGATGGGCGGTAAGCGTCAGCCCGAATTCCGTCGGGTAGGCGACGTCCTTCACCTGCGGCTGCTTTGGGAAGTTCACGAGGAAGGCATCGGATCGGCTGTAGTACTCGATCCACTCCTGGGCGAGGCACGGGGCGGCGATAGACAGAATCAGTGCGGCCAGAGCCAGTCGAATCAGGCGCATATGTCCCCCTCTGCAGGCCCAGATATTACGCCAGAGGCGGCTGGGTGTACGTAGGCCGGGTGCCGCCGAGCATCCGATGCCATGCGCAGGCGGACCCGGCAGGGCCAAAAAGGCCCGGTGGGGTAGGATTCCCCCAATGAACAGGCAGGTCAGGGCGGTGGTGCGCGTCTCCAGCGGCAATTTCCTGGAGATGTACGACTTCATGGTCTTCGGCTATTACGCCGCGGCGATCGGCCGGGCGTTCTTCCCGAGCGGCAACGAATTCGCCTCGTTGATGCTCTCGCTGATGACCTTCGGCGCCGGCTTCCTGATGCGTCCGCTCGGCGCGCTGGTGCTGGGCGCGTACACCGACAAGCACGGCCGCCGCGCCGGGCTCGTGCTGACGCTCGCCCTGATGTCGATCGGCATCGTGACCATCGCGTGCACGCCCGGCTACGCGACGATCGGCCTGATCGCGCCGCTGCTGGTGCTGAGCGGCCGGCTGCTCCAGGGATTCTCCGCGGGGATGGAGCTGGGCGGCGTCTCCGTGTATCTGGCCGAGATCGCCCCGCCCGGGCGCAAGGGCTTCTACGTCAGCTGGCAGTCGGCCAGCCAGCAGATGGCGGTGATGTTCGCCGCGCTCATCGGCGTCATCCTCAACGTGACACTCACGCCGCAGGACATGGCTAGCTGGGGCTGGCGCGTGCCGCTGCTGATTGGCTGCGCCATCATCCCGTTTCTCATCCGCCTCCGTCGTTCGCTCGAGGAGACCAGCGAGTTCCTCGCCCGGCCGCGTCGGCCTGCCGCCTCGGAGGTGATGCGATCGCTGGCGTCGAACTGGGCCCTCGTCGTCATCGGCACGCTGATGGTGACGATGACGACGGTGTCGTTCTACATGATCACGGCCTACACGCCGACCTTCGGCAGCGCGGTGCTGCACCTGACGAGCGGCGACAGCCTGATCGTCACGCTGTGCGTCGGTGCGTCGAACCTGCTGTGGCTGCCCGTGATGGGCGCGTTCTCGGATCGCGTCGGCCGGCGTCCCCTGCTGATCGCCTGCACGCTGGGGATGATCGCGACCGCCTATCCGGCGATGCTCTGGCTCGTCGACGGGCCAACGTTCTGGAAGCTGCTGGCGGTGGAGCTCTGGCTCTCGTTTCTTTACGGCAGCTACAACGGCGCGATGGTCGTCTTCCTCACCGAGATCATGCCCGTCGAAGTGCGGACGGCGGGCTTCTCGCTCGCCTACAGCCTCGCGACCGCTATCTTCGGCGGCTTCACGCCCGCGATCAGCACCTACCTGATTCAGCTCACGGGCAACCGCGCGGTGCCGGGCCTGTGGCTGTCGTTTGCAGCCGTGTGCGGTCTGGTCGCGGCGCTCCTGGCCCGGGCGCAGCCAGCGCCGCTGGCGGTGCCGGCCCCCGAACCGCGCGGCATCCGCGTGACCGCGGAAGCCTGAGCGCCGCGTTCGTCGTCAAAGGTGATCTCTCCGCCCCTCGACAGGCTCGCTGCGCCCCGAACCTCTCGAAGGGCCCGAGTCGTACCGCTCGGCCGCGCCGTCAATGAGCTTGCCGAGCAGATAGACGACGACGATGATTCCGAAGTTGACGAGGACGACGGTCCACCCGAGCGACATCTAACCTTCACAGTCAGGGGGCAGGTGGCAGGGGGCAGGGGGCAGTAGGTGGCACTGGACAGGGGACAGCAGCTGCCTGCCTCCTGTCTCCTGCCACTCCTGCCACCCGCCTCCTGCCACCTGCCCCCTAGAACGAATTTCCAAGAAACGGCAGCATGCGGCCGCAGTACATCACCGCGATGAAACTGCACAGCGCCGCCCACCCGATGGCGCGCTCGCGAAAATGCGTCGGCGTGTCCGCCTCCGTCTTCCACGCCGCGGGCCAGACGGTGAGGTACAGCAGGTCGGCGGCCGCGACGAGCAGGAAGATCAGCTTCCAGTAGAACACCACGTTCGTGGTGTAGCCCTTCGGCGTGGCGATGTAGAACATCATCCCGCTGACTTCGTTCACGCCGAACCCGAGCAGCGCCCACGGCAGCAGCCGGTGCAGCGACGGGTACGGGATGCGCGTGAACCATCCCATCAGCCGCAGGTTGGCGAGCAGCAGGACGCCGAACCAGAGCGTCATGCCGACGAAGTGCGCGCTCTCGAGCGTCGGCCAGACCCACTGATGGCCCGGTCCGTTGACGAAGAACCCCACTGCGGCCGCCGAGGCCGAGAAGATCGACTGCGCGCCGGCAGTCGCGGGATCCGCCAGAATCTCCGGATGGCGGATGCCGCCGCCGATGCTGGCCGCGACGGTCATCAGGCCGAGCGAGACCGCCGCCATGACGAACACCAGGATCGTGGCGCTCGGCGGCACGCGATGCGTGCGGCGCCA
>Ga0134123_10003389_pt1 | contig 10370 bp, 8 predicted proteins | sample KB303_FD_96460 | JGI IMG/M metagenome (GOLD analysis project Ga0134123, IMG submission 96460) | Terrestrial soil microbial communities without Nitrogen fertilizer from Kellogg Biological Station, Michigan, USA - KB3-0-3 | ecosystem: Environmental > Terrestrial > Soil > Unclassified ...
CGCAGATAGGCGGGCTCGGTGGGGAGCTGGTGGATGAGCAAGAGCCAGTCGTTGCCGTCGCTTGCCATGCGTGATACAACTGTATCATCGTAATGACGCAGCAACAACTGGAGGCGATCCAATGGCCCTCGATCCGCTCCTCGCGATTTCGGCCACCGACGTTGGCGAGCTGCTCGATCCGAAGAGCTGCATCGCGGCGGTGGAGCGCGCATTCCGGCTACTCGGCGAGGAGCGCGCCCAAGCGCCGGCCTTGTGCGGCCTGCACGTCGAGGGCGGCGGCTTCCACGTCAAGGCGGCGGTGCTCGACGACGAGGCGGGCGGGCACTGGTTTGCCGCGAAGGTGAACGCCAACTTTCCCGCCAATCCGCGTGAGCGCGGACTGCCCACTATCCAAGGTGCGATGCTGCTGATGAATGCCACGAGCGGCGAGCCGCGCGCGTTGATCGACTCCGCTTCGATCACCGCGCTACGCACGGCGGCAGCAACGGCGGTGGCGGTGCGCTGGTTGGCTCGGCCGGACGCCGAGACCGCGGCGCTCGCGGGATGCGGCGTGCAAGGCAGAGCGCACCTCGCCTTCCTCGCCGCGGTGATGCCACGGCTGCGGCTGCTGCGGCTCCACGATCCCGACGCCGCTGCGCTGCGCTCCGCGCTCGAGGCCGCCGCGGCGCTCGGGATCGCCGCCGAGCCAGCGGCCAATCTCGCCGCCGCCTGTCGCGAGAGCGACGTCTGCGTCACCTGCACGCCGTCGCGGCGGCCGCTGCTCGAAGCCGGCGACGTTTCGCCCGGCGCCCTCGTCGCCGGTGTCGGCGCCGACAACGGCGAGAAGCACGAGCTCGCGCCCGCGCTGCTCGCGCGCGCCGTGGTGGTGACCGACCTCCTCGCGCAGTGCGAGCAGATCGGCGATCTCCACCACGCTCTCGCCGCCGGCGCACTGCGGCGCGAGGACGTACACGCCGACCTCGGCGAGGTGATCGCCGGCCGCAACCCGGGCCGCACGGCGGCCGACGAGGTGGTGGTCTTCGACTCCACCGGCATGGCGCTGCAGGACGTCGCCGCAGCGGTGGTCGTCTACCAACGCGCCATCGCCGCCGGCCGCGGCACGCCGGTCGCTCTTGCGCGATGATGGGCCGCCCGCCGCGCAGGCGGCCGGCGCACGGAGGATCGCTATGACCGACATCGCGAATCTCGTCGACCGCGACCAGGCGATCGGCTACCTGATGCGCTTCCTCGCCGTCGAAGGCACCACCGGCCACGAGGGCGCGATCGGCGAGGAGATCGCCGCCGCCCTACGCGAGCTCGACGTGCCGGCCGAGGCGATCCGCTTCGACGGCGCCGAGCGGCGCATCCCGGTGCCCACCGAGAGCGGCAACCTGATCGCCGACGTCGCCGGCGACCCGTCGCTGCCGCGTCGGATGTTTTCCGCCCACCGCGACACGGTGCCGCTCTGCGCGGGCGCCAAGCCGGTGCTCCAGGGCGACCGCGTGGTGCCCGCCGGCCCGACGGCGCTCGGCGGCGACGATCGTACCGGCGTCGCGTGTCTCCTCACCATGCTGGCGAAGCTGCGCCGCGAGCGCCTGCCGCACCCGCCGCTGACGCTCGTCTTCACCGTGCGCGAGGAGAGCGGTCTGTGGGGCGCGCGCCACCTCGACGTCTCGATGCTCGGCGCGCCGGCGCTCGCCTTCAACGTCGACGGCTCCTCGGCCGACGTGCTCACCATCGGTGCCGTGGGGGCGTCACGCTGGGAAGTGGAGATCACCGGCAAGGCGGCGCATGCCGGCCTCCACCCCGAGGAAGGGGTTTCGGCGCCGATGGTGGCGTCGGTGGCCCTCACCGCCGTGCAGCGGCGCGGCTGGTTCGGTCGTATCCGTCGCAAGGGCGGCGGCGCCGGCACCTCCAATCTCGGCAGCATGTCCGGCGCCGACGGTGGCCGGGTCGGCGGCCCCACCAACGTCGTCACCGACTACGTGAAGGTCGAGGGCGAGGCGCGCAGTCACGACGAGCGCTTTGTGGCGAAGATCGTCGACGCCTACCGCCGCGCCTTCGAGGCGGCGGCGCAGAGCCTGCCGAGCTCGACAGGCGCACGCGCCCAAGTGGCGTTCACCAGCCGCCTGCAGTACCACCCGTTCAGGCTCGACGAGGGGAGCGAGTCCGTGCGTTTCGCGATCGAGTGCGCGACAGGCCTCGGCCTCACGCCCCAGCTGCGCCACTCCGACGGCGGCCTCGACGCCAACTGGCTTGCCCATCACGGCATCCCCGCCGTCACCTTCGGCGCCGGGCAGCGCGGCATCCACTCGGTCGATGAGTCGGTGGACATCGCGGACTACCTCGGCGGCTGCCGGCTGGCCGTCGCGCTCGCCCGCGCCTGAACCTGCCGGCGGCCGCGAGCCCGCCGGCGCGTGGCGCCCGCTTGCGCCATGACGGCGTGGGCCCGGCCGCCGTAGGAACGTAACCTTCGGCCGCGACATCCGTATCGCTATGTACAGGATCCCTGAATATGATGGAATCCTAGTCATGGACACTGCGAAGAAGGGGAGCACCGACCTGCTGCTGCTGGCATTGCTCGACGAGGGCGACCTGCACGGCTACGACGTCGGCCGCCGCATCGAGCAGCGCTCGCGCGGCACGCTGAGCTTCACGCTGGCATCGCTGTACGACACGCTCTACCGGCTCGAGGAGCGCCGCCTCATCCGCGGCCGTTGGGTGGAGAAGCCCGGCCAGCGGCGGCGGCGCTACTACCAGATCACCGCCCAGGGCCGGAAGGTGCTCGCCAGCGAGCGCGAGGAGTGGGGGCGGTTGATCGCCGCGCTGATGTTGGTCGCCGGCGTCGAGCCGGCATGAGGCCGCGCGCATGAACGACGAGGCGAAGCCCGCTCCCGAAAAGTCGCAGCCCGCTCCCGACTGGCGCACCGCCGTCGAGCACCGCGCCGCTGAAGTGGGCGTCGACCTGCCGACTCCGACGATCGACGAGCTGGCGCAGCACCTCGAAGACCTTTACACCGCCGCCCTCGCCGAGGGCGTCCCGCCCGAGGCCGCTCACGCACGTGCCACCGCCGCGCTCGCCGAGTCCTCCTTCGCCACTCTCCGCCGCCACGCCGCGCGCGACCCGCGCCGCGCACACGCCCGCCTCACCGCGCTGCACGCCGCCACCAGCCGCAGGAGGAGCTTCACGTTGCTCAACGCCCTCCGCCTCGCCGTTCGCCAGCTGCGCCAGCACCCGCGCTTCGCCCTCGTCACCATGCTGGTGCTCGGGCTCGGCACCGGCGCCGCCACCACGGTCTTCACCATCGTCGACTCCGTGGTGCTGCGGCCGCTGCCGTACAAGGCGCCCGATCGCCTGGTCAACCTGTGGGACACCAACTCCGAGAAGGGCGTCGCGCACGATCCCATCTCGCCGGTCAACTTCATGGACTACCGCGCGCTGCCGGTGTTTGCCGACGCCGCTGCGTGGTGGCGGCCGGCGATCAACCTCGTCGACCCGGGGCTCGACCCGGTGCGCGTCAACACCGTCGAGACGAGCGCCAACCTCTTCACCGTGCTCGGGGTGCGGCCGCAGCTGGGCACCGGCTTCCCGCCGTCGCCGACGCTGCACGTCGCCGACGAGAAACTGGCGGTGATCAGCGACCGGCTTTGGCGCACGCGCTACGGCGCTGACCCCAAGGTCCTCGGGCGCAAGCTCAGCTTGAGCGGCGAGAGCTTCACCGTCGTCGGCGTGATGCCGCCGAAGTTCCACTACCCCGACGACGTCGACGTCTGGGAGCGCCTAGAATGGGACCTGGCGCAGCACAGCCGCCACGCCCACTTCATGGAGGGTGTGGCGCGCCTGGCGCCGGGCGCCACCATCGCGCAGGCGCAAGCCGCCTGCGACGCGCTGGCGTCGCGGCTCGCCGACCAGTTCGCCGACAGCAACCGCGCCTGGGGCGTGCGCCTGGTGCCCATCCTCGACGAGCTGCTGGGCTACTACCGGCCGGCGCTGGTGGTGCTCTTCGGCGCCGTCGGGCTGCTGCTGGTGATGGGCGTGCTCAACGTCGCCTCGCTGCTGCTCACCCGCACGCTGTCGCGGCAGCGCGAGATCGGCGTCCGCGTCGCGGTGGGTGCGACGCCGCGCCAGCTGGTGACGCAGCTCTTCGCGGAGAGCATTGTTCTGTCGGTGGGCGGCGCGCTCGCCGGCTTGCTCGTCGCCGCGGCGCTGTTGCCGCTCGTCGTCGCCTTCTCGCCGGTCACCATCCCACGGCTCGAGGAGGCGTCGCTCGACTGGCGGGCGCTCGGCGTCGCCGTCGCCGTGATGGCGGCGAGCACGCTGCTCTTCGGCCTCGTGCCCGCCCTGCTGCTGCTGCGCCGGCAGGTGACGGCCGAGCTCAAGTCGGGCGACCGCGGCAGCACGCGAGTGGCGCGCCGCGTCTACTCGCTCCTGGTGTCGAGCGAGGTGGCGGTCGCCTGCACGCTGCTCGTCGGCTCGGCGCTGCTGGTGCGCACGGTGCGCGCGATGACGGCGACGCCCACCGGCGTCGCCGCCGAGGAGGTGCTGACGGCGCCGGTGCAGGTCGCGCGCGGCGAGTCGACCGACCGCGAGTCGTTCCTGGCGAGCTGGCGGGTGGTCGCCGACACCCACAACCGCGTCCTCGACGAGGTGCGCCGGCGGCCGGGCGTGATCGCCGCCGGCGCCAGCAACTTCCTGCCGCTGCAGGTCGGTTGGCGCGATCCCTTCGTGGTGGAAGGCGAGCCGGTCCGCGCGAACCCCGACGAAGGGCCGCAGGCGCAGCTGCACAGCGCGAGCGACGGCTGGTTCGAGGCGATGGGGGCGCGGCTGGTGCAGGGCCGCTTCTTCACCACCGCCGACGACCGCGATCAACCCGGCGTGGTGGTGGTCAACGAAACCTTCGCCCGCCGCTACCTTGCCGCGCGGCCGGTGCTGAGCCAGAAGCTGCGCATGTTCGTCAGCGGCATCGGCCCCCTGGGACGCAACCTCAAGGACACGCGCCGCAGCCGCGACGAGCCGCACCAGGGCGACCTCTTCGCGGTGGTCGGCGTCGTCGCCGACGTGCGCAACGCTCCGCTCGGGCAGCCGGTCGAGCCGGCGATCTACTTCCCGGCCAGGCAGTTCCCGTTCGCCGAGATGAACGTCGCGGTACGCGCCGTCTCGCCGGGCATCGCCCTCACCGCGTTGCGCGCCGCCGTCCACGAGGTGGCGCCCAACGTCCCCATCGGCGACGCGAAGACCTGGGGCGAGCGCTTCCGCGCCGAGACCGGCGAGCCGCGGCTGCTGATGAGCACGCTGATCTTCTTCGGCTTCCTCGCCAGCCTGCTCGCCGCGATCGGCGTCTACGGGATCTTCTCCTGGTCGGTGGCGCTGCGCACGCGCGAGCTGGCGATCCGGCTGACGCTGGGCGCGCAGCCGGTGAGCGTCGGCAGGCTGGTGGTGGGGCAGACGGCGGCGCTGGTGGCGGTGGGGTTGCTCATCGGGCTCGTGCTGGTGCGCATCGCCGACGCCACGCTCTCGCGGGTGCTCTATCAGGTGTCGCCGCACGATCTCGAATCGGCGGGTGCGGCGAGCCTCGTGCTGCTCGCGGCAGCTCTCGTCGCGTGCCTCGCACCGGCGCGGCGGGCGATGCGGCTCGACCCGGTGATCGGGCTGCGGGCGGAGTGAGAGGGGTCGCGGGCCGTGCCCATGTCGCCAGCAAGATGTTTCGTGTGGATCGCAGCGACATTGGCCGGGGTCGTAGCCTCGTCGGCGCCGACCGTCGCTCAGCAAGCGGTCGCCCCGGAACCGCAGCCGCTCCGCATCGAGCTCCGGCAGGGTGGTCTCGTCGCCAACGTCTTCCGTCCTGCGAAGGAAGCGCGTTATCCCGCGGTGCTCGTGCTCGGTGGCTCGGGCGGCGGTCTCTCCGCCTGCACCGAGGAGCATGCCGAGGCGCTTGCTCGCCGCGGCATGGTGGCGATGGACCTCGCCTACTTCGGCATGGAAGGGCTGGCGAGCGACCTGGAGCGGCTGCGCAGCAAAGGCTTCGCCTTCCCGGTGGAGCACGTCGCCTACGAAGACGCCGGTCACCTCATCGGCTGCGTGCGCGAGGACGCCACCAAGTGGGGCGGCACGCCCGAAGGAATGCGCAAGGCGACGGCCGACAGCAAGCCCCGGATCGTGGCGTTCCTCGCGAAGGCGCTGCGCGCGGAGTGAGCGCGGCGCGGGGGCCGCTGCTAGGCGCCCGGGCGACGGCGGGCTAGGTGCCCGGCGCGCTTGTCCGCTCGCGGGCTGTCCGCTCGCCGGCAGCTGTCCAGTTCGAGTCACTGGGCCGGCGCTGAATCGCGATCCGGCGAAGCCAGCTAAGCCTAGGTGGGCCCGTTGGTTAGGCGGTTGAGACGCGGGGGGGCCGCTCCTCAGCGATTGACGCTCTGCATTCCGGGCTCGGGATAACGCGTTCCTGCTGCGGCTCCCTTCGGCACGATCTCGTCAAGGCGGCGCAGGTCGTCGGCCGAGAGCTCGACCTTCAGTGCTTCGAGGTTGGCGTCGAGGTTCTCGCGCCGCGTCGTGCCGAAGATCGGCACCACATCCTTGCCCTGGTGCAGGACCCACGATAGTGCGAGCTGCGCCGGCGCGCAGCCCTTCTCGCGGGCCATCTCCTCGACGTGCTCGACGAGCTTCAGGTTGTGGGCGAACATGTCGCCCTGGAAGCGGGGGAACATGCGGCGGCGGTCGGTCTCCGGGAGGTCCTCGGGCTTGCGGTACTTGCCGGTGAGGAAGCCGCGGCCGAGGGGGCTGTAGGCGACGAAGCCGATGCCGAGCTCGCGCACCGTCGGCAGCGCGTCGTCTTCGACGTCGCGGCTCCACAGCGAGTACTCGGACTGCAGAGCGCTGATCGCATGCACGGCGGCGGCACGGCGGATGGTCGCCGGCGCCGCCTCCGACAGGCCGAGGAAGCGCACTTTGCCGGCGCGCACCAGCTCGGCCATGGCGCCGACGGTGTCCTCGATCGGGGTCTTGGGGTCGACGCGGTGCTGGTAGTAGAGGTCAATGACGTCGACGCCGAGCCGTTGCAGCGAGGCGTCGCAGGCGCGTCGCACGTAGGCCGGGCTGCCGTCGATGCCGGCGAAGGAGCCGTCGGCGCCGCGCACGTTGCCGAACTTGGTGGCGAGCACGACCTCGGTGCGGCGGTCGCGGATGGCGCGGCCCACCAGCTGCTCGTTGGTGAACGGGCCGTACATGTCGGCGGTGTCGATGAGGGTGACGCCGCGGTCGAGCGCGCGGTGGATGGTGGCGATCGCTTCCGCCTCGCCGGCGTTTTGGTAGAACTCGCTCATCCCCATGCAGCCGAGGCCGAGCGCCGAGACCTCGAGGCCCTGCCTGCCGAGCTTGCGGTGCTCCATGGTCAACTCCTCGTCACGGTTCAAGGCGGTAGCCCGCACCCGGATCGGTACGCAGCAAGCACGGCGCCATCGGGTCGTCCTCGATCTTCTGCCGCAGCCGGTAGACGAGCTGCTTGAGGTGCTCGCGGCCGGCGCTGACGCTGCCGCCCCAGAGGTGGCGGATGAGGCGCTCCGGCGCCACGGTGCGGCCGGCCTGCGCGAGCAGCAGCTGCAGCAGCCGCAACTCGAGCGGCGCCAGCACGACTTGACGCTCGCCGACGTGGAGCAGGTGACGCTCCTCGTCAAGGGTCAGGCCGCCCACTGCCGTCGGCCGCAGCGGCGCTTCCTCTCCGGCGCGGCGCAGCAGCGCGCGTACCCGCGCCAGCAGCGTACGGGGCGAGAACGGTTTGGTGAGGTAGTCGTCGGCGCCGAGGTCGAGGCCGCGCACGAGGTCCTCCTCCTCGCCGCGCACGGTGAGCATCAGGATGGGCAGCCGGCGCCCGCCGTTGCGCGCGCGGCGCAGCACCTCGAAGCCGTCGATGCCCGGCATGTTGACGTCGAGGATCATCAGGTCGGGCAGCTCGCGCTCGAGCACCGTCAGCGCTTCCTCGCCTGACGCGGCCTCCACCACCAGGTAGCTCGCCTGCCGCAGCGCGAAGCCGACCAGCGGCCGCAGCTCGGGGTCGTCGTCGACGACGAGCAGCTTCACGCGATGCTCACCTTCGAGGTGTCGAGCGCGTCAGCCTCCGTAAGCGACGCGGACAACCCCGCGACCGCAGGCGCCTCGGCCCCCGGCAGTCGCACGGTGAAGCGGGCCCCGCCTTCCGCCCGCGTCTCCGCCGCGACGCTGCCGCCGTGACGCCTCACGATCGAGTGCACGATCCACAGTCCGAGCCCGGCGCCAGCGGGGCGCGCGGTGCCGAAGCGGCGATAGCGGCCGAAGAGGCTCGCCTCGTCGCCGGGCGGGAGCCCGGGCCCCTGGTCCTCCACGCGCAGCACAGTTTCAGCGCCGTCGCGGCCGCTGGCTATGCGCACGCCGGTGCCTTCGGGCGCGAACTTGTTGGCGTTGCCGAGCAGGTTGAGCATCACCTGCAGCAGCTGCGTGCGGTCGCCCACTACCCAGGCGCCTGCCGCGGCCGCAGGCTCGACGCGCTGGCGACGCTGCTCGAAGAGCGGGGCGAGCAGCACGGCGGCCTCGCGCGCCACCTCGGCGAGATCCACCGGCTCGCTGCGCATCGCCCAGTCGCCGGTCTCGAGGCGCGCGCTCGCCAGCAGGTTCTCGACCAGGCCCAGCAGCCGCAACGTACTTCGCTCGAGCGAGCCCACGAGCACCGCCGCCTGCGCGGCCGGCGACTCGGGCGGTGAGGCCGCGAGGCCGTCGCGCAACAGCTCCACCGAAGCGAGCTGCGCCGCGAGCGGCGTCTTGAGCTCGTGCGAGAGGTTCGCCAGCACCACGTCACGCACGCGCCGCCCGGTTTCCTCCTCGGTCTCGTCGCGCAGCACCATCACCTGGCTGCCGCCGGGGCCGCCGGAGGGTGCCGAGGTCGTCAGCACCACGTGCCGCTTGCCGCCCGGCAGACCCAGCGACTCCACGGCCCTGCTGGTACCGCGCGAGCGCGCGTGCACCAGCGGGCAGCGGTCGTCGCAGGGCCAGCTGCCGTCGGGACTCTCGGGCCGCAGCAGGTCGCCGCAGAAACGGCCGCGCGCGGCGTCGAGCGAGGTACCGAGCAGCCGCTCCGCCTGCGGGTTGAGGTAGGTGACGCGCCGCTCGCCGTCGACGGCGAGCACGCCCTCGACGACGCCGGCGAGCACGGCCCGCGCCTCCGCCTCGCGGCGCTCGAGCTCCGAGGTGGTGGCGAGCAGGCGGCGCCGCATCTCTTCGAGCGTGCCGCCCAGCCGCGCCATCTCTGCGTCCCCTTCGACGGTGGCGGGCAAAGGAGTGCGCAGGTCGCCGGCGCCGAGCCGCTCCGCTGCACCGGCGAGCCGCCGCGCCGGGGCCGTCCAGCGGTGACCGACGAAGATCCCCACCGCGAGCGCGAGCGCCACCGCCGCGCCTGCCGCCAGCGGGTGCGCCGCCACCGCCGCGCTTCCCGCCAGCGCGAAGCCGACCGCCAGCGCCAGCGCGCCGTTGAGCAAACCCAGCAGCAGCGAAGGCGCGAAGCGCCGCATCGGTGGATTGTAGGTCCCGCGAGGACGCCAGCGACGCCGCGAGACCTCTTAACTGGCGCCGCTCAGCTCCCCGAGTGCGCGGTGATGAACGCCGCGAGGTCCTTCTTCATCTGCTCGAGCGACGGCTGATGCAGGTACATCATGTGCCCCGCCTCGTAGTACTTCATCTCGACGCGCGCCCGCTGCTCCTTCGACAGGCCGAGGTGCGAGACCATCTGCTCGGCGCCGAAGAACGGCGTCGCCAGGTCGTAGTAGCCGTTCATCACCAGCACGCGCAGGTGCGGGTTGAGGCCGATCGCCTGCGCCAGGTCGGGGCCGGTGTTGACCATCGGCAGCGGCACCGGGAAGCCGGGGATGCGGTGCTTGAAGTCCCAGCTGGCGAAGACGTCGGCGAAGACGTGGTAGGTGCGGTCGCGCTTGGTGTTGAGCTCGCGGTGGTAGTAGTCGAGGAAGGCCGAGGTGTAGGCGGCGGTGATGGCCGCGAACTGCGGGTCGTACTCGGCCTCCTTGGCGAGGCGGTCGAAGGTGAAGCCGGTGTAGCGCGAGTCGAGCCTCCCCACGGTCTCGCGCTTGCCCTGCAGCAGCTGCTGGGTGAACTGCGCCTCGGGAACGCGCAGGTTCGCCTTCTGGATGTAGTCCTCCGAGAGCCCGGTGTAGCGGTGCAGCTTGGCGGCCACCGCGGCACGTTCGGCGTCGGTCAGGTCCTCGCCCTTGGCGAGCGCCGAGGCGTAAGGGCCGTTCGCCCACTCGCGCACCTCGGTGAGGAAGGGCTCGAGCGTCGCCGGCTGCTCCGGCAGCGCCTTGTGGTACCAGGCGGTGGCGGCGAAGGTGGGGAGGAAGAGCGGGTAGGGGCGGTCGTTGCC
>Ga0134123_10003391_pt1 | contig 10367 bp, 11 predicted proteins | sample KB303_FD_96460 | JGI IMG/M metagenome (GOLD analysis project Ga0134123, IMG submission 96460) | Terrestrial soil microbial communities without Nitrogen fertilizer from Kellogg Biological Station, Michigan, USA - KB3-0-3 | ecosystem: Environmental > Terrestrial > Soil > Unclassified ...
AGATAGACGCCGAACAGCCAGCCCGGCGCGTGCGCGTGCCTGCGCAACTTCCAGAGCAGCGCGAATGCCGCGAATGACATGATCGACTCGTAGATGGGCGTGGGGTACACGCCGGGTGGCGGAATCACCACGCCGGCGATGTTGCCGTCGTAGGTCTGTGCCCAGAGCCAGTGCGGCAGCCAGGCGGGCGGTGCGCCCGTGACCGCGATGCCCCAGTCGCCGTCACCCGAGACCTGGCAGCCGATACGGCCAATTCCATAGCCCATCATGAGCGCCGGGGCAAAGGCATCCAGCAAGGGTGCGAGCGGTACGCGGTGGCGGCGCACGTACCAGGCAGCCACCGGCATCCCGACGATCAGCCCGCCAAAAGCCGTGAAGCCCGAGCGTGACAGCAACATCGCCAGCGGATGCGCGAGGAACTCGCGCGGATACTCGAGCAGGCTGAAGAGCCGCGCACCCACGATGCCGGAGAGGAAGGCGATCATCCAGGCATTGGCCACGAAATTCGGCGGCAGTTGCGGCAGCAGACGGTGCGCTTCGACTCGTGCCAGCCACAGGGCCGTGAAGAACGCCACGCCCACCAGCAAGCCAAATGTCGGCAGCGGCAGGGACAGGTTGAGCCCGAACGCGTGCAACACGTCCGTCAGGTAGGGAAACGACATCCGCCCGATTATGAGGCCTGTCAGGGGGTAATCGTGACCACTGTATCTGCAGGAAACTCTCCGTGACGCGCGACGAAGTCGCTGCGCGCGAGGCGCTCCCGGCCCACGACGGGGAACGGATCGTCGAAGGACCCGCTGAAGAAATGCGCGAGCAGCGACACCTCGGCGCCGGCGTCGACGAGCGTGGAGACCACGCCGGGAAACGGACTGGCGTTGGAACGGCGCCGTTCCCTGCTTTCATGGGCCGCAACGCGGGCCTGCACGGCGCGCTCGACCTTGCCCTGCGACCAGCCCTTGCGGCGATAGCCCTGCCGCAGGCGTTCGACGTCCGGCGGTTCGCGCGACCTGTCCCCGACGAAAATGGCGCAGGCGCAGTGTCCGTCGCTGACGGCGAGTTTCACCGCGTCGTCGCCGAAGTGCACGCGGTTCGGATTGGTCGCCGGTGCGGCGACGTAACCGTGCTCATGAAAAACGGCCGCAGCATCACCGCGCAGGCGGCGCACGCCGACCATGATCAGCCAGCACATGGAGTATCCGGGTAGTTAGCGCGTCGGGCCGCGCCCGTCAGGCCGCGTGGCGCGGAATCGGATCCAGGTCCGGCTGCACGAACTGGCCGCGCGCGCGTGGCGAGTACAGCAGCTCGGCGCTGTAGTGCGTCAGCATGATGCGGCTGTCGAGCAGCAGCGGCGTCTGGCGCACGAAGTCTTCCGCCGAGAGCGCCGAGGGTGTGCGATGCATGAAGTGGAACACCGCCAGGATCCACGCGTGCGTCAGCGTCTCGTGGTACTTGGTCGGCGTGACGCCGTGGTGCTTGAGGAAGTTCACGATGGCGGCGCGCATCAGCGTGGTGGCACGCTCCACGTCATTCATCGCGAGGTAGATGTACGCCAGGCGCACGTGGGCGCGATGGTTAAAGTCCGCGGGCGCATACGCGCCCGCTTCGAACGCCGCCAGAAACTCCATATCGCTCTTCGACACTTCATGTTTCATGACGGCTGCCTCGCAGAAAGAGATACGAACGGTCAGACCGTTCAGCGGATCAGGCGTTCCGCGATCTGAACGGCGTTCAATGCTGCGCCTTTGCGCAGCTGATCGCCAGCTACGAAAAGCGAGAGTGAACAGCCCGTGGGATCGCTAACATCCTTGCGGATGCGCCCCACGAGCACTTCGTCCTTGCCGCTGGCGTCCACCGGCATCGGGAAATAGTTCTTTTCCAGGTCGTCGACCACGCGCACGCCCGGCGCCTTCGACAGGATCTCGCGCGTTTCGGCAGGCGACAGCGGCGCCTCGAGCTCAATGTTCAGCGAGATGCAATGTGCGCGTAATACCGGCACGCGTACGCAGGTAGCGGTCACACGCAAATCCGGCACGCCGAAAATCTTGCGGCACTCGTTCATGACCTTGGTTTCTTCTTCGTTGTACCCGGTCTCAGGGTCCACCTTGGTGTTGTGGCTGAACACGTTGAAGGCGTAGGGATGCGGCAACACCTTCGGCTGGAACGGGCGCCCCTCGAGGTAGGCCCGGGTGGATTCGCTGAGTTCTTCCATGGCGGCAGCGCCGGCGCCCGAAGCAGCCTGGTAGGTCGCCATGACGATGCGCTTGATGCGGCGCTTCTGGTGGATAGGCCATAGCGGCGTGGCGGCAACGATGGCCACGCAGTTCGGGTTCGCGATGATGCCGTGGTGCTTCGCGAGCTCACCGGCATTGATCTCCGGCACCACCAGCGGCGTGTCCGGATCCATGCGGAACGCGGATGAGTTGTCGACCACCACGGCGCCGGCCTTCACCGCCGCGGGCGCGAAGCGCCTGGACTGCGCACCGCCGGCCGAGAACAGTGCGATATCCACGCCCTCGAGGCTCTTCTCGGTCAATTCCTGCACCGCCACGTCGTTGCCGCGGAACTTCATCGTCTTGCCCACCGAGCGGGCCGAGGCCAGCAGGCGCAGCTCGGACAGCGGAAATTTGCGCTGCTCGAGACAGGCCATGAGCTCGACGCCCACGGCGCCGGTGGCGCCGGCGATGGCGACGACGGGGATCTTCTTGTTGCGGACGGTCTCGGCAGTCGATGACATTATTGCGTTGCTCCAAATGAAAAAGGCCCCGCGGGTTTCCTCGCGGGGCCTTTGGTGTTCTTGGCGTAACTTTTAGTGCGCGCGCGAACCAAAGGCCCCGTTGGGCTTGGTCTTCGTGGTCGCTTTGAGGCCGGCGCGAATCATGGGGGGCGAACCTTATCGGACTGGCGGGTCGGCGTAAAGCCGAAATCGCTCAAATTCCAGCCATTTTTGCGCTCAGGGCGCCCCGTGTGGCTTCCACAGGCCGGTGTACCAGGCCGCCATTAACAATATGAACAGCACCAGCGACAGGCCGACGCGGATGGTCAGCATGCGCGCCATTTTCCGGGAGTCCTCCGGGGTGCGCTGGCCGCGCGACAGGTGGAACAGGGCGCTCCCGAGGCTGCCCACTATGGCGATCAGCACGATGATGACGAGGATCTTGATCGGGTCCATGGGCCGGCACTTTATACTGCGCGCCCCCATGGCGATCCGCTTTTCCGCTTTCGGGAGGGTATTTGCACCCTCCTGGCCAATGACGCTGCTGACCATCGTGTTGCTGTTTGCCTTCGTGGCTCTCGGCCGCTGGCAGTGGCATCGCGGCATTGGCAAACAGGCCGCCTGGGAAGAGTACGAACGTCCGGTTCCCGCCGACCTCCCGGTGCGACGCGCGATCGCGGGCAGCGAAGCGAGCTTCGAGCCGGTGCTCATCGACGGCCACTACGAGCCCGAGCACCAGTTCCTGCTCGACAACGTCTCGCACGCGGGCCAGCCCGGCTACGAGGTGCTGACGCCGTTCGTACTCGAAGATGGACAACGCATCCTCGTGAATCGCGGCTGGGTGGCGTTCACCGGTTATCGCGACCGGCTGCCGGAGATCTCTTTCTCGAACCGCGCCACGCTGCGCATCTCCGGACGACTCGCGGACCTGCCGGCCGCGGGACTCGCCAGCGGACGCGCGCCGCCACCTGCCGATGGCGCGTGGCCCAAGCTAACCAGTTTTCCCACGCACGCCGAACTCGAAGCGGTACTGCGCGAGCGGCTCGCGCCGCGCGTGTTGCTGCTGGCTGCGCGTGAGCCCAACGGCTACGTGCGCGAATGGACGCCGCCAGGCCTGCCGCCCGAGCGGCACTTCTCGTACGCCATCCAGTGGTGGGGTTTTGCCGTGGTGCTGCTCGTGCTCTACTTCGGCCTCAATTTTCGCAAGGTGCAATGAGATGAACGAGGCGCGACGCCGCGGCCGACAGGTGTTCTTGTTGATTGGAGCGCTGTTCCTGCTGCCCGTGTTCGTGGCGTCGATGCTGTACTACGGCAAGTTGTGGCGTCCCGCCGGCTCTTCGAGCAAGGGCGATCTCATCGACCCGGCGCGGCCGCTGGCGGTCGCCGGCCTGCGCCATACCGATGGCAGTGCCGCCGGCGCCGAGGTGTTCCAGGACAAATGGTCTCTCATATATATAGGTGACGGCGCCTGCGACCCGGACTGCCGTACCGCGCTGGTGTTTGCGCGCCAGTCGCGCCTCGCGCTCAACAACGAGATGACGCGCGTGCAGCGCATTTTCCTCGCCACCGGCCATTGCTGCGCCAGCGACTATTTCGCCCGCGAGCAACCGGGCCTGATCGCGCTCGACGCGTCCGCGCCCGAGGCGCAAGGCCTGCTGGCGCAGTTCCCGGACGATCACGCGCGCTCGCTGTACATCGTCGATCCGCTCGGCAATCTCATGATGCGGCACGACGGCGAGCACACCAGCAAGGACCTGCTCACCGACCTCAAGAAACTGCTCAAGCTCTCCCACATCGGCTGATCGAAGAATGAACGAAGTAGTCTGGATCCGGCGCCTGGCGCTGCTCGGTGCCGTATGGGCATTCCTGGTGGTGTTTCTCGGCGCCTTCACGCGGCTGAACGACGCGGGCCTGGGATGTCCCGACTGGCCCGGGTGCTATGGCCACTTCGTTCCGGAGGAGAATCCCGAGCATTACTCGAGTGTCGGCGCGTGGCTCAAGGCGTGGATCGAAATGCGGCACCGGTATGCCGCCGAGTTCCTCGGGCTGTTGATCCTGGCGATTGCCTGGCTGTCGTTTCGTGCCCGCGGACGGGAAGGCGTGAGCCCCAGGTTCGCGCTCGCGCTCGTCGTGCTGGTGCTGCTGCAGGGGCTGCTCGGCATGCTCACGGTGACCTGGCTGCTCAAGCCGCTGATCGTGACTGCCCACCTGATCGGCGGACTAACTACATTCGCGTTGCTGCTGTGGCTGTGGCTGTCGCTGCGCGCGCACGCGCGGCCGGTCGACGGCGCCAACGTGCTGGTGGGCAACCGCCTGGTGGAGAATGGCGGGCGGGCGCGGCTGCTGGCGGGCCTGGCGCTGGCGGCGCTGGCGCTGCAGGTGTTCCTCGGCGGCTGGACCAGCAGCAACTACGCTGCCATCTCGTGCCCGGACCTGCCCAAGTGCCAGGATCAGTGGATTCCCGAGGCCGACTTCAAGGATGCCTTTGTCCTGTGGCGCGGCCTGGACATCAACTACACCGGCGGCGTGCTCGATCACCCGGCGCGCGTGGCCATCCATTTCACGCATCGCCTCGGCGCGGTTCTCGCCACGCTGTTGCTGTTGGCGGCGGCCTTGTCGGCGCTGCGCAACTTGGGGCGCGGCGCGCGCTGGGCCGGCATCGCGGTGCTGGCAGCGCTGGCATTGCAACTCAGCCTCGGGGTTTTCATGGTGCTGCGGGCCTTTCCGCTGCCGCTCGCGGCGGGCCACAACGCAGGCGCGGCCCTGCTGGTGGCAGCCGCGGTGTGGCTGAACCGCAGCCTGCGGCCGGTAGCCCAATTCGGCTAGACTTCCGCGCCCTGAAGGAAGCGCGAATTGGCCACCTCCGATCCCATCGTTGCCGCGGCGCCCGCGCGCTGGCGCAGTTTCTATGAGCTGACGAAGCCGCGCGTCGTCATGCTCATCGTGTTCACGGCCATCGTGGGCACGTTGCTGGCGGTGCCGGGGCTGCCGCCGTGGGATGCATTCCTGTTCGGCAATCTCGGCATCGGGCTCGCCGCGGCCAGCGCCGCCGTCATCAATCACGTGCTCGACGAGCGCATCGACGCGCAGATGTCGCGCACCAAGCGCCGGCCGCTGCCGACCGGGAAACTCTCGGCGCGCGCCGCGCTCGCGTTCGCCTTCGTGCTGGGCACGCTGTCGATGCTCATCCTGTGGCTGCTGGTGAACCCGCTGACGGCGCTGCTGACCTTCGCCTCGCTGATCGGCTACGCGGTGGTCTACACCGTGTGGCTGAAGCGCGCGACCTCGCAGAACATCGTGATCGGCGGCGCCGCCGGGGCCGCGCCCCCGGTGCTCGGCTGGGCCGCGGTGACCAACAACGTCGATGCGTACGCGCTGCTGCTGTTCCTCATCATCTTCGTGTGGACGCCGCCGCATTTCTGGGCGCTGGCGATCGCGCGCAAGGACGAATACGCCAAGGTCGGCATACCCATGCTGCCGGTCACGCACGGCGTGGCCTTCACGCGCCTGCAGGTGCTGCTGTACACAGTGCTGCTGACGGCGGTGACGCTGATGCCGTTCGTCGTCGGCATGAGCGGCCTCATCTACCTGGGCACCGCGCTGGTGCTCAACGGCATGTTCGTCTGGTACGCACTCGCGATGAAGCTGACCGAGCGCGCACACCTGCCGATGAAGGTGTTCCGCTTCTCGATCACCTACCTGATGTGGCTGTTCGCCGCGCTGCTCGTCGATCACTATCTACCGACGACGCAGGGGCTGCAGCACGCGATCTCGTTCGCGCCCGTCTGAGCCCACCGGGCGCGCGCCCGGGATCGATCAGTGTCTCTTCTCCGTCCTGGACTTGCGCTTCAGGTCCTGGCCATGCGCCTTCTTGTACGTCTGGATGTCCTTGAACTGCCCCTTGGCGTTGCGGACCGCGTACAACTTGGTGCCGGTCGAGCTGCGATGCGTCGTGCGTGTGACCATGGACGAAGCTCCTTGCAGGTGCGTGAAAATCGAACCGCGATACGTACTCCCCGCAAACACCAGCGTCTATAAGACCTTTCACCAGCGCGCGTCCGCCGCCCGGTCCGCGAGCGCGGTGTTAGCGTTGCGCCGCCATGGACGGTCCCCTGCAATTGCCGGCGCACTTCAACGGCGAATTCGGCATCGTGCTGTTCCACCAGCACCGTGGCGTGCTGCTGTTGCGCTCCGGCGATCGTGACGACGGCGGCCCGCGGCGCATCGACCTGCTGTTCCGCGGCGTGGTGTGGATGTCGCTGCCCGCCTGGTTCGGCGAATTCACCATCGAGCAGTGCCTGATCGACGACGTCATCGCCAGCATCCCGCCGTCGCATCGCGGCAAGGCGAGCTCGCGCCACGTGTACCGAATCGACATCGACCGCACGCCGCATTACGTCGTGGCCGGCAACGTGTTCGGCTCGCGCGACGACCGTGGCTACTTCGATGCCTCGCCGCTGCTCCCGGAGATCGAGGTGAACCTGCGGTTCGAGTAGTTTGCCCGCCGCGACGCGGTGCAGCGTGCAATGGGCTCTGGGTCCAATGACGGCTGCCGCCCGCCGCGTGATCATCTGGCGCGCTTTTGCAACGGCGGGAGGACTCATGGACATCGTAACCTTGCTCGTGCAACTCATCTCCGGCGCGGTCGGCGGAAACATCGCCGGTGGACTGCTCAAGAAATTCAGTCTTGGCACGCTCGGCAATTCGATCGTCGGGATCCTCGGGGGCGGCCTGGGCGGCGCACTGCTGCATGCACTCGGGGTCGGCGCCGGCTCGGGCGGCATCGACGTCGGCTCGGTGATCGGCAGCATCGCGGGCGGAGGCGTGGGCGGCGGCGTGCTGCTCGCCATCGTCGGCGCGATCCGCAGCGCGATGGGCAAATCGGCCTGAAGCACGCGCCCGGATGGAGTTTTTTCGAACTGCTCGGCGGCTGAAGAAAAGGGGACACACCGCGAGGTGCGTCCCCTTTTGCCAGCAAATCAGGAATGTCCCGATTACTGGATGAACGCGTCCGTGGCGTTCGGGATGGTCGGCGTCGCGTCGTCGATGCTCTTTACGAAGGTCAGCAGGTCGGCCAGGTCCGTGGCGCTCAGCGAACCGGCGATGGTGCTGTCGCCGAGCTTGTGGCGTGCGGCCACGTCTTCGAGCGTGTGCGACGAACCGTCGTGGAAGTACGGGCCGGAGTAGGCCACGCCCAGCAACGACGGACTGTTGAAGCCGCCAAGACCGAAAGTGTTGAAGCCTTGGGTGGTTTGGCCGGCGACCGCGGCCGCGCCGCGGATCTCGATGGGGCTCGCGATGTTGAACGTGCCGACGTTGTCGAGAATCGTGAGCACGTTGGCGCCGCGCGTCACCTTGACGACCTGCGGGCCCGCGACGCTCACCGTCGCATCGTTCACGGTCACACCGGTGAAGAACGCCGGTCCCACCGGGTCCTGGGCCAGCAACGGGTTGTCGTTGTACAGGCCCTTGGTACGGCTCTTGGTCCACTTGGCGCCGCCGTGGCAGCTGGCGCAGTTCGCGGTAAAGAGCTCGCGGCCGTGGGTTTCGGTGGCGGCCGGGATGGCCGGCATGTTCGGAGCGCGCACCGTCGCCACCCACTCGCTCAGGGCATCGAGCGAGTCGCTGACGCCGCGGGTAGGACCGTGGTTGTAGATGAGCGCCGACTTGTCGACTCCATCCACGTCGGTGGCGAAGCCGCGGCCGCCCTGGATGCCACGCGCGTTGTTGTTGAAATCGGTGTTCGAGCCGCGCACCGCGCTCCAGTTGAGGATGCGCTGATCGTTGAGGTTGTTGCGCGCGAAGGTTCCTTCGAGCGGAATAGTCTGGCGCGGACCGGTCTCGAAGATCCAGGTGACGTTGTCGGCGTGGCCGTCGTCGTGACAGGAAGCGCAGCTCGACCAGGCATTGTCCGAGGCCTTGCCGCGATGGGTCAGCGGGTTGATGTCGCGCAGCGCGATGTCGAACTGGCCGTCGCCGTTGGTGTCGAGCTTGTCCGGCACGCCGAGCGCGGTGAAGAACGCCAGCTTGCCGACCAGGTTACGGTGCGCCTGGGTGCCGGGCGCCGGCGGTGCGCTCGACTCCACGTCGCGCGCGATCACGGTGTTGTCGGCCAGGTTCAGCACCGACATCGAGGTGTTGAGCTCGTTGTTCACGTAGGCACGGTTGCCATTGCGCGCCACGACCACGCCGCTCGGCAGGTTGCCGGTCTGCAGGCGGATGGCCTTGTTGTTGGCGTCGAGCGTGGTCAACTTGCCATCGGCGCCCAGGGTGGCGCGGATCACGTAGTTGCCTCCGCGGCTGACAACGAGAAAGTCCCTGCCCCGGCGATCCGCGTCGATGGCCACGATGTCGTTCAGGAACAGCTTGTCGAGCGACTGGTTAGGTGTCGCAGGCGCGGTCTCCTTGGGCACGAAGGTATTGAGGTTCACGGACAGCGTGGTCTCGGCATTGGTGACCGGGCTCAGCACGCCCACCAGCGCCTGCACGTTGGTGTTGAAGCGCACCGGCGGCTCGGGCTGCGCGCCCACGTTGGCGACGTACAGTTTCGGGCCACGCAGCAGCAGTCCGAACAGCATGTTCGGGTACACCTTCTGCGCCACCTTGCCGATGGGACCGTCGACCGAGATGTCGGTGCTGGTCGTGTCGGGGCAGAACGTGGAGTTCTTGAGCGCCGCCGCACCGTTGCCCAGGCCGTCGGCATTGCTGTTGAAGTACTTCACCGTACCCGCGGTCTGCAGCGCATCGCGCGTCAGGCCGCAGAAGTTGCGGCGGTCGGCGTTGAAGCCGGACGCCATGGGCTTGAGCAGCAGGCGCGTCACGGCCGCGTTGGCCGCGTTGCTCACCGCGTCGCCGACGCGGAACGAGCTGACCACGCCCTGCTTGGCGTCGTCGAAACCGTCGGGGCGCGCCGGGTCGATGACTTCGCCGAACAACTGCGTGACGTAGACGCGCTCGTCGGTGTCGCTGCGATCACCGTCGTTGCTGATGGCGACGGAGTACGGATTGCCGCCGGTATGCACGCGCCCCACGACTTCGTTGTTCGACAGCCGCACCACGGCAACGTCGCCCGTGGTGTTGCCGGCAATGAATGCATAGGTGCCGTTCGGCGTGATGGCAATGCCGCGTGGCTCGACACCCACGTCGATGGCGCTGCCGAGCGCGACCGGCGTATTCGCCGTGAGATCCAGGACGCTCAGGGTCCCATCGGCCGCGTTGGTCACGTAGGCACGGCTGTCGTTGGGCGCCAGCGCCACGAAGCGCGGCTCCTTGCCCACAGGTATTTCGGCGAGCAGCTGCGAGGCATCCGTCCCGTCGGTATTGCGCACGCGGATCACCGACACGCTCGCCTTCTGGCGATTGACCACCACGGCGCGCGTGTCGTCCCCGGTGAGCGCGATGCTCGAGGAGCGCGCCTGGCGGAACAGCAGCTGGTAGCGCGCAAAGGCCTCGTCGGCAGAGATCAGTGCACGGCCGCGCGCGGTGGCCAGGGCCTGCACGATGGCGTCGTTGCCGAAATCCGCCGCGCTGGCGGCGAAGTGGGGCGCCTGCGCGCCGTTGACCGCCGTCTCGATGGCGGTGTTGGCGGTGGCGTCGACCTGGAAGCCGTCGCTGGCGTCGTCGTTGGCGTCCAGCAGCGCCAGCACCCGCAACA
>Ga0134123_10003395_pt1 | contig 10363 bp, 9 predicted proteins | sample KB303_FD_96460 | JGI IMG/M metagenome (GOLD analysis project Ga0134123, IMG submission 96460) | Terrestrial soil microbial communities without Nitrogen fertilizer from Kellogg Biological Station, Michigan, USA - KB3-0-3 | ecosystem: Environmental > Terrestrial > Soil > Unclassified ...
CATGGCCCTGCGCTTCGCCAACGGCATCTTCGAGCCGCTGTGGAACCGCAACCACGTGGCCGAGGTGCAGCTGACGGGGGCCGAGGCGGTCGGCGACGAGGGGCGCGGCGGCTACTACGAGGAATCGGGCGCGCTGCGCGACATGATCCAGAACCACCTGCTGCAGGTCGTCTGCCTGGTGGCGATGGAGCCGCCGGTGACGTTCGACGCCCGCGCGGTGCGCGACGAGAAGTCCAAGGTCATGCAGGCCATCCGACCGTTCGACCCCGCCAAGGTCGACGAGGTCGCGCTACGCGCGCAGTACGGCCCGGGGTTCGTCAACGGGCGCCAGGTCCCCGGCTACACCCAGGAAAAGGGCGTCAAGCCGCAGTCCATCACCGAGACGTACGCGGCGCTGCGCCTGGAGATCGACAACTGGCGCTGGGCCGGCGTGCCGTTCTACCTGCAGACGGGCAAGCGCCTGGCCAAGCGCGTGAGCGAGATCGTGATCCGCTTCCGCCGCACCCCGCACATGATCTTCCGCCGCGGCACCGTGCCGGTGAATCCCAATCTCCTGGTGATCCGCATCCAGCCCGACGAGGGAATTTCACTCATCGTGGAGGCCAAGGAGCCCGGCCCGGAGCTCAAGCTGAGTCCGGTGACGCTCGACTTCAAGTACCACGAGGTCTTCGGCAGCGAGCCCCCCGAAGCCTACGAACGCCTGCTCCTGGACGCCATCAACGGCGACGCCACCCTCTATTCGCGCGGCGACTGGATCGAACAAGCCTGGAAGCTCACCGAGCCCGTGCTGAACCACTGGGCCCGCACCCCCGGCCCGCTACCGCAATATGACGCCGGCTCCTGGGGCCCGGCCGAAGCCGACACGTTCATCGCCCGCGACGGAGGGAAGTGGCGGCGACCCTAGACGGCGCGAGGAGCGAACAGCGCTGAGACTCGGACGGCTCGGACTCGTTTCTCTTCTCGTCGTGGCTCTGGTCGTTGCCGGCGCGCCGCACGCCGTGCCGCAATCCTCGAAGAAGGTTCCAGTCGTGGGTCTCCTTCTTCCCGGTGTTCCGGACATGACGTTCCCGAGTGTCGTCGCGCTTCGCGATGGACTGCGCGCGCTCGGCTACGTCGAGGGCGAGACCATCATGCTGGAGTATCGCTGGGCAGCCGGGAGGGTCGAAGCCCTACCGTCTCTCGCGGCGGAGCTCGTCCGGCTCAACGTCGATATTCTCTATGCCACCGGCCCCCAAGCGATGCGAGCGGCGATCGGTGCGTCGCGGACCATTGCGATCGTCGGAAACGATCTCGAACACGATCCGGTCGAGAGCGGGTACGTCGCCAGTCTGGGAAGGCCGGGCGGCAACGTGACAGGCATGTTCCTCAATCTGCCGGACCTGACCGGCAAATGGCTGCAGCTGATCCGTGAGGTCGCGCCGACGGCTCGACGCGTGGCCGTCCTCTGGGACGCCACGACGGGCCCGGATCAACTTCGCGCGATGCGGAGCGCCGCCCAGGCCGCCATGGTGGACCTTCAGGTTCTCGAAGTCCGAAGCCCAGCTGAATATCCGGGAGCGCTGACGTCGGCAATGAAGGGGCGGCCGCAGGCCCTCATCCTGCTGTCCTCTCCCTTGATCCGCCAGGCCTCGCCGCTGATCGCGGAGTTCACCCTGAAGAATCGGCTTCCGGCGATCTCGATGTTTCGATTGTTCGCGGAGTCCGGAGGCCTGCTGGCGTACGGACCTGATCTGCTGGCCTTTTTCGGCCGCAGCGCCAGCTACATCGACAAGATCCTCAAGGGCGCAAAATCGGGCGACCTCCCAGTCGAGCAGCCCACCAGGTTCGAGCTCGTGCTGAATCGCAAGACGGCCAAGGCCCTCGGCCTGACGATTCCGCAGACGCTGCTACTCCGGGCCGACGAGATGATTCAGTAGACCAGGCGGAGAGCGGGACCTCAGGCGCGGTTAGCGCCGCTTCGACCCTTCGGTCTCGTTGTAGTACGACTGATAGTACCGGTAGTAGTCGTAGTAGTACCCGTCACGCTTGAGGTTGACCGCGTTCATGACGACGCCGAGGATGCGCCCCTTCACGGCCTGGATGCTGCCGGCCGCGCGACGGATCACCTCGTGGGGAACCTTGCCGGTCTGCACGACCAGCACCACGCCGTCGGTGAAGGAGGCCAGCACCACCGCATCGGCGACCGAGACCACCGGGGGCGAGTCCAGCAGCACCATGTCGAAGTCGGCGACGCCCGCTTCCAGCGACTCGCGCATCCGGTTGGAGCCGACCAGCTCGGCCGGGTTGGGCGGCAGGGGGCCGCTGGTGACGACGAACAGGTTGGGCACCAGCGTCGGCTGCGCGATGTCCTTGAGCATCACACCCTCGAGCAGCGCGGTGGTGAGCCCCCGGCTGTTGCTCAGCCCGAAGATGCGGTGCAGCGTCGGCCGGCGCAGGTCGGAATCCACCAGGCAGATCCGGGCGCCGGTCTGGGCCATCACCACGCCGAAGTTCGCCACGGTCGTCGACTTGCCTTCCCCGGGGCTCGAGGACGTCACGACGATCGAGCGGCACTTGTGATCGAGACCGGCGAACTGGATGCTCGTGCGCAGGCTGCGGTAGGCCTCGGCGGCCTGCGACTTCGGCTCGATGTGAGCGATCAGGCTCGACGACGGTCCGCTGGCGGCGGGCTTGGCGCGCTCGGCCATGGCTATCGCTTCGCCACGAACTGGGGCACGATGCCGATCACCGGCAGGCCCAGGTGACGCTCGACGTCGTCGGGCGTCTTCACGCTGGTGTCGAAGTACTCGATGGTCAGCGCGATGCCCACGCCGATCAGCAGGCCGACGAGGATCGCCACCACCAGGTTGAAGGTCTTGCGCGGCCGCACCGGCACTCGCGGCACGGTGGCGTCTTCCACGATGCTCACGTTGTTCGTCTCGAGGCCGCCGGTCACGCCGGTCTCCTTCAGCCGCTTGAGCACCGCCTCGTAGAGCTGCTGGTTGGAGTCCGACTCGCGCTGGAGATTCAGGTACTGGATCTCCTTCTCGTTCAGCTCCTGGGCCTCCGCGCGCAGCCGGTTCACGTTGCCGAGCAGCGTCTCCTCGCGGGCCTTGGCCACCCGGAACTCGGTCTGCACCGCCCGCAGCATGTTCTTGGTCTCGGCGTCGACGCGCTGGCTCACCTGCTCGATCTGCGCGTCGATCTTGAGGATCTCGGGGTGCTTCTCCTTGTAGATCTTGGAGAGCTTGGCCTTCTGCACGTCGAGCTCGGAGGCCTCCTGCTTGAGCCTCTGCAGCAGCGGGCTGTCGGCCACCGTGAAGATCGTCTGGGCCCCGGCGCGATCGTTGGCGATCCGCTGCAGCTCGGTCATCTTGGACTCGGCGGACAGGCGCTGGGCCTGGCTCTCCAGATACTGCTTGTTGAAGTCCATGATCTTCTGCGCCGTGATCTGCCGCTGCTCCTGCAGGCCCATGATGCCGACCTTGACCCGGTAGTTCTGCAGCGCCACCGAGGACTCCTGCACCTTGGCCCGCAGCGTGTTCATCTGCTCGGTGAGCCAGGCCAGCGCCTCCTGGGCGCCCTTCAGCTTGATGTCGAGGTTGTGCTTGGCGTACTGGCGGGCCAGCGCGTTGGCGACCTCGGCGGCCAGCGTCGGATCGGAGCTGTCGAAGCGCACGAGCACGAGCCGCGTGTTGCGCTTGGGCTCGATGGTGACGCCGCCCAGGAACGTGCGCGCCGGATCGGCGGCCCGGTCGAGCCCGGGCATCCGCTTGCGGAGATTGAGCGTCTCGATCACCTTCTCGATGATCGGCCGGCTGGTCATGATCTCGTACTGCGTGCGGTAGTAGTCCTGGGTCGGCGAGCCGATCGGCGAGACTTCCTGGATGTTGAGGACCTTGGGCGGCTCGGGCTCGATCAGCACCGTGGCCGTGGCCTGATAGATGGGCGTCTGCACGAAAGAGTAGATGCCGACGGTCAGCACGGTGGCGAGGAACAGCCCGCACACCAGCCAGCGGTGCTTGCGCAGCGTGCGGTAGTAGTCCTTGAGGTGGGCGTCGCGAATGCGCTCGACGGTCTCCAGCGGCGTCATCAGAAGAAGCTCTCCGGAACGACGATGACGTCGTTCTCCAGCAGCCGGATGGCCTTGTCGCGCTGGCCGCGCCGGATGATGTCGTTCATGTCGATGTTGATGGTCTGCTGGCCGCGCTCGTCGGTGCGGATCACGCGGGTGCGCCCCGGCGCGGCCTTGTCGGTGAAGCCGCCCGCGATGGTGATGCCCTCGAGGACGTTGGTCTCCTTGTCCAGCTGGTAGGCCCCGGGCTTCTTGACCTCGCCGAACACGAAGAACGTGTTGCCCTTGGGGACCAGGACGGTATCGCCTTCCTGCAGACGGAAGCCCTTGTCCTTGGGCACCGCTCCGGCGAGGTCGAGCGCGAGCGTCTCTTGCTTGCCGTCCGCGTTGCGCCGCAGAACCTTCACCCCCGACGCCGCGGCGGTGGGGCCGTAGCCACCGGCCAGCGTGATCGCCTCCAGGACGCTCGTCTCCTTGTCCAGGGGGAACGTCCCGGGCTTGTTCACCTCGCCCAGCACGAAGAACGCGGAGGCCTTGGGGACGAACATCATGTCGCCGTTCTGCAGCAGGATGTTCTCTTTGACGTCCCCGCTCTGGATCTTGCGGACGTCCAGCCGCAAGATCACGCTGCCCGCGGTGTGGGCCTTGCCGTCGGCGCCCTCGGTGCGGACGAGCACCAGATCCTTGCCCGCCGTCTTCGACAGTCCGCCCGCCTTGGAGAGCAGCTCCAGCAGCGTGGTGGGCCCGGTCAGGTAGAAGAGGCCGGGCTTCTCGGCCTCGCCCATCACATTGACCTTCTTGGAGAGGTAGTCCTTCACACCGACGATGACTTGAGGATTGACCAGGTAGTCCTTCTCCAGCAGATCGCGAATCCGCCTGGCCAGGTCGGTGGTGGTGAGCCCGACCGCCGGCACGCTACCGATGAGCGGGAATGGCACGCGCCCGTCCTGCGCCACCGGATAGTCCTTGGAGAGGTCGTCGTGGCCCCACACGGTGATCTTCAGCACGTCGCCGGGGCCGATGGTGTATTCCTGCGCCACCGGCGCTCCAGCGACGGCCAGCGCCATCACGACGCACAGCAGTCCGGTGAGCCACAGCCGGCGGACGAGGCGGTGTGGAGCCATCCCTACTGCGCCACTCCTAGAACGACAGCGTGACCTTTCCGCCGACGATGTGATCCTTGAAGGAGAGGGTGTCGAAGTTCGACTCGCGGCGGGTGAACGAGTAGTCGGCGCTGACCGCCAGCCACTTCTGGATCTGATACTCGGCGCCCACGAAGGCGCCGACGAGCCAGTCGGTACGCCAGTCGGAGGAGAGATTCACCTTCACGCTCTTGTCGGGGTAGTCGTTGGACCCCCCGTACACGCGCCCGGTCGCCACGAGCTTGGACGTGAAGAAGTGTTCCACCGAGAGCGAGGCCAGGTTGGCGAGGTACCAGAGGTTGCTCTGGAACTGCGATTCCTGCGTCGAGCGCTCGAGGTACAGGGTGAGCTTGGTCCGCTCGGTGGGCAGGAACGTGATGTCGCCGTTGGCCACCAGCCCGGTGAACGAGGTCAGGTTGTCCTTGTCGGGCTGCCGGCTCTCGATGCCGACCCGCAGCGTGGAGGACAGCCGCGAGGTGATGTCACCGCGCACGCCGACGTAGCCGATGTAGCGATTGAGGTTCCGGTCCTCGTCGTTGTCGAAGTTCTTCCGGCCGTAGGCGAAGCCCACGAGCAGATCGGTCTTGGGCTGGACCTTGTAGAACCCGGTGAGCGCGACCAGGTGCTCATCGCGGTCGAGCTCGGTGACGCCGCTGTCCTGGGCGAAGCTCACGTGGGTCCACGCGTACTCGAGGCCGATGGAGTAGCGCCGGGTGATGGCTTACTCGATCGTGGGCGTCAGGACGTTGGTGCTGCTCTGGATCGGGCCGGTCAGCTCGCTGTTGGGCGGATCGTTGGTGTGAGCGAAGTCCTCCTTGAGGGAGAACTTGAGACCGCCCGGGAAATCGAACGCCGCCCGCGCGAGAACGAAGTAGTTCTCGGTGTTCTGGCTCCCCAGGCTGACGTAGCGCAGGATCTCCGTCCGGAAGCCGAGGTCGAAGCGATGACGCCCGAACGGCAGCTCGAGCGTGAAGCCGGGGATCGTCTTGAAGATGGTGGAGTCCTGCGCTCCGCTGGCCATTTGGAAGACGTTCGTCTCGTACTCGATGCGCTCGGACAGGAACGGGGTGATCTTGAATCCGGGCAGACCGAGGTCCGGCCAGAGCGCGTTGAGATCGACGGCCCGCGCCGGCGTGGGCAGCGCGGCAAGCGTCAGCGCCACGGCGACGATCCACCCCTTGCCTCTCAACGCTCTCCCCCTTGATCAGACCCCGCAAAACGTCGCGCGCTCCGAGGCCCGGAGCAGTGAGCGAAACGCCCGGCAATCATAGGAGACCGCCGGCTCGAATGTCAATCTATGCCGCTATTTGACCGGCGTCACAGGTGACGCGGTCGGAACCGGTGTCACCACCGTCCCCGGCATCGCGGAGGTCGCGGTGGAGGCCTTCACCACCCGTCCCATCGTGTACTCCGCATAGGTGTACCAGATGCCCTCCCAGATCAGCACCTGGAGCGAGTCCCCGTCCTTCTCGTAGACCTGGTTCGTCCCGTGCTTGGAGGCCTGCGTGCTGCTGACGTGGCGCCAGCCGTTGGCCTCGAGCGTGTTGCGGATGGCCACGTTGAGGCTGTCCACCTCGAGCCGCCCGCGATACACGTGACGCCCCGCCCTGAGCTTCGGCGTCTCGATCACGGTGGAGTCGTCCTGCTGATACGCGAGGCCCTTGGGCACCGGGATGTCCTCGAACTCGGCGCGCATCGGTCGCGGCGGGGTCGACGCACAAGCGGTCAAGAACAGCGCAGCGGCGATCACGGTGAGCGGAATTCGGTGTGTCATGCGGGCATCCTAACAGGCAGCCTTCGGGGCAACCAAGTTATTCCGGCACGTTTTTCGGCCCGCGACCGCCGCCCGCTCTCAGCCCTGGATGGAGTACCCGCCGTCGACCGGGATGACCGCGCCGGTCACGAAGTCCGAGGCCGGGCTGGCCAGGAAGACCGCCACCCCGCTCATGTCGTCGATGCCCCCCCACCGCCCGGCCGGTGTCCGCTTCAGCACCGAGTCGTGCAGGCCGGCGACCTCTCGCCGCGCGTTCTGCGTCAGGTCGGTGTCGATCCAGCCGGGGAGTACCGCGTTCACCTGGATGTTGTCGCGCGCCCAGGCCACCGCGGTCGACTTGGTCAGCTGCACGATCCCGCCCTTGCTGGAGCTGTAGACCGGGGCGAACGAGGCGCCGAAGATCGACATCATCGAACCGATGTTGATGATCTTGCCTCCGCCGGCCTTCTTGAACGCCGGATAGGCGGCCTTCGAGCAGAGGAACGCGGAGGTCAGGTTCGTGTCGAGCACCCGATGCCACTCTTCGAGTGCCAGCTCGTGCACGGGCTTGCGGATGTTGATGCCGGCGTTGTTGACCAGCGCGTCGAGGCGACCCCAGCGCTCGAGCGTCGCGGCGATCATGCGTGCGACCGCGGCCTCGTCGGTGACGTCCACCGCGACGGCGAAGGCCTCGGCGCCTCGCCCGGTGAGATCCGCCACCGCCGCCTGCGACTTCTTCTGGTCACGTCCGGCCACCACGACGCGCGCGCCGGCTGCGGCCAGGCCTCGAGCCATGCCCAGGCCGATCCCGCCGTTGCCACCGGTCACGATCGCCACCTTGCCCTTCAGATCAAACACGGCGTTCCTCCCGACATGTAAGGGTTACAGGCTTCGCGACGTCTTTGCAGGATTTTCAGCCGACGCTGTGGTTGAACGGGCGCTCCCGCGCGTGATTGCGCTTGTTTTGATCCGTGGCACAGCGGCTGCACTCGCCACCCATCGACGTCGACAGTTCCTGGACCGACGACGGAGGTTACCTCAAATGCTGGTGCGTGTGCCGTCCATTCCGAGTCTCGACGTCGAGCACGACACCCCCCACCCTCGCGTCTGGGCCATCGTGCTCACCGGCGACGCCTCCGGGGTCGCACGGCGCGCCCATCGGAGCGCGCGCCGTACGCCGCGCTGGCGGAGCCAGTGCACCGGGGAGCAGCCGGTCGTCCACGCGGTGGACGATGTCTGCCGTCTCGTCCCGGCCGGGCGCGTGGTCACGGTCACCACTCGGGGTCGGGCCGCCGAACTGCCAGGACCGGCGCACGTCCATCGGGTGGTGCAGCCGTACTACCGAGGACGCGCGGCCGAGACGCTGCTGCCGCTACTCCGGATCGCGCGCCAGGATCCGGGGGCGACGGTCGTCGTGGTGCCGGCCGACCACGGGGTCCGCCACGAGGCGCGCTTCCACCGCTACGTGGCGCGGGCGGTGTGGGCCGTGGCGCTGCGTCCGGATCTGCCGATCCTGCTCGCCGCCCATCCGCACACGCCGGTCACGCGCGGCTGGATCGAGCCCGGCGAGCCGGTGGAAGGCCTCGAGGATCTCTCGGTTCACGACGTCAAGCGCGTCGTGGACGCCGCGTCGCTGGCCGAGCAGCGGCGGCTCTTCGAGAGCGGCGCGCTGGTCAGCACGCAGGTCTTCATCGGGCGGGCGGCCACGTTGCTGTCGGCAGCGGCCGAGGCCGTGCCGGAGGTGCTGGAGGCGCTCGAGCCGCTGGCCGATGCCTTCGGCACGCCGGAGGAGCCGCTGCTCCGTGACGCCGTCTACGAGTGCATGCCCGAGGCGGATCTCGGCGCGCTCGAGCGCACGCCCGGTCTCGCCGTGCTACCGCTGCCGGACGTGGTCTGGCAGGCGCCGGCGCGCGAAGGCTTCGTGCTCGCGCTGGCGTCCTGAGCGCGGCGGACGCCGCGCGCTACGAGCGGTCCGCGGCGAGAGCGGGCAGGGCGAGCGTCACCACGGCGCCGTCGCCGGGCGATTCGAAGCGCAACTCTCCCCCGTGCAGGCGCACGATGCGCTCGACGGTGATCAGCCCCACACCCCGGTGCCCAGGCTTGGTGGACTGCATGAGCTTGAAGAGCAGCCTCGGATTGGTCGTGCGAAGGCCCGACCCCCAGTCGCGCACCTGAAGAAGCGCGGTGCCCTCGAACGTCGTCCCCGTCACCACGGGCGCATGCGCCCCCTCCGGCGTCGCTTCCAGCGCGTTGCGCAGCAGATGGGTCAGCGCCAGCGCCAGCAGCGACTCGTCGCCCGCGACCGACGGCCAGACGCCGGAGTCGATCGTCACCGTGCCGGCGCCCTCGGCATCGCGCACGCGCGTGGCCAGCACGCCCAGGTCGAGCGGACACAGCGGCCCCAGCTCCAGCGCCGTCACCGCGAAGGCGACCGGCAGCATCTCGGCGAGCCGGCTCAGCTGCTGCAGCGAGGTGCGCAGGCTATCCTCGGCGGCGACGTCGCCGCGCGCGCTGCGCTTGAGGACTTCCAGGTGCATCGTCAGCGAGTTGAGCGGGCCTCTCAGATCATGGAGGATCCGCGCGAGGTCCGCGGGTAGCGGCCGTCGTTGCGGATCGTCGATCGCCTGCATCAGCTGAGTCGGGCCGACTTCACCGCCTGGATGCCGTACTTCGCCAGCTTGTTGTAGAGGGTCTTGAGACTGATCCCGAGCAGCTGGGCGGCCTTGCGCTTGTCCTGGCCCGTCTCCTCCAGCGCGCGCAGGATCATGTCGCGCTCCATCTCGCGGATGGGCGTGACGGAGCCACCGGCGGCGGCCGCCGGCGGTCCACCCACCCGCAGCACGTTGTCGGGCAGATGCTCGACGCCGATCATGCCGGTGCCGCTGAGGACCACCGCGCGCTGGATGACGTTGCGCAGCTCGCGGACGTTACCCGGCCAGCGATAGCGCTCGAGCTCCTTCTCCGCGTCGCTGGTGAGCCCGCGCACCTGCCGGTTGTCCTGCCGGTTGAACTCTTCGATGAACGTGCGGGCCAGCAGCGGAACGTCCTCCGTCCGCTCCCGCAGCGGCGGCAGGTGGATCGAGAACACGTTGAGCCGGTAGAACAGGTCCTCGCGCAGCTGGCCGGCCGTGATGGCGTCGGACGGCACCCGGTTGGTGGCGGCGATGACCCGCACATCCACCTGGATCTCGCCCTTGCCGCCGCCGACGCGGCGGAAGGTCGCCTCCTGCAACACGCGCAGCAGCTTGGCCTGCGTGTTCGAATCCATCTCGGCGATCTCGTCCAGGAACAGCGTGCCGCCGTCGGCCAGCTCGAAGCAGCCCAGCCGCCGCTCGGTGGCGCCGGTGAAGGCGCCGCGCTCGTGACCGAACAGCTCGCTCTCGATCAGGGTCTCGGGGATCGCCGCGCAGTTGA
>Ga0134123_10003396_pt1 | contig 10362 bp, 6 predicted proteins | sample KB303_FD_96460 | JGI IMG/M metagenome (GOLD analysis project Ga0134123, IMG submission 96460) | Terrestrial soil microbial communities without Nitrogen fertilizer from Kellogg Biological Station, Michigan, USA - KB3-0-3 | ecosystem: Environmental > Terrestrial > Soil > Unclassified ...
CGTCGGCGCGCGCGACGGGAATGGGATCAACACTGGCTTGCGCCGACCATTCGAAGAGCGTGTGCTTCTTCGCGAGCGCGACGATTTCGTCGCCGGTCATCGCGGAATGCTTTTCTCCGACCAACCCGCCTGTCTTTCCCATCCTGCCCCTCCCGCCCTTCCTGCCCTTCCTGCCCCCTACGGTTTTCCCTTGAGCTGAGCTTCGCGGACAGCTTTGAACTCGTTCCCGGGTTTCCACTCGGGATATTTATCGGCCTCCGCGACGCGGTAACCCACGGCGAACAGCACCTGCAGATCTTCCCGTGCGCCGCTCATGTCCCAGTCGGGGCGGACGATGTCGCTCGGCTTGTGGTAGTCGTAGGTCGTGTAGTGGTCGCGGACCTTCTGCCCGTACTCGGCCGGCCTGCCGATGAATTCGACCCCTTCGTCGGGATCGAGCGCGGGCACACCCTGCTTCGCGAAGTTGAAATGATCGGAGCGGTAATAGAAGCCTTTTTCCGATTCCGGGTCGGCTCGAATCACGCGTCCTTGTTCGCCCGCCGCGTCTCGCGCGTAGTCGTCCAGGTCCGACGCGCCGTAGCCAATGAGGGTCAAATCCTTCGTGCGGCCGCTGACGTTCAACCCATCCATGTTGATGTTGGCGAGCGTTTTCGCGAGCGGGTACGCCGGCGACAGCGAGTAGTACTGGGAACCGAGCAGACCCTGTTCTTCAGCCGTGACCGAGAGAAACACGATCGATCGCTTGGGCGGCTGCGCCAGCTTCGTGAACGCACGGGCAATCTCGATGAGCCCGGCAGTCCCGACTGCGTTGTCCTTCGCCCCGTTGTAGATGCCGTCGCCGTCAACGGCGACGCCGACGCCGAGATGGTCCCAGTGCGCGGTGTAAATCACGTATTCATTGCGGAGCACGGGATCGCGGCCGTCCACCCTCGCGATGACGTTTTGTGAGTCGATGGTTCGCAGCTTGTTCTTGATCGTCATCGATGCCGTCACGCCGAGCGGAATCGGCTGGAAGTCGCGAGACGCTGCCTGACGCTTCAGGTCTTCGAAATCCTTGCCCGCCAGCTCCACGAGCTTGCGGCCCTGATCGAGCGTGATCCAGCCTTCGATGGCGACGCGTCCCATGTTCTTGTCGGGCGTCACGAGGTCGAACTGCTCGCTGACCTTCGACTGCACCACGTCGAAGGGATACCCCGCGGCTCCTGTTTCGTGAATGAGCAGCACACCGGCTGCGTGCCTGGCGGCGCCGATTTCGTACTTGTAGGTCCAGCGCCCGTAGTAGGTCATCGCCTTGCCGCCGAATATCTTGGGATCGAGCTCGGAAGGGTTCTGTTCTTCGGCAACCGGAGGGTCGTTGACGAGCATCACGAGCGTCTTGCCGGTCACGTCGACGTCTTTGTAGTCGTCCCACCCGAACTCGGGAGCGACGATCCCGTAGCCGACGAACACGAGCTCGGAGTCTTCGATCGAGGCGCTCTCTGCGACGTGCTTGCTCCACGCGACGACATCCTCTCGCCACTCGAGCCGATGCTCGACGCCGTCCTTGCGCAGCACGAGCGGTGCAGACGAGGGGGTGATGCCGACGAGCGGCACCTTCTGGGTGAACGTCCCGTCGCTGTTCCCGGGCTTGACCCCCATTTTCCGGAATTGATCGACGAGGTAGGTGATCGTCAGCTCCTCGCCCTCGGTTCCGGGACCGCGGCCCTCGTATTGATCCGACGACAATGCCTTGGTGTGCGCCAGCACCGCATCCACGTCGATCGAAGGCAGCTCGCCGATGGGCGTGCGCTGCACGGTCGGTGTCGGACCGGGAGCCGGCTCAGTTGAGGGTTTCGGCTCCGGATTCGAGCATGCCGCGACGGCCGCGACGAGCACGGCTGGCAGAACTGCGAAGGCGCGCGTCATGCGGTCTACAATAACAAAACCATCACCATGGCGAGCGTGAGGCGAGGGCTGGCAGCCGGGTTGGCGGCCGCGATTGTGCTCGCGGCTTTGCCGGAGATTTCTCTGGACGCTCAAGCGCGCAACACGACGCTGACGTCGGTTGCAGGCATCAAGGTCGGGCACTACACGCTGCCCAACGCCCCCACGGGCTGCACTGTGATCCTTGCAGAGGCAGGCGCGACCGCGGGCGTCGATGTGCGCGGCATGGCGCCGGCCTCGGCCGAGACCGATCTGCTCAATCCGGTCAATCTCGTACAGCAAGTCCACGCCATCACGCTGTCGGGCAGGAGCGCGTTCGGGCTCGACGCGCGCACGGGCGTGATGAAGTACCTCGAAGAGAAGCAGATTGGTTTCCCTTTTGGCAAGGCGCATGTGCCGATCGTGCCGGCGGCATCGCTCTTCGATCTCGGCGTCGGCGATCCGATGATTCGTCCAACCGCTGACTGTGGGTATCAAGCCGCAAAGAGCGCGACGAATGCCCCGGTTGTCGAAGGGAGCGTCGGCGCTGGGGCCGGTGCCACGATTGGCAAAGCTGCGGGGCTCGGTCGCGCGTTGAAGTCGGGCGTTGGCAGCGCCTCTATCACCTTGCCGAACGGCCTGACAGTGGCCGCGCTTGTCGTCGTCAACGCCTTTGGCGACGTGATCGATCCTGCGACCGGGCTGGTCGTCGCGGGGGTGCGGGCCCAGGATGGAAAGGGATTTGCCGACGCGCGGAAACTGCTCCGCGCCGGCGCCGTGAATTTCGGCGGCACCGGCAATACGACCCTTGGCGTGATTGCCACCAACGCCACGTTGACCAAGACCGAGGCGACGAGGGTCTCGGAAATGGCGCACGACGGCTTCGCGCGTGCGATTGCGCCGATCCATACGCCGGTCGACGGCGATTTGATCTTCACGCTCGCGACACAGGCGCGGCCCGCGGCTGGCGATGCCGGCGTGATCGGCGCGCTGGCCGCCGAAGTGATGGCCGACGCGATTCTGCGCGCGGCGCGCCAGGCGACAGGTCTTCCGAAACTGCCCGCTCTGAGAGATTTGCCACGACCCTGACACATGTAGGCCGGGTCTTGAGACCCGGCTGACCGGCTATACTGCGGCGGGTCTAAAGACCCGCCCTACACCTGACTATGCCCAACACATACTCGATCGCGATCATCGCCGGCGACGGCATCGGCAAAGAAGTCATTCCGGCGGGGCTGGCCGTCATCGACAAGGCCACGCGCGGGTCGGGCGTGTCGCTCGAGCTGACCGAGCTTCCCTGGGGCTGCGACTATTACCTCAGTCACAAGAAGATGATGGACGAGGACGGCTTCGAGCGCCTCGCGAAGTTCGACGCGATTTACCTCGGCGCGATCGGTTCGCCGTCGGTGCCCGATCACATCGCGGTCTGGGATTTGCTGCTGCCGCTTCGCCAGCGCTTCCAGCAGTACGTCAATCTGCGGCCGATGCGGCTGCTTCCCGGTCTTGTTTCACCGCTCGCCAATCGCGGCCCGGCCGAGATCGACATGATTTGCGTACGCGAAAACTCCGAGGGCGAGTACGCGGGCCTTGGCGGACGCATCCACATCGGCACGCCGTTCGAGGTCGCGGAACAGACGGGGCTGTTCACCCGCAAGGGCATCGAACGGATTCTTCGCTACGGGTTCGAGATCGCGTCGAAGCGCCCGCGCAAGCTGCTCGCCAGCGCGACCAAGTCCAATGCGCTTCGCCATTCGATGGTGATGTGGGACGAGATCGCGGAGGTCGTGCGCAAGGACTATCCTGCAGTCGACTATCGGAAGTTCCATGTCGACGCCATTGCCGCGCGGATGGTCACCCACCCGGCATCGCTGGACGTGATCGTCGCGTCAAATCTTTTTGGGGACATTCTCACCGACATCGGATCGGCGATCTCGGGCAGCCTCGGCATCGCGCCGGGCGCGAACATCAATCCCGATCGCACCTACCCGTCGATGTTCGAACCGATTCATGGATCGGCGCCCGACATCGCCGGCAAGGGAATCGCCAATCCGATCGGGTGCGTCTGGGCCGGGGCCATGATGCTCGATCACCTCGGGCATCGTGACATGCACGATCGGATTCTTGGCGCGCTGGAGCGTGTTGTCGCGTCGGGGAAGAATCGGACCCCTGATCTCGGTGGAAAGGCGAGTACCAAAGAGTTGGCAGAAGCTATTTGCTCGGAGATTTAGCCCTGCTTCCCTTCCCGCCCTTCCTGCCCCTCCAGCCTGTCCTGCCCTCTTCAGTGGGCTGTCTTCAGATGTTCGCGCAGCAGATCCCGCCCGAAGTCTCCCTGGAAATCACGCCAGACCGAGTGAATGTGGTTGGCGTCGTTCTGGGTGTTGTCGTACTCGATCAGGAACGTCGGTCCCTGCACGCGGTAGTAATGACGTTTGCCGCGCTCGAGATCGCCAGACCACGCAAACACCAGCTTGTCGAGGCCGGCTCTCCGCAGCCGCTCCATCCGCGCTTCGGCGATATCGCTCGCCATCGCTGACACGTACGAATCCACGACCTTCATCAGCAGCTCTCGCTGATTCGGTTTCAACTCGGTCGCGGGAATGCCATCGCCCGCCAGCGGATCGATCTTGACCGCGTTCATGGTCGCGATGTCGTTCGGGGCAGCCTTGTTGATGACCGCCTTCCCGCGCTGGGCATCGTCGAGCGCCATCACGAGCGCGCGTGCCGTGTCTTCCTCGGACGCGAGAATCCGCAGGCCTTTTTTCGGGCCTTCCTTGACCTCCGCCGGGTTGGACCCGAAAAATGACGGCGCCGACGCGACGACCGAACCGTCGATGATGGTGAAGTTGAGCGAGACGTGATGGCCCTCGACGCGCCAGCCCCATGCGCCCTTCTGGGCAGGCGTGCCGAAGACCGAGACGAAGTACTTGACCGGATTGCGTTCCAGGCGGGCCGCACCGGGCCTGGCGGCGTCGCCGCCGCCGGCATCCTCGATACCGCGGAGCACGATTTCGAGATCCATGATCGAGCTCGCGGTGAGATAGCCTTTCTGGCTGAGGCCGGAGCGCAGCAGATCGTGCGCGAGCTTCCGCTGGGGGTCAGTCATCTTCCCGAGAATGAGACCATGCCGTGGGAACATCTCGGACGGCACGAAGCCCCAGTGCTCGCGTTCGCTCGAGTCGAACGGAAACGACGCTTCCTGGCGCTGCTCGGGCGTGAAGGACGCCAGCAGTTTCGTGGCTGCGTCGGCCATCGCGGCGGGCGATCGTTCCGCCGCGCGCACCGCGCCAAGCCAGACAGCCACGCAAACGAGCGGCAGAACAAAGCGGGACGACAAGAGGCGTCTCATGAGCTTTCCTTTCTAATGGCGCAAACGCCCACAGTCTAGCTGAATTGAAGCCCGCGGCAAGCGCGGCCTGAAGCCTTTCAGCCTGACGCCGTGTAGCCTGTAGCCCAAAGCCTGAAGCCTGTTAGGATCCGCCAATGGCTGCGCGTCCAACATGGAAGGGCTACCTCAAGATCAGCCTCGTGAACATTCCCGTGAAAGTGTTTCCCGCGACCGACGCGGCGGCCACGCTGGCCTTTCATCAGCTCCACGCCGAATGCCAGACGCGCATTCAGCAGAAACGCTGGTGCCCGACGCACGATCGCGAGGTCCCGAAAACAGAGATCGTCAAGGGCTTTGAATTCGAGAAGGGCCGCTACGTCGTCATCGACGAGGAGGACTTCGAAAAGGTCCGCGTCGATTCGACGCGCGTGATCAACCTCGAAAAATTCACCGACGCCGACGCGATCGACGACATCTACCTCGAACGTCCGTACTACCTGGCGCCGGACGGCCCGGTGGCCAAGGAAGCGTTCGCGGTCATCCGCGAGGGGATGAAAGGCAAGGCCGGCATCGGGAAAGTGGCGCTCTATGGCCGCGAATACCTGAACATGATTCAGCCGCGTGAGAAAGGCTTGATCATGTACACCCTGCGTCACGCGAGCGAAATCCGCAGCATGAACGCCATCGACGAGCTCGCCGACATGCCGGACGAGGTGAAGCCCGACGAAGTAAAGCTCGCCCGCCAGGTGATGGGGACCTTCGAAGGCGAAGTCGACTTTGCGTCATATCACGACGACTATCAGACTGGTCTTCGCGAGATCATCGACGCCAAGATCGAAGGGCGCGAGATCGTGACGCCCGAAGTCGAGGCACCGCCCAAGGTGGTGAACCTCATGGAGGCCCTTCGGAAGAGCCTGGACACCGTCAGCGCCGCCAGGAAAAAGGCGCCGGTCAGTCCGTTCAGCGAGGAGAGCCGGCCAGCGAAGAAGCGCGCGCGGGCCTAAAGAGCAAAACAACAAGTTTTTGGATCGCCTTTGAACAGTCGTTCAAAGTGTGTAAAGAGCGGGAAAACGGGGCCGCGCCATTCAGGTAACCTGATAGACGGTTCGAATCGAAGCGCGATGGCTTCCGCTCATTCGCTCTGCTCGTCTTCCCTGATCTCAACCCGTCGAGCTAGGCACATCCGGCAGCGTCAATTGTTTCCAGCTAATGAGGAGTGAACATGCGATTTCTTAGTGTCTCAGTGCTCGTAATCCTGCTTGCCAGTGCAGAGATGGCACTGGCGCAGGAAACGACAGGAACCCTCCGCGGTCGCGTCAGCGACTCGCAAGGTCTGGCCGTTCCAGGAGTCGTCGTAACGGCGACTGGACCGCAAGGCGCGAAGACGGCGACATCTGACCCGGACGGCCGCTTCAACATGCCCTTCCTGACCCCGGGCCTCTATACGGTACGGGCGGAGCTGACTGGATTCAAGGCCACTGAGCAGAAAGATGTCATCGTCAGCCTCGGCCAGACGGTCGATCTGCCCCTCAAGATGGACGTTGGCGGCGTCTCCGAAACCGTGCTGGTGACAGGCACGAGCCCCGCGATCGACATCACGACCGCGACGATCGGATCGGTCCTCGACACGGACTCGCTGCGGAGCATTCCGGTCGGGCGCACGTTCGCCCAGGCGGTGTATCTCACACCTGGTGTGAGCAACTCGGGCACTGTCGGCACCGCAAACCCGTCGATCTCGGGCGGCACCGGCCTTGAAAATCAGTATGTGGTAGACGGTGCCAACGTCACCAACGTCGGGTACGGGGGTCTTGGGTCGTATTCGGGGACCTTCGGTTCACTCGGTAACGCAACGCCTTACGACTTCATCAAGGAAATTCAGGTCAAGACCGGTGGGTACGAGGCCGAATTCGGCCAGGCGACAGGCGGCGTGGTGAACGTCGTGACCAAGAGCGGATCGAACCAGTTGCGCGGATCCGCTTTCGCCTACGCTCAACCCTCATCGTTGCAGGCTGACTACGAGCAGTATCAGGCAGACAACGGATCGGTGAATACCGCCTCCAGCACGGTCCGCGATTTCGGTGCGGAGGGCGGCTTTGCGGTGATCAAGAACAAGCTGTTCTTCTTCGGCGCGATCGATCCATCGTGGCAGACGCGGGCCTTCACAGCGCCACCCGGATTCCCGCTTGCCAGCATGGGCGAGGTCGATCGGAATCGCTACACGACTTCGTACGCGGCGAAGGCCACGTACCAGCTTGGCAGCGGCAACCGCATCGATGCCTCGTTTTTCGGAGATCCGTCGCACGGTGACACTGGTCCTCAGCGCACCTCAGCGCTCCTCGTTACGGACACGTCATCGTTCAGCACGCTCGATTACGGCGGCCACCAGCAGACGGTTCGCTATAGCGGCGTGATCCGGAACAACTTGTTCGTCGAGGGATCGTTCGCGCGCTCTTTGAACACGATCGGCGAGTTGCCGACGGTCAACGACTGGCGCATCACCGACAAAACGGTGACACCCAACATCATCACAGGCGGCGTCGGCACTTACGAGGCCGGCAATCGCAGCGAGAGCAAGCAGTACGTGGCGAAGGTGGGCAACATCGTCGGCTCCCATGAATTGAAGTACGGAGTTCAGTACGACGACGCCGTCTATGCTCAGGTCAATCAACTCACCGGCCCGACCTTCAAGGCGCCCGATGGCCGCCAGACCGCAACGGGCGCGAGAATCGACGTGATTCCGGCGTCCGAGGTGCCGGGCGGCAAAATCTACCGGGTGACCCGCGCGAACTTCAATAGCGAGCGGACAACGCCGCAGACTTACTTGAACTTCTTCGCGCAGGACACGTGGAGGGTCGGGGCCCGGCTCACCGTGAATCCGGGGATTCGCTACGAACAGGAAACGATGAGTGGCTCGATCATCAAGGACTTTTCGCTGAAGAACAACTGGGGCCCGCGCCTTGGCGTGACCTTCGATCCAGCGGGTGACGGCCGGACGAAAGTGTACGGCAACTTCGGCGTCTTCTTCGCGCGCATTCCGAACGACCTCGCGGCACGCGCCCTCTCGGCCGACGATGGTTTCACGCGCGGCGATTACTACGACGCCGCGCTGACGCGCCAGGTGCCTGAAGGCACCCCCGCAGCGGGCGTGACACGCCACTTCATTCTGGCCGGCGTCGGCGCAGACACCATCGACCCGGACGCCAGGCTGACCTACACCAATGAAGTGGTGGCCGGCATCGAACGCGAGATCATGCCGAACACGACCCTCGGCGTCCGTTATGTGTACCGCAACATGCCGCGCGTTCTCGAGGACATTGCGAACTGCCCGATGGTCGCGTACGAACTGGCGGCAACTTCAAGCATCTGTGGGAGCGTCGAGTACATCCTCACGAATCCGAGCAGCGACATCCCCGTCGCGCCTGGAACGGAATTCCTCGGCGCCAAGTTCGACGATCCGATTCACAAGTACAACTCGGTCGAATTGACGCTGAATCGGCGCGGCTCGAACTGGTCGGCGATGACGTCGTACCGCTTCTCGACGCTGCGCGGCAACTTCGAAGGCTTCTACCGCGATGACAACGGTCAGTCCGACCCAGGCATCTCGTCGCTCTACGACTTCCCGACCAACGACCCGAGTTACACGTCGATCGGGGGGAAGGTGTATGGCTATCCGGGGGACATCCGTTATCTCGGCTCCAGCAACGGCATCCTGCCGCTCGACCGACCACACCAGGTCAAGCTGTACGGCAACCGCAACTGGTCGTCTGGCTTGAACATCGGCGGCGGCATCAACCTGGCCTCGGGCAAGCCGCTCACTCCGATGGCCGCGAACCCGAACTACGGCAGCTCCGGCGAAATTCCGGAGGCCGCGCGGGGAACCGGCATCGACACCGTCGACGGTTTCGCGACGCGTACGCCGTTCGAGAGCCAGGTCGACATACAGGCGGCCTATACGCTGAGAGCTTCGTCTCAGCGGCGCGTCACGCTCCTCGCCGACGTTTTCAATCTGTTCAACCAGCGCCGCGTGACTTCATACGACCAGAACACGCAGCTGGCCAACGGACCGGAGAACCCGGACTTCGGCAAGCCGATCAGCACCATCTTCGCGGGCAACCCGCCGCAGTTCCAGTCACCCTTCAACATGCGCGTCGGGGTGCGGTTCGAGTTCTAGTCTTCTGGTCGAGCGCGTAAAGATGGGGGCCCTTTGGGCCCCCACTTTCTCGACCGTGCTCTTCAGGACCCGGCGAGCAAGCCCGCGAAGTAGCGCGCCCGGGCAGACGTCTTCGACATTTTTGGATCCGTAATCCAGTTTGCCGGATTTTATGCACACATTTGTGCCTGTTTTCACACCAAGCCAGCACAGCCTTCTACTCGCAGATTCCTTCGTAACGCGTTGACAACAGGCGTGTTGCCTTTGCGTAACTTTCGCTCTTGTGGCTTGGCATTGAGCGTGCTTTAATCATCGGCTGCTGAACAAACGTTCAAATCACAAAAACCCGTTTTCACTTACGGAGAGTTATGCACCGAAAGACACTTGGAAGTCTGGTGGTGATGCTCGCGTTCGGACTGGCGATTGGCCTCGCTCAGTCGAACATGGCGAGCGCACAAGTCACCACCACGGGAACGATCACAACAATTATTGAGGACGCACAGGGCGGACGGCTGCCCGGCGTCACGGTCACCGCGTCGGCCAACGACGTCGTCACGACCCGCACGGTTGTGAGCGACGCGGAAGGGGTCGCGACGCTCGAGGCGCTCGCGCCGTCCGCGGCGTACGTCATCAAGGCCTCGATCAGCGGCTTCCGGGATTACTCACGCGAAGCCGTGCTCGTGAGCAGCGGCAAGACCACGACGCTGCACGTGCAGTTGACGCTGCAGTCGGTGACCGAGCAGGTCCTTGTGACCGGTTCGACGCCGGTGGTCGACGTCACGCGCGCGGTGTCTGGCCAGGACATCACGCTGCAGCTCACCGAGTCGCTGCCAACCGGACGCAGCTATCAGAGTTATCTGCAGCTCGTGCCCGGCGTGATGCCCGACAGCCAGAGCGCGTCGGGGAATCCCTCGTCGCGTTCGGGGATGAACAGGAAGGAAGCCGGAACTATCTGTGATAACAACGCCGCGACCACCGAGAATCA
>Ga0134123_10003397_pt1 | contig 10362 bp, 8 predicted proteins | sample KB303_FD_96460 | JGI IMG/M metagenome (GOLD analysis project Ga0134123, IMG submission 96460) | Terrestrial soil microbial communities without Nitrogen fertilizer from Kellogg Biological Station, Michigan, USA - KB3-0-3 | ecosystem: Environmental > Terrestrial > Soil > Unclassified ...
GCTCCGCGGGCCCGAGACCGCTTGCGGCCGACACATCGAGGAACGGCTGCGTACTCAACCAAATGCCTTTTTCGGCCATAAGACGGGCGGTGGCGTCGTCCATCAGATGCCCGTGCTCTATGCCTTTCACTCCCGCCGCGATCGAGCGCTGGATCGAAACCGGCGTATAGGCGTGGGCGGCGACGTAAGTGCCCCAGTTCTCGGCAGCCTCGACCGCGGCCCGTAGCTCGGGTTCGGTGAAGGTGGACACATCGAGCGGGCTGAATGGCGATGCGACGCCGCCGCCCGCCGTCAGCTTGATCTGCGTGGCCCCTTGCATCAGTTGCTCGCGCGCGCGCAGGCGAACCTCATCCGGACTGTCCGCGACCATGCTGGCGCCAAGTTTTTCCATGCGGCTGAGCATGCCGCCGATCGTTCTCGGCAGATCGGAAAGCTGCCGGAAGTCGCCATGACCACTGGTGACCGTGATCACGGCACCGGACGGGTAGATGCGAGGGCCGGCGACGAGACCCTCATCGATCGCTTGTTTGAGCCCAAAGGTCGGCCCGCCCAGGTCGCGAATGGTCGTGAAGCCCCGCATCAGCGTGCTGGTCGCTTCGGCGGCCGCAAGGAGATTGTTGTAACCGACGTCACCAGTGAGGGCAGACACCGGCGTAGGGCGCACCAGCATCGCGTGCCAGTGCGCGTCGATCAGCCCGGGCATCAGCACGCGCCCGCCCCCGTTGACCACCTGCGCGTCAGCCGTGATCGCCGCGGCCGAAATCCTCTCGATCTTGTTGTTGCGGACCAGAACATTGGACGGTGCCGAGAGCGCGCCGTTTTTTCCGTCAAAAATGCGGACGTTCTGGAACAGGACAGCAGGACTTTGTTGAGCTTGCGCGGGTGGCGAGGCTGCCAGGCTCATTACAATTGACGCGAGAACTGCGGGAATTCCGAAAATTTCAGCCGGCTTTCTCAAACCTGACATGCCTGATCTCCGCAAATGGCGAGGCAACGATGCACAGCGTGAAGGCGTAGCACAAGAAGACGACGCGATCGCTCAATTGAGCATGCGTGGCAGTCCATTGAGGAATACCCGCACCGCATCCGGCGCGCCGTGGTCATCGAGATTGACATGGCCGCCGGACGGAAAGCGCACCATCTGCTTCGGTTCGTTGGCGAGCGCAAACAGTCTCTCGCCGAACCTGATGGGAACGATCCGATCCTGCTCGCCATGCAGGACGAGCAGCGGCGCCTTGACCCGCCCGATGCGTTCATCCGACCGGAAGGAATCCTTGATGAACCAGCGCACCGGTATGAAAGGATAGGCTGAAGCCCCGATGTCGGCAGCGGACGTAAACGGCGCGTCGAGGATGAGCCCGCCGATCTCGCGTTCGGCGGCAAGCGCGACGGCGACGCCGGTGCCGAGCGATTCACCCCACACGACGATGCGTCGCGCCGGATAAACTGCCGCCGCGAATTCGTAGGCGGCGGCCGCGTCCAGCAGCATTCCCGCCTCTGTCGGCTTGCCGGTCGAGCCGCCATAGCCGCGATACGACAGGGCGAAGAGACCGAAGCCGTCCCCGGTCAGCCATCTGAAACGGTCGGCGCGCAGATTGAGACCGCCGGCATTGCCCTGGAAATAGATCACGACCGGTTTCGCGCCGCGGGGAGGCACATGCCAGGCCACCAGGCGTTCGCCGTCGGAACTGGTCAGGGTGATCTCTTCTGCCTGCGGCAACCCGGCGGCTGCGGGAGGCGTGCGGACCCGATCCGGGAAATACATCAGCGAGCGCTGGAACACGTACATCAGCGCCAGCACCCCGCAATAGCCCAGAAGGGCCAAGATTAGCAGCGATTTGAGGGTGGTCATGCGCTTCGCTTTGGGCCCGGTGCCAGCGGAAGCCAATTGTTAATAATGCCCGCAACTATGGCCGAAAATTTGTGCAGATGCGAGCAACCAACCGGCGGCACGCGCGTTAGCGCTGGGTAATGGCAGGTACTTCGCCGTGAAGAGCGAAGGCCGTTGTGTAACGCGAGTTGATTGGGGGCCATGGAAGAGCCTTTCGGATTTTTGGAGAGCGAATTTGAACGGGCGCTGACCACGATGGTGCCGGCGCCGGCGGCCGACAACGTCGTCCAGATTTCTGACAGTCTGCGATCGCGGGACACGCTGCGCGTGCGCGAGCGCCGGTTCCGCGAACTGCTCGGTGCCCTGCCCGCCGCCGTCTACACGACGGACGCCGCCGGCCGTATCACCTACTACAACGATGCAGCCGCGGAGTTGTGGGGCCATCGTCCCCCGCTCGGCACGAGCGAATGGTGCGGGTCGTGGAAACTTTACTGGCCCGACGGGACGCCGCTGGCGCACAACGAATGCCCCATGGCCATCGCACTGAAAGAGGATCGCAGCGTGCGCGGCATGGAAGCGGCTGCCGAGCGGCCGGATGGCACGCGTGTACCGTTCATTCCGTACCCGACACCGATTCATGACGAGGCGGGCACACTGATCGGCGCGGTCAACATGCTCGTGGATATCACCGACCGCAAGCGCGCCGAGGAGCAGCAGGCTTTGCTGATCCGCGAACTGCACCATCGCGTCAAGAATACGCTTGCTACCGTGCAAGCGATCATGGGTTCGACCGCGCGGTCGGCTGACAATATCGAAGACTTCAAGACCGCAATATTCGGACGCATCCAGTCGCTTGCCAAAACGCATCTTCTTCTCGCCGATGACGCGAAGGCGGTCGATTTCGCCGACATTCTCAGGAGCGAACTCGACGCCTTCGATAACCGAATCGGCGGCCGCATCACATTGGAAGGACCCGAGGTTGCGCTCACGTCGCAGCTTGCAGTGTCGCTCGGCATGGCCATCCATGAGCTCACGACGAACGCTGCAAAGCATGGCGCGCTATCGGTCTATGGCGGCAAGGTAGCCGTGACGTGGAGCGTCACGATCGAAGCCAAGCGCCGCACATTGGTGTTCGACTGGGTGGAAAGCGGTGGGCCGCCGGTGGGCACGCCCACCCGCGAGGGTTTTGGAACGCGCCTGCTTGACTTCGTGCTGCCCGGCCAGATTCAGGCCCGCACAAGGATCGAGTATGCACCGCAAGGGGTTCGCATGCATTGTTCCATGCCGCTTCCGGCAGGAACGAAAAACTAACTCTGATTCGCACAGGCACGCGGACTTGTGATCGAAGGCTGGCGTGGAGCGGCGCTATAATCTCCACCGATGGCTCATGACGTGACGCGTTCGAGAGCCGGCTAGAAAAATTTGAGTCCGTCTCAGGCGCGACACTATCCGAGCCTCAGGTCTCGGGAGGTATCGCATGGCCTATTCAAACATTCTGGTCGGCGCCGGCACACGTCCGACACAGCCGGTCATCCGCAACATCGGCTTTGCCGATCTTCAGGACGCGCTGGCGAAGGGTGTCGACGATTTCTACGCGATGCCGACGCACGCCATGTTCCTTTGCGTGATCTATCCCATCGTCGGCCTTTTCCTGGCGCGGATGGCGTTCGGTTATTCGATCCTGCCTCTGCTTTATCCACTGGCGAGCGGCTTCGCCCTTGTCGGCCCGGTGGCCGCACTCGGTCTCTATGAACTGAGCCGGCGCAGGGAAGCCGGCCTCCCGACATCCGTAACCCACGCCTTCGATGTGCTCCGGTCGTCCTCGATCGGCGCGATCACGGCACTGGCGTTGCTCTTGCTGACCATATTCGTGATCTGGGTCACGCTCGCCAATGCGATCTACATCGCAACGTTCGGCTACGCGACGCCGACGTCGATGGAGACTTTCGCCCATGATGTGCTGACCACCCGCGCCGGATGGACGCTTATCTTTGTCGGCAACCTGGTGGGCTTCCTATTCGCCGTCCTGGTGTTGAGCATCAGCGTCGTGTCGTTTCCGCTTCTGCTCGACCGCGATGTCGGCGCGGCGGTGGCGCTGCTGACATCGCTCCGCGCGGTCGCGCGCAATCCGTTCACGATGATGCTGTGGGGCCTTATTGTCGCTGCGTTGCTTGTGGTCGGATCGCTGCCGCTGTTTCTCGGGCTGACGATCATCGTGCCGATCCTCGGCCATGCGACGTGGCATCTCTACCGCCGCGTCGTTGAACCGCAGGCCGCTCCGCCACCGACGCTTCAGGAGGGGCACCAGGAACGCCGCTATGCAGCGGACTTCCCGGCCGTGCTCTTTCCGTGGGCGCGATAACGCCCGGCCACTAGGCGACGGCCGAATAACGGCGGGCGAGCATTGCCCGCTCGAATTTGCGCGGCGCCATGGGCTTGGCGAACATGTGGCCTTGCAGCAGGTCGAAGCCGAGATCGCGGACGACGAGAAAGTCCGACTGCGTTTCGACACCTTCGGCGACGGATTTCGCGCCGGTATCGCGCGCGATAGCCACGATCTGCGCGCAGTGCGCCTGCTTGATCCTGTCGTCGCCACAGCCGCGGATATACTTCCGGTCGACCTTCATTTCGACGACCGGCAATTCGCGTTGCCCGGCGAGCGTGGCTCCCTGCGCATCGATGCCGTCGATCGAAATCCCGATGTTTCGCGCCGCCAGTTGCGACGCGATACGCCTGACCGAAACGAGTTCGTTGACCAGATCGACGCAATCGACCGCGATCAGGAAACCATCCTCCCGAACCTTGTCGGGAAGATGCGCCATCAGCCGGTCGATAAATTGCATGTCCTCCAGCGCCTGCAACGGCAGGCGGATGGAAATCTGCACCTTGTGATTGCCCGCGGCGAATTGCATGGAATCCGCCAGCACCCTTGCGACGACAAATTGCGACAGGCCGTGAAGAAACGGATCGCTGGCGCCGGGAATGTAATAGGCCGGCGCCACGACGCCCCAGGTCGGATGGCGGACGCGCACGAGCGCTTCGGCCCCGCGTGGCAATAGCGAGCGCGGATTTATTTTTGCCTGGTACCAGAGTTCCAGCCAGCCGTTGCAGAGCGCTTCGTCGACATCGACAGGCAGCGGCGGCGCCGGCTGGACCGGCAGGAAGCGGTCAAGATTTGCGTGAAGGTCGCGGTCGCGAAACGGCGTGCCGAGCGGCGGCAGCATGGCGAGTCCCGCAGCCTCACCGAATTCATAGTTGCGGATGAGCGCCGCCGAGCTCCGTCCCCCGAACAGCATGATCTTGCCGCCATAGCCTTGCGCCCGCAACGTCTGCATGACCGCACGCACCTCCGGACCGCCATCGATTGGACCGAGCACGATCAGGTCGGGCCTGAAGTCGCGCAGCATGGTCCGGATGTCGGCAGTCATGGCCTCGCGCGCAATGAAGCCAAGCTCATCGAGCATGTCGGCAAGAAATGTCCGCACATGCATCTTGTTTTCGAGAACGCAGGCGCGCGGCGGAATTGGCCTGCGGCCGAAAGGAACGACCTCTCCCATTCCCAATGCGCCGCGATCATCGATCATGGCTGCGGTCCTTCCCCAGAATTGGCCATGCAGCAGACTGCGGCCTGCATGAAACATTTATTGCAGCCGCGGTCTATAATTTGCGACACACAATCTCAGACGCTTCGTCCCGCAGTTAACGGGACGATTGCGCGATTTTTCAAATTTGATTCAGTTGACGGAATTGCGCGGCGATGTCGCCGTTCACTCAATCGCTTTCACGATGCTTTCAGTCATTTTCTTTGCGTCGCCGAGAAGCATCATGGTGTTGTCGCGATAGAACAAAGGATTGTCGATCCCGGCGTACCCGGATGCCAGCGAGCGCTTGATGAACATCACCGTGCCGGCCTTCCAGACCTGCAATACCGGCATACCGTAGATCGGCGACGACTTGTCGTCTTCCGCCGCCGGATTGGTGACGTCGTTCGCGCCGATGACGAAAGCGACGTCGGCCTGCGCGAATTCCGAATTGATGTCTTCGAGCTCGAAGACCTCGTCATAGGGCACGTTTGCTTCGGCAAGCAGCACGTTCATGTGGCCCGGCATGCGGCCCGCGACCGGATGGATCGCGTATTTGACCTCGACGCCTTCCTTTTTCAGCTTGTCGGCCATTTCGCGCAGCGCATGCTGGGCCTGCGCGACCGCCATGCCGTAGCCAGGTACAATGATGACTTTTGAAGAGTTCTTCAGGATATAGGCCGCGTCCTCCGCCGAACCGAGCTTGACCGGACGCTGCTCCGCGCCACCGGCCGGACCGGCGGTCTCGCCGCCGAAGCCGCCCAGAATGACCGAGATGAACGAGCGGTTCATCCCCTTGCACATGATGTAGGACAGGATCGCGCCTGAGGAGCCGACCAGCGCGCCCGTGATGATCAGCGCCGAGTTGCCGAGTGTGAAACCGATGCCGGCGGCGGCCCATCCCGAATAGGAATTGAGCATCGAGATCACGACCGGCATGTCGGCGCCGCCGATCGGAATGATGATCAGGATCCCGAGTGCGAGCGACAGCGCGACGATGATCCAGAAGTCCAGCGCGCTTTGCGAGACGAAGAAGCCGTAAATGAAGAAGATGAGCGCAGCAGCGAGCGCGAGATTGATGATGTGCCGGCCGGGCAGCGTGATCGGCTTGCCGCTCATGCGGCCCGACAGCTTCAGGAAGGCGATCACCGAGCCGGTGAAGGTCACGGCGCCGATCGCGACGCCAAGCGCCATTTCGATCAGGCTTTGACCGTGGATATGGCCTTCGGTGCCGATGTCGAAGGCCGCGGGCGCGTAGAAGGCGCCGGCCGCGACCAGCACAGCCGCCATGCCGACCAGCGAGTGGAACGCCGCCACCAGTTCCGGCATCGAGGTCATCGGCACGCGGCGCGCAATCACGGCGCCGATGCCGCCGCCGAGGGCAATGCCGCCGATCACAAGTCCCCAGGCGACGGGATCAGCCGGCGGATGCGATCCGAGCGTGGTCAGCGCCGCGATGGCCATGCCCACCATGCCGAACTGATTGCCGCGCCGGCTGGAATCCGGGCTCGACAGGCCGCGCAGCGCCAGGATGAACAGGACGCCGGCGACCAGATAGAGCAGCGCAACGAGGTTCGGGCTCATTCCGCGCTCACTTTTTCTTCTTCTGGTACATCGCCAGCATGCGCTGGGTGACGAGGAAACCACCGAAAATGTTCACGGATGCAAAGACCAGCGCGACGAAGCCAAGCGCGCGGGCCCACAAGGGACCCTGATCGTTGGCGACCAGTGCGACTCCGACCGCAAGGAGTGCGCCGACCACGATCACTGAGGAAATCGCGTTGGTGACGGACATCAGCGGCGTATGCAGCGCCGGCGTCACCGACCAGACGACGTAATAGCCGACGAAGACAGCCAGCACGAAGATCGAGAACTGAAAGACGAAGGGATCGACCGCGTTTGCCAGATGTTCCATGTCGGATCTCCCTCAGGCAGCCTTCGGCTGGAAATTCGGATGCACGACAGCACCGTCGCGCGTCAGCAGCGTCGCCTTCACCAGCTCGTCGTCCCAATTGACCGCAAGTTTCTTCTCTTTCTTGTCGATAAGTGTTTCGACGAAAGTGAACAGGTTCTTGGCGTAAAGCGCCGACGCGGACGCCGCCAGCCGGCCAGGGACATTCTGATAGCCGACGATCTTCACGCCGCCGACCTGCGCGATGCTGCCGGCCTGCACGCCCTCGACATTGCCGCCCCGCTCGACGGCAAGATCCACGATCACCGAGCCGGGCCGCATCGAAGCCACCATGTCCTTTGTAACAAGACGTGGCGCCGGCCGGCCCGGGATCAGCGCGGTCGTAATGACGATGTCCTGTTTCTTGATGTGCTCGGCCACCAGGGCGGCCTGCTTGGCCTGGTACTCTTTCGACATTTCCTTGGCATAGCCGCCGGCCGTCTGGGCGTTTTTGAATTCCTCATCCTCGACCGCGAGAAACTTCGCGCCGAGACTTTCCACCTGCTCCTTGGTCGCAGGACGCACATCGGTTGCCGTCACAATCGCGCCCAGACGCCGTGCGGTCGCAATCGCCTGCAGTCCCGCCACGCCGACACCCATAATGAATACTTTTGCGGCGGGGACGGTGCCGGCCGCCGTCATCATCATCGGCAGCGCGCGGCCATATTCCTCCGCCGCATCGATCACCGCGCGGTAGCCGGCGAGATTGGCCTGGCTCGACAACACGTCCATCGATTGCGCGCGGGTGATGCGCGGCATCAACTCCATGGCAATGGAGGAAACGCCGGCGCCTGCCATCTGCTTGAGCGCGGCGTCGTTGCCGTACGGATCCATGATGGCGATGACCAGCGCGCCCTTTTTGTAATCGGCCAATTCGTTTTGCGCGGGGCGGCGCACCTTGAGAACGATATCGGCGTCCTTGGTGACCGTGTCGGCGATCTGCGCGCCCGCCGCCTCGAATTCGGCATCGGGAATGCCGGCGGCAATGCCGGCGCCACGCGCCACCGCGACCTCGGCGCCGAGCAACTTGAATTTCTTGATCGTTTCCGGAGTTGCCGCGACGCGCGGTTCTCCGGCGTCGGTTTCACGCGGTACGGCAATTCGCATTCGCGCCTCCCCGCCCAGCCGTGAATTCCGTCAGTGCGGCGAGAGCCCGGTGAAAGCGAAGATCAGGAAGCAGATGACGAAGGACACGTAGCTCGGCGTTGTCGCTCCGCTGAGCAGGCCAGGGATTACTCCGAGCAGACCGATGGCAAAAATCAACGCTGCCGTAAACCAGTGGCCCATGACGCCACCCACTGCCAGACCGAACAGGATCGTGACAACATAGAGAATGCCCACCAGCGTGAAGTGCACGAAGTTCTCATAAGAACTTTCGTGGGCCTGATAGTCGTTTCCGGTGGCGGTGGCGTATTCAACGTTGCCGTGGTCGGCCATGGGGGAAGCTCTCCGAGTCGCGCTAAAAGTGGCAGGCGCACAGGGGTTAGCGCAATTGCCCGCTTAGGGCAACGGCCACACCATCACCGCTCACCCCCGCGAAAGCGGGGGTCCAGGGCCATTCGCTCGGAGCCTGCAAGTTGCCGCCCTGGATTCCCGCTTTCGCGGGAATGAGCGGAAAGAAAATTCGCTAGAGGCCGACTTTGGCGAGCGCGGCGCTCTGACGAGCGGCGACCTCGCCAATTGAAAATCGTTCGATTGCCTCGTTGAACAATCGATAGAAATTGAGTTCCGCCGCCAGATGAAGAAATACTGCGCCCAGGCCAATAGCGGCGCGGTCCATGAACACGAATTCGCGCGGCACCGTGACGGGGCCCCTCGCCTTGAGCGCCTGGTGCACGCGAAATGCCTCCTTGCGCCCATACTCGGACGGTTTCACCCCGTCGGCGATTGTGCGCACGCGATCGTCGAGCAGCGGTCCGTAGATGAACCGTGCCCAGATATTAAGCGCGTCGATCAGCTCGCGGTTGAGCCGCTTGAAACCCCAGGTCTCGTAGGCGTGCACGACCAGCGTATCGTCTTTGCGTAAAAGACCGCGATAGAGGTCGACCACCCCGCCGACAAAGCTCGGCGGGAAAATCCGGATGCAGCCATAGTCGAGCAGGTTGATGCCGGCCGGCTTACCCTTGGCATTGTCGAAGACCGTGTAATTGCCGAGATGCGGGTCGCCGTGAATGACGCCGAAGCGGCTGAAGGGAAACCACCAGGCCGTGAACATCGCGGTGGCAAGCCGGTTGCGGGTTTCGAGCGGATCGTTTTTGTGCTCGAGCAGCTTGCGGCCGGTCATCCAATCGAGCGCGAGCAGGCGGCCGGTCGAAAGATCGGGCCAGACTTTCGGCACGCGGATCGCATCTTCGCCCTTCAGCATGTTTCGATACAGCGCGACGTGCTTGGCCTCGCGGAAATAGTCCAGCTCCTCGCGCAGGCGCGCACCGATTTCGACACCTATTTCGGTCGTGTCGATGACCGGATCGAAGCGTTTGCGAATGGCGAACAGCAACTGCAGTTGGCTGAGGTCGGCCTCGACTGCCGACTGCATGTCCGGGTATTGCAGCTTGCACGCAAGATCGCTTCCGTCGAGCGCACGGGCGCGATGCACCTGGCCGAGAGATGCGGCCGCAGTGGGATGGTGCTCGAACTGGGAGAATTTTTTCTGCCAGTCCGCACCAAGCTCCGCGCTCATGCGCCGCTTGACGAAGGCCCAACCCATGGGTGGCGCCTGGCTCTGCAGCTTGATCAGCTCGTTGGCATATTCCGGGGGAAGCGCATCGGGGATCGTGGCGAGCAGTTGCGCCACCTTCATGATCGGGCCTTTTAACCCGCCGAGCGCGGCAGCAAGCTCAAGGGCATTGGCGGCACGGTTCAAAGGAACGCCGAAAAACCGCGCGCCGGCAAACCGCGCGGCGGTACCTCCGAGCTGCGTGCCGACTTTGGCGTAGCGGCGCGCACGGGCAGAAAAGCGATTTTTCTCGCGGTCAGCGGGGGGCATCGGTGTGTTCACC
>Ga0134123_10003400_pt1 | contig 10358 bp, 9 predicted proteins | sample KB303_FD_96460 | JGI IMG/M metagenome (GOLD analysis project Ga0134123, IMG submission 96460) | Terrestrial soil microbial communities without Nitrogen fertilizer from Kellogg Biological Station, Michigan, USA - KB3-0-3 | ecosystem: Environmental > Terrestrial > Soil > Unclassified ...
CCGCTCAGCGCAGCGGCGAGCGTCTGGTTGAACAGCACCTCGGGGCTCGCCGACTGGTTGGACATCATCGCGAGCGCCTGGCCCTTCATCGCCGCGAATGCCGTCGGATCGGCTCGCGGCGCGGTGAAGCGAAGATACAGCAACTGAAACATCGCCTCGAGGTCTCGGGGTGCGGCGCCCCCTCGCATGCCTGCGCGAGTCTCGGAGATGAACGGACGCACGGCGAGCGCTTTGCCCGTCAGCAGTTTGTCCAGGACGACGTCGGAGAACTTGTAGACACCGCCAGCCCCAATCACGTCGTCGGCGGTGCGGGCGGCGAAGAAGTCGGCATCGCTCGCGAGCGACGCCCCTCCTGGAGCAGTCCCGGTAAACAGGATTTGATCCGCCCGCAGCGTGGTCGGCAGGAGGACTGCCCTGGCGCCATTCGACAGCGTCCATTCGGTCACGACGCCGTAGACGGCGCTGTTGACGATGCTCCCTTTCGCGGGAGGACGTTCCATCAGCGTCTGACCGGCCCCGGCATCAACGTAGGCGGTCAGCGTTCTGGCGGCCGCAGCCGAAACGGTGGATGCGAGCTGTGCCTCGGTAGGCAGCGAACGTCCCACCACTTCCGGCGCCGACACGACAACCAGGCGATTCCCCTCGGGAAACCAGTCTGCCGCGAGCGCGTTCATCTCGCTCAACGTGATCTCGGGGATGAAACGGCGATGGAACGCGAGTTCCTGCCAGATAGTCGGCAGCGCTTCGCGCTGGAGAAAGTTGCGCGTGTATTCGTCGGCACGGCTCGACGACTCGCGATCCGGGCTTTCGTCGGCGACGCGTTCGGAATTGGCCATGTTGTCCTGCTTGGCGCGATCCAGCTCGGTGGCGGTGAATCCGAATGCCGCCACGCGCTTCAGCTCGGTCACGAGCGCGTCGAGACCACGCGTGATCCCGTCTTGCGGCACGAGCGCCTGCAGCGTCGCTTCGTCTCGCGTCCTAGGCGCCGGGAAGAGGCCGCGGCCCGCGTCGGCCTGCAGGAACGGCGGCTTGTCGGACTGCGCCAGCTCGCCGAGACGATCGCCGAGCATCTGCGAGAAGAGCTGATCTTTCATGATGTCGCGATAGCCGCCGACCGATCCCTGATTCCGCGCCGGCCGCAGGTTGCTGAGGCTGACGACCGTGTTCGTGCTTTCCTGATCGGTCACGATCGCGTACCGGGTGCCGGGTCGCTCTGGCACGTCGTACACCTCGCGCCGCCGCTCCGGTTCCGGATTGGCGAGCGATGAGAAGTGCTGCCGGATCATCGCGGCGACCGCGTTCCGGTCGACGTCGCCGACGACGATCACCGCCATCAGGTCGGGCCGGTACCAGTCTCTATAGAACCGCATCAGCTGATCGCGCGTCGCCGACTCAATCACGGCAGGAATTCCGATCGGCGCCCGGTCCGCATAGCGCGATCCCTGCATTTGCACGGCGCGCAATTTCTCTGCGGTGCGCTCGCCGGCGCCGAGATTGCGACGCCATTCGGCGAGGACGATGGGACGCTGGCGTTCGATGGCCGCGGGCTCGAACAGCGCGCCGCCCGCCCAGTCTTCGAGGACGGTGAACGCCCGGTCGAGAACGCCCTGGCGATCGGTTGGCACGCGCAGCGTGTACTGCGTGTCGTCGAAGCTCGTTTCCGCGTTCGCGTCCTCGCCGATGCTCAAACCGAGCGACGACAGGAACGCATCAATACTCTGCCCCGGGAAATTCCTCGACCCCTGGAACTGCATGTGCTCGACGAAATGCGCCAGGCCCCGCTGGTCGTCGTCTTCCAGGACCGAGCCGGCCTTGACGACCAGCCGGAGTTCCGCCTGGCGTGGCGGTTTTGGATTGGGGCGGATGTAGAAGCGCAGGCCGTTGGGCAGGCCGCCGATCAGGACATCCGGATCGACGGGCATGTCGACCGTGAGCGGGTAGCTCGCGACCGATGCCGCGGTCGTTTCCCGGCCGGTTGCAGTCGCTGTCGCGGTCTGCGCGTACGACGGCTGGCCAGCGACCAGCAGCAAGAGCACCAGGCCGGCCGTCGCCCGCCAGGGCGTGCGGAATGATTTAGCCATGTTGGGATGAAAACGCAGCACTATTGCCGCAGCCAATTGTGACCCAGGATGGACGCCGCAAGACGGTCGGCTGCAATTCTTATTGGTCTTACCGCGCGCGCCCGCAGGTCGGTTGAATAGAGCACCGGCGGGAGGTCATTCGGAGCAGCGCCGGCGTGTGCAGAATGAGACCGTGTGCCCCATCGGCTGAGTTAAAGTCCGCCTTTCGCCAGCCGCGATCACCGCATCGGGCGAGACGGGATATTTGAGGAGACTCGGAATCGAGGATCCTGGGCGAGCGCTCGCCCAATGTGCTTGTCGAAGGGCCTGTCGCCGTCACAAACGAGGTCCTGCTTCTGCTGCAACCGCACATCCGCGAACCGATTCTGTCGAACAGGCCGCAAGGACCGCTCGAACTTCCGAGCAGCGAGACACGCACGCTCATCCTGAGAGACGTCGGCGCCCTCAACGGGGAGGATCAGAGGCGGTTGCTCGAGTGGCTTGGCGGCACTGGTTCGCACACGCAAGTCCTATCGACGACTGAGCACTCGCTCTTCGCGCGCGCCTCGGGCGGACTCTTTGACATTGCGTTGTACTACCGCCTCAACGTGATGCTGCTGCATGTCGGATCAATTGAATCCCCCAGACCTGCAGTGTGATGATGCTGAACGCGTGCATCGTCGCACCGCCCCAGACTCGACTCTACAGGGCACCTGAACCACACGTCGAGGAAGCGTTGCAGGCCGACCTGATGATCACAGTGCTCGGATCGCTCATAGTCAGGCGCGGCGTTCTTCGTTCGGTTCACACCAGCCTCGTTCGCGGAGGGCGACAATCTTCCGTCTGAAATGGGCGAGCGCTCGCTCCACCCGATGCCAGTCCGCGTACTGATGCTGGACTACCTGTCGATCCTCACGTTCGGACGCTTCCCAACCGGCCAGGTGCACTGGATGAACGCGAAAGGATCGGACGTGACCGGTGCGAACGAGCGTCGTCGCGAGCAAGTCGATCGTCCTCATGGCGTGTCTCCAGACGGTTCGCGCAATTCCGGTTGATTCGTTAGCCGCGCCCGCGGAACCGGCTCGTCTTCTGCATCGTCTTTGCCGTCCGCATTTTGACCGCCTGACTGTCCGCAATGTTCGCGCCCGGATCGGTCGGCAGCGGCTTCCGATGTTTCTTACCTGGCGCGCGGACCACGCCGCCGCTACGCGCCGTGTTTCCTCCGCGTGCCACCCCTTGAAGCAGCGCGGCGCTCGGTTCCGCGTTGGTCTCGGTCACAGGCGTCATCGCAGTTCCGGCCGGTGTTCGCGTGCGGGCGCAGTCGCGAGGACCGAATCCTTGAGGATAACGGCCGGCGCTGCGAGCGCCAGCGCAACCAGCAGAAGGGCCCACGGCCCGGCGACAGCTCCCGATGCAGCCAGCCCGAACAGCGCCAGGACCACCACCGAGAGAACAACGAGAGATGTGCGTGTATATGGCATGTGCAACCTTCTATTTCTTGTTGCTGCTATTTCTTGTTCCTGGTCATGAGGTCGTAAATCAGCCCACCGACGCCGCCTGCAGCCGCGCCCACGGCGGCTCCCTTTTTGCCCCCGGCGATCGCGCCGATGGCGGTCCCCGCGCCGGCGCTGCCGCCGATGATCAGGGCTTCTTTTTCCCAGGAGCGCTTATTCGCGCGCTCCGGCTCCGCCCGAGTCTCGACGATGGCCGGTGAACGGATCAGCTCGTCGCGGGTCACGTTGTCGCCGAGCTTCATGGGATGCAGTCCCTGCTCATCTTGGAGATAGACAGCCTGAGAGTCGTTCGACTGCCGTTGCGGAATAAAAAGATGTCCCTGACGGCCGTTCGCCAGGGTGATGGGCACGAGCGTGCCTTTCAGGGGTCCATCGGACGTGACGATCGACCCGGTGTAGGCGCCCGACAATCCGTATTGATCTTCAATCTCCCTGGCATCCATGGCTTCGAGGCTCGTGCAGCCGGTGATGAGCGTCGCGCCGACCAGAGCCGACGCGAATGCAGTGATGATTTTCATAATCTACTGTCCTGATTGACGACCCGCACGATCGCGGGCTGCGAGTGAAGTGACGTTTCCACTGTAGGCGAACCTGGACTGCGCGGCCTGTGCTCGATTGCACTACCGGTTCTCAAGGTTCCGAGCGCGTGGCGCGAGACCCGCTCGAGCTTTCGGATTGCGCGACTTGCGGCAGAGGATCGCCGACGAGATAGCCAGTAATGCGTTGTTCCATCTGCTTCGGAAACACGGGCGCGGGCCCCACGATGCCGTCGCGATACACCTTCAGCATCAGTTCCTGGAACACCGGCAAAGCGACTCGTCCTCCGGTCTCGTTCTGGCCGAGCGAACGGTTGTCGTCAAATCCGATGCGAACGGCGACCGTGATGCCGTCGATCCCGTAGGTCGAGCCCACGAACAGCGCATCTCTGAAGTCGTTGGTCGTACCTGTTTTCCCCATCACAGCGATCGGAAATCCACGCGAGTCGAGCGCGTGCGCCGTGCCCGTAGGGATGCGCACGACACCTCGCAGGCCTTCCTGGATCAACAGGAGCGCGGCGGCGTCGATGGATGCCGGCGCGGCGCGCCGTCCCTCCTCGTACATCACCTCACCTGAATCCCGGACGACGCGGCGAATCATGTGCGGCTGCGCGAGGAGGCCCGATGCGATCGTCCGGTAGGCCGTCGCCAGTTCCAGCAAGGTGACCTCGGACGCACCCAACGCTGTCGTGGCGTACCGCTGCAATGGTGTCTGAACGCCCAGAATGCTCGACGTCCGCAGGACGGAGTCGATCCCAATCTGGGTCGTGATCCAAATCGCGACCGCATTTCTCGATTCGGCGAGCGCCTCTCGAATCGGAATCAGGCCTTTGAAACGGCCGTCGTAGTTCGAAATCCATTTCGGCGGGCGGTCGTTGCCGTCTGGCACACTGATGGGTGCATCAGGCACGAGGGTCTCGAGCGAGAAGTCGCCGCGCCGGAAGGCGGCCAGATAGACGATCGGCTTCATCGCCGATCCCGGCTGGCGAAACGACTGCCGGACGCGGTTGAAGTCGCTGTACGACGTCTCGCGGCCCTGATAAACCTGACGGCCGCCTGTCTCGGCCAGAATGCCTCCGTCACGGTTGCTCAGCACCACGACCGAGCCTTGCACGACGCCCCTGGTGCCCGGATGTCGTCCCTCGTAACGCAACAGGCCATGCTCCAACGCGTCGCTGACAATGCGCTGCACGCGGCCATCCACTGTGGAGTAGACCTGAATGTGGCCTTCCAGGAGATCGTCCATGGTGAGGCCGGCGTGTACCTCCGCGAGTTCACCGAGAGCGTGCTCGACCACCGCGGAAGACTGAAACGGTGAGGCATGTTGCACGACGGTCTGAAGAGGTCGCCGTACGGCGACGGTCATCTGATCTCGGGAAATGAAATCCTGCGCGACCATGAGCGCCAGGATCTGGTTTCTGCGACGCAGGATGGGTCCGCTCTCTTTCGTGGTGGGCGCGTAGTCGCGGGGCGACTTCGCAATGCCCGCCAGGAGCGCCGCCTTGTCGGCATCGTCGGCCGTGAAGGAGGCCAGGGGCCGGCCAAAATAGTATTGAGCCGCCCGCGCAAATCCGTACTGGCCGTGACCCATGTACACGAAGCTGGCATAGCGGGCGAGGATCTCCTCCTTCGCGTTTCGCTTGGACCCGAACTGCTCGCGCATCTGCTGTTCGAGCCATAGCGACAAGCGGATCTCTTCGCGCTTGCGGAGCACCATGTTCGCGTTCCGCGCGCCAATGACCAACGACAACGCTCGAGACAGAATGCCCTGGCTCCGGAGCTGGTAGCTGTTCTCCTGCGACGTCTGGCGCTGGAGAAACACGCCGCGCACGAGCTGCTGAGTGATCGTTGAGCCACCCTGCGGAAAAATCGCCGGGCCGCTCATGTTGTCCCGGCTCCCGCCCGTCGCCAGTCGCATCCCCCACGCGCCCATTCTCACCTTGCCGATCACACGCGGCAGGCTGAGATAGTCGACGCCGTTGTGAGAGAAGAAGCGCTTGTCCTCCGCGGCGAGAATCGCCTGTTGCACGACCGGTGGGATGTCTCGGTACTGTGTAATGTGGCGGTACTCGCGGGCGAGCTCGATGAGCGGCTGGTCGTTGATGTCGTAGACGTGGCCGATCGTCGGAAATTCAAACCGCGTGAATGGCCCGAGATCCGGGACATTCCGGCGGTCGAAGTAAACGTCGTAGACCGCATCCGCAGCAAGGAGCACACCGCCCACCGAGGTGGCGCCAACCAACCCGGCGCCCATCAGCAACGCGATGACGCCGCGGCTCCATCGTGCGCTCCCCGCGCGAATTTCGAGGAATGTCCGGGCGAGGAAGGTCGCTGCCTCGCCCGTCCACCTGTTGATCATCTTCACTGGCGCTCAGATCCGACCCGTCAGAAAGAGGATCAGGACGATCAGTAGCACCAGACCCAGCCCGCCGCTCGGACCGTAACCCCAACTGCGGCTATGCGGCCACGTGGGGATGGCTCCGACGAGCATCAGCACCGCGAGAACGATCAGAATAGTGATCATGTTTTCTCCCTTGGCCTTACGGCCTTACCGTTCGGCCTGCAGCCTCACGGCCTTGTCCAGTCGGAACTTCAGGATTGTTTCCGACGGCACCTGAACGTCGTGGCCTCTGGTGAGCACCTGCGCGCCGGCTCCGCCTGCCGCACCCACCAGGACGCCGATCGCTGCGCCCTTGCCTCCACCCGCGATCGCGCCGATGATGGTCCCGAGCGCAGCGCCTCCGCCGATCGCTTCGGCGGTGCGCTTGTTCTGGCCGATTCCGCTGCCGCTCTCCAGCCTCATGTCCGCCGTGCTGGTCAGGTATCGACGCCCATGAATCGTGATCGATTGGATATCCAGGATCATCTCAGGGCTGCCGGTCGTGCCGCCGGACGTCATGTGGCGGATCATCAGCTGAGCGCTGGCCCCCTCCGGAATCAGAACGCCCTCTGACTCGCCAAAGACGTCCTGCTCGACGAGAGCCGAGAAGATCTGGTCCGCTCCGGCGTAGCGCGAGTCGATCGTTTCAACCGTTCGCACGACAAGCTCGGTTCCGGCCGGCGCTTCGAGCCTGTGGCTGCTCGGGGCCTCCGCGTTCGCGCGTTCTGCCGAGAGGAACTCCAACGACTCGACCTGGCTGGTCGGATACCGCCGCGACTCGCCGCCCGCGTGCCGGAACGTGATGGTTCGAGCCGCGATGCCCACGACCGTGCCCTGCACTCGCGTACCGTCTCTCAGGACCAGGGTGTCGGAGGAGGCGACGGCCGCCAGACACACCACACACAGACTCATCGCCGTAGCGATGATGGTTCTTCTCATCTGACACTTCCTTCTGGATTAACGCTCGGAGATCCGCGCGCGGAGGACGGCCGACGTAAGGATCGTAGGTCGGCCGCGAGATAAGCGCGTGTACCCGATGGCACACACGCTGAAGACGCTCGGTGACTTACCGCTTGGCTGTGTCGTTCCGCACAGCCTCACGATCTCAGTCAATGATCTCAATCGATCCAGCGACTTTTCGGAACGTGCTCTCGTAGTCCGGGAAGAGGTCGCGTGGCGCGACCCCAAGCGCGTACATGAGACTCCCGTCCCCGAGCAGTACGGTGAACACCGCGATGCGCTCTTGCTGGCGCATCGTCGACACGTTCGAGATCACGGTGTGCAGGCCCCACCGGCCGGCGATTCTTGCTTGATCGTAGGAAGAGGGACGACTGAGATCCGGGTTGGTGCGCGCAAGCGAGGTGATGAGCTCGTCGGTCGCGGTGCGCAGGTCGTGCGCTTCGTTGCGGGCAACCCCGATCTCCACGCCGTGAGTGAAGACGCCTTGTCCGTCCACCTTGCCGTACGCGCCGTCAGGAGCGAACGTCACCGCGTCGCTGCCCGGCAGCTCTCGCCAGTTCGACGGCACGCTGACGCGAAACACGTCGCCCTCCGCATACACGGTGAAGCTCGGGGAAGGTGGCGCCACGCGACCAGGCTCGAGAGGTCCGTCAGGCACCGGGACCGAGCCGCGGCCCGCAGCCTTCCGCGTCGCGGCTTCAGTCGTCGGGGCCGGCGACATTTTCCGCAATTCCGCCTGCGCCTTGGTGAAGGCGCCAGTGTCGCTGACGCGGTTGTTGACGTTAATCAGCTTTGCTTCACGTGTGATGTCCGCATAGCGGTCTCCGGGATTCGGATGGTCGCTCAGCCACTGTGGGCCGCCCGAGCCCCCTTGTTTCTCGATCGTCTTGAACATGCTGGCCATTTCGAGAGGGTCGTAGCCTCCTTCGGCCATGATGTGCGATCCGAGGAGATCGGCCTGACGTTCGAACTCACGGCTGAATCGCAGGAATGCCGTCCCGAGCCCGAACTGCGTGCCCTGAGCCACGGCGGTGCCGACGTTGCCGCCGATGATGGACCCAACGACGGCGCCGAGGAGCGTCCCGATCTCGTACTTCGTCGCCTTGGTGGCCTGGGCCGTGCCGTGCCGCAGCGCGACGTGGCTCAGCTCGTGGGCCATGACGCCTGCGACTTCGCCCTCGGTATGCGCCGCTTCGATCATGCCGCGATTGATGTACATCGGTCCGCCGGGCAGCGCGAACGCGTTGATCTCGCGCACGTTGACGACCTGGAATGTGTATCGGAATTCTGAATGCCGCAGGTCCTGCGGGATGGACTCGACCAGCCGGCGGCCGATGGACGCCACCATCGACGTGACATCTGCTTCGTGCAGAAGTGGCAGCGTCTTCTCCACTTCGGACGCGGCCTTTCGCCCGAGCTCGACATCCTGTGCCGGTGTGTACTTGTTATTCGGCGGGGTGATGACGGTCTGCCCGGCAAGCGCGCTTACCGTCACCAGCACGCCAACGAACGCGACACCGGTGGCGACACGAGTTCTCACACAGAACTTCTTTCTGAGTTGTCGGCTCCGAAAAAGGGTTCACAGGACGGTCGACGGCGACGATCCTGGCAGCGCTCTCGGACTTCGCCGCCAGGTATGAAGGTAGAAGCGACTAGCGTCCGAGATAGAATCCGCCGCCGCCTAGCAGAAGCACGATGATGATGATGATGAGCAGGGTGTTGGTGTTCATTGGTCAATCTCTCCGGTCATTCGTTTGTTTCTGTTGACAGCGTAGCGGTGATGAAGCCGCGTGTCTGTTCCCCTTTGCACACGCCACCACGCCGGCGGCCGCGCTTCACTCGCTAACGGCAGGCGATTCACTCGCGTGTCGCATCAGCCAATGTCGGCAAACGATTGATGCGATCGCCACGGAGGGAACCGCCAGGAATACACCCGCGACTCCAGCCAGGTTGGCGCCCGCCAGCACCGCCACGATCACCGCGAGGGGGTGCAAGGCAATCCCGCGGCCGATGAGGCGTGGGTAAATCACGAAGTCTTCGACCAACCGGAGGACTCCGAGGAATCCGACAGCCCAGAGCGCCAGAGCAGGAGACTGGAGCGCGCCGACGATCGCCGCGACGACCGCAAGCATCAGTGGCCCGACGAGAGGGATGAACTCGAGGACGCCCGCCAGCACGCCGAGGAGCACTGCATACGGAATCCCGAGCGCGGCGAACCCAAGCCCGCACAAACTGCCGACAATCACACAAGCCAGCAGCTGCGCACGAACAAATGCCGCCAGCGTCGCATTCAACTCCTCGAAGAACCGGTGACCCCGCAGCCGGTTCCGGTAAGGCAGTGCCAAGACAATCGTGCGACGGACATTCGCAGCGTCCTTCAGGAGAAAGAACGCCACGATCGGGACGAGAATGAGCCAGGGCAGATGTGAGAGAGCTCCCGCGAACGCCATCAACCAGCCTTGTGCAGAGTCGACCGCGGCCACTGCCGCCGCATGCAGAGATTGATCGATGTTCGACCGCAGTTCGACCGGGAGCCGCAGGCGCCCGTAATATCGGGACCAGCCGTGCTCCCATGTGACGATCGATTGTGCATATGCCGGGGCGCGTAAGATGATGTCGTTGGCCTGCGCAATCGCGCTCGGCAGCAAGAGCGCGGCGCCCGCCAGCACGCAGCCAGCCAACAACGCATAGACCAGCACGATGGCCGCCGCTCGCGACAAGTGACGAGGCGGCCCGGCGAGACGGATCGGGCGTTCCGCCAGCTTCACGAGTGGTGCAATCACATACGCGAAGAGGACCGCCACCGCCAGCACGAGGACAACGGACGCCAGCACGTACAGGGCCCACAAGCCGACGCCGACGCCGACAATGATCAGAAGAATTTGCAGGACGACACGGGTCTGGGACA
>Ga0134123_10003401_pt1 | contig 10357 bp, 6 predicted proteins | sample KB303_FD_96460 | JGI IMG/M metagenome (GOLD analysis project Ga0134123, IMG submission 96460) | Terrestrial soil microbial communities without Nitrogen fertilizer from Kellogg Biological Station, Michigan, USA - KB3-0-3 | ecosystem: Environmental > Terrestrial > Soil > Unclassified ...
GTGGCGGTTGGTGCTGCTGTGGGCGCTTCGGTCGCAACCACCGGTGCCTCCGTGACGACCGGGGCGGCGGTTGCTGTTGCTGGTGCCACACCTCCACAGGCTGACAGGATCAGGCTGACACAAGCAAGACCAACGATAAGAAACTTCAGCTTGTTTTTCATGATTCTCTCCTCTTAAGATGGTAGTAGGTACAATTCATAATACGTCGACGGCGATTGAAATGGATTTATACCACCATGTAGCAGAGGTGACTCGTTGGGTTACAATATTGGCGCATTGGAGTATTTCTTGCCCATTCAAGCCTCTGATTCCGAACTTGTTCAAAAAGTCGTGAATAGTGATGAAGGCGCATTTCTCGCGCTATATGATCGTTTCGCGCCTCGGGTCTACGGTCTGACCCTGCGCGTCCTCGGCGACTCCATGCTGGCAGAAGAAGCCACCCAGGACACCTTCCTCAAACTTTGGAGTCGCGCAAGACAGTTCATACCGGGTCATGGGGAACTTGCTTCATGGTTGCTGACCATTGCCCATCGCACAGCCCTGGATCGTCTGAGGTTGGAAAAACGCCGTTTGCCCGCATCCAATGCGCTGGGCTCTGAAGAAGAATGGATAACCATCCCTGATGAAGCCTCGACGAATTTCGATGCCCGCTGGCGTAGTTTATATTTTGCCGTGCAAGCGTTGCCGATGCAACAACGCCAGGTCGTTGATCTGGCTTATTACAAGGGGCTAAGTCAAAGCGAGATCTCAGAAGTATTGGGCTGGCCCCTGGGAACCGTCAAGACACGTTTGCGCGCAGCCATGCAGGCCTTGCGGCAGCAATGGCTTGATGAAACTGTAAAGTAAATCTAATGCTTCGCTTTATGACGTACTTAAAGTAGAGAGTATCATCAGAGCATCAATGTTAAGAGAAAATTGTCAGCCTTATCAGGAGAACCTTGCTGCTTATAGCCTTGGCGCGTTGGACGCCGACGAAATCATCGCGCTTGAAGCCCATCTCGTGACCTGCCAAGACTGTCAGGCGGAGCTGGCTGAATATCGGGAAATAGCAGCGGGCTTATTGCACTCGATCCCGTCACGGATGCCGCCTTCGAGCCTGCGCCGCAGATTGATGACTCAACTCCCCTCGGCTCAACGTCGGACCCCAGGCCTGTTTGCCCGTTTCTTTGGCCAGATCTCATTCGGACAATTCGCCGCGCTCGCCGTTATGACTGTTCTTCTCGTTCTGAATTTGAACTCCAACCGGCAGCTTCATGACCTGCAACAACAGCAAACTGCCCTCCTTGAGAGGTTGTCCACGGAACGGATGGCTGTGGCGATGTTGGCTTACCCAGGTACGCAGGCACTTGAAGTCAGTACGGATATTCAAAATTTAACCGGCTCGATCCTGGTGGATAAAAACAAGAACACAGCTGTGCTCGTGGTGCAGAATTTACCAGCGCTGGAGACTGGCAAGACCTATCAGGTTTGGTTGATCGATGCCAAGGGAGATCGAACCAGCGGCGGGTTGTTCGTTCCGACTGAACGGCAGGAATATACGACAGCCGCCATTCAATCTGCCGTCCCCATCGGAAAGTTTGTAGGAGTGGGTGTAACCGTTGAACCCTGGGGTGGTAGTGCACAACCCACCGGTGAACGTGTGCTGCGCGTCACCTGGTAAGCATCGCGGCTTTCATGCTGTCAACGGGTGGGTGGGAATGTCGCCGGCACAAATGAGGTTAGCCACAGATTGCGATTGGCAGAAGCATTGCAATATCACCCCAGGTTGAACATGTGGGGATAAACTTCACGAGAAATCGAGGTGTTTTCTGGTCAGGCGAACAAGACGGCAAAGTTTGTAGAATAAGGGGTCTGTATTTATAATCAGACCAAAGCCGGAGCAGGAAACCAGGCTGCATCGCGACCACTTTCACAGTCACATTATTACATACTGCAAAACCAGGATAAAGATAACGTGCCATGACCTTGTACACGAAGGATCTAATATCAGGCGAGGCGCAACCTGTTCAGGCCGGTTCAGCATCGCAACCATGGTGGACGTGGGTCCTGCCGTTTTTTGTCGCCAACGCAGGCACATGGCTTTCGATCTGGTTTAAAACTGGTCCCGGCGCTTCCTTATGGTACCTCCCCACCGCACTGGGCATTGTCATGGTGTATTGGTGGGGACCGCGAGCCCTCATTGGGGTATATCTCAATGCAGTGGTTTGTGCTCCGCTTTGGGATTTGCCACGGCAATGGTCCTTTTTGTATGCATTGCCCGAAACCATTGAAGTTGGGTTGAGCTGGCTCTTCTTCAAAAAATTCGCGCGAGGCAAGTACTGGCTGCCCGATTTAAGAAATGTCGGCGCATTTTTGTTGCTAGGTTCCTTTGTACCCACGTCTCTGGCCAACACATATCTGGTGATACAGCTCTACCTTCTGGGAGATATTGCCCAAAATACGCTTTGGGATAACTGGCGGGTTTTATTTTCAGGCGATATGGCGACACAGTTTGTATTAGCGATACCAGTGCTTATCATTTTCACCAGGTTCATGAACAGGAAGGGTTGGACACAAGCAAAGGAAAACGTACCTCAATTAATATTCCTGCCTGAAAATCGAAATTCGTTCTTTGATATTATTTTCATTGCCACGATCTTCGTTAGCGCCTTGATTCTGATCGTGCTGGTCCCAATCCACGATCTGTGGATTTTATATGGTCTTTTGATGATCTTGATCGCTATTCGTTATGGGGTAAATATGGCGGTTATCGGTACCAGTTGGATCGGTGCCCTCGCTTTTCTGCTGCCCGCCATCCTGACCGGCAAGCTTGGACTGTCCACTGCCGGGTATGGTGATTTCTTAACAACCAACCTGGATATTCTCTTCCTGTGCGGGGTTTCTTTGATAACTGGACGTGCAATCAGCGACCTCTTTGCAGAAATCACTGAGCGTAAACAGTCAGAAGAGAATTTGGTTAAGACCGAGGCCAAATATCGGACACTGGTCGAGCAAATTCCGCCAATCGTATATATCGCTAGTCCTGACCAACATATTGGTGTTACTTACATCAGTCCGCGTATCGAAGCCTTGGGTTTTGTCGCCAATGAATGGATAGCCGACCCTGAACTCTGGGTTCGACAATTGCACCCGGATGATCTTGCCAGGGTCATGGATGAGATCGAGCGCAACAAGCAAAGCGGCAAACCATTCAGCTCTGAATATCGCCTTATAGCGCGTGACGGCAGGGTAAGGTGGTTCGTGGATGAAGCCATAGATATAGTAAGTAGCGATGGAAAACTGCTATACCGCCAGGGATTCATGCTGGATATCACGGCACGCAAAATTGCTGAAGAATCCCTCTTTTCCCGTGAACGTTATCTGGAATTGCTCAATGACATAACGAGGAGCATTCTGCTTTCAAAGGATATCACTACCACGTTGTATGAGCTGGCTGTGGATATGGCAAAACTCATCGATGCAGATGATTGTTATATTACGCAGTGGGATGAAGAAGAACAGCTAACGATTCCCACGGTAACCACGGCCAGCCTGTCTGCTCCGTACTCAAGCGGGCCTAGGCAGCCCAATGAATTAAGTATGACAGCCTCGGTGATGAAATACGGCCGCGCCCTGGCGGCTGACGATGTGTTCAATTCCCCATTCATTAGCCCTGAGATCGCCCAACAATATCCTGCACGATCCATCCTGGGGATTCCGCTCATCGCTAGAGAACATAAATTGGGCGCTGCCATTTTGGCATTTAATGGACCTCATCATTTCACTACAGATGAGATCGAGCGCTCTGAACAAGCTGGACGCCAGATCGCGCTGGCGCTCCAATACTTCCAACAGAGAGTGGAGGTGCAACAACGTCTCAAAGAGAGTAATGCCCTCGCGCAAATCGGCCGGGTTCTTAGTGCCACGGAACACACGGGCACTGGCAGTATATTACAGCTCATCGTCAATTCCGCGCTCGATCTCATCTCACAAGCGGAGGAGAGCGTCATCCATCTTTTGGATCCTGAGGAACAGGTTCTCATCGCAGAGGCTGTTTCCGGGTTCGCCGAACCCACTCCCTCCATTCCGCGTGTCCGAATGAAGCTGGGCGAGGGCGTAGCCGGGCAGGTGATTAATCACGGGATCACCATCAATATTGGTGATATCGAGAACGATCCCCGGTTTATTCGTTCAACTTCCCAGCCCAATTTCAGATCTTTATTGGTTGCGCCCGTGCAAAGCGGCGGTGCACAGATTGGGACGATTAGCGTCCAAAGCGACAGGAAATACGCATTCACGGCACAGGATGTTGAGTTGCTCAAATCACTGGGGATCCAGGCGGCAATTGCCATTGAAAATACGCGCTTGTTTGAGACAACCCAACAACAACTTAAGGAGGTGGATGCTTTATATAAGATCAGTCAGGGATTGGTAGCTTCCCTGGATGCTGATCAATTAATCAAAGATGTGGTATTGTTGCTTCAGCAAAATTTTGGCTATTACCATGTTCAAATCTATAGCGCAGATCCGGTAAATGGTGATCTCATCCTTAAAGGCGGGAGCGGCAGCATTGGTCAGCAACTTTTGGAGCAGGGTTTTAGATTATCGCAAGGTACAGGCATCGTTGGTCACGTGACTGAAACTGCGGAACCCTTCGTAACCAATAATGTAAATGCCGTTGTCTTTTTCGCCCGCAATCCGCTTTTGCCTGATACGCAATCTGAGCTGACCGTGCCCATCAAAGTGGATGGAAGTGTGGTCGGCGTGCTGGATATTCAACACGCGCCGCCCAATCGCTTTACGGGGCAGGATCTGCCGCTGATGATCGCCGTGGCTGGTCAATTGGCGGTGGCACTTCAGAAGGCAAATCTTTATAAGGATTTGCAGATCGCCTTGCAGGAGGAACAGGCGGTTCGTTCTCAACTAATCCAGAATGAGCGGCTGGCGCTGGTTGGCCGCCTGCTCGCGTCCGTCTCGCATGAGTTGAACAATCCGCTCCAAGCCATCCAAAACGCATTATTTCTGCTGAAAGATGAAACACAATTATCAGCCCAGGCTGGCCAGGATCTGAATATCATTCTTTCAGAGACGGAACGCATGGCGGCGCTGATCGAACGATTACGCTCCACGTATCGACCAATCCGCAGGCAGGATTTTGAGCCGGTGGAGCTGAATAATTTGATCGAGGATGTTCACGCCCTGATCGCAACCCATATGCGCCATAAGGAAGTCGCTTTTGAGTTCGTCCCGGATCTCGACCTGCCGATTATAATGGCACTATCAGATCAGATACGACAGGTGGTATTGAATCTTTTCCTCAACGCGATTGAAGTCGTAAAGCCAGGCGGCCGCCTCGCGGCTCTGACCTTTAGTCTGCCTCAGCAAAACGAAGTACTGCTCATTGTCCGGGATACGGGTCCCGGAATCGATGCCGAGATCCTGCCGCGTATTTTTGAGCCGTTCATCACGAGCAAATACACGGGCACCGGTCTGGGGCTTACGATCACACACGATATTATTCAGCAACATCACGGCCGCATCGAGGCGGACAACAATCCGGACGGCGGAGCCATTTTTAGGATTTGGCTTCCCGTGGATGGGCGAGGTGGAGCATGAATTCCGGCGGTCACATCCTAATCATCGATGATGAAGCCAGTCTACGCCAGACGATGGCGCGCATTCTACAGCGCGCCGGGTATGAAGTGACAACTGCGTCGAATGGGAAGGATGGTCTCGCTCTCGTTTCAGAGCATCCATTCGATCTGCTCTATCTGGACATCCGCATGCCCGATATGAGCGGTTTGGAACTTCTCAAAACCATTCACATAAAATACCCGGATCTGCCCATCATTCTGTTCACTGCGCAGCCGGATGTGAATTCCGCAGTTGAGGCGTTAAGACGCGGGGCGACCGATTATTTGATGAAACCACTCAATCCGCAAACCGTGATTGACCGGACGCAGACCATCCTGGAATATCAGATCAATGAAAGACGCAAGCGCGAAGTCCAAAGGCAGATCGATGCTTTGCAAGCGGAGTTAATTTCGCTTGAAAGCCGGGAGGCGGATAAAGCCGTCTCGTTCACGCAGCAGGTACCAGCTTCGGATGACCGCTTTCTCCGGCGTGGAGGTCTCATCCTGGATCTGCATACGAAGCACGCAACGATGAATGAGCGCGCTGTCAATCTGCCTCCCACCTCTTTTGATTATTTATTGGCGCTGGCGCGTCACACACCCAATGTGGTGGATTATCAAACGTTGGTTTCGGAAGCGCAGGGTTATGAGACAAGCCTGCGTGAAGCCCAGGAATTGACCAAGTGGCATATTCATCATATCCGTCAGGCGCTGGAGCCTGATGCGCGTAATCCCATCCATGTGATCAACGTGCGTGGAACAGGTTACCGCCTCGTGATCGGCTAGATCACTCTCCGTTGAATTTATCAGGGTTGGGGGAGTTGATGTTTTGTGGCTCACAAACTTTTACCAACTTTGCCTGCTACATCCTATCGTTATAAGGGGACTGATTCATGCAAAATGGGGCAATGAATAAGCTCTCTCTCTCTCCAGGCGATTCGCCGGTCAAGATTTTGGTCGTGGATGACCATCCCAACACAGCAACGACACTGGCACGCGCCATTGCACAGTTGGGAACTGGGGTAAATGTTGTTTCAGCGACCAGTGGAAACGAAGCCCTCTCTCAGGTCAAGGATGGAGCGGCGGATATTCTAATCACCGACATGATCATGCCGGTGATGACCGGGTTGGAATTGATCGAGAAATTGTACAACCATCCCTCCGGGCGCCCGGCTTTTGCTTTCTTAATGACTGCGTATGATGTGCCTGGGTTGAAAGTCACTGCCCGTCGTCTTAAAGTCAAAGAGGTGATCGTTAAACCGGTGCAACCCGAGCGCATCTGCCAGATCATCGCCCGAGCCATTGATGAATTGAACCAGGTCAGACCTGTTAACAAAGAGAGAGACTCACAAAAATCATTCAATATTCTGATCGCGGATGACCAGCCTGACAACTTAACCCTGCTGGCACGTTATCTGGAAAATGAGGGATACGGATACATCAAAGCCAGGGATGGTCTTGAGACTCTGGAAAAAGTACGTAGCGAACTACCCGATTTGGTCCTGCTTGATGTCAACATGCCCAATATGGACGGCTTTGCAGTCCTGCATGAAATTCGTTCAGACCCTGCCATCCAGCACATCCCGGTCATCATTCTGACTGCGGCAAAACTGGAGCCCACAGATATGCAATCCGGGTTAAACATGGGAGCTGATGATTACGTCACAAAACCCTTTGATCGACGCGAGCTGCTGGCCCGCATCCGGACGAAACTGCGTGTGAAGGAAGCCGAAGATGTCATCCGCCGTCAAAATCGCGAACTTAAACTATTGCCCGAGATCGGCAAGGACCTCAGCGCAAGGCTAAACATTGAAGAGCTGTCAGAGCTCGTTTTGCGCCGGACCGTTGAAACCATGGGGGCGATGGTGGGTCATATTATTTTGCTCAATCCGAAAAGCCCGTTGCATAAAAAATATCATGTCTCCACAGCCGATACTCCTGCCCGCGATATTCAACTCCCGCCTTTGAACCATTTCCTTGAGCAGATCAAAGAGAATCGCGAGGGTATTCTCATTCAGCATTCGCTGGAGGATTCACGCTGGCAAACGCCGCCCGATGAACCGGCTCATTCAGCGGTGATTATTCCCATGTTCGGGCGTTTGGATTTGATCGGTCTATTGGTGTTGGTCCATGAACAACCCGGTTATTTCAAAGCGGAACATCAATTGCTGCTACAAGCCATTGCAGGGCAGGCTGCCATCGCGGTGGAGAATGCGCGCCTGTACGCGAACGTGGCGCAGGAGCGGCAAACATTGACCGCCATTCTGCAAAGCGCGGCTGAGCCCATCATCGTGTTCGATGCGGATGGCAGTTTGACACTGCTGAACCCAGCCGCAGAAGGACTGTTCGCCGAGTATGAAGCAACAATAGGACTGCCGCTTGCGCGCGGTCGCGGATACGATGCCCTGATCGAAGCGCTCGAGGAGACTTACACAACTGGGCATGCTTATGCACGGGAGATTCCGTGGCATGATCGGCGTATCTTCAACGCATTGTTCACTCCCATCGCGGAAGGCGGGCGGGTCGTTGCCCTGCATGACGTGACGCATTTCAAACAGCTCGAAAAGGTGAAGGATGAATTCATCGCCACCGCTTCTCATGACTTGCGAAACCCGCTCACCTCCATCCGGGGATATAGTCAGCTTCTTCAACAGATGGGTCCGCTGAACGACAACCAACAGGATTTTGTAAAGCGTATTCAACATTCGGTGACGCACATGACCGAACTTGTGGAGAACATGCTGGACCTGGCAAAGATGGATCTCGGCGCGGAACCCAAGCTCGAGATCTTGGACGCCTCTTGCATGATCCAAGAACTGGCTGATGAGTTCAAGCCGCAGGCCGAGGCGAAGGGGCAGACTCTAACGCTGGGGGAGATAGCGACCGGTTCCAGGGTCGAGGGCGACGCGTTGAAAATCCGCCAGGCATTGCGAAACTTGATCGGCAACGCAATCAAATACACACCGGACGGCGGCACGGTCACGCTTTCGCTCGAACACCAATCGGATATGGTAAACATCAAAATCAAAGATACCGGCTACGGCATTCCCGCAGCGGACCTGCCGCATCTCTTTCGCCGCTTTTATCGCGTGAGAAACAACGGTCACGACGAGATCGAAGGCAACGGCTTGGGCCTGGCAATCGTCAAGTCTACGGCGTTGTCTCACGGCGGCGATGTGACCGTCGAGAGCGAACCCGGAAAAGGATCCTGTTTCTGTGTCACCCTGCCGCTTGCGGTCGGAAATTGAACATCCAACTTTTCCCAACTTTTCCTTCCCTAAGCCAATCGGTCAAAATCGAGGTTTCGGGGAAAATATATCAATAAATTATCAAATCCTGAATCTATGGAGAAAGTAACATGAGAACCTATCGTTTTGTATCCATTCTGGTTGCCGCCGCGTTCCTGCTGGTTGCCTGTGGTGGCACACCTGTCGCGTCCACCAAATCGCCCCTGCGCCTCGCAGTCAACCTGTGGCCTGGGCTGTATCCAGCCGCCATTGCCCAGGAACAGGGCTTCTTTGCCAAACACAATGTTCCGGTCGAGATCAGCTATTATGAATCCTACCCGCAAACATACGCTGATTTGGTCTCCGGAAAAGTGGATGCGGTCAGCGCCGTTATCGGTGACGTGGTCGTGATCAGCAATCAAACGAATCTTAAATTCGTCTTTGCCGTGGACTCTTCAGATGGCGCCGACGAATTCATCGTTGGGCCGGATATCCAAAGCGCAGCTGACCTCAAGGGCAAGCGGATCGGCGTCAGCTTTGGCACGTATAGCGAACTCTTTGTGCGGACCTTATTGGAACAGAATGGCCTAACCACAGATGACGTAACCCTGGTGAATATTCCCGCGGAAAGTGCTGTTGAGGCTTTCCCTTCACAGGTGGATGCCATCCATACCTATGAACCCTATGGAACTAGCGTTGTCGAGAAGGGTGGACATATCCTCTTCACCAGCAGTGAAACTCCCAACTTGATGTTGGGTGCGATGATGTTGCCAGCCGCGCTGGTAAAAGACCGACCCGAAGATATTCAGGCTTTCACCGATGCCTGGTTTGAAGCTGTGGATTGGATGTTTGCCAATCAGGATAAGGTACCAGCAATTGTGGCGAAGGTGTTCGGCTTGAAACCAGAAGATGTATGGTTTGGCGGCGATAAGGTATATACCCGTTCCGAATCTCAGGCGCTCATGCAGCCCGGCAATGATTCTTCATCGGCATATTTTATTACGCAGAAATATGCTGACTTTCTCGCAATCTCCGGCGCGCTTACCACCAAGCCCAGGCCCGAGAATCTGATCGACGCGTCATTTTTGAAATAGCCATTCAACAAATAGTGCGCAGGAGATTAAGCAATTAACGAGACAAAACAATCCACACAAAAGCATGAAAATACCATTACCCGAAATGTATTCTGGGGAACAATTGCCCTGGCTGCAATAACATTTCTGGTCTCTGGTTATTTTTTCACCTTCCTATTACGGGAGAGCAGGATCCCGGTCGTATATCTTGGGATGGCAGTTTTCTTCTCCGGCATGGTAGCGATGGTTGCCAGCATCCTGTTTACGATCCGTGGCCGGCAGGAGCTGGGCGCGAAATTAGCGTTCTATACGCTTTTTGTTCTTGGTACGGGGGAGGGGGGGTTTTTCAAGGTTCTTGTTTTCCGGGCGTAACAACAGGTCTTCTTATTTTGGGTCTTTCCGGTAACCGGTTATTTGCCCGCCAATTTCTGGGGCAATTTTGCAA
>Ga0134123_10003404_pt1 | contig 10350 bp, 11 predicted proteins | sample KB303_FD_96460 | JGI IMG/M metagenome (GOLD analysis project Ga0134123, IMG submission 96460) | Terrestrial soil microbial communities without Nitrogen fertilizer from Kellogg Biological Station, Michigan, USA - KB3-0-3 | ecosystem: Environmental > Terrestrial > Soil > Unclassified ...
CTCCTCCGCGCGCTCGTCGATCGCCTCGCCGTACTTCAGCGGATAGTACATGCGCAGAAAGTACGCCGGCACCGAATCCTGTTCGGCGGTCGCGAGCTGCGGCCATGCGCGGCGCAGCGAGGTGTACATCGCCAGCTTGTTGCCCGACGCGTTGTGCACGTCCGCCATCAGTGCTTCGGCGAAACGGACGTTCGACGGCTTCATGTTGCTGCGGATCTCGAGCGACGCGTCGCTCATCGCGGAGAGCGCGGTCAGCTCGTACGCCAGCTCCAGCTCGTCCGGCATTTCCCTGTCCGCAATCTCGCCCCAGTCCGGACCCTGCTTCTCGAGCGGATTGCCGTTGATGACCGCCCGCGGCGCGCCGCGGGCGACGGCGTGCTGCGCGTAGAGATCGGCGTACGGCGCCGCCGCGAGCTTGCGATAGATCGCGGCCGCCTCCTCTTTACTGCCCTGTCGCTCGACCGTGCGTGCATACCAGTACTCCGACTGCCGCCGCACGTTGGGATGCGTGTACGTGTCGGCGATGAACCGGAACAGCTTCTTCGCCGTCGGGAGATCGCCTCGCACATATGCCGCCCAGCCCTTGTCCCAGAAATGCTGGAGCGCGGGATCGGCGTTCGGGTCGCTCTTCACGACCTGGGGCACGAGCTCCTGGAGGTACGGGTCCTGGTTCTTGGACTCCGCGCGCGCGATGAGCGCGTTCAGTGTCTCGAGCCGCAGCGGTTCGTCGATCTTCAGCGAGAGGAGGTCCTTCAGCCGCTCGCTGGCGAGGCGTTCGTACTCGTCCTTCTTTTTCTTTTTCGCGAGGTCGACCAGCTTCACCTGCTTCGTGACGGTCTGATACTTCGGCCTATTGACGGTGCGGCGTTTCTTGCCCTTCCCGACGCGCACCTTCGTCGTGCCGACGCGTTTCTTCTCCTTGACGTTTTTGATGACGATCGGGTTGATCGACGCGGCGAGGATCGCGTAGTTCTTCGCGGTGTACCGCAGTGCGGGAATCGCGACCTTGAACGCGAGTGACGTCAGCGGCTCGAGGACTTTATTCGAGTCCTCGTAGCGCCGCACATAGTGCATGGCGATGCCGCGCTGCAGCTCGATCTCCTCGCGCAGATGGGGAGCCGCTGGCGAGAGCGCGGTCAACTCTTCGAGGGCGGTCTGCGAATCGGCGCTCGACGTGAGCGCGACCGCGCGATCGATGCGCTCGGACGCGGTGAGCGGCAGCGGATCCTTGTCCGTCGTCGCGGTGAGCGCGCGCACGATCGCGAGCGCTTCCTTCAATTCAGGCGAGCGGGGGTTGTAGATGACGATTCTGCGCGCGAGATACAGCGCGCCGGAGACGTCGTTCTCGTTCAGCCGTGCGCGGGCGGCGCCGAGCCGTGCGGTGGCGGCGGCCGCGGGAGGCGCGTCCTTCCGGCGTGCGAGCGCTGCCTCGACTGCACCCGCGTGATGCCAGTCGCCGCTCTCGCTGTAGTGACTCGCGAGCCGGCTCGCGACGTCGTCCGCGTGGATCATCCGCGGCGAGCGGCTCCAGAGCTGCGCGAGCGTCCTGCGCTCCCCGCGCGGATCGCCGGCGAGTTGCTGGCCATTGGCCAGGTAGTAGAGCCGGTACTCCTCGACCGCGCGCGAGCCGAAGTCGAACGACGAAAAATGCTCCACGGCATCGGGACCATCTTTCCGCTGCAGTGCCTGCGCTCCTGACGCAAACGCGTCGCGCAGCTTCTGCAGATCGGGAGGCGCCGCCGGTTTCGACGGTAGATCCGCCTCCTCGTGCGTCTGCATCCGCGGCAGGCGCTTGGGGTACGCCGTGACCGCCACCAGCCCCGCCACCACGAGCGTGATGACGGTGACGAGGAGCCAGCGTTTGCGCAGGGACTGGAGCACGGTACGGCTGAGTGCGAGAGAGTTGCCAGTGGCAGGGTTGCGCGGTTACAGCCCCAACGCCTCCGCGTGCCCGTCCGCAAGAATTCGTACGAGCTCGTCGTAGAAGTAATTCGAGACCTTCCGCACGTCGTCGCCGATGCGCTCGTCGTACATCTGGCGGCTGCGGTCGATGTCTTCCTTCAAACGCTCGTAAAGGTCCTTGTTCCGGCGGCCCTGCTCGACTTTCGTTTCGTTGTAGAGCTTGATCTCCGACACGAGCAGCCGCGCGAAGCGGCGCGCTTCATCGTGTTTCTTCGCGTCTTCGCTCTGCGGTCCGCCGCTGCCGCCGCGGGCGAGGTTCGCCGGCGGAACGTATTGCGTGGACGGCCGTTCTTCGGCAGCCGGCGGAGCGGGCGGTGGTGGCGGGGGCGGAGGTGGAGCCTTGGTCTCGACAACCGGCACCTTCGCGGTCGCCATGCCGCCCCCGCCGAAATCCTCGGCGGAGGGAACGTTGAAGTCGGGCCGTTGCGCGGCCATCATCTCGCGCAGCTGCGCGGCATTGATCGCGACCGTGCCGGCGTCCGTGCGCGTGGGGATCGCCGGTGCCGGAGCTGATGGCGGAGCGGGTCGTGGCGGCGGGGGTGGCTCAGGCTTCGGCGGCGCAGCGGCCGGAATCGGCTGCTGAACCGTCGTCTCGACCGCGCTTCCCTCGCTGAGACTCGGCGACGGACTCTTCTTTCGGATCGCGAGCGTGTCGATGAGCAGACCCGTCATGAACACGAGCAGCTCGATCGCGGATGGATCGAATTTCCCGAGATCGTCCGCGATCGCGTCGACGTAGACCGCGGCCGCGATCTTGTCCTTGATCACCATCGGCACGACCACCGCGCGTTCGGAGCCCGAGACGCCGAGGCGCGTTGCGAGATTGTTCCCGTCCCATTGCACGACGTGCTCGCCGCGAACCATCTCATCCAGTTGCGGGATCAGTCCGGGGGTTGCGTTGAAACGTTTCACCGCTTCGTCGCTGCCGCCGTGCGCGGAAAACCCCATGCCCTTCCAGCCGCCGAACGTCGTCTCATTGCGCAGGATGAGCAGCGCAACGCGCGATCCATAGCGAAGGAGCTGTTCGAGCAGGCCGTTCAGCACATCGACCTGCGACTTGTTCCGCTCGACCGCCCCGACGGCTTCCTTCAGCGTCCCGACGCCCGCGCCTGCCGGCGCTGCTGCGGGAGGGAGGGCCGCTTCCATGTCCGCCTCCAGCTCGCCGATGGTTCGCTGGATGTGCGGCAGAAAATTGATCGAATTGACGTCGGCCTGAACGCTCTGGAAGGCTGCCTTGAGCTGTTGATCGACGGCGATGCGGACGTCCTCGATGGACGAGCGAATCTCGTCCACCATCCTCTCGATCGACTCACGAACGTGAGCATCGATCGAGCTCGCGACTTCCTCGCCCCGCACCGCCATAAATCCTCCGGATGCTGTAGGTTGCCGAACGCTGAACGGGTGCTCAGCGGCGTCGGCGATTATCGGCTTCGCTCTCTCGCGCTGTCAAGGAAACGAGTCCGCATGCTACCGTGTGTTCGTGCGGGTTTTGACGCTTATTTTCATGCTCGTGACGCTGCTCGCGGCCGGCTGCCGCGATCGCGCGGTCGAGCCGGATCATCAGTTGGAGTGGCGCGAGGTCCTGCGCCACAAACAGGCCGCCGTGTCGGCGCACGCGACGCCGCAGCAGAAGCAGCTCTACGCCGACTCGGTGCGCGCGTTCGTCACGAAGCATCCGAACCACGGCCGCGCGCGCGACGTGTGGCAGCGGATCCAGCTCGAGTTCGCCGCAGATCTCGCCGCGCTCGGCCGGCATCAGGATGCAATCCGCTTCTATCGCGCCGTCCTCGCGCACGATCCCGCGAATGAGGTCGCGCAGCGCGGCCTCGAAACCGCCGCCGCGCATCTCGCGGTGACGCGCGCGAAGCTGCTGGCGCTGGAGAAGGGGATGTCGCATCGCCAGGTCGCGTCGATCCTCGGCAAGCCGATCCCCGGCTGGACCGTCAGCACGCGCCGCGGCGGCGCGCTGATGGAGGCGTGGTACTACCGGATGCACGGCGGCGCCCTCGCGGCGGTCTACTTCCGCAACGGCTCGGTCCTTGGCGCCGAAGAAACTTCACACGCGCCCCTCGGAAGGCTCGGTTCTTGAAATCGGGCTCGGCCGCGCAACGTTGCATCTAACGCATGCCGATCTACGAATATCAGTGTACGGAGTGTGGCGAGCGGGCGGAGATCATCCAGAACTTCTCCGATCCGCCGCACACCGTTTGCTCGAAATGCGGCGGCGCGATGAAGAAACTCTTCTCCGCGCCGGCGATCCAGTTCAAGGGAAGCGGGTTTTACAAGACAGACTACGCAGCAAAGAGCTCGGCTCCGGCTGCGAAGAGCGAATCCGGCGGCGAAACGAAGACGGAAGCGAAGTCCGAGGCGAAGACGGAAACGAAGAGCGAGACCAAAACCGAGACGAAGTCGGAGACGAAGACCGAGACCAAATCCGACAAGTGACCCCATGACCATCTACGCTGAAGCGAAGGAGATCAAGCGGCGCGCGGACACCGTCCTCGAGGAGCTCTTCCGCTCGCTTTTCGAGGAGATCGACACCGACAAGCTGCGCCGTGAGGTCGATGCGATGCGCGACGAGGCGCCGGACTTCGTGGCGCGCCAGCACGCGCGCACGCTCGCGCGCCGCACGGCGATCCGCTGCGCCGCCGCCGGAGCGGTCACCGGGCTCCCGCTCGGCCTCGCCGCGATCGGCACGCTTGGCGCGGACCTCGCCTATCTGATCTACCAGCAGTTCCGGCTCATCCTCGGCATCGCCGCGGTGTACGGACAGGACCTCACCGCACGCGAGCGTTTCAGCGAGGCACTTTCCTGCATCGCGTACGCGACGGGCGTCGGGGCCGGCAAGCAGGGAATCGCGCTGCTCGGGTCGGCGGCGATCGTCGAGAAAATCAGCGCGCGCGCGTTGCGCGAGCAGCTCACGAAGCTGATCCCGATCGTCGGTATCGTTTCCGGCGGCGCCCTGAATTACGTGTCGGTGCACGCCGTATCGCGCGCCGCGATTCGCTACTACGAGTCGCGTGTCGATCCTGAGGTCGCCGACGAAATCTGGGCCGAGGGAGATCGCGAGCACGCCTGACCGCAACTGTAACGCGCGGGCTGGAATGCACGCCGCGGAGCCCCGGTTTGACGCGGTGACTAGCGATGCCAAAGTTCGAACACGAGTCGCAGGCGGAGATCCCCTCCGCATTCTTCGATCGCAGAAGGCTCCGTCGTGTTCGCATGATCGTCGAGCTCACGCTCAACCTGATCAGCAGCGATCGCACGGTGTCGCATCGCGAGGCGCGCTGCCTCGTCGAATGCGCGCGGAAGGCCATCCTCGAGCTGTTTCCCGGATTCGAAAATCGGTACGAGCGCTCGGTCGAGCCGCATTTCATGCGCGTGCTGCAGCAGCGCTGGCCGGTCGAAGAGCTGCGCTACACGAGTCCGTACGAGACCGTGAACTAGCGCGCCCTGCCATCGAGTGTATCCGGCACCACTCCCCGAATCTCCCACTGTGCAAGCTGCTCGCGTGAGAACGCATCGCGCCGCGCGAACACCATCGCCGCGCGGTCGAATGCGATGAGCGCCCACTGCTGGCGCGGCCAGTACGCGAGCGACGCCGGCATCTTCGTCCGCTGCCGCGTCACCCCGTTCATCACGTCGAGCGGCGGACGATATTCGTCGACCGCCAGATCGATGCGGTACCTCCGCAGCAGCTCGCGCCACGCCCGCTGATCGAGGCGTGCGCGAGCGTACTCCGGGATGAACGCGCGATACAGCTCATTCCGCCCGTCCGTGAGCGTGCGCCGCTCCGGATAGAACGACCAGATCAGAAACCCGCCGAACTGATCGGGGTTGTACACGTTCCCGCGCAGCCCGCTCGCCTTCAGTCGGGCCACCGCCTGCAGCGGAAACCGAAACGGCGAGACGCCGAGCCGGTGATCGCCGCGGATCGCGACGAATGCCAGCAACGCAGCCGACGCGACGTACTCGAGCGCTCGAGGAATCGCGCGCATCGACGGCGCGACGAGCAGCGGGAATGCCGCGAACCAGAGCGGCTGATTGCGCACGTGCCGCACCGCGAGAAACGCGAGCAGCAACGCGAGGAGCACGCGTCCCGGATCCTCGCGTTTCATCGCGAACACGACCGCCGCGATCGCGATCGACGCGTACAGCAGCGGAAACGTCAGCGGCGCGCTCGGCAGCCACTCCGCATTCACGAAGGTGCCGCTTCCCACGAACGTCAGCAGCCGCAGCGGCGCGAGGACGCCGTAAATGCCGTACGGATTCACGAGCAGCGCGACCACGCTCGCGAGCGTGATGGGCACTTTCCGTGTGAGCAGCAGCGCGATCACCGGCGCGAGCAACGCTGAGGGATGCACGTTGATCCACAGCACCGTCAGTACCGCGTACAGGATTGCGTTGTTCTTCCGCGCCACCGCGATCGCGAGCACGACGAACAGCGCCGCTACCCCCGACGGCCGCAGATCGATCACCGGCATCGCCCCCGCGAACGCGAGCGCGGTCAGCAGCAGGTTCTCCGAGAATCGCAAGACCAGCGTGAACAGCGCCGCGATGAACAGCGCGCGCAGCCACGACAGGCCCGCGATGCCGAGTACGCGCTCGAAGCCGTGCAGCACGACCTCGAACAGCCACTCGCCGTTGACCCACTCGCCGCGGTCGCTCGCGACCGCAAACGGATCCGTCAGCGGCAGCGCCCGATGCTCGGCGATCCACCGCCCCGTCGCGAGATGCCAGAAGAAGTCGTAGTTGCGGATGGGACCGACGGCGGCCGGAACGATGGCGATGAAGAGAACGAGCGGAAGAAGGCGCTTCAACAGGCCGATGCTACTCAGCAACCCGGCAACCCGGCAACTACAGGTTGTCGCTCAGCTTCATCAGCTCGACGTCGCCGTTCACGGTCACGATCTTCAGCCGGTGCTGTCCGCCGTTCACCTCGCCCGACACACGCCGGCTGCCCGGCTGCGAGTGGATGCTCAGCGGGAACGATGCCTCGAAGTCGCCGTTCACCTGCGCGAGGTCGACGCTGAACGACGCATCGCCCGGCAGGAACGCCTCCACGCCGCCGTTCACCGACTTGAACTTCGCGCCGTTGAACGCCTGCGTGAACTTCGCGCGCACGCGGCCATTGACCGTCGTCGCGATCAGCTCTTCCCTGCCCGTCACTTCCACGTCGATCGTGCCGTTCACCGAAGACGCCTCGGTCTCGCCGTCCATGCCGCGCGTCACCACGCGTCCGTTCACCGTCCCGAGGTCGAGAGACACGGTCGGCGGTACCTTCAGCACGTAGTCGACGGTCGTGTTGTCGCGGTCGAACATGAAATGGAAGTTGAAACCGCGCTTCCGCTCGCGGCGGCCGATGCGCAGCGTGTCGCCATCGAGCTCGGTGTTGAACAGCCCCTGGTTCTCCGCCTCGGCGCGCGGACGCTTGCGCCCGCGGACGGTCGCCTCGAGCGAGATCTTGTCCGTCGCCGCCGCTTCGACGCGCACCGTGCCGCTGACCTCGAACACCTTCAGCTGATGGATCCCGGCGGCCGGCCAGCTGCGGCTGATCATCGTCGTGTGCCGCGGCCCGACGATCGACTCGCGGCCGCACGCGGTCACGAGGATCAGTGCGCTGAGAAAATAAACGTTACGAAGACGGCTGTTCATACGACACCTGCAGCACGGTTGTACGAGAATCGGGCCGAGAGGTTTCATTGGACAGCTCCCAGACCAGACTGCTGCGAATCGCCGCGTTTCTCGTCGATGCTCTCACGATCTCGCTCATCCTCATCCTGCCGGGCGCGGCCATCAGCTACGGCATGACCTGGACGGGCTCCCCCCGCTGGATCCAGCTGGTCTGGTGGGTCGTCCTGGGCGTACTGATGCTGGCGATGCTCTTTCGCGACGGTTACCGCGGCCGTTCCCTCGGCAAACAGCTCCTCGGCCTGCGCCTGCTCACTCCCAAAGGTGACCACTGCGGCTGGGGTCGCTCGCTCGTCCGCAATTTTCCATTAGTGGTGCCGGGCTGGAACCTCGTCGAGGTCGTGCTGGTGCTGGCGGGAAAACCGCGAACGGGCGACCGCATCGCTCGAACAAGCGTCACCGAAGAGTGAGGCGCAGCTCGCGCAGCCTCAGCTTGAACGCGTCGACGGCCGACTCCCGGACATCGAACGCGAACACGTTCTCCTCCCCATACTCCTCGGCGACCAGCAGCACGTCCGGCGGATGTATGAGGCGGTACACGTTGCCGAGCGCGTCGAACGGCACGATCACGTTCAGGCGCTCGTACAGGTAGCGATCGACGACATCCGCCGTGCGCAAGGTTTCGGCGGCCGTCTCGCGATACGCGCGCGACAGCCCGCCTGTGCCGAGCTTGATCCCGCCGTACCACCGCACGACGACGACTGCGGCGTCGTGCAAGTCCGCGCCTTCGATCGCTGCGAGGATTGGCTTGCCCGCCGTGCCGGACGGCTCGCCGGCATCCGAGCTGCGTGCGCGATTCTCCGCGAGCAGGCGAAACGCCCAGCAGTGGTGCGTCGCGTCGAACCAGCGCTTCTGCATCTGCTCGAGCTCTTCGAAGAACTGCTCCTCGCTCGTCACCGGAAACGCGATCCCCAGGAACTCCGAGCGCTCGATCTTCACGCGATGCTCCGCGCGCGTGGCCAGCGTCCGGTAGTGATCAGACATTGCGGTACGCCGAGACGTGGCGGTTGCCGCGGAGGAAAAAGCGCAGCGGCCAGGATGCGGCGTCTCCGGAGTTGTCCACGCCGATGCGCGGGCTGACGGCGATGCCGTCGTCAGCGACCTCGAGGTCGCGCGCGGTCAGATACAGCGTGTCGCCGAGGAGGCTCTCGCCGTCGAGGCGGCGATCGATGTCCATCGCCATGCAGATCTTGCCCGGCCCGTTCATCAGTTCCCACTCGTGCTTCGCCTTCGGACGCCGCATGCGCATCTCGTCGAACCCGCGCAGCGGCTCCGCTCCGCGCAGCAGCACGGCCTCGGCGACGTCGGATTCCTGCGTCACGACGTTGAGGCACCAGTGCATGCCGTACGTGAAGTAGACGTACGCGTGTCCGCCCTCGAGATACATCGACCGGTTCCGCTCCGATCGCAACCCGCGCCGCGCGTGACTCGCGAGGTCGTTCGCGCCGAGGTATGCCTCGGTTTCGACGACCCGTGCGGCGAGCAACTCGCCGTCATCGAGCCGGCGCCACAACACGCATCCGAGAAGCGCACGCGCCACCGAGACGGTGTCGTGGAGGTAGAACGAACGGGAGAGCTTGCGGCGCGCCTTCATCGGCGATGCGTCAGCGCGTCCTCCGAAACGTGCCTTCCGATGATCTCCATCAGCTCCGCATGCACGCCGGGAGACGCGCCGACGATGTTCCCTCGCTCGAGCCAGCGCTGTCCGCCGGAGAAATCGGTCACGACTCCGCCCGCTTCGGTGACGAGCAGCGAGCCGGCCACGACGTCCCACGCCGCGAGGTGCATCTCGAAGAAGCCGTCGAACACGCCGGCCGCGGTGTAGGCGAGATCGAGCGCCGCCGAGCCCGCGCGGCGCACGCCCTTCGAGACGCGGATGATGTCGGTGAAGATGCCGACGTACGCGTCGACGTACTCCTGCGCGCGGAACGGAAAGCCGGTCGCGAGGAACGAGCCTTCGACGCGGTCCTGCGTTGAAATGCGCATGCGCTGTCCGTTGCGAAACGCGCCCGCGCCGCGCTCGGCTGTGAAAAAGAGATCGCGCAGCGGCTCGTAGATCACGCCTGCGACGGTCTCGTCGTCCTGCTGCAGCGCGATCGACACGGACCACACCGGAAAGTGCTGCAGGTAGTTGGACGTGCCGTCGAGCGGATCGATGATCCACTTCCGCGCGCTCGTCCCGCGGCTGCGGCCGCTTTCCTCGCCGAGAAACACATCGTTCGGATGATGCTCCGCGATCGCCGCAACAATCGCCTGCTCGCTCTCGCGATCGGCGTTCGACACCCAGTCATTGCGCGCCTTCAGATCCGCGTCTTCCTTGCCCAGCTGCTCCCAGTACTGCATCAGGATTGCGGCCCCGCTACGCGCGGCCTCGATCGCGACTTCGAGGTCATTCATCGGCCGGATCATATCCGCGTGACCGCGCCCCCGCGCGACCGCGGCCCCTCTTTCCCCCTTGCCACTTTTCCGTTACTCTTCCTTTCCTTCCATGAGCATGCGAGGCTCCCGCCGGCGCGGAAGCCCCCACGAGGTGGCGGACGCGGGCAGATTTGCGTGGGATCGCGCGCTGCTGGCGACGCTGCGGCACTCGACGCTGCCGTGGGACGAGTCGCTGGCGGCGACGCCGCTGACCGACGTCCGCGAGCACGGCGCGCGCGACCGGCTCTCGCTCGTCGCGCAGTTCGCGGCGCATCAGGC
>Ga0134123_10003405_pt1 | contig 10349 bp, 11 predicted proteins | sample KB303_FD_96460 | JGI IMG/M metagenome (GOLD analysis project Ga0134123, IMG submission 96460) | Terrestrial soil microbial communities without Nitrogen fertilizer from Kellogg Biological Station, Michigan, USA - KB3-0-3 | ecosystem: Environmental > Terrestrial > Soil > Unclassified ...
CGGGAAGCTCGTCGACCAGAACGTCTGGAACGACATGGCCGAGGTGCTCGGCCCGCGCCTGAGGCCGCTCTGACTCAACGCCGGGCGGCGATCAGCGTCCAGGGAAAGCGCCAGTAGCGGTACTGAGGGTCGAGCGCGCCGTCGGCTTCCTCGAACGGCACGATCTCGATGTCGCGGAATCCCAGCCGCCCAAGGACGCTGGCGATGTCCATGCGGGCAAGCGGTTCCATGAAGGGCTCGTTGTTGCGCTGCGCATGGCCGAAGTGGATCAGCTCGTCGAAGGCGTTCGCGCGCGGCAGGAAATCGAGATGCACCATCGCCGCGCCCGGACGCAGCAGGCGATGCGCCTCGGCCAGCGCGCGCTCTACCGCGGCCGGCGGCAGCTCGTGCAGCAGCATGGTCGAGGTCACGAGGTCGAAGCTCTGATCGGCAAAGTCGGTGCGGGTGGCGTCCATCTGGCGGAAGCGAATGCGCTGCGCGCCGGCCGCGCCGGCATCGCGCGCCGCGAGCCGCAGGCAAGGCGCCGACAGGTCGATCGCCTCGACCTCGGCCGCCTGCAACGCCTCGTAGAACGGCTTCGTGCTCTTGCCGAAGCCGCAGCCCATGTCGAGCAGGCGCTGCGGGCTTCCGGCGCGCTCGAGCGCCGCCGCGGTGAGGCGCTCGTGCAGGTCGCGGTGCCGCTTGCCGGCGAGCGGCGTCGTGCTGCGCGCGCCGCGCTCGTAGACGAAGCCGGCGATCGGGTCGCTCCAGACGCCGCCGGGATGCTGGTGGATATCGATCCGCGTGTAGTAGTCCGGATACTCGAGGTCCGGCTTCAGCTCGGCCGGCGCCGACTCGAGCGATTTCTCCAGCCGGGCGCGGTCCTGCGCGTGGTACGGCTGCAGGCCGTAGCGACCGGAATACTTGAATCGCTGAAGGTGCCGCTCGAGCCAGCAGTAGTACTGATAGAGAACGCTCTCCTCCAGCTTGCGGCCGGCGTCATATTCCTCGCGAACCGCCGGATAGACGACGCGGGTCCAGAAGGTCTTGCAGGAGAGCAGGAACGCCTGCCCCGCGGCGAAACCGCGGCCGTCGATGCTCACCGCGTGCCTTTCGCCTGCTGCGCGCCGAGGAGGTTTTGCAGAAGGTCGGCGACGAATGCCTCGCGCTCGGCGGCGCGCTCGTCGCGCTCCGGCTCGCGGTTCAGCTTCTCGAGCTCGACGACGCCGCGCTCGGCGAGCTGCGCCTCGAGGGCATGCAGCCGGTCGCGCAGCACCCAGACTTCGGTGGCGAGCGTCATGACAACGCCGAAGGCGCGGTCGAGGGCGGGATCCGGGAAGAAAGTCTGTTCGGGAATCATCGGCGTCTCCGATCGGCGATGGGCAGGATAATACGCCGCGCGCCCTGAGGTAGACTCGGTTCGTCCCATGCATCCGGTCGACCTGCCCTCCGAAATCGTCGCGCGCCTGCGCAGCCGGCGCGGCAAGCTGCACCTGTTCGACGCGCTCGATGCGCGCCGCACCGCGCTGGTGGTCATCGACATGCAGCACAGCTTCGTCGAGCCCGGCGCGCCGTCGGCGGTCGCGACAGCGCGCGAGATCGTGCCCAACATCAACCGCATCGCCGGTGCGCTGCGCGCCGCCGGCGGCACGGTGGCCTGGGTGCAGGCGACCTACACGCGCGACGGGCCCGGCTACTGGCCGCTCTTCTTCGACTACATGGTCACGCCCGAGCTCTCCGGCCGCATTCTCGGTGCGCTGACCGAAGGCGCGCCGGGGCATGCCCTCTGGAGCGAGCTCGAGGTGCAGCCGGGCGACCTGCGCGTGCGCAAGAATCGCTACAGCGCCTTCTTCCCCGGCGCGTGCGAGCTGCCGCAGCGACTGCGCGAGCGGCAGGTCGACAGCGTGCTGATCGCCGGAACGATGACCAACGTCTGCTGCGAGGCGTCGGCGCGCGACGCGATGATGGACGGCTTCAAGACCGTGCTGGTCTCGGATGCGAACGCGGCGCGCTCCGACGCCGAGCACGTCGCCTCGCTCGCCACCATCCTGCAATTCTTCGGCGACGTGCGCACGACCGACGAAACCATCGGACTGCTTGCCGCGTGAAGTACGACATCCAGGCCATCGACTGCGTCGTCAACCCCATCACGCCCGAGGTGATGCGGCTCAGGCCGGAGTGGTCGCGCGAGTTCTGGACGAAAAAGGTCCAGCGCAAGGACACCTTCGGCGTCGGCGTCAGCTACGAGGACCTGCTGCGCGACATGGACGCGGCCGGCATCGAGCGCGCTTTTCTCATCGCCACCAAGACCGGCCGCCTCGGCCTGCCCGGCAGCTGGCACCTGCCCTACGAGATGATCGCCGAGGCGGTGCGCCGCTTTCCGAAGCGCTTCTACGGCCTCGCCGGCCTCGACCCGACGGAAGGAATGGCGGGCGTGCGCGCGCTCGAGCATGCGGTGAAGGGGCTCGGCTTCATCGGCGCGCATTTCTATCCCCACTGGTTCGAGCTCGCGCCCGACCACGCGAAGTGGTACCCGTTCTACGCCAAGTGCGTCGAGCTCGACGTGCCGGTGCAGCTCCAGGTCGGCCAGTCGCTGATCTATGCGCCGGAGCAGCGGCTGCGCAGCGTCGGGCGGCCGATCGCGCTCGATGCGGTGGCGTGCGACTTCCCGGAGCTCAAGCTGATCGGCATCCACGTCGGCATCCCCTGGGCCGAAGAGATGATCGCCATGGCGTGGAAGCATCCGAACGTCTATATCGGCTGCGACGCGCACAGCCCGAAGTACTGGCCGGCCGCGTTCGTCCAGTACCTCAATACCTACGGGCAGGACAAGGTCCTGTTCGGCACCGACTACCCGGTCCTCGACTTCGGGCGCACGCGCGAGGAGATCGAGGCGCTCGGCCTGCGCGAGGAACCGAAGCGCAAGCTGCTGCGCGACAACGCGCTGCGCGTCTACAAGCTCAAATAGGAGGAATGCTCATGCGTCTCGTCATCCTGCTGGCGGCGTGCATCGCCGCCACCGCCGCGGCCCAGGACAAGGTCGCCGTCGGCATCGTCACCTCGCTAACCGGGCCGATGGCGCCGCCGGGGAAATTCCAGATGAACGGCTTCAACCTCGCCGCCGAAGAGATCAACGGCGCGGGCGGAATCACCGTCGGCGGCCGCAAGTACATGGTCGACCTCAAGGTCTACGACACGCGCGCCAACCCGGCCGAGGGTGCCTCGGCGATGCAGCGGCTCGCCACCGTGGACAAGGTGCCGGTGGTGCTCGGCGAGCTGCACAGCGGCGTCGCCGGCGCCGAGGCGCCGGTCGCGCAGGACTACGGCGTGCCGCTCATCCTCACCGTGCCCACCGGGCCGAACCTCACCGAGCAGGGCAACCGCTTCCTCTTCCGGGTCAATGCGAGCAACGACCAGCTCAACCTCGCGCTCGTCGACTTCATCCAGAAGCAGGGCTGGGCACCGCTCTCCTTCATCGCCTGGAACAACGACGCCGGCCGCGGCGGCGTGAACGGCATGAAGAAGCTGCTCGGCGACGCGAAGACCGGGTACGTCGGCTACTTCAACGTCGGCGAAGTGGACTTCTCCAGCCACGTCTCCAACATCCGCGCGTCCAACGCGCGTGCCGTGATGCTGTTCATGGACGAGGAGCCCGGCAGCCTCGCGATCAAGCAGCTCCGCGACGCCGGCCTGAAGACGCAGCTGATCGGCACGCTCGCCATGGGTTCCGATCGCTTCCTGAAGCGCCTCGACGCCGATCGGCTGGCCGGCATGGTGCAGTACAACGCGTTTCCGCCCAACGCCGACACGCCGCGCATCCGCTCCTTCAGCGAGCGCTACAAGAAGAAATTCGGCGAGGAAGCGCACGGCTTCGCCGCGCAGTCCTACGACGGCCTGATGATGGCGGCGGCGGCGATGCAGAAGGCGGGCACGGTGTCCGACGGCAAGAAGCTGCGCGATGCCCTCGCCGGCCTGGAGCACGACGGCGTGATCGGTCGTATCCGCTTCGACGCCAAAGGCCAGGCCAACCCGCCGGTCTACGTGACGCAGTGGTGCGCCAACGGCATGCGCCGCATCCTCTATCCGGAGTCCCTCAAGGCCGACTGCGGCGCCGGCTAGAGCCCGGCATGGCGGCTGCGCTGCTCGAGCAGGTCATCAACGGGGCGATGACCGGGTCGGTCTATGTCCTGGTCGCCCTCGGCATGGTGCTGATCTACGGCGTGATGCACGTGCTCAACTTCGCGCACGGCGTGCTGTTCATGCTGGGCGGCTACCTGTGCCACTTCTTCCTCACGCGCCTGACCGGCAACTATGCCCTCGCGGTGCTGCTGACGATGGCGGCGCTGGCCGTGGTCGGCGCGATGCTCGAGCGCGGCGTCTTCCGCCCGCTGCAGGGCAACCTGCGCAACCAGGTCATCGCCTCGCTCGGCCTGATCCTCGCGCTCGAGAACCTGGCGGTCGCGCTCTGGGGGCCAAACGCGCTGCAGATCAAGGTGCCCGCGACCGAGCGCCTGGTCGCCCTCGGCGAGCTGCGCTTCCCGCTGCAGCACCTCCTGATCATCGGCGTCACGGCGGCGGTGGTCGCGGCGATGTTCGTCTTCCTGAAGTGGAGCAAGTTCGGCACCGCGCTGCGCGCCACCAGCCAGGACCGCAACGCCGCGCGCGTGGTCGGCATCCCGGTGGAGCGGATGGACGTGGCGAGCTTCGCCCTCGGCACCGCGCTCGCCGCGCTCGGCGGCGCGCTGGTCGGCCCGCTCTTCCTCGTCTTTCCGCAGATGGGCGACGCGCCGATGGTGAAGGGGCTCGCCGGCATCCTGCTCGGCGGGATGGGCAGCGTGCCGGGCGCGGTGGTCGGAGGGCTGATCATCGGCATCGCCGAATCCGTGTCGACGCTCTTTCTGCCGACCGACTACCGCGATTCGGTTGCGTTCGCGATCATGGTGCTGATCCTGCTTGCGAGACCGCGCGGCCTGTTCGGCGTACGCGCGCGCGGCGAGCCATGAAGCGCCTCGTCGCGCTCGCAGCGCTCGTCGCGGCCCTCTACGCCGTCCCCGCGCTCGCGACGCCGTATCTCCTGCACGTCATGGTCCTGTCGTGCCTGTACGCGATTCCCGCGGTCGGGCTGAATCTCATGCTCGGCTATACCGGCCTCGTCTCGCTCGGGCACATCGCCTTCGCCGGCATCGGCGCCTACGTCGCGGCGTGGCTGATGGTCGACGCGAGGCTCGGCTTCTGGAGCGCGCTCGCGATCGCGGTGGCCGCGTCGGGGCTCGCCGGCGCGCTCATCGGCGCGATCTGCCTTCGCTTCCGCTCGCATTTCTTCATGATCGTCACGCTCGCCTTCGGGCTGATGCTGTACTCGGTGATGAACAACTGGGACGACGTCACGCGCGGCGCGGCCGGCTTTCCCGGCATTCCCCGCGCGCCCGGCTTCACCACGCTGGAGAGCTTCTACCGCCTCGCCCTGAGCGGCGCGCTGCTCGCCTTCGCCATCCAGTGGCGCGTGGTGCGATCGGATTTCGGCCGCATCCTCCTCGCCTTGCGCCAGGACGAGCGCCTCGCGCTCGCGAAGGGCGTGAACGCGGCGCTCTGCAAGACGGCGGTGTTCGCCCTCGGCTCGGCGCTCGCCGGGCTCGGCGGCGTGCTGCTCGTTTCTTTCCTGCGCGTGGCGGCGCCCGCGAGCTTCACGCTTGCGGAAAGCATCAACGCCGTGCTGGTGGTGATCGTCGGCGGCGCGGGCTCGCTCGCGGGACCGGCGCTCGGCGCGCTGCTCTTCGTCGCGCTGCCGGAGTATCTGCGCGTTGCCGCGGAATGGCGGCTGGTCGCGTTCGGCGTGCTGCTCGTGCTCATCATGCTGTTCGCACCGCGCGGCCTGGCCGGCCTGATCGCCGAGGGCTGGCGGCGCGTCGCAAGGCGGAGTCAATGAGCGTGCTCGCGGTACAAGGGATCGAGAAGCGCTACGGCGGCGTGAGCGCGCTCGCCGGTTGCTCGTTCGAGATCCCGGGCCCGGGGATCTACGGCCTGATCGGGCCGAACGGCGCAGGGAAGACCACGCTGTTCGACGTCATCGCCGGCAATACTCCGCCTGACCGCGGCCGCGTCGCGATCGATGGCGCCGATGTCACCGGGCTCGCACCGCACCGGCTGGCTTCGCTCGGCGTTGCGCGCAGCTTCCAGGAATGCCGCGTCTTCCCCGAGTTCAGCTGCCTCGAGAACCTGCTCTTCTCCGGGAGAAGGCAGGGCGCCGGGCAGGCCGAGGCGCGGCGCCTGCTCGAGCTCGTGCGCCTGGAGAGCTACGCCGAGCAGCCGGCGGCGGCGCTCTCGTTCGGGCAGCGGCGGCTGCTCGAGATCGTCGGCACATTCATGCAGCAGCCGCGGCTGCTGCTTCTCGACGAGCCGGCGGCGGGGGTCAATCCCGCCCTTCTCGAGACGCTGTCGCAATTCCTCCTCGCCATGTTCCGCGAGCGGCCGAGCGTGCTGCTCGTCATCGAGCACAACATGGAGTTCGTCATGGCGCTCGCGGGCGAGATCGTGGTGATGCACCAGGGCGTGGTGCTCGAGCGCGGCACGCCGCAGGCGATCCAGGCGAGCGAGCGCGTGATCGAGGCGTACCTCGGATGACGCCGCTGCTCGAGATCGCGGGCTTGAGCGCGAGCTACGGCGGCCGGCGCATCGTCGAGGGCGCGGCGCTGCGCGTGGCACCGGGCGAGATCGCCACCATCATCGGCCACAACGGCTCGGGAAAATCGACGCTGCTGAAGGCGATCTTCAACCTCGTGCCGTGGCGGCAGGGCGAGATCCGCCTCGCCGGGCGGAGCCTGCTCGGCCTCGCGCCGGACCGACTGCTCGCTGCCGGCGTCGCCTACATCCCGCAGGAGCGCAGCGCCTTCCAGCGCCTCACGGTCGCCGAAAACCTGCGCATGGGCGGCTACGTCCTGCGCGATGCGGCGCTGCTCCGCCGGCGGATCGCGGCGGTCGAAGCGCTCTTCCCGATCCTGGTCGAGCGGCGCGAGCAGATCGCCGGCAGCATGAGCGGCGGCGAGCAGCGCACCCTCGAGTTCGCCCGCGCGCTGCTGGTCGAGCCGAAGGTGGTGATGCTCGACGAGCCCTCGATCGGGCTCGCGCCGCGCATGGTGGACGCGGTCTTCCAGGCGGTGCGCGTGCTGCGTGACCAGGGCAAGGCGGTGCTGATGGTCGAGCAGAACGTGAAGAAAGCGCTCGCGATCTCCGACCGCGGCTATGTCATGGAGCTCGGCCGGATCCGGCTCGAGGACGCGGCTTCCCGGCTCATCGGCGACGAGCGCGTGACGCGGCTCTACATGGGACGCAGCGCCGCCTAGGCGCGCTGGTCCACGACGCGCTTCGCCTTCCAGCCCTGCGCCAGCTCGGCGAGCGATTCGGCGGAAGCAAACTCGACCGCCGGCGTGACGCCGCATGCCGCCTTGATGCGCTCGGCCAGCCCCGGCTGCACCTTTCCGCCGACCGTGAGCACGAGGACGTCCATGCCATCCGCGCCGCGGCGGATCGAGAACTGGAACTCGCGTGCACCGAGGGCCTCTTCCGCGGCCTGCACGAGCAGGTCCGGATTGACCAGGGTGCCCTTGATCTTCACCAGCCGGTCGACGCGGCGCGGCATGGCAACCAACCGGTCGGTCCAGCTTCCGCAGTGCGGGCAGCGATCGCGGCTCAGGACCGATACGTCGCCGAGCGCGTAGCGCAGCAACACCGTGCCGGTGCGCCGCAGATGCGACAGCGTCACCAGACCTTCTTGCCCGTCCGGGAGCGGCGCGCCGGTCGCGGGATCGGCGACGCCGACGTGGATCTGCTCCGGCGCCGGGTTGTGATAGCCGGAGCCGGGCGCGCATTCGACCATTCCACCCTGCATCTCGGTGGCGCCATAGGACACGCTGACCCAGGCATCGGCGGTTCCGATGCGGCGCAACACCGCGGTAAGTTCGTCGCGCGCCGGCTCCGGCAATCCTTCGCCCGTGACGAAGGCGAGGCGCACCGCGCGCAGGTCGGCGCGCATCTCCTCCGCGCGCGCGACCACGCGGCGCAGATAGCTCGGCACGCCCCACAGGATGGTCGCCCGGCTTCGCGCCACGATCTCCACCACCTCGTCGAGGCGATGCCCGAGCGTGAAGTACGGCGAAGGGTTCCCCGGCAAAGCCGAAACCACCCGCAGGTTCAGGCTCGCCGCCGCGTGCAGGACGCGAATGAAGGCGCCGTGCGGCCGCGGCGTAAGGGGGAACAGGTTGGCGATGATGTCGTCGGGGCGCGCGCCGCGCAGGCGCAGCATGTTGCAGTTCAGCTCGAGGATGCGAAAGAAATCGAAGCTGGTGGAGACGAACGGCGTCGGCTGCCCGGCGGTGGAGCCGGTCGTGTACATCACATCCCAGACCGCCCGCATCTCTTCCGGCAATCCCTCGCCCGAAAGGCGAAACGCTTCCGGCTCGCGCACGTAATCCTCCTTGCGCGTCAGCGGCAGCTTGGCCAGGTCCTCCGGGGAGCGGAAGTCTCCCGGCGCGAGCTTGAGCGAAGCGAGCACGCGCCGATAGAACGGATGCGCGGCAGCGATGCGCGGCAGCGATTCGGCGAGGTTCGCCGCCTGCACCGCCGCGATCTCGTTTCGACTCGAGAACAGCAAGTCGCTCATGCGCGAATGTTATATTGCTGCGGACCTTGGACCTCATCCTCAAGAACGTTCGCGTCGTCGCTTGAAAGTCCCGGTCGTCGTCATCGGAGCCGGCGCTTGCGGCCTGACCGCGGCGCTGGCGGCGAAGGATGCCGGCGCGGAAGTGCTGGTGCTTGAGCGCGACGCCAGCCCCTCTGGATCCACCTCGCTCTCCTCGGGGTTCATCCCCGCGGCGGGAACCCGCTACCAGCGCGCCGCCGGCATCGACGACTCGCCCGGGCTCTTCGCCGCCGACGTGATGCGCAAGAACCACAACGAGGCCGATCCGCGCATCGTCGATGCGGTGTGCCGCGGCGTCGGCCCGACGCTGGAATGGCTCGACGACCGGCACGGGGTGCGCTTCGACGTCCTGCAGGGCTTCACCTATCCCGGGCACAGCCGGCTGCGGATGCACGCCGTGGCCGAGAGGACTGGCGAAGCGCTGATGGCGGCGCTTCTGCGCGCCTGCGCCAACGTCGACATCCTCACCTCGGCCCGCGTGACCGAGGTATCGAACGCAGAAATCGTCTTCCAAAGGCCCGACGGCAAGAGCGAGCAGGTCGAATACGGCGCGCTGGTGCTCGCCTGCTCGGGATTCGGCGGCAACAGGGAGATGGTGCGTCGATTCCTGCCCGAGATCGCCGATGCGCTCTACTTCGGGCACGGAGGCAACCAGGGCGACGCGGTGCGCTGGGGAATCGCGCTCGGCGCGGAGGCGAAGGACATGACCGCGTACCAGGGGCACGGGTCGGTCGCCACGCCGCACGGCATCCTGGTCACCTGGGCGCTGATGACCGAGGGCGGAATACAGGTCAATGAAGGCGGCGAACGATTCTCCAACGAGCACCTTGGTTATTCGGAGCAGTGCCTGCCGGTCCTGCGGCAACCCGGCGGCGTCGCCTGGTGCATCTACGACGAGCGCCTGCATCAGCTCGGCATGACCTTCCCCGACTATCGCGATGCCCACGCGGCCGGCGCGGTTCGTCCCGCTCCGGAGCTTCCGCATCTCGGCCGCACTTTGCGCGAAGTGGAAAAGTACGCGGCGGGAGAAACGAAGGACCCTTTCGGCCGCGACTTCACGAGCAAGCCGAAGCTCGTGCCGCCCTACTACGGGGTCAGGGTCGGCGGCGCCCTGTTCCATACCCAGGGCGGCCTGGCCGTCGACGAGAACGCGCGCGTCCTGCCGCTGCGAAACGTGTTCGCCGGCGGCGGCGCGGCGCGCGGCGTCTCGGGCGCGCATGTCTGGGGTTATCTTTCGGGCAACGGCCTGCTCAGTGCAGTCGGGCTCGGGCGGATCGCCGGCGAGAGCGCGGCCAGAACAGGGAAAGCATGAATCTCGAGTCCTCAACCTCGGAGTCTGACCCATGCCCCACGCCACTACCGACGACGGAGTAAAGCTCCACTACGAGGAGGCCGGCGCCGGGAAACCGCTGATCTTCATCCACGAGTACGCCGGCGACTACCGCAGCTGGGAGCCGCAGATGCGGCTCTTCTCGCGCTGGTATCGCTGCATCGCCTTCAACGCGCGCGGCTATCCGCCTTCGGACGTGCCGGAGGATCCGGAGAAGTACTCCCAGGCGCGCGCCCGGGACGACATCCGGTCCGTGCTCGACCATCTGAAAATCGACAAGGCGCATGTCTGCGGCCTGTCGATGGGCGGCTTCGCGGCGCTGCACTTCGGCATGGCCTACGGAGC
>Ga0134123_10003406_pt1 | contig 10349 bp, 7 predicted proteins | sample KB303_FD_96460 | JGI IMG/M metagenome (GOLD analysis project Ga0134123, IMG submission 96460) | Terrestrial soil microbial communities without Nitrogen fertilizer from Kellogg Biological Station, Michigan, USA - KB3-0-3 | ecosystem: Environmental > Terrestrial > Soil > Unclassified ...
GACCGATTATCCCGGCGTGGAGAAGAAGGAGCACGGCGACTTCAAGCTGGGCGGCGGGCCGGTGATCTCGCGCGGCTCGGTGGTGAACCGCGTGGTCTTCGAGCAGCTGATGAAGGCCGCCGAGGGCGAGACGATGGCGTGCTCGGTCGAGGCCGCGCCGCGCGGGACCAACACCGACGCCGACGCGATCCACACCGCGCGCAGCGGCATCGCGACCGGCCTGGTCTCGGTGCCGTGCCGCTACATGCACAGCCCTAACGAGATGGTCGCCCTCGACGACCTCGACAAGTGCGCGACGCTGCTGGCCGCGTGGGTTCGCAGCCTCACGAAGGACACTTCCTTCATTCCGAGCTGATCACATGAGCGCTCCAGCACCGTTCAAGCCGTACGTTCCGGACGACGCGAACGTCGCCGAGCTGACAGTACGCGCCGTCATCCTCGGCGCCATCGCGGGCATCATCTTCGGCGCGTCGTCGCTGTACCTCGTGCTCAAGGTCGGCCTCACGGTGAGCGCGTCGATTCCGGTCGCGGTCATCTCGATTACGCTGTTCCGGATCCTCTCGAAGATGGGCGCGCGCAACGCGACGATCCTCGAGAACAACATCTCGCAGACCGCGGGCTCGGCGGGCGAGTCGATCGCGTTCGGCGTCGGAGTCACGATGCCGGCGATTCTGATCCTCGGCTTCGACCTCGAGATCACCCGCGTGATGCTCGTGGCGATCCTCGGCGGATTGATCGGCATCCTGATGATGATCCCGCTGCGCCGCGCGCTGATCGTCGCGCAGCACGGCATCCTCAAGTATCCCGAGGGGACGGCGTGCGCGGAGGTGCTGAAAGCGGGAGCGAGCGACGAGTCGCGCGCGGCCGCGTCGGAAGAAGCAAGGCGTGAACAGGAAGCGCTCGGCGGTGCAGCCGTCGGCGCGAAGACGATCTTCACCGGCTTCGGCATCGGCCTCATTTACAAGACGGCATATGCCGCGTTTCGTACGTGGAAAGACACACCGGAAAAGATCTTCGGCCCGCCGTTCAGCGCGGCCTCTGTCTCCGTCGAGATTTCGCCGGAGCTCCTCGGCGTCGGCTACATCATCGGACCGCGCATCGCTTCGATCATGTGCGCCGGCGGCGTGCTCGCGTATCTCGTGCTGATCCCGATGATCAAGTTCTTCGGCTCCGCGCTCCCGATGCCGCTTGCTCCGGAAACCGGCGGACAGTTGATCCGCGACATGAGCCCGAACGCGATCCGCAACGCATACGTGCTGTACATCGGCGCGGGAGCAGTCGCGGCGGGTGGCGTGATCAGCGTGTTCCGCTCGCTGCCGATCATCTGGCACGGCATTCGAGGCGGCCTGCGCGATCTCTCCAGCACCAGAGGAACCGAATCGGCGGCGACTCCGCGCACGGATCGCGACATGTCGATGAAAGTCGTCCTCATCGGCATCATCGCCCTGATCGTGGTCATCGCCTTCTCGAGCCCGCTGTATGTGGGGGGCGTCGGACTGACGGCGCGCCTCGCCGCGGCGATCCTGATCATCGTGTTCGGATTCCTGTTCGTCACGGTCTCGTCACGACTCACCGGAGAGATCGGATCGTCCTCGAATCCGATCTCGGGGATGACCGTGGCCACGCTGCTGCTGACCTGCCTGGTCTTCGTGATTCTCGGATGGACGGGCAGCAACTACTTCGTGACCGCGCTCTCGATCGGCGCGATCGTCTGCATCGCGTCGTCGAACGGCGGCACGACATCGCAGGATCTGAAGACCGGATTCCTCGTCGGGGCGACGCCCAGCTATCAGCAGATCGCGATTCTCATCGGCGCGCTCGCATCCGCCCTCATGCTCGGACCGATTCTTCTCCTCCTCAACAACGCCGGCTCCGTGTACGTGCCGGTCGGCACAGTCTCGGGCGACGTGCACGCGGGATCGGTCAAGCCCGGCGAACTGGCGAGTCCGACGGCCTGGCACGGACGCGATCACGTGCGCGGCACGGTCTACACCGGCGTGAAAGACACGAAGGAGTACAACGTCTGGTTTCGCGAAGGCGTTGAGGGGAGCAACGCGGAGAAGTATCTCGTCGACGACGGCGGCAAGCCGGTGTACTACGTCGATCCGGGCATCAACGGCGCGATCGACAAGCTGCCGAACGGACAGGACGTGAAGAAGTTCAGCGCGCCGAAGGCGACGCTGATGTCGTACATCATTAAAGGCATTCTCGGCGCGAAGCTGCCGTGGGGTCTGGTGCTCCTCGGCGTGATGATCGCGGTCGTGCTGGAGATGTCGGGCATTCCCTCGCTCGCATTCGCCGTCGGCGTTTATCTCCCGCTTTCCTCTTCGTCGCCGATTCTCGTCGGCGGCCTTGTTCGCTGGGCGGTGGACAAATGGATCGCCAAAAAACACGCCGGGAAGAACCTGACCGAAGACCAGCTCGTCGCAGAAGGCGATAAGAGCCCGGGCGTGCTGATGGCGTCGGGCTACATCGCCGGCGGCGCGATCGCCGGCATCCTGATCGCGCTGCTCTACGGCGTGCCGGCGATGGATGGTCTGAACCGCTGGATTGCCGAGATGTCGGCGAAAAATCCGCTGTTCGAAGGACCGTGGGCCGACGGCCTCTCGCTGATTCCGTTCGCGATTCTGATCATTCTGCTCTATCTCACGGGTCGCGAGAAACTCCTGGCCCACCGCGAAACCTAAGTGGCTACCGCCATCGCGCTCGCCGTCGCCGTCGTCGCACTGTTCGTCGCGATGTCGGCGCGGCGACGTGTTGCCGCACTCGAGCAGCAGCTCGCGCGCGGAGGGGTTCGGGATCAGGGATCCGGGACCCGAACTTCTACGTCTGAGCCACAAGCTGCGCCAAAGCCGGTCGCCGCTACAGCTCCGCCCGAGCCACAAAGCCCGGATCCCGGACCCCGGACCCCGGACCCCGGACCCCGGACCCCGGACCCCAAACCCCGAACTCCGGTTCCCGATTTCGAATCCCTCATCGGAATCAAACTCTTCTCCTGGATCGCCGGCATCGCGCTCGTGCTGGCGGCGGTGTTTTTGTTCAAGTACACGGTCGACCATGGCTGGCTGCGGCCGGCGGTGCGGGCGGCGTTCGGGCTGATCACGGGGACGGCGCTGCTGGTGGTGTGCGAGCTGCGGGTGGCGCGGAACTATCGGTTCACCGCAAACGCGATGGACGGCGCGGGGATCGCGATTCTGTACGCGACGCTGTTCGCGATGCATGGGACGTGGCACCTCATTCCGGCGGCGGTCGCGTTCGCGGGCATGCTGCTCGTCACGGCCGCGGCGGTGTATCTCTCCACGCGGCGCGATTCCGTGTTCATCGCGCTCCTCGGACTGATCGGCGGCTTCGCGACGCCGGCGCTGCTGTCGACGAACGAGAACCGGCCGCTCGCACTGTTCTCGTACCTGCTGCTGCTCAACGGCGGGATCTCGTGGATCGCCTACCGGAAGCGCTGGCCGCTGCTGACCGCGCTCAGCGTCGCGCTGACGGCGTTCTATCAGTGGGCATGGATCGATGAGTTCCTGACCACCGGCCAGCTGCCGATCGCCGCGGGGATCTTCGCCGTGTTCGCGCTGGTGGGTGTCAGCTCGCTGTGGGGCCGGCACGGCGACGAGCGGCAGCGGCTCTTTCGCGTCATCGCGCAGGCGGCCGCGGTGCTGCCGCTGCTCTTCGCGTTCTTCACCGCCGTCGTGCCGGAGTACGGCGCGCGCTTCAACGTGCTGTTCGGGTTCCTGCTGCTGATGGCCGCGGGACTCGCCGCGATCGCGCAGTGGCGCGGGCCGGCGTACCTGCACCACATCGGCGGCGCGGCGACGGTGTTCACGTTCTTCATCTGGCTCTCGGTCTCGTACACGCGGGAGTCCTGGCCGTGGTCGCTGCTGTGGCTCGGACTCTTCGTCGCGCTGTACCTCGTGAAAACCAGCTATGCCGCGGCATTCCTGTTCTTCGCGTTCACCGGCCTCGCGATCCGCGAGCGGGCGCACGACCTCACGCTCACGGGCGCGATGCTCGCGCTGCTCGCCGCGGCGATCGTCGTCGCGATCCTGAAGGCGAAGCCGCTGCTGGCCGCGACGGCGATCGCGCTCTCGTCCATCGCGCTGATGACGATCGCGCCGCCGCTGCGCATCCTCCTCGTCTCGCACGCGCTGCTGTTCGCGGCGATCCTGCTGATTGCGTGGCTGTTCGAGCGCCACTGGCTCGCGGCGCTGGCGATTCCGTTCTATATCGCCATGCTGCTGACGGCGGACATGCCCGCGCCGGACGTGCAACTGACATTCGCGTTCGTGCCCTATGCCCTGTTCATCGCGTACGCGCTGCTCCTCGGCACGCGCGTGAAGCGCTCGCTCGCGCCGCACCTGGCGGCCTGTCTCGCGAGCGCGGTCTTCTTCTTCGCCGCGTGGGACCCGCTGGAGGACCTCGGCATGAAGGACGTGATCGGCCTGCTGCCGCTCGCGCTGGCCCTGGTGCTCGTCGTGCTGCTCTGGCGGCTGCTGAAGATCGAGCGCGTCGACTCGCGGCTCGCGCTCGTCGGCGCCGCCGCGCTCGCGTTCATCACCGCCGCGATCCCGATGCAGTTCGCGAACGAATGGACCGTCGTCGCGTGGGCGCTCGAGGCGGCCGCGCTGGCGTGGCTGTATACGCGCATTCCGCATCGCGGCCTCCTCGCGTGGAGCGCGGCGCTTGCGATCATCGTGCTCAGCTGGCTGCTGTTCGACTCCGCGCTGCACCGCGACCGCTACGCCTACCTCGTGGCCGCGGCGGCGATGTTCGCTGCGGCATACTTTGCGCGTGCGTGGCGCGGACTCTTCGCGGCCGCGGCGATCGTCGAGCTGTTCTTCCTGATGAACCTCGAGATCGCCAGTTACTACGACACGAAGATCAGCATCTTCTCGTCATCGCTCGCACAGGATCTGACGTACACCGTCGGCTGGGCCGCGTTCGCGATCGCGCTGCTCATCGGCGGGATCGTGCTGCACGCGCGCGGCGCACGCATCGCGGCGCTCGGGTTGCTGCTGGTCACGATCCTGAAGTGCTTCCTGCACGACCTCGCGCGCCTTGGCGGGCTCTATCGCGTCGGGTCGTTCCTCTGCCTCGCGGTCGCGCTGGTGCTCGTCGGACTGCTGCTGCAGAAGTTCGTGATCATGAAGAGCTCCGACGAAACTTCTCGCGCTCCGAGCGAGACCACGTAGCCGCGATCCGTCTCGCCCAGAGGCGCGGGATCGCGCGCATGAGCCAGAGCTGGGCAAAGAGCAGCGCGTTCGTCGCCTGCAGGATCGTCAGCGAATGCGTGCGGTTCGCGAACGGCAGCCGCGAATCCGGCCAGCGGAGGAAGAGCGCGTCAACGGCGACGACCAGCGCGACCGTGATCGCGTCGCGCGCGAAAGCGCGGCGGCGCGCCCTGCGAAGCGCGGCGTGCGCATCGCACACGACCGCCGGGGGACAGGAGGCGTCGGTGACCCCGGGAAGCAGCTCGCGTGTCGGCATTGCACGGGTACCGACACGGAGCTGTGAATAACTATTCCACGTCATGAATCCGGCAACCTCAGCGGTTCCGCAGGCGAATCGTCTGCGCGATCAGGTTGCCGTCGAGATCCCGGAAGGCCTTCACCAGCACGATGTCATTGACGCGCAGCGTCCCCGAGGTCGTGGTTGTGGTGTTGTTTTTCATTCGTACGAGCAGGTCGTCGGTGACCCAGAGCCGCACGACGCGATTGGTGTCGCGGTCGCGCAGTCCGAGGGTCGCTGCGTCTTCCAGGGTCTCGGTGACCGTCGCCGTGAACGTCACGATCGCGTAGGACGCCGGCTCGCGCCTGTCGGGACGTCCGCCACTGCCGCTCGCGAACCGCACCGTCGAGGCGAGGAACATGTCGCCGACGCGATTGAAGCTGCCGGTGATCTCGACGCGATCGCCTGCCCGCAGATCGCGCGCGTGAATGCGGGCTCCGTTCGCATCCTCGGCATTGCTCATGTCGGAGCGCACCTCGCCGCGGCCGTCGTTGACGTACGCGTAGTCGAGCCCCGGCTCGGTACGCGTGACGGATCCTTCGAGCACCGTCACGACGCCGCCTGTGCGGTTGGTGTTGTCGTTGTCCGAAACCGACCGCAGGACTTCGATGCGCCGCGCCGTCACTTCATCGTACTGCGCGTCGTTCGGATCGATCACCACGCGGATCTCGTCGCCGACCTCGAGGTTCGAAACCTGATAGGACTGGCCGCGATAGACGACCGGTGTGTTGCGGTACGTGCGCACCGTCATCATGCGCCGCGCGGCGTTCTGAAGGACGATGCGGCCCTCATCCGCGTTGATCTGCCGGATCGTTCCCTCGACCCTGCCCGTGGTCGCTGCCGCCGTCTCGCGCTCCTGGGCCGGCGTGGCGACGCTGGTCTGCGCGCGCGTCTGCCCGACACCGGTCGGATTCGCGGCGACTTCGCGCCCGACGAGCGTGATCGTCGAGGCCTGGACGATGCCGCCGGCGCGGCTGGTGCCGCGCACTTCGATGCGGTCGCCGAGGCGCACGTTCGAGAAGCCCTTCGACCCGGTGAAGATCTCCGGCTTCCCGCCGATCATCGAGCCGAAGCCGAAGAACTGCGTCGAGATCGAGTCGGTCTCGACGGTGACCCGCGCCTTGCTGCCGTCGTCGGATTCGACCTGCAGTCGTCCGCGGCCCGTATCGACGTCGACCACCTCCCCGACGAGCGCACCCGACATCCCCTGGTTCGTCCGCCAGTCAGGATTGTTTTGCGCAAAAGAGGACACCGCCAGTAACACAAAGATCGCGGAAACCATTGAAATTCGCAGGTTTCGAGTCATAAACCCCTCCATCTTCCGCTCACAAGCGCAAACGGCTTGCCTAAGCTCTCTCTGAGACGATCCGGCCGGCGATAACGCTTCGTTTCACAGCGCGATCGTCGCCCATGAAGATGAGCCCGGCGAGCAGGTCCTCGAGCGAGGAAGCCCGCGCGGTGCGCAGCGAGAGCAGCGGCGTGGCGTGGAGGTCGATGACGAGGAAGTCGGCGGACTTGCCGCTCTCGAGGCTGCCGGTCTCCGCATCGAGCGAGAGAGCGCGGGCGCCGCCGAGGGTAGCGAGATACCAGAGCTGGAACGGGCTGAGCGAGACGTGCTGCACCTGCTGCACCTTGTACGCGTCGGCCATCGCGTTGAACATCGAGGGGGTGGTGCCGGCGCCGATGTCCGTGCCGAGGCCCACGATCACGCCGGCATCGAGCGTGTGCCCCAGGCGGAACAGGCCGCTGCCGAGGAAGAGGTTCGAGTTCGGACAGTGCGAGATGCGCGTGCCGCGGCGCGCGAGCAGATCGAGCTCCTCCTCGGTGAGCCAGACGCCGTGCGCCAGCACCGACTTCTGATCGAGGAGGCCGTAGCGGTCGTACACGTCCGCGTACTCGGCTTCCGGGAAAAGCTCCTGCACCCACTTCACTTCGCTCGGGTTCTCGGAGATGTGCGAGTGCACCCAGACGTCGGGAAACTCGCGCTTCAGCCGGCCCGCGGCTTCGAGCAGCTGCGGCGTCGACGTCGGCGCGAAGCGCGGGGTGATCGCATAGCGCTGCAGGCCGCGGCCGTGCCATTTCACGATCAGCGCGCGGCTCTCGTCGTACGACTGCTGCGGCGTCGGATCGAGCAGATAGTCCGGCGCGTTGCGGTCCATCATCACCTTGCCGATGACGCCGCGGAATCCCTGGCGCTCCGACTCCTCGAAGAGGATGTCGGTCGCTTCGCGGTGGATCGTCGAGAAGACGAGCGCGCAGAGCGTGCCGTGGCGCAGCAGTTCTTCGAAGAAGGCTCGGGAGACACGGCGCGCGTACTGCGGGTCCTCGAAATTGCGCTCGGTCGGAAAGGTGTAGTTGTTCAGCCACTCGAGGAGATGGCCGCCATAGGAGCCGATCATCTCGATCTGCGGCGCGTGCAAATGCGTGTCGATGAAGCCGGGGGTGATCAGCGCGTCGTCGCCGAGATCGACGACCTCGCCATCCGGCTTCTCCGCCCAGTCGCCCGCACCGGCGATGCGTCCGCCGTCATCGACGGCCAGATAGCCGCGCTCGAAGTAGCGATACGACAAATCGATCGCGCTCGCGAACGGGTCGGCAACCGGCGTGAAGACGCGCGCGCGATAGACGTGCACGCGCGGATTGTAGTCGCCTCAGATGTCGTCGTCGCGGTCCGCCGCGGGGGCGAGCTTCTCGAGGATCGCGGCCTGGTGCTTCGCCAGGACGTCTTCCACCGCCGCGACGTCGAGCGAGGAGGCGAGGGTGAGCGAGGACTGCGTCACCGATTCGATGAACGAGCTCTCGTCGGTGAGCATCGGCAGCATCGGGATCTGCACCGCCGAGCGGTCGGCGAGCTTCTGGCGCAGGTCCTTTTCGTCCGAGGTCCGGAAGTCGTTGTTGAAGATCAGCAGCGTCGGGGCGAGCTTGTCGTACAGCTCCGCCGTCGCGCGCACGTCCTCAAGGCAATAGTCCGCGATCTCGCGATGGCGGCCGGCGCGATACCACGTCTCCACCGAGCGGCCGTCAATGCCCTCGCTCTTCGACGTCGTCACGCCGAAGGCCTTGCAGGCGAGATCGAGGTTGAACTTGAACTGCCGCGAGTTGACGGTGCCGAAGAAATTGAGCGCCTCGCGCAGGTCGCAGTTCGGATGGAAACCGTAGCGGTACCCCACGAGGTCGCGCTTCGGAATGAGGCCGTTGATCGCGGAGCGGATCATCAGGAACGGTCCGTCGAACTGGCGGCCGTTGAAGGAGATGAAGCGCGAGTCGCTCTCGAAGAAGCCCCAGAACTTCTCGAGGATCTGCTTCTCGGTGCCGGAGATGTAGGTCCGGAAGCCCGCTTTCTCGGTCCGGACGTCGAGCTGTCCCGGCACTTCATAGAGCGCGCAGGAGCGGCCGTCTTCGATGTTGATGACGCCGATCGCGACGATCTTTCCGCGGAACGGCGAGAGTCCGCCCGCCCGGCGCGCCTCCTCGGCTTCGCCGTCGGAGAGGCCCTTGATCAGATATTCGCGGACGTAGGGGTCGTGCTCGTCCCAGGGGATACCGACAGTCTCGATGTCGATGACGAGTTTCTTCATGCAGCGGTTTTCAGCTTCTCGACCAGCTCCTTCACCGCATCCGCCGATTTTTTCAGCGCCTCGGCTTCATCGCTGAGCAGCTCGATCTCGATGATCTGTTCCAGTCCGTTGCGGCCGAGTTTGACCGGCACGCCGACGAAGAGGTCGTTGTAGCCGTACTCGCCCTGCAGGTACGCGGCGCAGGGGAGGATCTTGCGCTTGTCCTTCAGGATCGCCTCGACCATCTCGACCGTCGACGCGCCCGGCGCGTACCACGCCGAGGTCTTGAGCAGATTGACGATCTCCGCGCCGCCGTTGCGCGTGCGGTCGACGATCGCGGCGATGCGCTCTTCGGAGATGAGCTCCGTGATCGGGATCCCGGCTACGGTCGAGTAGCGCGGCAGCGGGACCATGGTGTCGCCGTGGCCGCCGAGGACGAAGGCGTGCGTGTTCTCGACCGAAACGTTCAGCTCCATGGCGATGAAGGCGCGCATCCGGGCCGAGTCGAGGACGCCGGCCATGCCGAGGACGCGCTCGCGCGGAAACTTCGACACGCGGCGCGCCACCTCGCACATCGCGTCGAGCGGGTTGGAGACGACGATGATGATGCTGTTCGGCGAGCGCTTCGCGACTTCCGCGGTCACACCGCCGACGATCTCCTCGTTTTTCCATAAAAGATCGTCGCGGCTCATGCCCGGTTTGCGGGGCAATCCGGCGGTGATCACGACGATGTCGGAATCCTCGGTGCCGTCGTAGTTGTTCGTGCCGCGCAGAATGGAGTCGCTTTTCTCCACGGGAGCCGTCTCCATCAGATCGAGCGACTTCCCCTGCGGCACCCCCTCGACGATGTCGACGAGTACGATGTCGGCAAGCTCCTTCAGTGCGATTCCCTGTGCGACGGTGGCGCCGACATTGCCTGCGCCCACCACGGTGACTTTCGTTTTCATGGCGCGCGATTCTACATGCTTTCCGACTTCACTCTGACAGCCAACGCCGTCGCTTCGACGACGAAAAAGAGCGAGAAAGAGCGCATTCTGGCGGGTTACCTCGCCCGCCTGGACGACGCATCCCTCGAGCGTGCGGTCGTCTTTTTCTCGGGCTCGCCGTTCCCGCGCCGCGAGGAGCGCGTGACGGGCGTGGGCGGAGCCGCGATCGGCGAGGCGGTAGCCGAGGTCAGCGGGCGGACGGTGGAGGAGGTGTGGGAGGCATGGCCGAAGTACGCGGATCCCGGCGATACGATCGCGGAGTCGTTTCCCGACGATCCGTCGCGCGACATCACGCTGA
>Ga0134123_10003407_pt1 | contig 10348 bp, 6 predicted proteins | sample KB303_FD_96460 | JGI IMG/M metagenome (GOLD analysis project Ga0134123, IMG submission 96460) | Terrestrial soil microbial communities without Nitrogen fertilizer from Kellogg Biological Station, Michigan, USA - KB3-0-3 | ecosystem: Environmental > Terrestrial > Soil > Unclassified ...
GAACGACATTTCGTTCATCGACAGCGGATACTCGCGCGGCCACGTCGTTTCGTTCCACATCTTCGGGTGTGGCGGCGTGTAGAGCGGTCGCGGCACAAACTTGTTCCACGCGTTTGGATAAACGCCGCCTTCAGTTGCGACTGCGCCGAGCAGTGCATTCAACATGAAGAGACAGCGCGCAACGGTCCAACCCCCGCTCACTCCCGACGACACGCTGCGCCAGTTGTGACTCGAAAAACGCGAGCCCGCAGTGGCAACAACCTTCGCGATTTCTTCGATCACCCGTGCCTCAACACCCGACTCCGCCGCCGCAAACTCAAACGTATACTCCCTGTAGATCTGTTTCAATCGCGCTTCAAAATCCGTAAAATCCGTAGCCCCTTTCTCTGCCACCAGAAACTCTCTCCAATTCCACCATTTCTCGACGAACTCACGATCGTACAGATTGTTCTGGATCAGATAATTCGCGATCGCGAGCAGGATGGCGGCTTCTGAGCCGGGGTACGGCGCGAGCCAGTAATCAGCGTGAGTAGCTGTGTTCGAGAGTCGCGTGTCGAAGACGATCAGCTTCGCGCCGTTTGTCTTACCGTCGATTACGCGTTGTGCATGTGGATTGAAGTAATGGCCCGACTCGAGGTGCGCACTGATCAGCAGGATCACCTTCGCGTTCGCGTGATCCGGACTTGGGCGATCGAGGCCCATCCAGAGTTGATAACCTTCGCGGCTGCCGGATGAGCAAATGTTTGTGTGCGAGTTGTGGCCGTCGATTCCCCACGCCGCGAGGATGCGTTCCGTGAAACCGTCCTCACCCGGACGGCCGACGTGATACATGATCTCCTGACGTCGATCCTCGACGATTGCTTTGCGAATGCGCGCGGCGAGTGTGTCGAGAACTTCGTCCCACGTGGTGCGTTCCCACTTTCCTTCGCCACGTTTGCCGGCGCGTTTGAGAGGATAAAGGATGCGATCCGGATCTGTTACCTGGTTGAGTGTGGCTGGTCCCTTCGCGCAGTTGCGCCCGCGTGAACCTGGATGTTCGGGATTCCCCTCAAACTTTTGAACCTCACCCGTGACCTTGTCGATATACGCGAGCAACCCACACGCCGATTCACAATTGAAGCAAGTGGTCGGGACGAGCGAATAGTGCCGCTCCTTCCTCCTGGGCCACGCCGTCGGATCCAGCTCGGTCCAATCATCCCACCTCTCCTTGGGCGGGAACGCCGCCAGATGGCTTCTGCTTGGACCAGGGTAAAACGTTTGTTTGGGGTCTTGATGTCTGCTCAAGTGCGGTGTATCCAGTAATCCTGCTCGCGATGAAGGTGCATTACGGCAAGCACGCGGATCTCGTTTGGCTTTAACCTATATACAATTCCGTAAGGAAAATCGCTCAACCTACAGCGACGATGAATTCTCGAGACGAGCTGATAAGCCCTTGGGAACTTCCGAATGCGTGAAATGGTTGTTTCAATGTCTTCACGAAATCGGTCGCCGAGTTCTTCAGAGATATCGTGGTAATAATTTTCAGTCTTGTCGAGTTCCTTTTCAGCGTGAGGATGAAAAGTATATTTCATTTATTTTCGTTTATATCGTGAGCGCAATCTGGCCATCACCTCTTCACCAGGAATTGGTGTAACGATTCCGTCCTCAATCTCCTTGTCACGTCGTTCTATTTCCTTGAGCCAAAGCTCATCAATTTCCTCGTGATCTATCGGGCCGAGGCTCGCCATCAAATGTTCGGCCAACATTTCTCTGGCGTCAGGTGGGAGAGCCAAAGCGGCATTCTTTATTTCTTCGTAAGTGTTCATTGTGTTTGGCCCTAAGTCTAACATGCAGGGCGATAAACTGACACATCAAGCAAGTGGCACGGATTGTCCCGCCTGGACGTACGCGCTTTCGAAGAGCATTAGACCGATCAGGGCCAGCGGGGTGCTGGCGACCCCGACCGAGACGCTCAGGATTTCCACGGCGGCGAGCAGGGGCAGCAGGGCGCCGAGGGTGGAGAGAGCGATGCCGATCCAGAATTCGTTTTTGTAGCGGCCGCTTACCATTTCCCAGATCGCGAGCCGCGCGTGCGCGGTCGGATGTGTCAGCGAGACTTCGCCCCAGACCATGAACAGATGAATCAAACCCGTGATTGCCACGAACCAGAGCAGCCAACGTGTTTCCGGCCACATGAAACCGAGGAACCGCTCAACAGCCGACGTGCTGCGATCCAGCACAACCAACGGCAACACCACTGCCGAACCTAACAACAGCGACTGAAAAAGCAGATGCGGCGGCAGCAGCGGGTTCTGCCACATGTCGCGCGCCTTCGCCTGCGCGAAAAGATAAGCAGTGTAAACGGCCGTGAAGATTGACAAAGGAATTCCCGCGATCATGAGTCGCGTCTGGAAAGATCTCCACCCCATCCAACTCGCAATGAAGTGAAGCAAAAGCACGATCGTGTAACCCGCAATGATGAAAGCGCCCCTCACCAGCCAACTGCGCCACTGCGGGCGCGTAAAGATCAGATAAAAACGTTCCGGATGTTCGAGGTCCCAGAGCAGTAGCCCGCCAGTAATCGCAAGAAACGCTCCCGAGATAACTGGCGTGGCCCACAACCAAATCGGATTGTTGACGTTGATAAGCCCAAGCAGCACGAGCAAACACGCGACCAGGTAAACGCCGCACGCGATCCCTTTGGTCCATGTGTAAAGACTGACGCGCCAGTCCCACGGAATCGAATGCGCGACGTCATACGACAACAACGCAGCAGCGGAGGAGTTGTTGAAGTTTGGATTGCCGGACGTTACGAACCCCGCGCCTTCCTGCTGCTCGCTCCACATGAAAAGCCCGCCGTCGGGACGTTTTGCGGCGAGCGGGTCGAGCGTGGCCTGGTGCGCGCCTTTGTAAAAAAGTTTCGGCAACGTCTCTTTCTCAGGGCGTCTGACCTGAACCGTGTCGCGATTGATGATCTGCGCAACATACGAATCCGGATCGTTCATGTCGCCGACGAGAATCGCCTGCGTCGGACAAACGACGACACACGCGGGCTCGAGAAGCATGTCGATCCGGTGCGCGCAGAAGTTGCACTTCTCGGCCGAGTGGTCTTCGGGATTGATGAAGATCGCGTCGTAGGGGCACGCAGCCATGCACGCTTTGCAGCCGATACAGATCGATTTGTCGAAATCGACGATGCCATCGTCGCGTTTGAACATCGCGGTGGTCGGACAAGCCGTAACGCATGGAGCGTGTGCGCACTGGTTGCATCGCGTTACCTGGTGAGCACGGCGCGCTTGCGGAAAGACGCCGATGTCGACGTGTTTGACGTACGTGCGCGTGACGGAAAGCGGAACGAGATTTTCCGACTTGCAAGCAGTCGTGCACGCGTGACAACCGATGCAGCGAGTATGGTCGATTACCTTGGCCCATTTAATCGGGTCCGAGGGTTCAGTCATAAGAGACTCCACATTGGGACTCGGAAATATAACATGAGCCGCAGATGAACGCAGATAACGCGGATCTGATCTGCGTTTATCTGCGTTACAAGAATTGACAAATAGTCCGCGCCGTACCAAAGTTAAAGTCCTTGTCTGACCGGGAGGTTCTTTTATGCGTCTTAAACTTATCTATTCGGTAATGATCCTCACGGCGATCGTGGTGCTGGCGGCGTGCAACGCAGTCGACACGGTGAAAACCGCCAGCAACATAAACGCTCCGCTCGGCCCGGAAACAACGTACGCTGACGGCGCGCGTCGCATCACCACGACCGAACTGGACGCGCTGATGAAGGAAGGGAAAGCTTACGTCGTCGACGTCCGCTCCCAGGATTCATGGGACCTGGGGCACATTCCCGGCGCGACGCTCATCCCCGCGAACGACATTCTGAAGCACGTCAACGATCTTCCGCGCGACAAAATGATAGTGACCTACTGTTCTTGAGCGCAGGAACATACGTCCGCCGGTGCGGTGGTCACGCTCAAAACGAAAGGCATTACGAACGCGGCAGCTTTGCTGGGTGGGTTTAATTTGTGGCAGCAGGAAGGGCGCCCCGTACTCAAGAAGAAAGGTTGATGCCGGCTGTGATTCGTAACTAGCCGTTACATCTGAGGCACGGCCTGAGTAACAAGCGCGGGCAACGGCGTCACGACGCGCGCCGCCGGAACACACAACACTGGACACGGCGCATTTCTGATCACTCGTTCAATCTCGGATCCAAGCACCTGATTATTTCCAAACAACGATCCGTGAACCGCCGTTCCGATCACGATCAGATCCGCATCGATCGCCGTCGCGAGTTTCACGATCTCCTGGTACGGCCGGCCCTCCGCGACGTGCGACGTCGCGCCACCAGTGCGCGAGAGTTGGCCCATTCGTTCCTGAACGTAACTGCGTAAACGAGTCAGCGCCGCGAGCCCGCCTTCCGGAAACATCACCGACATCTGTTCGAAGTAATCACCAATCACGTAAACCGCATGAAGCTCCGCGTCTAAATGATTCGAGATCTGCGTGGCGAGTTGAGTCGCAGCGACTGACGACGGGCGAAAGTTAGTAGCCAGCAGCACGCGATTCAGCCGGATCTCGGTTTCACCGTTTCTTTGCTCGACGAAGTCACGTTGCGGCGGACGGATCGCGAGCACAGCGCACGGCGACTCAGCCACAATCTCTTCGGCAATCGAAGCGCCGAACGCGCGCGACAGTCGATTGCGTTCACGCATCACTACCGTCACGAGATCGATATCGTGGTAGACCGCTTCGTGCGCGATTTCCTTGCTGGCATCGCCTGCAGCCAAAATCGATTCGGCCTCCACACCCTTGAGCAGTGGATCAGAAACCAACTCGTTCATCTGGGCGGACAAATGTGCAGCAACCTTCGCGTCCTGCACATTCAACAGAAAGACTCGACCATGCCCGAAGCGAGCAAATGCAGCCGCGTATTTGAGCGCGGCGTGCGCGTGCACAGAAAAATCCGTGGGGAAGAGAATGTTTCTAAACGGAAACATCTTAGATGGTCTTTGTACTTTGGTCTTTGGCCTTTGTAAAGACCTCAAGCCTCAGACCAAAGACCAGGTACAAACAACAAAGAACAACTTCCATTTTTCCGCCGTCCATGCCAAACTCCGCAAGCTTTCCAGAGTTATCCGAATCCACTCCCGGAGGCGAACACCTTGCTCCAAGGAATTTTTCGTACCAAGAGTCTCGACGAAATTCTGGCTAGCATTGGCGGCCCACAAATTTCTCTGAAGCGCACTCTCACCGCTTTCAGCGTCACACTGATCGGTATCGGAGCAATCATCGGCGCTGGAATCTTTGCCACCGTCGGCACGGCCGCGTCCGGCACGGCTGAACGAGCAGGCGCAGGTCCGTCGCTGATGCTCTCGTTCGTGATCACGGCGGTCGTTTGTGGTTTTACAGCACTCTGTTACGCCGAACTCGCCTCGATGGTTCCGATTTCAGGTTCGGCTTACACCTACTCGTACGCTACCCTGGGCGAGCTCGTTGCGTGGATCATCGGCTGGGACTTGATCATCGAATACGCGATCGGCAACGTCGCCGTCGCGATCAGCTGGGCCGAGTTTTTCAATCGACTGCTGCGCAACCTCGGAATCCACGTTCCCGACTGGTTGACGTCGAACTACCGCACCGCAACTGAAGAGACACTCGCGGCCGCGCCTCACATCTTCGGCATACCGATAGTTTTTAACATTCTGGCGTTTGGCATCGTCGCCCTAATCACGATCGTGCTGGTCTGGGGAATCAGAGAGTCGTCAAACTTCAACGCGATCATGGTGCTGATCAAGATCCTCGTGCTGTTGTTCTTCATCGGCCTGGCGCTTTACTACGTTTCGCCGGCACAGATGACTGAAAACTGGAAACCGTTCCAGCCGCAGGGTTGGATGGGAACACTGACCGGCGCCGCTGTTGTCTTTTTCGCTTACATCGGATTCGATGCGGTGAGCACGGTGGCGGAGGAAACTAAAAACCCCTCCCGAGATCTGCCTGTCGGAATCATCGCGTCGCTTATCGTCTGCACCATTCTCTACATCCTGGTTGCCGCTGTGTTCACAGGCATGGTGCCGTGGGAAACAGTCAGAGGCTGGACGTCCGCGCAACGCGGTGAGTCGTTGACGATGGCGCTCGAAACCGTTGCGCCGCAGGCGTTGTGGCAAAACACAGTGATCGCTTTCGGATCGGTAGTCGCTCACACTGCTGTGCTGCTCGTGTTCCAACTCGGACAACCACGCATCTTCTTTTCGATGGCTCGAGATGGATTGCTGCCGTCAGTGTTCGCGAGCGTTCATCCGCGGTTCAAAACACCCCACGTCACCACGATCCTGACCGGCGTTGCGGTCGGCGGCATCGCGGCGTTTGCGACGGTGGACGAGATGGTGAGTTTGACGAATATCGGCACTCTCTTCGCGTTCATTCTTGTTTGCGTGGGCGTGATGGTGTTGCGTCACAAGGATCCAGCGCGGCCGCGGCCGTTCAAAGTTCCGCTCGGACCGTATTTGTTGCCTGGTTTAGGCGCGCTGTCGTGTGCGCTTTTGATCTACTTCCTGCCCGAAGGTTCTTACTGGCGCTTTGTCGGCTGGCTAATGCTGGGCCTGGCGATCTATTTTTCTTACGGATACACGCGCAGCGGCGTTGGGCAGAAAATGGGACGGCCAACGGTCACGTCGCTTGGCCTTAAGTTCGCGGCAGTTTGTTGCACGCTCGTGGCGGTTGGGCTTTTTGTGATTCCCCACGACGTCGCCCCACGAGAACTTTTTGCCGAAGCGTTTGATGCGACCGCAGAGAAACACACGCAGACGTTGTATGGCCTCCTGATAATCATCGGCGGTCTACTCGGCGCCGCCGTCGGGATCGCGCTCGGGACGGCAAAGAACGAAACGTCGGAGGAATAATGAGTTTGAGAATTTCACGGTTGTTAATTCTCACGGCTGTAGTGTTAGCCATCAGTGTGGCCGCGCAAGCGCAAACACACGAAGCGCCATCGCAGGCAAAAGTTTTCTCAGCTGTTTTGGGAGACAAGGTGATCGCCCTCCCAGCGCCGGAAGGTTTCGAGGAGGTGACTTCCCAGTTTGAAACTATGAAAGCACGCTTCAATGCAATTGAAGCGCCCGATGCCGATATGCTCGGCGGATACTTACCTGCGAGCGACTGTCAAATTCTGAGAGGCGGCCAGACACCCGCATTCACTTATTACGCAAAAGTCTCAGTGCTTAGGACAGTACGGAACGAGGTTTTCTCGACTGCGGCGTTTGCGGAAACAGTCGACGTCTTCCAGAAAAACAGCCAGACATTGCTCGACCCGAGCTCAGACTACCTCGAAAAAACGATGAAGCACGTTGAGCAGGAACTGACGAAACTCGATTCCAAGGAAACCAAAATGGTCGTCAACGAAACGAAAAACCTTGGCGTCATAGAATCTCGACCCAATGTTTACAGCGTTTTGATGTTGCTGAATCTGAACTTTGACGTCGGCGGAAAGCAGTCGCAGATTCCACTGCTCGCAAGTCTGACTTTCATGAGGGTGAAGGACCGGCTTCTCTATCTCGTCGCATATCGTAAATATCAGGCGAAGACTGATGCTGCGACGTTAAGCCAGCTCAGTAGAAAATGGAACGAGATCATTCTCGCAGCTAATTGATTTGAAATGAACGCGCTTCCAATCATCATCGGCGCACTCTGCGTAATCGCGATTTCGTATCGCTATTACTCCGCCTTTATCGCTGCGAAGGTGCTGGCGCTTGACGACTCGCGGCCCGTGCCGTCGCAGACGATGTACGACGGTCACAACTATTATCCGACGAACAAGTGGGTGTTGTTTGGACATCACTTCGCCGCGATCTCCGGGGCGGGGCCGTTGATTGGGCCAGTGCTGGCGGCGCAGTTTGGTTATTTGCCGGGACTGTTGTGGCTGGTGATTGGCGTTTGTCTCGGCGGGGCGGTGCACGACTTCATGATCATGGTGGGCAGTGTGCGTCGCAAAGGCAAATCACTGGCGGAGATGGCGCGCACGGAGATCAGTCCGCTGTCAGGGCTCGTCGCAGGCGTCGCAATTCTTTTCATCGTCGTGATTGCGCTCGCTGGACTCGGTTTGGTGGTTGTGAATGCACTCGCCGAATCGCCGTGGGGAACGTTCACCGTTGGGTTCACGATTCCGCTGGCGTTGCTGATGGGTTTGTACATGTATCGCTTCCGCAAGGGGAAGATTGCTGAAGCGAGCATTATCGGCATCGTCGGATTGCTGTTTGCGGTCTGGCTCGGCGGCAGAATCGCGGAGTCGCCGCTGGCGGAGACGTTCACCCTGTCGCGAAACAGTTTGATCGTGATCATGGCGGCGTACGGTTTCATCGCTTCAGTGCTGCCGGTGTGGATGCTGCTCTGTCCGCGCGATTACCTGTCGTCGTACCTAAAAATCGGAACCATCGCGTTTCTCATTCTCGGTGTGATCATCGTCGCTCCGCATCTGAACATGCCGGCGTTCACACCTTTCACTGCCGGTGGTGGGCCAGTCATTCCCGGAAAGCTTTATCCGTTTGTTTTCATCACGATCGCGTGTGGCGCGATCTCCGGTTTTCACGCGCTCGTCTCTTCCGGCACGACGCCGAAGATGATCGCGAAAGAAACGGACACGCGCATGATTGGCTACGGGAGCATGTTGATGGAAGGCGTGGTTGGCGTCGTGGCGCTGATTGCCGCGTCGTCGTTGTTTCCCGGCGACTACTTCGCTATCAACACGGCGCAGAAGACTGACGCGCAGAAGGCTGCATACGCTCAACTCATCGACACGCATAGTGCTGAAGGCTTCAATCTTCAGCCGCAGGAGATCGATAAACTCGAACAGGAGTCAGGTGAGAAGAACCTGCGTGGACGCACTGGCGGCGCCGTCACACTCGCCCTCGGCATCGCGAAGATTTTTGCAGGCATACCAGGTTTCGGCGGCTTCATGAAGTACTGGTATCACTTCGCGATCATGTTTGAAGCGCTCTTCATCCTCACAACGATCGACACGGGAACGCGCGTTGCGCGTTTTCTCGTCGGCGAGTTCGGCGGGCGCTTCTATAAAAAACTCGAAGAGCCAAACTGGCTGCCCGGATCGATTGTAACTTCGTTTCTTATTGTTGCTGCGTGGGCGGCGTTTATCTGGTCGGGCTCGATTTCTACCATCTGGCCGATGTTTGGAGTTGCGAATCAACTGCTCGCGGCGGTGGCTCTGTGTGTGGCGACAACGATTCTGATGAACGCGGGCAAGGCGAAATACGCGTGGGTCACGATCGTGCCGCTGGCGTTTGTGAGCACGACGACGCTCGTGGCCGGCTTCAAATCAATCACCGACATCTTCTGGCCGCTCGCCCAAAAGCCTGAAACTTCTTTGCAAGGCCTCATCAACACCAGCCTCACCGCAATCATAATGGTTGCCGCACTTTTGATTATGCTCGACTCAATCCGTCGGTGGCTTGGCAGCCGCAGTCGCCCACAAATAGCACAAACTCAAGAACCTGCCTTTGAAAAATCTGTGTAATCTGTGGATAATACCCCTTTTTCGTAGCGTATCTCGCCATCTTCTAGAAGAATCGGAAAGGATTTTACAGTGGAAAATGTACTCCGGCGCGTCGCAATTTGCCTGGGCGCCGCCATCGCGACCCTAGCTTTCGCACTCCCAACTTATGCCCAGCATCACGGCGGTGAGGCGAATTTAGAGCTTCCTGACCTCACGCAGGTGACCTTCCTGAACGGGATCAACGGTCACAATCTCCTGTTGTTTGGCATCGTGATCTGTGTTCTCGGTCTTGGCTTCGGCCTCGCGATTTACATGAACCTGAAGCGATTGCCGGTGCATCGCGCGATGCGCGAGATCTCGGAACTGATCTACGAGACGTGCAAGACCTACCTGACGACGCAGGGCAAATTCATTCTCCTTCTCGAAGCGTTCATCGCCGTCGTGATCGTTCTTTACTTCGGCGTGTTGCTGGGATTCGAACCGCTGCGCGTCGCGATCATTCTGTTCTTCAGTTTGGTCGGTATCGCGGGTAGTTACGGCGTTGCGTGGTTTGGCATTCGCGTTAACACTTTTGCTAATTCGCGCACCGCGTTCGCAAGTCTTCGAGGCAAACCATTCCCACTCTATGCGATTCCACTCAAAGCCGGCATGAGCATCGGCATGATGCTGATCAGCGTCGAGCTGCTGATCATGTTGTGCATTCTGCTGTTCATTCCCGGCAGCTACGCGGGACCGTGCTTCATCGGATTTGCAATTGGTGAATCGCTCGGCGCTGCTGCACTGCGTATCGCCGGCGGCATCTTCACGAAGATTGCCGACATCGGTTCCGACCTGATGAAGATAGTCTTCAAGATCAAGGAA
>Ga0134123_10003410_pt1 | contig 10344 bp, 7 predicted proteins | sample KB303_FD_96460 | JGI IMG/M metagenome (GOLD analysis project Ga0134123, IMG submission 96460) | Terrestrial soil microbial communities without Nitrogen fertilizer from Kellogg Biological Station, Michigan, USA - KB3-0-3 | ecosystem: Environmental > Terrestrial > Soil > Unclassified ...
ATGTGGAGCTTCCGTTGAAATATAGGGGAGTGTCGACCAAGCACAGGCACGAGCAGGTCAACAAAGTGCTCGCTGACGTGGAGATGCTGGAACGAGCGCGTCATATGCCGAACCAATTATCCGGTGGCCAGCAGCAGCGAGTAGCCGTAGCGCGTGCAATCGTCGGTGACCCAGACATCATACTTGCCGACGAGCCAACTGGGAATCTGGACTCACAGAATGGTGCATTGGTGATGGAGTTGGTTCGTAAGGCACATCTACGCGGCACGACCGTGTGTCTTGTCTCTCACGACCCGAGATATTCGGAGTACGCACAACGCAATATTCCGTTGCTTGACGGCCAAGTCCTAAATGAAGTGGCAGCTGTATAGGTGATTGCGATGGCGAGTGCATTGTTCGACTTGCAATGGGCGCTGCGGCGCATGTGGACTCGGAGACAGCATACGATCCAAGTGGTGAGTACGTGGGCGATTGCCATCGGCGTTAGTGGGGCTGTCTTCACGGTGCTCAACGCCGTCGTGTTGCGGGCGGTGCCGTTCCCCGACTCCGAACGAGTTGTCGCGGTAGTGACGGAGTCACGCAGGGGAATTCAGATTGGCGCCTCGCTGCCGGACATTCTCGAGTGGCAGCATTCCGCCAAAACACTTGATCCGATGGCGTGGGCATTCGGCGCCAACATGGCTCTTAGTGGCGATGGGCGTGTGCCCGAGCAACGACCCGGTGCATATATGACGGCAAGCGGGTTCGCGATCGCCGGTGTCAGAGCTGCTGAGGGACGTGTCTTTAGCGAGTACGATGATCGACCTGGCGCGACGCCTGTCGCCGTAATCAGCGACGACGTCTGGAATGCTCGGTATGGACGCTCTTCGTCGATCGTTGGAACAAGCGTCCGTATTAACTCTCTTGACGCCACAATCGTTGGGGTAATGCCAGCGGGCGTAAAGGTTCCATTCAATAGTGAGATATGGCTGCCCGCTGGCCAGCTACCACCAGCGGTCAGGAGTCAAGGTCGTGGGGCCCGCGCGTATTTTGTATTTGCTCGTCTGTCGGGCGCAGCGAACGTCGTGCAAGCTCAGTCAGAGTTCCGTTCCATTTCAGAGGAATTGGCGACGCGATATCCTGCGACAAACAAGGATATCGTCGCGGTGGTCCTTCCATTTGGACAAGTAGCCTCGAGTCACCGGACGCGAATGATGTTATGGATAATTGCAGCCGCGGCGGGATTTCTTCTGCTCATTGCCTGCGCGAATGTCGCGAATCTGACTTTGGCGACATCTGTTGAGCGCGTGGCGGAAATTGGGATTCGAACGGCACTTGGTGCCACGCGGACCGCCATAGTGCGTCAGCTCCTAATCGAAAGTGCTCTCGTAGCCATGACTGGAGGCGTAGCCGGTATCGCGTTGTCATTGGTCGCGGTAAGGTGGTTTGATAATGTGACCGGCGACGTCACCAGGCCATATTGGATTGTGTATACAGTCGATCCTGAGACGGTAGCAGTCTGTGTAACGCTATCGCTACTGACCGGCATTGCATCAGGGCTGATGCCGGCGCTGCATGTGTCGCAGTCGAACGTAACCGCGGCGCTCAACACCGCAGGCCGAGGACTGCTGGGCAGCGTAAGGGCTAAGCGCTGGGGGGTCGCCTTCGGCATAGCGCAAGTCACGCTAACATTGTCGTTACTGTTCGGCGCAGCGTTGATCGGACGTAGCTTTCTGAAACTGTACAGGATGGAATCTGGTATGCGCTCGTCTGGCGTCGTTACGATGCAGATTACGATGCCCGCTCGAAAGTATATATCCGTCGAAGATAGGATCACCTTTCTGGATCGCCTTGAACAACGTTTGGAGCATCTCCCTCCTATCGTGGAGAGCGCAACGACTAGCAATCTTCCATCAGGAGGAGGCGTACTTCGGCATGTCCAGCGAGATGATAGTAGCCCATCTAGTGGCGGACGCGATGAACTGGCAACGCTAGTGACTGTTGGGGGCCATTACTTCGACACGTTAGGAGTCAGGTTGTTAAGCGGTCGCTACTTTGTCAACCGTGGTGAGACGGATCAATCATCCGTAATCATTAACAGCCGATTTGCAGAAACCTATTTCAATGGAATTAACCCGATCGGCCGGCGTGTAAGGCTAACAGAAGAGATATCCACTGGACCCCAAATGGGATGGCTAACCGTTATCGGCGTAGCTCAATCGATAAGGCAAATCAACACTAATGGAGAGACTCCAGACGCAGTTGCATATGTGCCGCACCGAGTCCTGCCAACATTCGGTCGTGTGGTAAACATCCTCGTGCGAGCAAACGCCAACGTAGCTGACACGGCCTCAACGATCGTAGCCGGAATGCGACTGTTGGACCCAGACATGCCAATCTACAACGTCCGCACGCTGGATGAGCAGTTATCGCAGAATAGGGAACCGTACCGAATATATGGCACAGTTGCGACCACCTTCGCATTAGTGGCCCTGATTCTATCGGCAATGGGACTCTACGCTCAGACTTCGTGCTCCTTGGCTCAGCGAACGCGCGAGATAGGGCTTCGTATCGCACTTGGTGCGCGGCCACTCGCGATCTATGGAGCCGTTGCAAATACGGCAATCAGACAGATCATCATAGGGACCGTATTGGGCAGTCTGTCGTGCATCGGCGTAAGTCGCACACTTCGCAGCGTGCTTGTAGGAAGCGACGCGTTAGACCACTCGATCGTTATACCAGTCATTGTGGTCGTTATCTTAGTGACGGCGATCGCCTGCGTCAACCCCATTCGGAGTGCCCTTCGACGCGGCGCAGCGTTCGCACTGCGGTACGAATAAGGGTCATCGTAAGACGGACTAAACACCCCTAGGTCACAGGTGGGCCGTCAAATGGCCACTGAAGATTCCATCTCAGACAAGCTGTCACCGAACGAGGAATGGATTTGGAGGCGACGGATAATCGCACCACATCTGGCGGCCTTCAATATTGCGATGGTCGTGTCCATGAAAGGCCAGCTAGACCGTAGAGCGTTGGAGCTGGCTATGGGTGATGTCGTGGACCGCCATGACCTTCTTCGGGCAACCTATTCAGATGCCAGCGAGGTGCCAGCGAGGACGATCGCGCGCTCCATGCCAAAACCAATCGTGCGCGACTTCGGCGCCCAATGCAATGACACCGTCGAGAGCGTTCTCTTGGCCGAAGCGATGCAGTCATTCGATCTTGTTAGAGGTCCGCTCATACGATGTGCGTTAGCCGAGACAGGTCAGAACGAGTTTATCTTCTCGCTCGTTCTTCACCATATCATAGCTGATGGATGGTCGCTTGGCGTGATCTGTGACGATTTGTCCACGAGTTACGCAAAGAGAATCGGCTGCGCCGACAAGGTCATGCGTCCGATCGAGTCGCACTATAGTTGCTATTCGGAATACATGCGCGACTTGCTCGCGAGTGATCGCTTTCGCCGTTCGCTTCAGTTTTGGAACGCTCAGTTGGCCGATCCCTTGGAGCCCGTGCCTCTTGACACCGATTGGCCGCGTGCATCGACAATATCGGAGGCCAGCCACGTCACGCGGACAGCGCTGTCAAGAGCGGCGTCGCCGCGGGTCCGGCGTTGTTGTGCAGCGATCCGCGTGACGCCCGCGTGCGTGTTGCTAGCGGCATATGTCCTGTTGGTGTCGGAAATGGCACGCGGTGCTAGGGACGTCGTGATTGGAGTGAATGTGGCCAACAGGCCACGCTCAGAGTACGAGCATGTCGTTGGTTATTTTGCGAATACGATACCTCTTCGGTTTGATGTGAGTGATGTCTCCAATCCTTGCACCTGGCTGCAATACGTATGGCGCGTAATGGTGGCTGGCTCCGCCCACCAGTGTGTACCATTTGGGGTCATCTGTCGGTCGATGGGTACGCGCATGAAACGCATCGCAACAGCGATGTCTCGCGTCACATTCCAATTGTTGCCCCGCACAGCGATCGAGTTTCCTAATGTCACGACCACGCGATTACACACAGTAGCAAACGGTAACGCGAGCCCAGATATAGACCTCAGAGTTCGTGAGCTCGGGAACAGTTATGAGCTCGAAGTCATTTATAAGGTGTTCGCTTATTCCCGCCGCCGCATTGACGCAATGCTCGCGAGGTATGAGGAAATACTGGATGGTCTTCTCGAAGCGCTGAGCGGCGATTGATGCGCCGGTGCGTGTCCTGACCAACCTTCGGAGCAATGGTGACGGTATAGCGCGTCACGACTCGCGGGGTGTTCGTCGAAAGGCGGGCGCGGCTTGTCGCGCGCGCACTCACCATCATCGCCTTCTCCAGACACTTGGCATCCGCGTGTCCCTGCAATATCAAGAAGAGTTGTCAATGCACCGTAGACCCTCTTGGTGTGTGGGGTTCACGTCGACGAGTATGTCGTAGTGTCGCCGGCGCATTCAGTGCCGCCATCCGCTCGGACCCTCTCAGGCGCGCTCGGCGAGGTCGGCCTGCCGTGGAATTAGATCCAGAAACGTGCCGTTCTCCTTCAAATGTGTCGCAGCCCTGCCGCAAGATGCGGCGTTTGTTTCGCGAGTGCTTCGGTTCGTCACGCGGCCGGTTGCAGGGGGGCGGCCGCCATGCAATAGCGCGATCCAGCCGGCGCGGACCGCGGTCGCGCGCGGCTACACCCGCTCCTCAAGCGCACGCCGAGTCGTCGCCTCCGCGTGCGCCGCTTACGGTGCGACAGCATTGTCGAATGCGACGCAATCCGATGCTAGGCGCCACGAAGTCTCCGGGGGGCGCACGCTGCGGCGTGCCATCACCCGCAAAATGTGTGGAGGGGACGGGCCTGCCGCGACGTTCCGGACAGGAAGCGCCCGCCAGCGTACTGCGCACGCGCGACCAGCGCGGTGTCGCTGCGACCGCTGGTCTCGTAGCGCTCTTGATCGCTTCAGCGTACTCCGAGTCCCTGCACGGCGCCGCGATAGACCGCTGAACACTAACTGCTTCAACAAGCTGTCATAATGGATGTCTTTGCGCGACACACGGAGTGGATCGTAATTGGAGTCCTGGTGTGCGGGCACCTATTTGAGGTCCTAATGAACCGCGACGACTGGCCTCTCTCTGGCTATGCGATGTACGCATATTTGACGAGCGACCATAAACACAATCCATATAGCCCCCGTTGTGACGAGCTTGAAACGACCGCGGCTAGCTGTTTGTTATTGGTCTTGATATTTGAGAACGGGCACGCCGAAGTCGCAAGTACCGAGGCGAACCAGGTTCTATGGCCCTTTACCAGAACTGACATCGTGTTGCTTCTGACACAGCGCCAACGGCGCGAAGGCCATACGGCGGTGCTATTGAATGAGATCCTGAGGCTTATCCGTGATTCTGGACACAAGAAAGCACATTCGCTCGTCGGATTGGAGCTGCGATCACGTGGGTGGATCGGTACATCTGGAAACTATTGCCGTGGATCGGAGATCTACGTTGAACGAACCATCGATGTCGTGTTTGTAAGACGACGTGATAGCAGTGTGTTGCGCGGTGAGGCAATAAAGAGTTCGCTGTGTTGTTGCATCTGACATTGGATAGCGCGCATCTGGGTGCCGTGCGAATCGCATTCTACAGTTGGCTGTACTGGTCGTTAAGGTGGAATCGGGTAAAGCGGTTAGTGGCGGTTCAACGTCGATATCCAGTATTATGGCAGCCTCACTCGGCATTTCGTCTGATAGGATCCTCCGCTGTCGGCGCAATAGTCGTCGCTGCGATCGCGCTGTGGCCGTTCGCAATATTCTGCGCGGCCACAGGACTTGCACATCCACTCGGGAACATCACCGTGACGGCACTATTCCTTATGTTAATGGGATACGACCAGCAGTTCGGGAAAGTTCACCGGGCGTGGAACGTTGTTCCGATCACGTCGGCTATCTTATCGGCCGCTCGCTCGGACGCGTTCTGTGTTGCACCCTTGTTTAACGAAGGTCATTTATTCCTCGATAATGAATCGACTATAGTGTGCGTGCGAGTGCTGTTAGCATGCGTATGGGGATCGGCTGGGTTGTCAAAGCTACTTCATGGCGGTCTCCGTTGGGTGCGATCCGAGCAACTATGGTGGTTGATAAGGCTGCACTTGACGGATTGCTGTTTCGTGAGGCCAGCGATGCCTGGCCTGTCGCGGTGGTTCTTGTCGCACCCTGCAGTCTGTCGCCTAGCCGCTGCCACCGTTGTAAGCTGTGAGTTGCTGTATCCTTTATCGTTGTTGAGTTCTAAAGCGGCAGTGCCGCTGGTGATCGGTTCCTTATTCGGTATAGTTGGCTTCAGACTCGCACTCGGACCAGGATTCTGGCCACTTGCCGCCACTAGCATCGTCTTCTGGTTTCCGTTCGTAGCAGTATCGGACGTTTGTGGTTACTTCGGCGCCATGTTCATCATGGTTATGGTGTTGATCGGGTTGCAGTTAATGTGTGACGCTCTTGACCGTCCCTCGAAGATGACTTCCGCAGATCCGCGGTATGATGTGATTGTGGTCCACGGCGCGCCGCTGTCCGACAGCGGCGCGCGTGTGTAAGTCCAAGTTGTTCCGCAATAGTCGAACCGACTAATGGGTTCCATTCTCGGATACGTATTGTCGATGTCAATTCGACTGCCTCATAATCCAGCCCAGGAATGCGATCCATCTACGTGAACCGGCCGCGGGTTCTATACGCTCAGAACCTTGGTAGAAGGCCGTGCTAAGGCCTCGAAGTGGCTGTCGTTCTGGGTGAGTGCACCACAAATGCGAACGGTCATAGGGAATATCGCCTGCCGCGAAATGATGCTGGATACGAGAGTGCCGGACATCAAGCTGTACGCTCGCAATAAGTATTTGGCAGACCGTCGTGGGTTCGGCGCAGAGCGCACGGTTCTGTACATCCATGGTGCAACGTTTCCATCGGAAACAGCCTTTGATCTCAGGCTCGATGGCGTGTCGTGGATGGACTATATCGCTCTTCACGGCTACGACGTGTGGCTCCTCGATGTGCGCGGCTATGGTCGATCCTCGTGGCCAGCTGAGATGTACGACGAGCCCCACAAGCACGCCCCTCTAGTGCGTGGCGAGACTGCACTTGAGGACATGCAGACCGTAATAGAGTTCATCAGACGCGACCGCGGCGTCAATAGCATTACCTTGATCGGATGGTCGCGCGGAGCGGTGCTTGCCGCCGCCTATACGGTGAGACATCGAGATCATGTCAATGGGTTAGTGTTTTATGCTCCGATTTGGACCCACGTGCTGGATGCGCCGGTGGCTCCGCGCCCAGAGTCTCTGGGCGCATATCGACTCGTCGAGGCCGACTACATTTCGGAGAGATGGCATGCAGCTGTCCCTAACTCAGATCGAGACGAGGTCATTGATGAGACGTGGTGTCGCTCTTGGATCGACACAACGTGGTCTACAGGCAAGGTGCGAGGAGATCACGAGGTGAAGCACTTGCGAGTGCCAAACGGATTGGTCCAAGACGGATTGGATTATGAGTGGGCCGGTCACTCGTACTATGACCCAGCGCAAATAAGAGTGCCCTCGTTTCTGGTTGCCGCCGAGTGGGATCGCACCGCCACACCAAAGAAGGTCCGTTCGCTGTGTGGGGCATTAGTTAATGCCCCATTTCGGCAGTACGTAAAGGTTCAACGTGGATCTCACTGGCTCATGCTCGAGCGAAACCGCTTCGAATTGTTTCGCTACGTCCAACAGTTCCTTGAGCAGCGGGGGCTCTACTGTTGATGCGAGATGCAGTTCGTCGTTGCGTTCAGGCTCGTTCGTCGCGATGTCGTTCGATCGGACGGCAGACGGGAGAGTCAGCATGGCTGTGTGGTCGGCCCAACGGTCGCGCTGACTTGGCAATCATGGTCCTTGCAGTTGCGCTGCCGACCTTCCACGTCGAGAATCGATCCCATCACGGTCCTGCGCTTCGAATAGACCCACTCCAATAAATCGTCCTCGTCAAACGGGTCACCCACCATGAAGATTCTGGGACTCATCCGGGTGAAGGATGCCGCGCCGACTATTACGCGGACGCTCGACGGCATGGCGACGTTCTGCGACACGATCTTCGTACTCGATGATCGAAGCCGAGACGACACGCGCCGTCTCGTCGCTGCCCATCCAGCGGTGTCGAACGTGTTCACGGCGGATCCTGATGTCTCGCAAGAGCCCTGGTATCACCCGGAGCATCTCTCACTGACCCTGCTCTACCGAATGGCTGATTTCTATCAGCCGACGTGGATTGTGATGTTGGACGACGATGAGTTTCTGAGTGACGACGGTCGAACGAGAGAGATCCTGAGCAGCTATTCGACGAATGTCGCGGCGTTAACAATCCCTAAGATTTGTCTCTGGCGTGATGCAGAGTTTCCGGATCTTCCGAAAGTGATGCAGCGCCGCCAGCGTTACGACATCAGGATTTGGCGCCATCGTGAGGGTCTGCAACCCGGCACCAAACGCTTGCACAACGGCTATGCGCCCAGCAACGTTCGAGACGGTGGAGTGGTGGCCACCGAAGAGCGAATCACGCTCTACAACGATGGCTGGGACACGCTGGCCAAGCGCATCGAACGGGTCAGGTTGTACACGGCGCTCGACCCGGACTGCACGCTGAACAACGGCGTTCCGTATGACAAAGGCCTGTTGTTTGGCTACTCCATCGATGCGATACCGGCATTGATTGAGGAGTACCGCAAGCGGTCCGTCCAGAACGCCGCCACTGCGATGGGAGGCGTGGAATGATGAACGACAAGACCGTCGACATGACGATGCCAACCGGTGCCTGGAAGTTCGATGAGGAGGTGACATCGGCCTTCGAGGACATGCTCGAACGGAGCATTCCTCAGTACGACGTGATGCGCGACGCGGTGTTCGAGATCGGTTCGAACTTCGTGACGAGCAGGACCGATGTGGTCGATCTCGGGTGCTCTCGGGGAAACGCGCTGGAGCCGTTCGTTCGCCGGTTTGGCGCGCACAACCGGTTCGTCGGTGTAGAGATCAGCGAACCGATGCGGGCAGCGGCCACCGACCGATTCAAGGGGTATATCAGCTGCGGCGTGGTCGAAGTCCGGTCGATGGACTTGCGCGAGGAGTACCCGCCGGTTCGAGCCTCGTTGACGTTGTCCGTCTTCACGCTTCAGTTCGTGCCGATCGAGCACAGACAGCGCGTCGTGCAAGACGTCTACGATCATACGCTGCCCGGCGGGGCGTTCGTGCTCGTCGAAAAAGTGCTCGGGCGTTCCGCGCACGTCGATCGGTTGCTGGTGGACCGGTATTACGCGCTCAAGGCGGCGAACGGCTACTCGCAAGAGGCCATCCTTCGCAAGCGTCTGGCGCTCGAGGGCGTTCTCGTGCCGGTGACCGCGAAATGGAACGAAGACCTTCTTCATTTGGCGGGGTTCAGCCAGGTGGACTGCTTCTGGCGCTGGATGAACTTCGCGGCGTGGCTTGCCATCAAAAACTAGCGATCTGAACGCTCGCGCGCTCTCGACCGCGAGAGAGGCTGTCCTCGACAGTCACGCGAGCACGCGTTGGTTCGACGACCTGCGTGACAGGGTCGTCGAGGATGGCGAGGTGCTCGGTCGGCTGAGCGCTGACGCGCACGGGTGTGGCGGGCCATCGTTTCTCGAACGGCTCGCGAGAGCGGTCGTATGCATCGCGACCATACATCGGTGCGGGGCAGCGCTCGAGGTCATCGCCCGTTCGTACCGCGAAGGTCCACTGACCGACGACGCCTACCGCTCGCTGCGAGAGCTCGTGCTCTCGTACGACGACGAAGTCAGCGCAGCAGTCGCGGATCGGCGCCTGCCACCGACCCCAGCGAACGCTGCGGCCATCTATCCGGCCCTCTGCGCTGCAGCGACTGTGGCGGGTCCCTATCCATTGGATCTCGTGGAGTTGTGGCCCGCCTGCGGCTTTGAGCTGTGCGCCGATCAATTCGAGTACGACTACGGGACAATCGGCCTGCGCGGCCGGAGCGGTTCTGAGTGTCGGATTCTGTACAGGCTGTCGTGCGCGTTCGGCGCCGCGCTGCCGCCGATGCCGACTGCTTTGTCGATATCGCATCGGATCGGTCTCGCGCTGCAGACCGGGCGGGCGGGCGACGAATCGGATGCGCTAATGAATCGATGTGCATCCGCGGTACTGGACGACGCAAAGGCAAATGCCTTCGACAACGCGACGCGGGTGGCAGCCCGGGTCCATCCGGAACTGTGTCGCACCGGACTTCGGGAGGCTCGTGCCATCGTCGAGCGATGGCCGACCGATCACGTCCTGTGCGTCATTCGCTCGTTTGCGGTGCATCGCGGCGACGCTGACACCGACGAGCAGTTCCAGATCGCGATCGATACCATTTCGCGACA
>Ga0134123_10003412_pt1 | contig 10344 bp, 8 predicted proteins | sample KB303_FD_96460 | JGI IMG/M metagenome (GOLD analysis project Ga0134123, IMG submission 96460) | Terrestrial soil microbial communities without Nitrogen fertilizer from Kellogg Biological Station, Michigan, USA - KB3-0-3 | ecosystem: Environmental > Terrestrial > Soil > Unclassified ...
GCGACGCCGCGCGCCAGCATCAGGTTGGCGAGGTTGACGCACGCCAGCAGCAGCACGCTGGCGACGACGGCGGTCAGGATCCGCACCGGCTGTCCGGCGCGCCGCGAGAACTCGTCGACGCCGCGTCCGCCCGGCAGCAGGCGCACCTCGACGTCGGTCGCCTGGCGGTACGGCGGATGGCTCGAGGCCTTCAGCGACTGCGCGAACGCGGTCGCCAGTCTCGCCTGCAGCGGCTCGATCGGCGTCGACGGCTCGACGCGCGCCATGACGTGGATCCAGAACACGCGGTCGCTCGTGAACAGCGACTGCCCCGACGGCGACCACTCCGGCGTAATCGCCGGCTGCGCGTGGAGCGGGATCGCCACGTCCATCGGCGGAAAGAAGCCGCCGCGCGACATCCCGGCGAAGCCCGGGCCGCTGACGCCGACGATGGTGAACGGCGCGCCGTTGAGGCGGATCACCTTGCCGATCGCCGCCGGATCGCCGCCCATCGCGCCGGTCCAGAAGCGATGGCTGATGACCGCCGTGGACACGCCGGGCCGATCGTCGTCGTCGGTCAGCGCGCGGCCGAGGGCGATCGAGGCGCCGGCGCCGCGGAAGTAGTTGCCGCTGACCAGCGCGCCGGCGCCGGTCGTCGACCAGCCGTCGACCGAAATGTTCGCCTCGCGGACGAAGGTGAACGCGAAGACGTCAGCGTCCTTCGCCGCCGCGTCGCGAACCGCGAGGTAGGACGGAAACGGCATCGGCGCGCGGTAGCTGCGCCCGCTCGCTGGATCGCGATAGAAGGTGCCGTTGATCTGCGAGGTGCCGCCCATGCCCGGCGGGATGCGCAGCTGGTTGGCGACGGCGAACAGCCGTTCCGGGTGCGCAATCGCGAGCGGCTCGGAGAAGAGCGCCCACGACACGCTGAACATCGCGGTGTTGGCGCCGATGCCGAGCGCCAGCGAGAGGACGGCAATCGCCGCAAAGCCGGGGCTGCGGCGGAGGACGCGCAGGGCGTAGCGGATGTCGCGCATGGCTCTGGCTGCTTTGGACGGCGGGCCGCGCGCGATCGTTGGCTGGGTTCTCCGCCTACCGGCCCCACGTCGTCTTGAACGCTTCCCAGTCCGCGTTCATCGACGTCAACGCCTGGCGCCGATCGCGGGCCGGAAGGCGGGCGGCACGGTCGGGGATGATGGCCTGCGTCACCAGCCGGTCGAGATCGGCGCGCAGCGCGTCGCCGCGCGCCGGCGCCAGCGAGGCGCGGATCCAGCCGGCGGCCGCCGCGGACCACGCGCGATCGAGATCGCCGGACGAGCGCGCCGCGGACGCGAGCCAGTAGCTGGCGGGCAGCGACGCCGGGTCGCGCCGCAGCTCCTGCTCCATCCGCTCGGTGATGCGCGCCTGCGCCGAGGCGCGGTCGCCCGGCGTGCCGGTCTGCGCCTGGCGATCGAGCGCGGTCGCCCACCAGTCGAGCGCACGCTCGTGCGCGTCGGGCGCGAGCGACGCGGACGCGTCGATCACCGGATCGAGCAGCTCGGCGGCGGCGCCGAAGCGGTCCTCGAAGTAGAGAAGCTCAGCCAGCCCGATCTGCAGCTCGATTCGCTCGCGGCCGTCGATGGCCTTCGGGTCCACGCCGCGCAGGTCCCCGCGCGCCGCGTCGAGCTCGGCCGGCTGCGGCGACTGGCGGTACCGCTCGATGCGCGAGCGGCCCATGATCAACCGCGCCGAGGAAAGCGTCGCCGGATTGGCCGCGGCCAATTGGGCCGCCTCCAATGCCTGGTCGAACTGCCCCTGGTTGTAGAAACGCCGCGCGATCGCCAACTGGTCGGGGGCGTGCGCGGCGGCAAGGCCGCTGGCGGCGACGAGGAGCAGCACCGCCGCGCGCATCCGGAGCATCCGCCGATGGTAGCATACGGCCCAGTCCCGTATAAGTGTTTGCGCTTCTGCCACTTACCCCGTGATCGCGGTCCCCTGGTGATATAATTTCGGACCGATGGTGGAGCCGACCGTCGTTGCGCGGTCTGAGCATTCGATCTCCCGACGCGACATCGATCCCGACGCACTGAAGGTCCTTTACCGCCTCCACGAACACAACTACGTCGCGTATCTGGTCGGCGGCAGCGTGCGCGATCTGCTGCTCGGGCGCCGCCCGAAGGATTTCGACGTCGGCACGTCGGCGCATCCGCACCAGGTCAAGAAACTATTCCGCAACTGCTGGATCATCGGGCGCCGCTTCCGCCTCGCGCACGTGAAATTCGGCCCCAAGACGATCGAGGTCGCGACCTTCCGCCGCCAGGTCGATCCCGCGGAACTGCCGCAGCATCCCTTCGAGAGCGACCAGGCGGTCGAAGCCGCCGTCGAGCCGCCGCTGTCGCCCGACGCGTCGCGCGAGGAGCAGGTCCTCGCCGAAGGCACGCATCTCGCCCGCGTGCGCGCGCACGATCGCCTGATTCACCGCGACAACACGTTCGGCACGCCGGAAGAGGACGCGTTCCGCCGCGACTTCACGATCAACGCGCTCTTCTACGACATCGCCAGCTTCTCGATCATCGACTACGTCGGCGGGCTGAAAGACCTCGAGAACCGGCTGGTGCGATCGATCGGCGATCCCGGCGTGCGCTTCCTCGAGGACCCGGTGCGCATGCTGCGCGCCGTGGTGTTCGCGGCGCGCCTCGACTTCCGCCTCGACGAGCCGATCCTCGAGGCGTTCGAGACGCACCGCCACGAGATCGGCAACGCCGCCCCGGCCCGCCTGGTCGAGGAGTACTTCAAGATCCTGCGTTCGGGCTATGCCGAGAAGACCTTCCGCATGCTGAAGGACGTGCGGCTGCTGCGCGAGATGACGCCGGAGCTCGACGCGGCAGGTCCCGCGCTGTGGCAGTCGCTGGCGCGGCTCGACGAGTATCGCCGCCGATTCGCGTCGCCGCCCGACATGCTGACGAATGCGATCCTCGCCGGCACGCTGCTGTCGCCGCTCGGCCTGGCCAATCCGCAGCGGCGGTTCTCGGCGGATCCGCTGGAGCGGCGCGTCGAGCTCGGCATCCTGCCGATCCCGCGCCGCGACGTCGAGCGGCTCCATCAGATCCTGGTGCTGCAGCCGCGGCTGACGGACCTGCGCGCCCCGCAGCGGGCGCAGCGGGCCCTGCTCCACCGCCACGTGATCGGCGAAGCGCTGACGTGGCTGGAGATCCACGGCGGCCGTCCGGACGCCGTGCAGCACTGGCAGGCGCTGCAGGCCGAGACCGTCCCCGGCGCGGCCGTCGACGGCAACCGCGCCGCAGATCCGGGCGGGGCGCATCACCCGCGACGCCGCCGTCGCCGTCGGCGAAGGCGCTTTCCCTCGGCCGCGCCACAGGAATAAGCCACAGATAAACACGGACGAACACGGATGCCTTATCTGTGTTTATCTGTGTTTATCTGTGTTTATCTGTGTTTATCTGTGGCCTTACCCGTGTTTATCTGTGGCGTCACCCGGCCGGACTCCCATTGAAACGGTAGCCGACGCCGCGCACGGTCAGCAGGTGCTTCGGCCGCGACGGCTCCTCCTCGATGTAGCGGCGCACGCGGACGATGAAGTTGTCGATGGCGCGCGTGTCGGTGTCCTCGCGCAGCCCCCACACCTGCTCCAGCATCGTCTTGCGCGACACCGCCTTGCCTTCGTGATCGATCAGGTAGCGGAGCAGGTTGGCTTCCATCAGCGTGAGCTGCAGGACGCGCTCGCCGACGGTCAGCTCGAGCGTGTCGAAGTCGATCGTGCGCCCGTTGAAGGAGACGCGATTCTCGCGCGGTCCGGGCTGCGGATCCTTGCGCGACCAGGTGCTGCGCCGCAGCAGGCTGCCGATCCGCGCGAGCAGGATCGCCAGTTCCGTCGGCTTGGCGAGATAGTCGTCGGCCCCCGCCGCGAACCCGTTGAGGACGTCGTCGGGGCGGCCGCGCGCCGTCAGCATCAGCACGGGCACGAAGTTCTGCCGCCGCCGCAGCTCGCGCGCGACGGTGAACCCGTCCATGCCCGGCAGCATCACGTCGAGCACGACGAGGTCGTAGTGCTGCGCCGGATCGAGGAGCCGCGCGAGCGCCCGGTCGCCGCTCTCTTCGACCTCTGCTGAGTAGCCTTCGGCCTCGAGGTTGAAGCGCAGCCCCTCTGCCAGGTGATGCTCGTCCTCGACGATCAGGACGCGCTGGGACGTGCGGCCCCTCACGCGGATGCCGGGGCCACCGGAAGCAGCAGCGTGAAGGTGCTGCCGCGTCCCTCGCCGGCGCTTTCGGCGAAGGCGCGGCCGCCGTGCTTGCGCGCGACGGAGCGGACGATGAAGAGACCGAGACCGGTCCCCTTGGTGCGGACCGCGACGCTGGCGGGAATACGATAGAAGCGCTTGAAGATCCGTTTCAGCTCCGCCGGGGAGATGCCGACCCCCTGGTCGGTCACGCGGATCGCGACCCGCTGCTGCGGCAGCTCCTCGAGCTCGACGCGCACCTTCACCGGGGTCGACGAGTATTTCACCGCGTTGTCGATCAGGTTCCAGACGGCGGCCTTCAACTCGTCGCTGTCGCCGAGCACGGTGGCGTTCGGCGTGCGCTGGACGTACTCCAGGGCGTCCGGCCCGAGGTGGAACCGGGTCCGCGCCAGCTCGACGCATTCGCGCGCGAGCTGCGCGAGATCGAGCCGCGTGCGCGCGCTGCGGCGCAGGATCGACCCGGTCGCGCCGGCGCGCAGCACCTGCTCGATAGTGTGGAGCAGGCGGTCGCTGTCCTCCAGCATGATCTGGTAGAACTCGCGCCGCCGGGCATCGTCCAGGTCGCGCGACTGCAGCGTCTGCAGGTAGAGCCGGATGGAGGCCACCGGCGTCTTCAGCTCGTGCGTGACGGCGTTGATGAAGGAATCGTGCTGCTCGTTGCGCCGAATCTCGCGAACGAGGAAGATCGTGTTGATGACCATGCCCGCGATGATCACCATGAAGAAGATCGTCCCGAAGACGATCAGCACCCCTTCCCGCCAGTTCAGCACCAGCCAGCTGATGTTGAGCGTCACCGCCGCCGCGACCAGGCAGATGCCGAAGATCGTAAAGAAGATGGTCTTGCGCTGGCGACCGGAGATCATGGCCAAATCAGGATACCGAAACCGGCGGGACCTGAGCTATCTTCCGAATGTTCCGCGCCTTTCGGATTGCCCGGAACCTGCATGACCGCCGCCGTCCGCCTCTCCATCCTCGCCCTCGTGCTGGCGCTGTCCGGGTGCGCCCTCGCCAAGCGGAAAGCCGTGGGCATGGTCGCCGACACCCTCGCCTCGAGCGGCGACGTCTTTACCAGGGACGACGACCTCGAGCTGGTCGGGCAGGCCATCCCGTTCGGCTTGAAGCTCTACGAGTCGCTGCTCGACTCGTCGCCGAAGAACAAGGACCTGCTGATCGCGACGTGCAGCAACTTCACACAGTACGGCGTGGCCTTCGTGGAGACCGAGGCCATGGTGCTCGGCGAAAAAGAGCACCACGACGAGGTGGCGCGCCTGAACGCGCGCGCGCTCAAGCTCTACCTCCGTGCCCGGGGCTACTGCCTGCGCGCGATGGACGTCCGGTTCGCCGGGATCGGGCCGAAGCTGCTGACCGACCCGGTGCCGGCGCTGGCCAGGGCCGGCAAGTCGGACGTGCCGCTCCTCTACTGGACCGCGGCGTCGTGGGGCTCGGCGATCGGGCTCGGCATCGACAAGCCGGATCTCGTCATCGACATGCCGGCGGTGCGCGCGCTCGCCGATCGCGCGCTGGCGCTGGACCCGGACTGGGGCAACGGCGCCATCCACGAGATGTTCATCTCGCTCGACAGCCTGCCCGAGGCGCTCGGCGGATCGCCGGCGAAGGCGCGCGAGCACTTCGAGCGCGCGGTGGCGCTCGAGAAGGGCAGCTCCCCCGGTCCGTACGTCGCGCTGGCGCTCGGCGTCTCGGTCCCGGCGCAGGACCGCGCCGAGTTCGAGTCGCTGCTGAAGAAGGCGCTGGCCGTCGATCCCGAACAGGACCCGCACAACCGGCTCGTCACGCTCGTCCAGCAGCGCCGCGCGCGCGCGCTGCTCGATCACATCGACACGATGTTCACCAAGTGAGGCAGATACATGTCCCTGCGACTGCGGCTTTCGATCGTTCTCGTGTTCCTGACCGGCGCGTTCCTGCACGCGGGCGCCGACATCAGGCTCGCGACCCTCGTGCCGGCGGGCACCACGTGGCACAAGGCGCTACTCGACATGGGCAACACCTGGAAAGCCGACACCGGCGGCCGCGTCGGCCTGACGATCTATCCCGGCGGCACGCAGGGTGACGAAACGACGACGCTGAAGAAGATGCAGAACGACATCCTGCAGGCCGCGTTCCTGACCTCGGTCGGGCTGGCGGAAGTGGACGAGGCATTCAACGTCTTCGGCATGCCCTTCTTCATCGAGACGACCGAAGAGGAAACGGCGGTCGAGCAGAAGCTCACGCCCATCCTCGAGCAGCGGCTGCAGGCCAAGGGGCTGCACCTGCTCGCGTGGGGCACCGGCGGATGGGTGCAGGTGTTCTCGAAGAAGCCGCTGCGCACCCTGGGCGACGTCAAGGGGGCGAAGCTGTTCGCGTCGAAAGGCAACGACAAGTGGATCCAGTGGTACGTCGCCAACGGCTTCCACCCGGTCGCGCTGCTGCCGGCCGACATCCCGGCGCAGCTGAAGCTTTCCACCGGCCTCATCGACACCACGCCGAACCCGCCCTACCTCGCGCTGTCGCTGCAGATCTTCCGCGATGCGAAGTACATGCTCGACCTGCACATCGCCCCGCTGACCGCGGCGCTCGTCGTCACCAACAAGGCGTGGAACGCCATCTCGCCCGAGGACCGCGGCAAGCTCACCTCCTCCGCCCAGGCGCTCGAGGCGCGCGTGCGCGCCGAGGCGCCGGTGCAGGATGCGGAGTCGATCAAGCAGATGCAGGCGCGCGGGCTGCAGGTGATCACGCTCGATCCCAAGGCCGCCGCGGAGTTCCGCTCCGCCGCCAGCGAACTGGTGAAGACGATGCGCGGCGGCATGGTGCCGGCGGACATCTACGACGCCGCGCTTCAGGCTCGCGATGCTTATCGAAAGTCCCGCGGGAAGTAGCGAGCCGGCCGCGCCGCCGGGCCTGGCGGCGCGGATCGAAAACATCGTCGCCAGCCTGACGCTGTTCGGGATCATGCTGCTGCCGCTCGCCGAGATCGGCTCGCGGCGGTTCCTGCACGCCGCGATTCCCGGATCGTCGGCGATCGTGTCGGCGCTGACGCTGTGGCTCGGCCTGCTCGGCGCCGCGATTGCCGCGCGCGACGGCAAGCTGCTCACGCTCGCCACCGGCGAGTTCCTGCCGAAAGGGCCGATCGGCGCGGCCGCCCATACCTTCGCCGCCGCGATCGGCGCGCTCGTCGCGACGGTGTTCGGCCTGGCCGGCGTCGCGCTCGTCCGCAGCGATCGCGCCGCCGGCAGCATGCTCACCGAGGCGATTCCCGTCTGGGTCGCCGACCTGGCGCTGCCGATCGGCTTCGCGCTCATCGCGGCGCGGCTGGTCTGGCGCGCGTGGCCTGCCTGGCAGGCGCGCCTCGCGGCCTCGCTCGGCATCGTCGCCGGCATCCTCGTCAACGCCAACCGCGCCGCGCTGTCGGGGCATGCGCTGACACCGTGGCTGCTGCTCGTGCTGCTCGCGGGGGCGTGCGGCGCGCCGATCTTCGCGCTGCTCGGCGGCATCGCGCTCTTCGCCTCGCTGACGCTCGGCAACCCGCCGGTCGTGCTGCCGATGATGGCCTACCAGGAGCTGACGACGTCCACGGGCGTGGCGGCGATCCCGCTGTTCACCCTCGCCGGGTTCCTGCTGGCGGAGGGACGATCGTCGGAGCGGCTGCTGCGCGTCTTCCGCGCGTGGTTCGGGTGGGCGCCGGGCGGCACCGCGATCGCCGCCGCGACACTCTGCGCGTTCTTCACGCTCTTCACGGGCGGGTCGGGCGTCACGATCCTCGTCCTCGGCGGGCTGCTGCTGCCGGCGCTCGTCGCCAGCGGCTACCGCGAGCGCTTCTCGATCGGGCTCCTCACCGCGTCCGGATCGCTCGGCCTGCTCTTCCCGCTGTCGCTGCCGCTGATGCTCTACGGCATCGTCTCGCAGAAGGCGTCGATCGAGGATCTCTTCATCGGCGGACTCGTTCCCGGCCTGCTGATGCTCAGCCTGCTGGCCGGCCTCGGCGTCCGCGAGGGCATCCGGACCGCGGCGGCGCGCAATCCCTTCCGCATTCAGGACGCGATGCGCGCGATCTGGGAAGCGAAGTGGGAGCTGCTGCTGCCGGTGTTCGTCGTCGGCACTTTCATCGGCGGCATCGCCACGCTGGTCGAGTCGGCGCCGATGGCCGCGCTCTACACCGTCATCGTCCAGCGCTACGTGAACCGCGACCTGCCGTCGTGGGGACGCGTCTTCGCCGTCGCCGCGGACTGCATTGCGCTCGTCGGCGGCGTCCTGCTGATCCTCGCCGTCGCCGCCGGCCTCACCGACTACCTGGTGTTCGCGCAGATCCCGACGAAGCTGGTCGAATGGACGCAGGCGCACGTGCACTCGCGCCTCGTCTTCCTGCTGTTCCTCAACGTGTTCCTGCTGATGGTCGGCACGCTGATGGACATCTTCTCGGCCATCGTCGTCGTGGTGCCGCTGATCCTGCCGCTGGCCGACGTCTACGGCATCGACTACGTGCACCTCGGGATCATTTTCGTCGCCAATCTGGAGCTGGGCTTCCTGCACCCGCCGCTGGGCCTGAACCTGCTGCTCGCATCGGTGCGCTTCAAAAAGCCTGTTCTCGAAGTGACGTGGGCGACGCTGCCGATGCTCGGCATCCTCGCCATCGGCGTGCTGCTGATCACCTACGTGCCGTGGCTGACGCTGGGCATCCTTCACTGGATGGGGCGACTCTGACGGGTCGGTTCGCAGTTCGCAGTTCTCGGTTCTCGGTTCTCGGTTCTCGGTTCTCGCGATGACTGACGAAGAGCAGATCCGTGCGTTGGTTGACAGGTGGATGAAGGCCACCGCGGCTGGGGACATCGATCGTGTCCTCGAGCTGATGGACGAAGACGTCGTGTTCCTCGGACCGGTGCGACCGTTGATGAGGGGACGTGACACGTTCGCCAAGGCGTCACGGTCGATGGAGGGGAAGGTCCGCTTCGAAGGCGTCTCCGACATCCAGGAGATCAAGGTGTTCGGAGACTGGGCGTATCTCTGGAATCAGTTGACGGTGACGACCTATCCGGTCGACGGCACCACGCCCACGCGTCGAAGCGGACCGGTGTTGTCCGTGCTACGCAAGAAGAATGGCCGCTGGGCGATCTATCGCGACGCGAACATGATCACCTGAGAAGGGCCGTCAACCGTAGACCGTAAACTGTGAACCGCCTCAGCGCGCCTTGGCCAGGCTGGTGACGACTTCCCAGTTGAAGCGGACGAAGCGGTGCAGCTCGCTCTCGAGCAGACGCTCCTGGTCGCTGTGCGCGCCGAAGCCTTTCGGGCCGTCCTCGGTGTCGGTCGCGGGGCCGATGCCGAAGCACTGGACGCCCTTGCCGCGCAGCTGCGCCATGTCGGTGGCGCCGGTGCCCATCGCCGGGATCGTGACCGTGTCGTAGACGCGGGTCATCGCCGCCTCGATCGCCTTGAACGCCTCCGAGTCGAGCCGGGCTTCCATCCCGGGCGGGCGCGTCGCCGCGACGGGATAGCGGACTTCGACCGCCGGGTCCTTCACCACCGCCTTGACCTGCTGCAGGAACGCGTCCTGATCCTCGTCGGGAAGGAGGCGCACGTCCAGGGTGGCCGTCGCCTGTGACGGGATCACGTTGAAGCGATACCCGCCGGTGATGATGTTGGGCGACGCCGACGTGCGCAGCATCGACGAGTGCCGCGGCTCGTTCTCGAACAGCCAGTCGTCGGCGGCGCGCTGCTTCGCCGGGTCCGATGACAGCACGTCGCGGTAGTGCTGCGCGACGTCGGGCGGCGAGATGTCGGCGAGGCGCTTGAAATAGGCGGCGGTCGTCTCGTTCAACCGGATCGGCGGCCGCCAGTCGCCCACTCGCGCCACCGCGCCAGCCAGATGGACGACGGGATTGGTCTTGAGCGGCACCGAGCCGTGCCCGGCGACACCGCCGGCGACGAGCTCGATGCGGCGCGGAATCTTCTCGAGCGTCTGCACCGTGGCGAAGGCGACCTGCCCGCCCTTGCGCGTCACGCCGCCGCCTTCCGCGAGACAGTACTCGGCTTCGACCTCGGGGAAATGCTCCTTGACGAGGAAGTCGATGCCGACGTTGGTGCTGCCTTCCTCGCCGGCCTCGGCGACGAAGATGACGTCGCGATCGAGCGGCAC
>Ga0134123_10003413_pt1 | contig 10343 bp, 7 predicted proteins | sample KB303_FD_96460 | JGI IMG/M metagenome (GOLD analysis project Ga0134123, IMG submission 96460) | Terrestrial soil microbial communities without Nitrogen fertilizer from Kellogg Biological Station, Michigan, USA - KB3-0-3 | ecosystem: Environmental > Terrestrial > Soil > Unclassified ...
GGTCCGTCGGCGGCCGGCCGGCGTTCGAGATGCTGATGGTTCCGTCCTGTGAGCCGTGCGACGACAGCGCGAGGAACAACACGTCATCCGGCTGCATCATCGATCCAATGCTGTCGAGCGTGTAGCGCAGCGCCGGCGCCGAGGCCAGCGGCAACTTGTCGGGATCGCGCCGGTCGTTGACCAGCGAGACCGATCGTTCGCCCGAACCGTATCGCGTCGCCACCTGCGCACGCGCGAAGGCGATCTCGTTCGCGAACACACGTTGTTCGCCGTACCCTGCGAAGCCGACGAAGTACACCGTGGCTTTGGCTCGCGGTAACGCGGCGATGCGCGCCAGTTCCTCATCGAGGCGCGCCTGCTGCCCGAACTGCAGTTCCTCCATGCGCGCCCAGGTCTGCGCATCGTCGCCGGGTGGCGCTGCGTCGCTGTCTTCTTCGTCCGCGACATACCAGAGGCTGGCGTTCACGTACAGCTGGTCGCTGACCACAAGGAATCCCAGCGTCGCCAGCAAGCCCACCAGCACCGCGCGCGCCTGGAACGTGCCGGTGAACGCGCGCATGCCCTGACTGAAATACGTCATCACCCAGAGCGTGAGCAGCGCCGCGAGTAGATAGATCAGCGGCTCTTCGAGGAAGGCGGCGATCGTGGAGCCCACGATTGCGATCGGCAGCATGCCGAGCGCCAGCAGCAGCGTGCGCCGGTACGGCACCACCGGTATCGACAGCCGCGACAGGATCCATGCCAGTCCCATCGCGCCCATCCCCACCCAGGCCAGCGACGGAACCGAGTCCGGCGCGAACTCGAGATCGCTGCCGAACATCAGCGGCTCGAGCGGCACCCACAGCGCGAGCAGGATCAGCGTCACCACGAAAATCGTGAGATCGCGGCCCGCAAGATTCGCGCCATTCGGACGCAACATCAGCAGCAGGCGTCCCAGCGATCCGAGCTCGCGCCAGACGCTGGGTGCCGCGGTCGCCGGCGGTTCGCTTGGGGGCGGTGCCAGAGGCAACGCGGGGTCGCCTGGAGCCTCCGAGGGCGGCGCCACGTTTGCGGCCGCCATGAATTCGCGAATTCGCCGGGCGAGGGCGTCGGCCGTCAATCCCGGTGGCAGGGCGCGCACTGGCAGTACGTTGCCCGAGAGCGTGTCGCTCCAGGCCACGATGTGCGTGGGCGTCACGCCCAGCTCCAGGACGCGCGACCAGCGCAGGAAGGTCTCGGACCTGGCGCGCACGAAGCGCATTCCCGCGGCGTCGATGTCCACCCGCGCCGCTTCGAGGAATGCGCCGTCCGGCCGGGGCTGCATGCGCCGTGTCAGCAGGATGCTCTGCACAGTGATCAGCAGCAGCGAGGCGACGATGCCAACGGTCCAGGCGAATCGCGCGTCGCCCGACGGAAACCAGATGCAGCCCGCGACGATGAGCAGGATCAGCAGTACGCCGGGCCAACGGTCGCGCAGGCGCTCCCAGGGACTGCGCCGGCGCATGGCCCGGTCGCGCGCCATCTCGTTGTACGCGCGCCAGTCGTCGAGTCGGTATTCGATGTGAAAGGACAGCGGCTCCATGCGCCGCGAGTTTGGCAGAGCGCCGGGGAAAAAGCCGACGAGCCGGCTGGAGAAGTCGCGCCGTTAACGTGTGCCGCCGGTTCCGCGGATTCCCTGGCGACGTCCGTGCCGCCTAACTACGTTGTTCGCTTCTCGTAGGGTGGTGCCGGCGCGTCGGCAATCCGGGTGGGCGAAAGGAAACTCGATCGGCGGGAGGTGCGCTACCGGGCGCGCGCAACCGCTTGATGTGGGAGGCCGCCGACAGGCCAACCCCGGCCGCGACAGTCGCCGGACGGGCATGCGGACCGTCGGTTCGCCGCAAGCGGTTGTTCTGCAACGTATTCCGCTGCAGAATGCGCCGCTTCAGGTCCGACTACAAAAAAAGAGGGGAGATCGTCATGACCGAACTCGCTGTCCTGTGGCCGCCCATCCTGTTAGGCGCGGTCTTCGTGTTCGTCGCCAGTTCCATCATTCACATGGGGCCGTTCTGGCACCGCAATGAGTACCCGCAGCTTCCAGATGAGGCCAAGGCCCGTGCCGCCATCGGTGCGCTCGGAGTACCGCCCGGCGACTACATGCTGCCGCGCTGCAAGACGCACGCGGAGATGCGCACGCCGGAGTTCATGCAGAAGATCGCCGAAGGCCCGGTGTGGATCATCACCGTCCGGCCAAATGGCCAGATCGGCATGGGCAAGCAGCTGTTCATGTGGTTCGTGCACCTTGCGCTGGTGGCGCTGTTTGCGGGCTACATCGCCGCGGTCGCCCTGCCGCCCGGCGCGCACTACCTGACCGTGTTCCGCTTCGTCGGGACCTCGGCCTTCATGGCGTTCTCACTGGGCCTGCTGCACGACTCGATCTGGTACTCGCGCCAGTGGAGCACCACGCTCAAGCTGATGTTCGACGGGCTGATCTATTCGCTGCTGCTGGCCGGCACGTTCGGATGGCTGTGGCCGAAAGCGGCGTGATCGCGCACTGACCCGCGCATGGAAGCCGGGCCGACGAACGTTCCGCGCCGCAACCTGCCGGCCACGGTTGCCATCGTCGGTGCGTGCGCGGCGCTGCTCGTCGCGCTCGCCGGCGCGTTCTACCTGTCCGGTGCGCGACGCGTGTTCGATGGCGAGGAGCGGGTTTCCGTCGCGATCTCGGCGTGCGTCATCGCGATTCCCTGGCTGATGGTGACGCTTGCGATTGCCCTGCGTCGCATGGGTGCGGCGCTGGCGATGGCAATGTCGTCTGCCGCCGCCTTCCTGCTTTACGTCGCCTGGCAGGCAATCGTCATGACCGTGCCATGGTGGGAGCATGATCCCAACGTCAGCCTTTCGGTCGCGATGGTGCTGGTTCACATGGCGGCGCTGGCCGCCGCGATTTTCGCGTGGCGGAATCTCGCGCCCGGGGAGCGCGCGTTCGAGGGCAAGACATGGTTCGCGCTGCTGCCGATCGTCGTGGCCTGCGCACTCGCCGCGCTCACGTAAATGGGGAATGTCCCCATTACTTGACGGCGCGGGCACCGATGAGCGCGCAGAGGAACACGAGCGCGCCGGAGACGAGGTAGGGCGCGCCGGGAAAATGCACCGCCGCGCCCGGCTCGGAAAAGTGTTTGAACAACTGCGTCATGATGAGCGGCGAAAGCACGGCGGCGACGCCATTCAGGCTGGCGACGGCGCCCTGCAGTTCGCCCTGTGCCGACGGGCCCGCCTGCCGCGACATCACGCTCTGCACGCAGGGGTTCGCGATGCCACCCAGTGAGCCGAAGGCGAGTGCGGCATAGAGCCACCACGCGTTCGGCGCCAGCGAATAGCCGAGGAATCCGCCCGTCATTACCAGGAAGCCAACGATGATCGCGCGCCGCTCGCCCAACAACGGCACCACTTTGCCGGTCAGTCCCGCCATGACGATCACGGTCATGATGCCGACGAACGTCAGCGAATAGCCGACTTCGGTTGTTCCCCAGCCGAACTTGAGCTGCGTGTAGAACATCCACACCGCCGGCAACGAGTCGTGCGCCACCTGGTAAAGGAACACCGCGACCAGCAATCCCGCGACCGCGGGTAGATGGGCGAGGCTGCGGAATGCGCCGAAGGGATTGGCGCGGGCCCAGTCAAACTTGCGGCGGCGCTCCGGCGGCAGGGACTCGGGCAACACGAAATAGCCGAACACGACGTTGGCCAGCGCCAATGCGGCGGCGACGTAAAACGGCGCCCGCGGATCGATGTGCCCCGCCAGCAATCCGCCGATGGCGGGACCGGCCGTAAAGCCGGATCCCCACGCTGCGCCGATGAAACCGAAATTCCGGGTGCGGTTCTCGTCGTTGCTGACGTCGCCGATGTAGCTGCCGGCGGTGGCGTACGACGCACCGAAGACGCCGGCCACGGCACGACCGATGAACAACCACAACATGGACGTTGCCAGCCCGGTCAGCAGGAAGTCGATGCCGAACGCCGCCAGCGACCAAAGCAGCACTGGCCGCCGACCGATCCGGTCGCTGAGGTTGCCGAAGATCGGCCCCATGAAGAACTGCAGCAGTGCATACACCGCCATGAGGTAGCCGTTCCACTGGCTGGCGATGGCTTCGGGCTGATGGGTCAGCTGCATGATCACCGGCGCCAGCGACGGGATGATGATTCCGAAACCCAGACTGTCTATGAAAACCGACAGCAGCAGGAAAGTGAGAGCGGCGCGCGACGAAGTCAAAAAACGATCCTGTGTCAGAAAGGCGGTGTCGGAAATGGCCGCGCATTGTCCGGCATATGTCGCGTCCCATGCTAGTCTGCACGCCGCTGCATCCAACAACGCCTGGGACGCGTAGCACTCACCATGGACCGGACCGACACCTTGCCGCCGGAGATCGAACTTGCGCAGCTTTTGCAGCGCTGTGCTGCGCGCGATTCCGGGGCATTCCGCACGCTGTACGACAAGACCTCGCCGATCCTGTTCGCGCGCCTGTTGCGGATGTTGCGCCGGCGCAGCGTCGCCGAAGAGGCACTGCAGGAAGTCTACGTGCGCATCTGGGAAAGGGCCGTGCAGTACGAGGCGCATCGCGGCCGCGCACTCGCCTGGATGGTGACCATTGCGCGCTATTGCGCCATCGACCTGATGCGCCGCGAGCGCCTGACCCTCGTCGGGGACGACGCGCTCGCCGACATCGCCGATGACTCCGGCGGCGAATCCAACGGGTTCGACAAGCCTAACAATTTCGATCACTGCATCGGGCAGCTCTCGGAAAATGCGCGCAAGTGCCTGACGCTGGCCTTCGTCGAGGGCCGCTCGCATGACGAGATCGCGCAGCTCACCACCAGCCCGCTGGGCAGCGTCAAGAGCTGGATCCGCCGCGGACTATTGAGTCTCAAGCAATGCCTCTCCGACGGGAGGCAGGCGGCATGAAGATCCGTGACCGCGAACTGGTGGACCGGCTGGCGGGAGAATACGTGCTCGGTACTTTGCGCGGCCGCGCGCGCCGCCACTTCGAGCGCTGGCTGGTCTCGCCGCAGGTGGGCAGCATGGTGAAAGCCTGGGAAGAACGGCTCGCGGGCCTCGAGCCCGCGGTGGAACGCGTCGCGCCCTCGGCCGGCGTGTGGAAGGGCATCGAGTCGCGCCTCGGACTGCGTGCGCGTGAACACACGCCCGCGGCGCGCTGGCTGGCGCTGGCCGCGTCGCTGCTGCTGTTCGGCATCATCGGCTTCTTCGCCTGGCGCCAGCCTTTGCCCACCACGCAGAGCGTCTCGATCGGGGAAACCAACGGGACTATCTACTGGCAGGTCGAGCTGCTCGGTGAGAACCAGGAACTGAGCGTGCAGGTGCGCAATGCCCACGCGCTCGAAGCCGGCAAGGCGCACGAGTTGTGGATCCTGCCCGCCAGCGGCAACCCGGTGTCGCTGGGCCTGCTGCCGGCGAGCGGCGAGGCGCACCGCACGCTGACCGCCGCGCAGCGCGCGGCGCTCGTCGGCGCCAAACAACTCGCGGTCAGCCTGGAGCCGGCCGGCGGTTCTCCCACCGGTCTTCCGACCGGTCCGGTACTGCACGTCGCACCCCTCCAACCCGCCTGACTCGAGGCGGTTTTTTGGGGGACGCGCGCACCCCCAATAACCCTGTGAACCCGTTCTCAATCGGGTACTTACGGGCGCCCGCATTATGAGAGGCAGTCGCCGTCGTGCTGCGGCGCAACCCCCTAAAGTTAACCCCCATGAGAGAGCCGTCGAGTCACGGCATCCGCGGTTCCTTACCCAGAATGGGGAGCCGCGGGTGCCTTCTTGCGTTGCTGGCGTGCGCGCTGTTTGGCGCGAACGATGCCGGCGCGCAGGCGATCACGCGCTTCGTGCGTGACACCGGCCGCATCAACTTCGTGACCACCGGCGGATCGCTGCGCGCGTTCCCCAACGACGCCGTCACCAACACCGCCGAATGCACGATGAACGCCACCAGCAGCCAGACGCTGAGCGGCATTCCCGCGGGCACCACGATCCGCAACGCCTACCTGTACTGGGGCGGCAGCGGCAGCACCAACGATCCCAACGTCACGCTGAACGGTTCGGCGGTGACGGCGTCGCGCAATTTCACGCGCACCTGGGTGAACGGCGGAACCAACTACCCGTTCTTCGGACACTTCGCCAACGTCACGAATCTCGTGGCCGGCAACGGCAATTACACCTTCGGCAACCTGACGGTGAACACCGGTACGCCCTACAGCGGCAACAGCACCTGCGCCGGCGGCTGGGCACTGATCGTGGTGTACGAAAGCGCCAGCGAACGCCTGCGCGCCATCAACATCTTCGACGGTCTCGACTACTTCTACGGCAGCTCGCTCACGCTGACGCCGGATGGATTCCGCATCCCGAACTCGAACATCGACGGCCGCATCGGCGTGTTCACGTTGGACGGCGACCCGGGCAACTCGACGCAGCTCAACAACGTCGATGAAGCGCTGCGCTTCAACGGCAACCTGCTCGACGACGGCCTGGTGCCCGCGGGCAGCGTCCCCACGGTGCAGCAGTTCGACGGCACCATCAACACGCAGGGCGTGGTCACGAGCTACGGCGTCGACGTCGACCAGTACGACATCAGCGCATTCCTCAATCCCGGCGCGACCAGCGGCACCACGCTGTATTCGGCGGGCGCGGACCTGGTGCTGCTCATGGCGCAGGTGGTCAGTGCCACCTCGGATCCGGCGGTGGATCTCAGCATCACCAAGACGCATGCCGGCACCTTTGTTTCGGGCGGCACGGGGCAATACACCATCACCGTGTCGAACTCCGGCGCCGCCGGCATCGAGCGCGAAGACAACACCATCACCGTCACCGACACCTTGCCCGCCGGACTCACCTTCAACGCGGCCAGCGGCACCGGCTGGACCTGCGGCGCGGTGGTGCAGGTGGTCACCTGTACTCACGGGCCGACGCTCAATATCGGCAGTTCGTTCCCGCCGATCACGCTCACGGTCAACGTGCTCGAGGCCGCGGCCGCGAGCGTCAACAACACGGCGACCGTGTCGACGCCGAGCTTCGATCTCAACACGGCCAACAACTCGGTGACCGACGCCACGGCGACCATCGATCCGAACCTGTCGACCTCCACCAAGTCGGTGGTCGATGTGAACGGCGGCGAGGCGGCGCCCGGCGACACCCTGCGTTACACCATCACGCTGACCGAGTCCGCCGGCGGGCAGGCGATCAACGTCTCGCTGACCGACAGCATTCCCAACAACACGACCTGGGGCGGCTTCGTGTCCGTCCCGGCGGGAGCCACCACTTCGTTCAGCCCGCCGCCGGCCGGCGCGAACGGCGATGGCCTGTTCACCGTCTCGGGCATCACCGTGCCAGCCTCGAGCTCGGTGACCGTGGTGTTCGATGTGACTGTCAATGCGGCTACGGCGCCCCTGGCGACCATCGACAACACCGCGACCGTGACCAACCCCAACGGCCCGGAGAACAATCCCGCGGCTCCGCAGGTGATCGTCACGCCGTCGCTGGTGCCGAGCAACGGAACCAAGTTCCTTTACCTGCGGCGCAACGCGGGTGGAACGCGCTCGCTGCAGCGCGTCCTGCCGAGCGGCGCGGACACCAACGAAGCGCTCGCATCAGGCGGCAGCGTGACCTGGGTGTTGTCGCCGGCCCTGCAACAGACACTGACCCTGCCCGCCGGCAACATCCCGGTGCGGCTGTGGACCTCGCGCAATGGCGGCACCGGCGCGCGCAACGTGACCATCACGCTCACCTCGAGCGCCGGCGGACTGAACGCGACGCAGACGCTGTCCGTGACGCCTAACAACAGCACCACGGTGCCGACGCTCACCCCGTTTACGTTGAACAACGCGGCGCTGCGCACCATCCCGGCCGGGTCGACCATCACCATGACCATCTCGCAGGTGACGGCCGTCAACACCATGACCATCTGGCCGAACGGCAATGGCGGCAGCACCGCCGGCGTGCCCAACAATTCGCGCGCCGAGCTCAATTCGACGGCCGTCATCAACGTCGACTCGGTGACCACCTGGAGCGCGGCGTTCAACGGCGGATCGGCGCAGAGCACGTTCTATCCAAACGCCACCGTGTTCGTGCGCGCGCAGGTCAGCGACCCGTTCGGCGCATTCGATATCGGCAGTGCGATCATCAGTGTCATCGATTCGGCCGGTAATACGCAGGTGAATGCCCAGCCGATGCTGGCGCAGGGCGCGCCCGCGACCTGCGGATCGCTGACTGCGGCGAGCTGTATCTTCCAGTACCAGTTCACCTTGCCCGCCTCGCCGGCGCTCGGTGGCTGGACAGTCCGCGTGACCGGCAACGAAGGCACCGAAAACACGGTGTCCGACCTGGGTGTCGGCAACTTCACCGTGGTGATTCCGCAGCCTTCGATCACCGTGCTCAAGACTTCCAGCGTGGTTTCCGCGCCGTATGCGGGTCCGCCGAAACGCATCCCGCTGTCTGTCGTGCAATACGACATCACCGTGACCAACAGCGGTCCCGGCACGGTGGACTCGAACACCCTGGTGATCACCGACCCGATTCCGGCGAACTCGGCGATGTATGTGTCGACGACGCCCAGTAACCCGGTGGTCTTCGTGAACGGCACCACCGCGAGCGGGCTGACGTTCACTTACGGGACGAATGTCAGCTATTCGTCCACGGGCGTAAGCGGGCCGTGGGGTTACGCGCCGCAGCCCGACGTCGACGGCTTTGACCCCGCGGTGCGCGCGGTGCAGGTCATCCCCGCGGGTGTGATGAGCGCGGCGGGCTCGGGCAACCCGTCGTTCACCATCCAGTTCCGGGTGCGAATCAACTAGTGAACGGATTCCTGCACCGGATCGAAGCGAATCCGGTGCAAATGCACCCAAGCTGGGATCGTGGTGCGCCGCGGGCCGCCAAATCGGGAATTCTGGCGCGCTGAAAGCGATTTCGAGGTTGGCACGCCGATTGCTTTGTATAGATCGTCTGCGGAATGTTCTCCTCCCCCCTCGTGAGACTTTTTGCTGGACAGAAACGCGTGCAGGTACGGAAGGGCCTGCACGCGTTTTTTTTAATGGGGGCAGACCCAGCAAATCAGGAATGTCCCCATTTCCAATGTAATGGTGTCCGACGGCCGGATGCCGACACGGCGCCTAGAGTGCGCCGCATGCGCATCCTCACGATCCTGATTTCCCTGGCGATCTGCGCCGCGGCCGGCGCCGCGAGCCAGCGCGACGTGCAGAAGGCCGCGAACGACGACCAGCTGCTCGCGAATGCCGGCATCGAGCCAGCGGCTGCCGAGCTGCGGCTGCCCTGCGCCGCAGCGGTGCTCGACACGGACGATGCTCCCAGCGCATTCAATGCCGTGTGCGTGCAGACCCGCCACGAACTGAACTTCTTCAGTCTCGAAGACGGCTATCTCATGTCGGAACTGCAACTGACCCTCTCCAACATGGATGGCGTCGCACTCCAGCGCCTCGGGCGGTATTCCCAGGTGCAGATTTTCAGCGGCCGGCGAGTCGCGGCGTTCAGCATGCGCAATGCGGACTGGTACGACGAAGCGAAGACCCAGGCCGCGTACCAATGGCTGATCGATCATGGAGTTGCACAGCGTCAGCCGCGCGGCTGGATCGGACGCTGAAATCAGCGCTTGACAAGCGCCTGGTCGTGCCTAGAATGCGCGCCCCTATGTTGACTAACTACCGACGAAACCAGTTCACCCACGCGTTCGCCGCGCCCCCGCGCGCGCGGGCGCCATTCAACTGACACCGGCACTTCGCTCGCGGAGGGCTGGCTGTTGGCCGCCGTCCGCGAAGTCTCGAATGAGGCCCCGGTTGGCTGCCGCCACCGGGGCCTCGTCGTTTGCGGCGCGGCTTCAATGAGTTATCGCCGCCATGACACTGCACAAACTTCAGAACGACCGGAACGGCTCCGCCGCTCCCATGGGCATCAACGTCTCGCTGATCCAGGAGCTGCACGATCTGGGCGATGCCATCATGCATTCGCGCGCGATCCAGGGATTCGACCATGCCGCGCGTGTCTACCCGATTCATCGCCAGGTGCGCTGCGCCGTGAGGCGTGAGGTGGCGCCCCTGTTCGACGACGTGGCGCTCCACCTCGGCTGCTCCGCGCAGCGACTGGACGAAGGCGCGGTGCTGCTCGATGCGCCGGGAATCTTCATTTCCGGCCGCGCATACGACAAGGGCGGGTATGCCTCCTGCATTTTCCAGGTGTGGGCCGATTCGATCGCACGCTGCGAAGAGGTTCGTGAGCGGCTGCTGAAGCTGGTCGGCGACCAGCGACTGCGCGATCGCATGTTCGTGGTCGACTGGAACTTCTGCAGCTCCCAGGGGAATCTCGTGAGCACC
>Ga0134123_10003414_pt1 | contig 10341 bp, 9 predicted proteins | sample KB303_FD_96460 | JGI IMG/M metagenome (GOLD analysis project Ga0134123, IMG submission 96460) | Terrestrial soil microbial communities without Nitrogen fertilizer from Kellogg Biological Station, Michigan, USA - KB3-0-3 | ecosystem: Environmental > Terrestrial > Soil > Unclassified ...
CGTGAAGGCGTCGGGGGTTCGTTATTCGAGCTTCTTGATCGGAGGCTCGACCGCGATGACCGGCGCGACCTGCTCGGGCTTGGCCCGGAGCTCCGACGCCGTCGGGTACTCGTTGGGGTTGATCTGACCGAGCTCGCGCTCGCACAGCTTCGACCAGTCGCTGAACCAGCCGAGCTCGGTCGACTTGTTGAGGCACACGCCGTAGTCCTTGAGCGCCGTCGCGTCGAGCGGCTCGGCGACCTCGGTCATCTTGTCGCAGAACGCCTCGACCTTCTCGTCGGCGAACTGGCCGGTGCGGACGTCCTGCGGGATCGACGCGGTGAACAGCGCGTCCGACAGGTTCTGCGAGATCTGGGCGAGCCGCGCGTACGTCGCGATCGAGGTCGCCGCGTCGTTGACCTTGAGCACGTCCTCGTACTTGGTCCGCGCGCTGCCGCCGACCTGGGTGCGCTTCTTGAACCACTCCTCGAACCGCTTGAGGCTCTTCTCCTTGATCGCCTTCTTCTCGGGCGCGGGGTCGAAGTTGAGGCCCTCGGGGAACTTCAGGTCGAGGTAGGCCTCGAAGTCCTTGTCGGCCTCGGCGAACTTCGACTGCGCGTAGTAGTAGCGCGCGCCGCCGTCGTCGCCGCCGGTCTTGCCGCCGACCTTGTCAAACTCGCGCTCGGCGGCGTCGAACGCCGCGATCGCCTCGCGCATCTTGCGGTCGTCGCGCTCGATCACGGTCAGCTTGATCTTCGACTCGGGGCCGCACTGCGTGGGCTGCTCGGAGGCGCCCTTCTTCCGCTTCTGCTTCTGCGTGCTGATCGCGCGCTCGCGGACGATCGACACGCACGAGCCGTCGACCTGCTTGACCTTGCAGCTCTGCTCCCACAGGTTCAGGCCGATCTTGGCGTACGCGATGACCTTCTTGTCGGCGCCGCCCTTGTCGCCGAACTTGGCGATGTACTCGCGGAGGTGCTTGATGATCGCGTCCTTGTCGCCCTGCTTCTCGTAGATCGACGTCATCGAGAACATCGCGTTCGCCGCCTCGGCGGGCTTCTTGCGGCTGAACGTGTCCATGAAGAACTTGGTGTCCGAGATCGCCTTGGCGTCGTCGCCGATGCCCTTGCGGAAGAACACCGCGTCGCTCATCGACGAGAACGCGTCGGCCTCGCCGGCGTACTTGGTCGAGTACTCCTCGAGCTTCTCGGCCGCCTTGTCGTAGAACGCCACGTCGCCGTACGCCTTGCCGATCCGGCCGACCGCGCGCGGCATCAGCTTGGACTTCGGGTAGTACCTCTGCAGCAGGTTGAACGAGATGATCGCCGCGCCGATCGACTTGCCCTCGTGGTAGCAGACCAGCGCGTTGTAGAGGACCTCGTCGTTCTCCTTGCCCTCGGGGTTGCGGTTGTAGATGTCGAAGTAGGCCTGGCCGCACGCCACGTACTTCGCGAAGTCCTTGGAGGTCTTCGCGTCCTTCTCGATCTGCTCCGCCCGCTTGCGCAGCGACTGCGACTTGATCTTCGTCAGCACCTCGGCCAGCTCCTCCTTGCTCTCGAGGAACTTCTTGTCGCCTTCGAGCTTGTCGGCGAGCGCGAGCATGTCGTCGTAGCGCTGCGTCCGGTTGTAGGTGTCGAGCAGCAGGTTCGCCGAGTACTCCGCCGTCTCGTGCTGGCGGTGGTGATCGAGGATGTCGAGGAAGATCGGCAGCGCCTGGTCGAAGTGGTTGTAGCGCCGGTAGATGTTCGCCTTGAGGAACTTCATCCCGACGAGCTCGTCGTCCTTGGGGTCCTTGATGTAGTTGATGTAGATGTCGAACGCCGCGAGCATCTTCTCCTCGCGCGGCGGGATCGGCTTGGGCGGCGGGGTCGTGGTGTACTCCTTCTCGACCTTGTCGAGCTCGTCGGTCTGCGCGCGGACGCGCGGATCGACGTTGAGCGCGTTCTTCCAGCCGAGCACGGCGGCGTACGCGGCCTCCTTCATCATCTTCGCGTCGACCTTGCCGGTCTTGACGACGTCGGTGAACGCGACCGCCGCGTTCTCCCACTGCTCGGTCTGGATGCGCGGGTTCTTCTCCGCCTCGGCGCGCGACCAGATCAGCTCGGCCCAGAAGTACTGGGTCTGCGCGTAGTCCTCGGCGTCGGGGAACCCGTCGAGGTAGGCGCGGTAGAGCTTCTCGGCGTACGCGAGCGTCTCGGGGTTCTTGGTCTTGGCCGACTCGGAGTGGTACGCGCGCGCGAGCTCGCCGGACATCGCGGCCGCGTTGTCGTGGCACTCCTGCGCCTCGGACTGCGGCAGCACCTTCTTGCCCTTGAGGCCCGCGTAGAGCTTCACGAGGTTCTCGATCTCGTGGACCTTGTCGGCGTTGTTCGCGCCCGGCATCGAGAGCATCGCGTGCGCGACGTTGTACTGCCACAGGCAGACGTTCTTGTTCGTCGGCGCGAGCTTCATCAGCTCCTGGTAGACGTAGATCGCCTTGTCGCTCTTGCCCTGCTCGAGGTAGAGGTCGGCCAGGATCTGGAGCATGTCGAACGAGTACTTCTGGTCGACGCGCTGGAACGCGGCGTACGCCTTGTCGGCCTTGCCGATCTCGGCGTAGGCGCGGACGAAGTCCTTCTTCGAGGCGCGGTTCAGGATCTCCTGCTTCTTGTCGTTGCGCGTCGCCTGCGCGACCTCGAAGAACGTCTCGAGCGCGAGCTGGAACCGCTGCAGGTTGAGGTGGATCCAGCCCAGCTTGTACTTCGCGTACCAGTACGCGGTGGAGCGTGGGAACTTGAGGACCATCTGGTAGCGGCTCTCGGCGTTGGCGAGCTCGCCCTTCTCGAAGAAGTAATCGGCGAACGCCAGGTGCGCCTCGGGCACGTACTTCGAGTTCGGATAGTTCTTGAGCAGCTTGTCGTAGACCCGGCGGGCCTCGTCCATGTAGCGGCCGCCCTGCAGGGTGTAGCCGTAATAGAACAGGGCCATGTCCATCTTCGGGTAGTTGCGGAACGCCTCGTTGTCGGTCAGGCCCTTGTAGGTCTTGACCGCCTTGAGCAGGTACTGCTTCGCCTTCTCGGCCGCCGCCAGGGCCTCCTGCTTGGACTTCGCGTTCTTGCTCTGATCCGCCTGGATCGCGAGCTCGACGCTGCGCAGGCGCCAGTACCGCTGCTGCTTGGCGTACAGCTCGCCGAGCATGAAGTAGTAGTTGCTCTTCTCGTCCACCTGCCGGTCCGGCGTGTTCGCGATCAGGTCGGCGAGGATCTGCTCCTGCTCCGCGCGGATGTTGCCGACGAGGCCCTCGATCGACAGCACCTGATCGGCGCTGAGCTCGGGCTTCTGCTCCTTCACCTCTTGCTGCTTCGGCTGGATCGGCTTGACCCGGTCCGAGAGCTTGACGTTGATCTTGACGTTGTCCTGGTTGCGCGTGTAGTTCGCTCGCCTCGGCGCGTCCTTGTCTTTCTTCGGCTGCTGCGCGAAGGCCGTGGACGCCGCGGCGAGCACGACGGCGAGGATCGCTAGCTTCGTTCTGGTCATTGCGATTCCTTGGGTTGCGGACCGGCGGATCGAATCGAGAATAGTGGTCGGACGATAGCGAACCGTGACCCGGGGGTCGTCACGGGTTTGTCACCGGGGCGCCTGGCCATCGGCCGGGAGCCCCGGTCTCGATCGCCTCGCGAAGCGCTCGGCTATACGGAATCGTTCGCTTCGCTCACGGGGGGGCCCCGGCCGTGGGCCTCGCTTATGGAAGGGCGTCGGCGGTGGGGAGAAATGCCTCACTTCTTGGGGCAGCGCGAGCGGATCCGGAACCGGTAGTAACCCAGCTCGTCCTTCCAGTACTCGCCGTTGAAGCGCCACTGGAAGTGCTCGTCGTCCACGATGATGGGCTCCTCGCGGGTGCCGCCCGCGACGCGCCCGGCCTTGACCGCTTCGGCCGACAGCTTCTCGGCCTTGCCGTTCAGGATCTCGAACCTGATCTTGCTGCCGTCGCGGCTCAGCGCGCCCAGCTCATCCGCCAGGCGGACGATGCGATCGCGGGCGACCTTGCCGGCGTCGGCCGCGGCGACCGACTGCTGGACCGTGAGCTCCTGGAGCACCTCCGCGGCGACCTGCGTGGTCTGCCACGCCTTGTCGCTCTTCTGCAGCATCTGGAGCTCGTGGTTGAGCTCGTCGACCCACGCGAACGTCTTGAGCAGCGTCTTGTCGTTGAGCACGCTCATGACCAGGCGCTGGGTCACCGGATCGAGGCCGGCCTTGCCCCCCTTCACCTTCTTCACGTAGTCGTAGAACTCGGCGTTGTCGGCGTACTTGGCGACGGTCTCCTCGAGGTTCTTGCGCAGCGGCTGGTACTTCTCGTTGTAGTCCTGGATCGCCTCCTCGGCCTGATCGTAGAGGCAGTAGTTGAAGTAGATGACGGCCTTGAGCAGCAGCGACTCGGGGAAGAACTGGTTCTCGAAGTAGGGCGCGTTCAGCGTGTGGATGTTGCCGAGCGCCTTGGAGTTGAGCGTCTTCATGAAGTACGCCCACGACGCCTCGAACAGCGACTGCGCCCAGTCGGCGGAGTTCTGGTCGAGCTTCTCGAAGTACTTGATCGACGTGTCGAACTGCTGCGTCGAGTAGAACACGCGCGCCATCTGCAGCTGGGCGAGCTCGTTGTAGTTCAGGATGTCGTCGGTGTTGTACTGCTTCGGCTTCTCGGCGCCGATCAGCAGGATCTCCTTGAACGCGTCGACGGCGGGGCGGCCCTCGTACTTGCGGACGTAGGTCACGCCCTCGAAGAACTTGGCCTTGATGTAGAACTCGCTCTGGCGGGAGACCTTCTGGAACAGCCCGATCGCCTTCTCGAAGTCGCCGTCGCCGCCGCGGCGGTAGAAGTGGCGGCCGAGCAGGAAGTAGAGCTCGTCCTTGACCGCCGACAGCGACGGATCCTCGAGCGCCGCGGCGTCGTAGCTGCCGATCTTCTCGAGGATGCCGGACGTCTCCGGCAGCACGCGCGACAGCGCGGCGAGCCACTTGAGGGTGGCGGCGTGGTAGGTGTGCGCGTCGCCGGCCTTGACGATGTCGTCGAAGTACTTGAGCGAGCCGGCGTAGAAGCTCAGCTGGTAGAGCGTCTTGCCCATGAAGAACTCGGCGCGCTGCTTGTTCTTCGCGTCGTCGCGGCTCTCGCCGTCGATCACCTTCTTGAGCTCGATCGACGCCGAGAAGAAGTCCTTCTTGTCGTAGAGCTTGATCGCGCGCTCGAGCGTCTTCGAGGGCGGCCCCCCGCCTCCTCGATCGCTGTCGTCATCGACCGCCTGCTTGTTCGGCTTCTTGCTGTCCTTCTTCGGCTGCGCCTGCGCGGAGCCGATCGCGAACGCCACGAGGGCGATCAGAGATGTGGTGGTGACGAGCCGCATCGAGTTCCTCCCAGGTGCGTGGAAACGTGGTCCCCGCCCTGCCGGTGTGAGCGCCGGAATCATCGACGGGCACAGCGAGCGATGTCAAGGCAACGGGGAACCGTGGACGGCGACACGCCGAACGTGCAGAAAGTTGCACCGGACGCGCCCGCGAAGTCGCGTGACGGATCTCGGTGCACCGAGGCACCAACGCACATGGGATGCTCAGAACCCGGAAGCTCCGACGGCCCGTTGTTTCAGGTCGTTCGCTTGACTTGGGCGGCGATCCTCACAAATATCGTCCCTGCGATGAACCGAAGCCGTCACGCCGTGCTCGTCATGTTCCTCGTCGCGTGCAGCGGCGAGCCCGTCGGACGTCTCTGCGATCTCGGCACGGCGACCCCGCAGCCGGCGGAGGTCGTGGTGGCGTCGCCGTCGCTCGATTGCGTGACGCGCACGTGCCTGCGCGTGCCGCTGGGGCGCGATCTGCCGCCGGGCTCGCGGTTCCCCGACGGCACCAACGGCCTGTGCACCGCCGAGTGCGCCGGCGATTCGGACTGCGATCGCGTGCCCGAGTCGCCGTGCATCACCGGCTTCACGTGCGGCGTGGCGGTGACCGTCGGCCCGTTCTGCTGCCGCAAGTTCTGCATCTGCAAGGACTACGTGGTCATCCCCGACTCGGGCCAGCTCGCGACGCCGGAGGCGTGCGACGCCGGGAACAAGGACAACGCCTGCTGCAACCTCGAGGGGCGGCAGAACAACGCGATGTATCCGCTCTGCAAGTAGGGCGCGGGCGCCCCTGCGAGCCTGCTCAGGGGCGCCAGGCGTCCTGGATCAGCTCGGCCTCGCCGCCGGTGATCGCCACCACGTCGAAGCGCACCTCGTCGTACTCGGGGTCGCGCATCGCCAGGTAGTGCTCCGCGACGCGGGCGACCTGGCGCTGCTTGTGCGCGTGGACCATCTCGGCGGCGTGCCCGTGGTCCGCGTCGGCGCGGCTGCGGACCTCGACGAAGACCAGGACGCCGCGATCGCGTGCGATCAGGTCCAGCTCGCCGGCCCGGCAGCGGAAGTTGCGCTCGACGATCTGGTAGCCGTGCGCGAGCAAGAGCCGCGTGGCCTCCGCCTCGGCGCTGGCACCCGCGACCACGGTGTTTCGGGCCATGTCGTGACCTCTGGTGCGCCCTCGCCCGCCCTCCGCTGACCGGCGGGCTACTTCTTGTCCTTCTTGCGCTCCTTCTTCTTCTTCTCGGGCTTCTTCTTGTCGCCCTCGCCCACCGCACCCTCCTCGGCGGGCGGCGCGGCCTCGGCGGCGGGGGCGGCGGCGGCCTCGGCCATCTCCTCGCCGGTGCCCTCGCGCTCCTTGATGCGCGCCGCCTTGCCGGACAGGTCGCGCAGGTAGTAGAGCCGCGACTGGTGGACCCGGCCGCGCGCGAGCACCTCGACGCGGTCGATGTTCGGCGAGTTGTCGGGGAAGATCCTCTCGACGCCCACGCCGTACGAGACCTTGCGCACGGTGAACGTGGAGCGCGCCCCCTTCGAGACGCGGCGGATGCATACACCCTCGAAGGCCTGGAGGCGCGTCTTCTCGCCCTCGCGGATCTTCGCCCACACCTTGACCGAGTCGCCGGGGCGGAACTCGGGGAGTGGCGCCTGACGGTGCTGAGACTTGTTGATCGATTCGAGGATGCTTGCGGCGCGCGCGCTCATGGCTGACCCCGGGTAAAGCCGGTTGGACGCAGGGTTCTGCCAGAGATCGACAGGGGCCGTCAAGTCGACGGCCCGGCGCTCGTCGCGGGTTGGCGCCCGAACAGCCGATCGAGCAGGATGGCGCCGGCGCTGCGCACCGAGAGGTGGTTCCAGTCCGAGGCGCCCTCGATCGGCGCAAGCACCCGAGACACGGAGGGAATCAGCGCGTCGGCGAGCCCCCAGCCGGTGCCGAGCAGGATCAGCAGCGGCGAGGGATCGATCGAGAGCTCGGCGAGCAGCTCGGCCGGCGTGCGGCGCGCCGCGGCGGGGAACGACTCGCGCCGCGCGGACGTGGCGACGACGATCGGCGCGCGGCCGTGCTCGGCCGACAGCTCGGCGACGACGTCCTCGATCGACGCGGCGGTGCGCACCAGCGCGAGCGCGCCGGCGCGGCTCCCGGTGGCGGGCGGCGGCCGGGCCGGGGTCTCGTCGAGCCACAGGCTCGCGATGTGGGCCGCCTTCTCGCGCTGCACGGTCACCGGCGTGACGATGTGGTAAGCGGCCAGGCCGTAGGTGTACGTCGAGCGCGCGAGGTCGTGGATGTCGAAGTTGGTGAGCGAGGTCGTCACCACCTTGCCGGTGCGGTCGTGGACGGGGTGGTGCACGAGCGCCAGGTGCGTGCGCGATCCGAGCGACGGCGGCATCAGCTTGCGATCGCGCTCGGTGGGCTGGAACCGCGCGAACAGGTCCGGCCGCCGCTGCGCGGTGCGCTCGATCGCCTGCCGCCGGCGCCACGCCGCGATCGCCGCGTGGTTGCCCGAGGTCAGGATCGCCGGCACCTCGCGCGCGCCGAGCACGAGCGGGCGGGTGTACTGCGGGTACTCGAGCAGGCCGGCCGAGTGCGACTCCTCGTCGGCGGACGCCGCGTCGCCGAGCACGCCGGGCACGAGCCGGGCGACCGCGTCGATCACGACGAGCGCGGCCAGCTCGCCGCCCGAGAGCACGTAATCGCCGATCGAGAGCTCCTCGTCGATCGCCTCCTCGATCACGCGCTCGTCGACGCCCTCGTACCGGCCGCAGACGAGCACCAGGTGGCCGCGCCCGGCCAGCTCGCGGACCTTGGCCTGCGTCAGCGGCCTCCCGGCCGGCGTCAGCAGGATCCGGTGCGGCGCGGGGGCGGCCGAGGCCGGAACCGATGGTGCCTCGGGCGGCCGCTCGGGGGTGGCCTCCGAGGCCGCGGCGATCGCCGCGAGCAGCGGCTCGGCCTTCATGACCATGCCGGGGCCGCCCCCGTACGGCGTGTCGTCGACGGTGCGGTGGCGATCCGACGTGAAGTCGCGCGGGTTGACCGTGGCCACGGCGATCGTGCCGGCCTCGCGCGCCCGGCCGACGACCCCGGCGGCGAGCGCCGGCTCGATCAGCTCGGGCAGGATCGTGACGACGGTGAACCTCACAGCCGCGACTCCGGGAGGCCCTCCGGGGGATCGACCGTGACGACGCGCGCGTCCAGGTCGATGTCCTTCACGAAGACGTCGACGAGCGGCAGCATGCGCTCGACCCCGCCGTCGTGGATGACGAGCCGGTCCTGGAGGCCGCCGGGCACGGTGTCGATCTCCGCGATCACGCCCCACGGCCGGCCGTCGACGAGGCGCACGGCGCAGCCGACGAGGTCGTGGAGCAGGACGTCGCCCTCCTCGAGGTCGAGGTCGGCGCGGTCGACCTCGACCGGGCGGCCGCGCAGCGCCTCGGCCTCGGTGCGGGTCGCGACGCCCTCGAGCAGCACGAGCCAGCCCCGGTGCGTGCCCCGCGCGGCGAGGACCCGGCGCGGGGCGCCGTCGAGGCCGTCGAGGTAGACATGCTCGACCCGGCCGAGCGTCGCGGAGGCCGGATCGTGGGTGACGATCACGACCTCGCCGCGGAGGCCGTGGGCGCGCGCGACGCCGCCGATCTCGATCCGCGCGGGCGCATCTGGGCGGGTCACGTGAGAGCCTCGCCGGCCCGGCGCAAGGCTACTCGAGGATCTCGACGAGCGTGCGCTTGCGCGATCGCGGGGCCACCGCCTGCACGACCGTGCGCAGCGCGCGGGCGGTCTTGCCGCCGCGGCCGATGACCTTGCCGAGATCGGACTCGGCGACCTCGAGCTCGTAGACGTTCGCGGTGCGCTCCTCGACGAGCTCGACCCGGACCTCGTCCGGCTTGTCGACGAGGTTCACCGCCATGTAGCGGAGCAGCTCCGCGAGATCGGGGCTCTCCATCGGGCCGCGATCGGGGCGATCAGGGCGATCGGGGCGATCGGGGCGATCAGGGCGGTCGTTTCCCATGCGATCGCTCACGCGACGGTCTTCGCGGCGGCGCGGGCAGCGCGGCGGACGAGCGAGGCCAGGGTGCCCGACGGCTTGGCGCCGACCTTGCGCCACTTGTCGTACCGCTCGGAGTCGAGCTTGAGCACCTTGGTGTTCGGGTGGTACGTGCCGAGCAGCTCGATGAACTTTCCGTCGCGGGCGCTGCGCTTGTCGGCGACCACGATGCGGTAGAACGGAGACTTCTTCTTGCCCTGGCGAGCAAAGCGAATCGCGACAGACATGCAGTGATCCTCGAGCTGTGGGACGAGAGCGCGGCAATCTACCCAGGCGGATCCCACCTGTCAACCCGTGCTATACGACCCGCCATGTCGCGCCGGGCCGGGCTGTGGGCCGCGCTGGCGGCCGCCGGGGCCGCCGCCGCTGCGTGCTCGAAATCCGAGGTGAAGGACGGCGGGTCGGGGGCGCCGGCGGCCGACCCCGGCAAGCCGACGCTGACGGTGTTCGCGCTCGCCGAGCTGCGCGGCCAGATCGGCCCGTGCGGCTGTACGGCGGACCCGCTGGGCGACCTGGCACGTACGGCGCAGATGATCGCGGACGCCCGGGCGGCCGGGCCGGTCCTGGTGGTCGACGCCGGCTCGCTCCTCTACTCGGCGGCGGCCACCTCCCCGCAGCACGCGGCCCAGGAGGAGCTCAAGGCGGACCTGCTGGCGCGGACCTACCGCGAGGACCTCGCGATCGCGGCGCTCGGCCTCGGCTGGGCCGACCTCGCGAAGGGGCCGGCGAAGGTGCGCCTGCCGCGCCAGGCCGTCAACGTCGCGGCCGACGCGGGGATCCCGCTCGAGAAGCCCGCCGTGATGACGGTGGGCGGGGCCAAGGTGGGCGTGTTCGGCGTGCTCGCCGGCGACGCGGTGAAGGGTGTCGCGCTCGCCGATCCGGTCGCGGCGGGCAAGGCGGCGGTCGCCGAGCTGCGGCGCGGCGGCGCGCAGGTGGTGATCGCGCTCGTCCAGGCGCCGTCGCAG
>Ga0134123_10003416_pt1 | contig 10338 bp, 8 predicted proteins | sample KB303_FD_96460 | JGI IMG/M metagenome (GOLD analysis project Ga0134123, IMG submission 96460) | Terrestrial soil microbial communities without Nitrogen fertilizer from Kellogg Biological Station, Michigan, USA - KB3-0-3 | ecosystem: Environmental > Terrestrial > Soil > Unclassified ...
CGAGGCGACCGACCTGTCCGGCTGGTGGGAGCTGACGAACCGCATCCAGTCGTCGGAGCACACGGATTACGTAGGCCTCCGCCTCGGCTATCAGATCAAGCTCGAACAGGACGGGAACCGGATCACCGGCCGCGGAACGAAGGCGGCGGAGGACGGCGGCGCGATCTCCGGCTCGGCCCGCACGCCCATCCGGGTCTCCGGCACCATCGAGGGCGACGCGGTCCACCTCGACTTTACCGAAGAGGGAAGCCGCCGCTCCAGCCATGGAGGCTTCGACCTCCACCTCTCCGCCGACCGCACCACCCTGCGCGGCAGCTTCTGGAGCGACGTGGCCGGGACCACCGGCAGCACGCTGGCGCGGCGGATGCCGTAGAAAGCCCTCACCCCCAGCCGCTCTGTGCTATTCTTTCCTGAGCATTCATGGAGCGGCTCGTCCGCGGGAGGTTTCTCCATGCGCAGGTCCCTCGCTTGTCTGTCTCTGGCTCTGCTCGCTTTCGCCGTGCCGGCGGGGGCGGAAGTCTTTTTCGTCACGCTCAACAACGGCACGACCTTCGAGACCGTCTACCAGCCGCAGGCGTCGAGCTGGGATCCCGGCCTCGTCCTGCTGCTGACCGAGCAGGGGAACTGGATCGGGCTGCCGCAGGCGGACATCCGGGAGGTCCGTTCCGAAACGCAGATCGCCGGATATGGCCGGGTGATCGACAGCAAGACGTTCGAGCTCGGGATAGCGCCGAACGACGCCGAGGACCCGGATGCCAAGCCGGGCGATCCGGCCGAGGCGCGCGCCCAGATGCTCGAGCAGATGCTCCAGCAGCAGCAGCAGGAATTCGATCAGCGCCGCGCCCAGGAGAGCTATACGGTCCAGCAGTTCGTCGATCCGTCGGAGCTCCAGGGGATTCCGTCCCGCTTCATCGGCGAGCCGAACTCGCCTACCGCCGTCGGCAACAACCGCAACAATCAGTAGCGGCAGCAAGATGCTCACCCGGGCCTCCCGTCGTGGGAGGCTTTCTTTGACAGACCCGATGGTGCGGTGACCCGCGCCTCCCTCGTCGAGGAGGCCCGGGTCGAAGAGGGAAGCCGGTGTGAATCCGGCGCGGCCCCCGCCACTGTGACCGGGAACGAAACCGGAACGCGCCACTGCGCGGGTGGATCACGGAAACGTGGTTGCCCCCGTGGGAAGGCCCGGGAGTAGGTTTGATCCGGGAGTCAGGAGACCTGCCGTACCGTCCGACGCCACCTGCGGGGTTGCAGGTGTGGGCATCGGAGGCCATGCGGTCTCGCGCCCCGCCCTTCCCCGGCGGGGCGTCGCACTTTTCTGGAGCCCGTATGCGCCACATCCTGCTCGTGGCCGGAGTCCTCGGGGGCGGACTGCCGGCTCTCGCTCTCGCCCAGACCGCGGTCCCCACCTTCGAAGAGACGCTGGTGGTCAGCGCCTCGCTCGACTCAGAAGACCGGGAGGACGTCCCCGCCTCCGTCACCGTCGTCGATGCCGAGGAGATCGAAGCCCGCCAGGCCGACTCCCTGGCCGAGGCGGTCGCCCTCGTCCCCGGCGTCACCGTCGCCCAGGCCGGCGGACCCGGCCAGCAGACCTCGCTCTTCCTGCGCGGGGCCGAATCCGACCAGACCCTGCTGCTGTGGAACGGCATCCAGCTCAACAACCCCTACTTCGGCGGCGTCAACTGGCAGTTCGTCCCCATCGACGGAGTCGAGCGCATCGAGGTGGTCCGCGGTCCGTTCAGCGCTCTCTATGGCAGCAATGCCCTGGGCGGCGTGGTCCAGGTGTTCACCGGCTCGCGGCAGGGGGGCACGCTGCGGCTGGAAGGCGGTGAGAACAGCTACGGCCGCGCGGGCCTGGCCGCCGGCTTCGACAACGGCCCGGTCCGCCTGGACGTGACCGGCCACGTGCGGCGCGGCGACGGTGAGCTCGACAACAACTTCTTCGACAGCGAGGACCTGATGGCCCGGGCCTTGTGGACCCTGCGGCCGGGCATGCAGCTCGGGCTCCTGGTCCGCGGCAACGACTCCGACACGGGCATTCCCCTCTCCGGCGGACAGCCGACGCCGCGGCGGACCATCGCCTGGGAAGAGCGTGAGGTGGCCGTCCCGTTCCGCGCTGAGACCGGCCCCTGGGAGGTCGAGGCGCAGCTCTCGCAGACCGCATTCGACTCAGCCTTCCGCGATCCGGACAGCCCGTTCGGCACCGCCTCGGACACCGAGTCCGAAGGGCTGCGCGGCCGCGCCGTGGTCACCTGGCGGGCCGGCGACCGCTTCTGGGTGGCCGGCGGCTCCGAGGTCGAGCGCCTCGAGGTCACCGACTCGGGGAGCTTCGGCACCAACCTGGACGGCGCCCGGCAGCGCACCTGGGCTGCGTTCGGCCAGGCGAGCTGGGGCGCGGGGCCGCTGCGCCTCGACGCGGGCCTGCGCCACGACGACAACGACGTCTACGGCGGGAAGACCAGCCTCCGCGCCGGGGCGGTGGTCTCCCTGGGAGGCGGCTTCCGGGCGCGGGCGAGCTATGGCGAGGCGTTCCGCGCACCATCTCTCGGCGAGCTGTTCTTCCCCTTCTTCGGCAATCCCGACCTCCGGCCCGAGACCGGGGAGACCTGGGAGGCGGGGATCGAGCGCGAAAAGGACGGCTGGCGCTTCGCCCTGGTCGGCTTCGAGACCCGGCAGCGCAACCTGATCGACTCCCACCCCGTGACCTTCACGGCGGTCAACATCGGCCGCGCCGAGAGCCGGGGCATCGAGGCCGAGCTCGGAATCGAGCGCGGGATCTTCGCCGCCCGCCTCGACGGCACCTGGCTCGACACCGAGAACCTGGACACCGGCGAGCCGCTGCTGCGCCGGCCGGAGGAGAGCGCCAACCTGGTGCTGACCGTGCGCCCCGCGCCCTGGACCTTCAACCTCGAGACCCGCTACGTGGGGGACCGGCCCGACCTCGACGAGACCACCTTCACGGCCCGCAACAACCCCAGCTATCTGCGGGTCGATCTGGCCGCGCAGTGGCAGGCCACGCGGCGCTTCGCCCCCTATGCCCGGGTCGAGAACGCCGCCGACGAGGAGTACGAGGCCGTGCTCGGCTATCCGAGCCCGGGCCGCACCTGGATCGGCGGGTTGGCGGTCGAGTTTTGAGGCCCTGCGGCGCGCTCCTGTCGATCCTCCTTCTGGCGCTGACCGCCGGCTGCCGGAAGGGGGAGGAGCGCGCCGCCACCGGCTCAGAGGCATCTTGCAGCCGGGTCATCGCCCTGGCGCCGAACCTCGGCGAGACCCTGTTCGCCCTCGGCCTCGGGCCGCGGGTGGTGGGAGTGGGCGATTACAGCCACTGGCCTCCCGAGGTCGAGAAGCTGCCGCGGCTCGGCGGGCTGTTCAATCCGAATCTCGAGGGGATCGTGGCGCTGAAGCCGGATCTGGCGTTCCTCGTCCCCAGCGAGCGCGATCTCGGCGAGAAGCTGCGGCGGTTCGGAGTGGATTCGGTGATCGTTTCGAACGAGACCCTGGCCGACATCGAGCGGTCGTTCCACACCATCGCGGACCGCTGCGGCGTGTCGGAGGCCGGCGAGCGCCTGGCGAGGGAGTGGCGGGAGGCGCTGCGGCCGGACCCGATTCCGGGCAAGCCGCGGGTCCTCGTCTCGACCGGCCGGCCGGCGGGGCGCCTCGCCGATCTGGTGGTGGCCGGCCCGCACACCTTCCTCGACGAGCTGGTGACGCGCCTGGGAGCGGTCAACGTCTTCGCGGACGCGCCGATCCGCTATCCCGAGGTGGGGATGGAGGAGATCGTGGCGCGCGCCCCGGACGTCGTGATCGAGCTGCGCGCCGATCCGGTCTCACCCGAAGTGGCGCAGCGGCTGGTGGACGACTGGAACGCCCTGCCGCAGGTGCCGGCGGTGCGGGAGGGGAGGGTCGAGGTCATCGCCGGCGATCACATCCTGATTCCGGGACCGCGCCTGCCGCGCTTCTATCGCGAGCTGCGGGCGGCGCTGGTGGACCCTCACCCCCTAACCCCCTCTCCCACACGCACTCACACCCGCCCGGGAGAGGGGGGACCGTGACCCCCCTGCTCGCCGCCCGCGGTGTCACCTGGGAAGCCGGGGGCCGCACCATCCTCGGTCCACTGGACCTGGAGGTCCGGGCCGGCGAGTGCCTGGGGATCGTCGGTCCCAATGGGGCGGGCAAGACCACGCTGCTCCGGTTGCTGACCGGCCTGCTCCGGCCGCGGTCGGGCGAGATCGTCTGGCAGGGCCGGCCTTACTCCGACCTCTCGCGGCGCGAGCTGGCTTGGCACATCGCCTACGTGCCCCAGATCCGGCCAGCGCGCGTGCCGCTCAGCGTCGAGGAGGTGGTCCTCCTGGGCCGCTATCCGCATCTCTCGGCGCTCCAGTGGGCGCCCCGGACCGGCGACTTCGCCGCGGTCGACGAGGCGCTCTGCCGGGTGGGGATCGAGGAGCTGCGGCGGCGCCGAGTCGACGAGCTCTCGGGCGGCGAGCGGCAGGCGGTGTTCATCGCCGCGGCCCTGGCCCAGGAGGCGGAGCTGCTGGTCCTCGACGAGCCCACGATCCATCTGGATGCCCGCCATCAGAGCGAGCTGGCCGGGCTCCTCCTGCGTCTGGCCGGCGAATCGGGACGGACGGTCGTCCTCGCCACCCACGACCTCAACCTGGCCGGGCTCCTCGGCGACCGTCTGCTGGCCCTGGCGGGCGGCCGCATCCTCGCCTCCGGCCGTCCGGCGGAGATCCTGCGGCCCGACGTGCTGGAGCGGCTCTTCCGGGCCCGCTTCGAGATCGTCCGCGGCGGCGAGCGGCCGGTCACCCTGCTCCGCCTCGAGCCGGAGCCATGACCGCGCGCCCCCGCCTGGCCCTGCTCGTCCTGGCCGTCCTCGCCCTCGCCGCTCTCGTCGGGGCGCCGCTCGCGGGCAGCCGGGAGATCTCCCTGGCCGACGTGCTGCGCGGCGAGCCCATCGCGGCGGCCATCTTCTGGCAGCTCCGCCTGCCGCGGGTGCTCCTCGCCCTCCTGGCCGGCGCGGGGCTGGCGGTCTCCGGGCTCGGCTTCCAGACCCTGTTCCGCAACGAGCTGGCCGAGCCCTACACCTTGGGCGTGGCGAGCGGCGCGGCCCTGGGCGCCGTCCTCGCCCTGCGCCTGGAGGAGAGCGCTGCCCTGCTCGGCCTGCCCGTGGTGGCCCTGGCGAGCTTCGCGGGCGCCCTCGGAGCCACGGCCCTGGTCGTGGGCCTCGGCCTGCGCCGCCGCGACACCGCCACCTCGACGCTCCTCCTCGCGGGCATCGCCGTCTCCCTCTCCTGCTCGGCGATCATCCTCTTCCTGCAGTATCTGGCGGATTCGACCCAGACCTTCCGCATCGTGCGCTGGATGATGGGCGGGCTCTCCGTGGTGGGCTACGGCGAGGTGCTCTGGGTCTTGCCGTGGGTCCTGGGAGGCGCCGCCGTGCTGCTCTTCCTGCGCTGGGACCTGAACCTCCTGCTGATGGGCGAAGAGCTCGCCGCGAGCCGGGGCGTCGACCTCGGCCGGCTCCGCCTGAAGGTCCTCCTCGCGGCGTCCCTGATGATCGGCGCGCTGGTGGCGGTGGCGGGGCCGATCGGCTTCGTGGGCCTCATGGTGCCGCACATCCTGCGCCGCTGGGTGGGCCACGACCATCTGTATCTGGCGCCCGCCTGCGTGCTCGGTGGCGGCGCCTTCCTGATCCTCTGCGACCTGGCGGCGCGCACGATCATGGCACCGGCCGAGCTCCCCGTGGGCGTCCTCACCGCGCTGCTGGGCGGACCGTTCTTTCTGTGGCTCCTGGTCTGGAGGACGCGCGAATGAGCGAGCCGATCCTTCTCTCCTGGAGCGGCGGCAAGGACAGCGCGCTGGCCCTCCATACCCTGCGGCAGACGCCGGGCGTGGAGGTGGCCGGCCTGCTGACCACCGTCACCGAGGACTATGACCGGATCAGCATGCACGGCGTCCGGCGAGCCCTCCTCGAACGGCAGGCGGAAGAAGCAGGGCTGCCGCTCCACGTCGTCCTCATCCCCCGCGAGTGCTCGAACGAACAGTATGAGGAGCGGATGACCGCCTTCCTGCGCGGGATCCGGGACGCCGGCATCCGGCGCGTGGCGTTCGGCGACCTCTTTTTGGAGGACCTCCGGGCCTATCGCGAGAGCCGGCTCGCCTCCTTCGGGATGGAAGCGATGTTCCCGCTCTGGAAGCGCGACACCGCCGCGCTGGCCCGCGACTTCCTCCGCCTCGGCTTCGGCGCGGTCCTCGTCTGCGTCGACACCGAAGCTCTAGCCCCCACCTTCGCCGGCCGCGCCTTCGACGAGGACCTGCTGCGCGACCTGCCGGCCGGAGTCGATCCTTGCGGCGAGAACGGAGAGTTCCACACCTTCGTCCACGCCGGGCCGATCTTCCGCGCGCCGGTGCCTATCCGCCTCGGCGAGGTGGAAGACCGCGGGCGGTTCCAGTATTGCGATCTGGAGTGACGTGAGGGAATGCACGGGGCCGGAGCGTCTTCTTCCCAGCGCGCGCCTGCTTCAACGGAACCGCGCCCGAGCGCATCGCCATCCCCGGACATCATTCACTCATGCCGCACCAGGCTCTTCAAACGCAAGCCGCGGACGCGTTCCGATCCGTTCCCGGCAAAGCGGCAGTCGCAAGCCCGCGGACCGCGGCTGACGGCCATCCACTCCTCGCGTTGCAACGGGCCGTGGGCAACAGGGCCGTGGGGCGCATCATGCGCTCCGCCGCACCGGCGTCCGTCCTCAAGCCCGAGAAGGACGGCCTGGCCGCGACGAAGGTCAAAATTCCGCTGCTCCCGGCGCTGGGCAGCCCCACTCCGCTGGCCGACCTCGACCCGCAGACCAACGTGCGCGTGGTGCAGGTCGTCGGCGACCACCTCGCTTACGAGGTGGTGGTCATCGCGACCGGCAAGAGGGGTTTCGTGCCGGGGTATTCGATCACCGGAGTCGCCGCCAAGGCCGAGCCGGCCCCCGCCGCCGAGGCTCCGGCGTCCCAGGGAGAGGCATCCGAGGCATCCACGGCCGACGCCTCCTGGGACGAGATGCTGGCCCGGATGCCTCCCATGCCGTCGGACTGGCCGCCTCGCGGCGCGCAGGCCCAGGGCGGGCAAGGTGCCGGGACTGCCTACGATGAGTTTTTCCCGCGCAAGCCCTCTTCCGACGAGATCGCGGCCCTGCTGGCGCGGCAGGGCATCAGCACTGATGAGAGCTACGCCAAGGCGCATGAGGTCCCGGCCGAGCAGAAGATCGAGGCGGCGAAGGCTGCCGTCCGCGTCACCGCGCAGGACCCGGCCCTCGCTGAGCTGCACGCGAAGGAGGTGCGCACGCTCGCCCAGCTCGAAGGCGAGGAGGCCCGGGCGGAGCAGGCGAGGCAGGCGGACCTTCCCGCCGCCGCCGCGGCCCAGCCGGCGCGCGACGAGGTGCACGCCCTCCTGGTGCGGGCCGGGGTCCCCCGCTCCATGCTCGCCCGGTACAACGGCTCCCGGCTCGACAGCCAGAGCGCTCTCGGCCTGGTCAACTATCTGTTGACGAGCCCGCCCAGCTTCAAACAGTACGGTCCCCGCACCATTGCGATGCAGATGCTCTTCGCCGCGGCCCAGAGCGAGCAGGGCCTGCCCTTCCAGGCGCTCAAGAACGTCCAGGACAGGCACCAAGGCCTCGTCGTGTACACGCCCTGGGAGTACCTGGTGGACGCGAGCACCGGCGAATCGCTCTCGGGCTCGACCATGCCGACCGAGCTCCAGCAGAAGGACGGGTCCTTCCTGACGGGGCCGTACCGGCTGGGGGAGTTCTATGCGAACCGCTCGAACATCATCTACCGGACCGATCCCCAGACCCTGGGGCCGACGGGCACGGAGATCGCCGAGCTGTCCCCGAAGGGGATCTATACGAGCTTCCTCGATGCCGCCGAGGAGCCGCTGCACCAGGGAGCGCAGGGGATCAGGAACTTCATCGACGATCCGAAGGAGTTCGTCGAGGATAAATGGAAGGCCCTCCAGAAGCTCCCTGCCGGGGTCCGTCAGGTGCTCTCCAACTCGCCCGAGCAGTACGTGGACATGTTCCTGGCCCTTCCCGCGGACAGGCAGCATTACGTAGCCTCGCAGATCCTCGTCGCCGCCGGGTCGATGTACCTGGCGGGCTCGGCCGCGGCGGGCGCCGCCGGCGGCATCGGCGGCTCGCGACTGATGCTGACCCTGGCGGGCGACGGCCAGCTCGCCTTGCGCATGGTCGCAGCCGAAAGCGGCGTCGCGGCCGGTATGGGCGGCGCGCTCGGCGCCGGAGGGGCGCTCATTCTGACCACCTCCGGCAGTGGGAAGCAGGACCGCCCGCCGGCCTCGCCGTCCGCCACGAAACCGCCTCAGGGCAAGCCCGGCAACATCACGGCTGAGATGTCCGTGAGCCGCGGGCTGGTGAAGGAGAAAGAGCTGCTCACGGATCTCCTGAAAGGCATTCAGGAGGGTTTCGCAACGAACCCGCCCAAGAACGCCGAGGAGGCGTTCAAGATCGCGGAGAAGGTCACGGAGAGGCTCAGCACTCCAACGAGACGACTGCGAGTCGGCAACCTCATCGAAACCAAGCTCGCAGAGGGATATGAGCTATGGAGACAGAACGGAGGGATCGAGACCAGGTTCTACTTCGACGGCAGGATCGTCGTCACCCGCGGCCCTGACGTCCTCCTTCAGTTATCTCCCTGAGGTGCCGCGCTCAGCCTTTGACCGCCCACCCCTTCGCCACCAGCAGCGCGCGGATCGCTTCCCGCTGGTCCCCCTGGATCTCGACGTGGGTGTCGCCAGTGGTGCCACCGGTGCCACAGGCCCGCTTGAGCTCACCCGCCAACTGCTTCAACAGCTCGCGGTTCCTGGGCAGGCCGTCGACGACGGTGACGGTCTTGCCGCCGCGGCCCGATTTCTCGACCCTCAGCTTCGCGACGATCTTCGCCGGCACGGGCTCGTCGACCGCTGAGCCACAGAGGCAGTCCCGAGCCGGCCAGCCGCACCTGGGGCAGGTCTTGCCGGAGTCAGTGGAGTAGACGAGACGGCTGGGCTTGGGAGGCATGGCGACGGGGAGAGTCTATACGGGAGCTCGTGAGGGAGTATTTTTCGGATTGCTGCTGGAAAACCTCAGCGTGGTCGCGATTGCAACTGGTCTGAAGCATTGCGGAGCGCCGATCGGATCGGCTTTTGATGGGGAGCGCAAGATCCCGAGACACTGTCCTGGATTCTTGACACACCCCCGGAATCCAGGCGGGATGGAGGTTCCCGTCCCTCTCGACGGGAGCTGGTGTCTCGGACTCTTGACACATGTCCACCTTCGGAAGCTCCTCTCAAATGAGCGATCTCCTTTCGGCTCTGAGACTTGAGTAGACCCGCGGGCTCTGGCACCGGGTTTGACCCGCTGCACCCGCCATGGCCTACAAGAGCGCGAAGAAAACCCTCTCCAAGACGTCTCCGGCAGCCGACAGGTCCGGCGCAGTGCTGGCCGAGGTGCGCAGCTTCATCCTCGAAGCCCGCCAGCAGACCGCCCGGGCGGTCAACGCGGGCCTGACGCTGCTCTACTGGCAGGTCGGGGACCGCATCCGGCGGGAGATTCTCCGAGAGAGTCGAGCGGAGTATGGAGCCGAGATTGTGCGGTCGCTGTCCGCACGATTGGAGCTGGAATTCGGCCGCGGCTTCGGCGAGAAGAACCTCCGCCGCATGGTGCAGTTTGCGGAGGCGTTCTCAGATCCCCATATTGTCGCCACACTGTCGCGACAATTGGGATGGAGCCACTTCCGGGAGATCCTCCCTCTCGGGGACCCGCTCCAGCGTGACTTCTACGCCGAGCTGTGCCGCGTCGAGCGCTGGAGCGTGCGGGCGTTGCGATCCCGGATCGGGAGCATGCTCTACGAGCGCACCGCTCTCTCGAAGAGGCCCGCCAGGCTCATCGAACAGGACCTCAAGGCGCTGCGTGAGAAAGACCGGCTCACACCCGACCTGGTGTTCCGCGATCCCTACGTGCTCGACTTCCTCCGGCTCCGCGACACCTACAGCGAGCAGGACCTGGAGAGCGCATTGCTGCGGGAGATCGAATCGTTCCTCCTGGAGCTCGGCACCGGCTTTGCCTTCGTCGAGCGCCAGAAGCGGATCACCCTGGACGGTGACGATTACTACCTGGACCTGCTTTTCTACCATCGCCGCTTGCGGCGGCTGGTGGTCATCGAGTTGAAGCTCGGCGACTTCAAGCCCGCGGACGTCGGTCAGATGGAGCTCTATCTGCGCTGGCTCGACCGCCACGAGCGCCAGGAGGGCGAAGAGAAGCCGGTCGGCCTCATCCTCTGCGCGGGCAAGAAGCG
>Ga0134123_10003420_pt1 | contig 10334 bp, 7 predicted proteins | sample KB303_FD_96460 | JGI IMG/M metagenome (GOLD analysis project Ga0134123, IMG submission 96460) | Terrestrial soil microbial communities without Nitrogen fertilizer from Kellogg Biological Station, Michigan, USA - KB3-0-3 | ecosystem: Environmental > Terrestrial > Soil > Unclassified ...
CCCGAAGGCGGCCCTCCCTGGAACGACCGCGGCAAGTGGCTTATCGCTGAGAAGGAGCGGCGCGGCGCTGAAGTCGTGGACGTCGAGTGGCTGGCTGAGTACAAACCGGGACCTGCAGTAGACTCGAAGGCGAGCGAACCCGCAAAGATAGAAGACAAGAAACCGGCGGCACCAGCTCCAGCTCAAACAGGAAAGGCCGATCCGAAAACCTTCGACGAGTATGCCGGCGAATATGAGTTACCTATTTTCACTCTGGTCGTTACCCACGAAGGCGACAAGCTATTCGGGCAGCCCGGCGGCGACAAAAAAGAAGAGCTGCTACCCGAAGCGGACGGAACCTTTTCGGTCACAAACGTCACCGCCAAGCTCAAGTTCGTGAGGGACGACAAGGGAAAGATCGTCGAGCTGCAAGTGAGCCTGGGCGGCCAGGAGATGAAGGGCAAGAAGATAAAGTAATCGGGAGACAAACGTGGACGAGAAAGCTCTTTTCTTGAAGTTCTGGGACGCGGAAGCGCCGGCGACTCGCAAAGTTATCTCGCGCATCCCGCAAGACAAGTCAGACTACAAACCGGAACCCAAATCTCGGACTGCTCGCGAGATCGCGTGGTTGCTGGTGATGGAGGAGAAGGTGGTGGTCGAGGGTTTGGAGAAGGGCGTGATCGAGTGGAAGGACTTCCCGACGCCCGATACTGTCGAAGAAATCCTAGCGACCTACGACCGCAATCACGAAGACATCACCAAACGGCTTTACGGGATCGACTCATCGGTGTGGGAAAAAGAGTTCAGGTTCATGTATGGCGACTACGAGATCTCAAAAGGTACCGGGTACCACTTCGCCTGGGAGTTCTTGTTCGATGCTGTGCACCACCGGGGACAGCTCTCGACATATCTGAGACCGATGGGTTCGACGGTGCCTTCGATCTACGGTCCAAGCGCCGACGAACAGTCCTAAAGGAGAGGGCCGCAGGTAAAATCTACCTGCGGCCCAACTACTCTCTCGTCTCGAATCGTCTCATTTCCCATCAACCGAAAACGCGTACAGCTTGTTGTTGCCTTTCCCGACTCTCAGGAACTTGTAGCCCGATCCCACATACAACACTCCGTCAACGATCGTAGGACCACCGCCCACCGCGCCGCCGGTGTCGAACTCCCATACTATCTTTCCATCCTTGGCATCGTAGGCCCGAATTGTCCCGCCGTTCGTCCCAGCCCACACAAGCTTGTTAGCTCCCGTGCCGCTTACCGATAGTGGGCCGAAGTTCGACTTGTTGTCTGGCGCCGGCGTCTTCCAAAGGATCTTGCCCGTGGCTCCGTCCATCGCAGCAATCGCGCCTTGCCTGGGGAAATTCGAGAGCGCCGCGTACACGACTGTGCCGTCGCTCGCGTCGCCGAACTCGATGCCACCCAGCTTGCCGCCGGGCCCGACTTCGGTTTTCCACACGGTCTTTCCGTCGGCCGGATCAAGAGCCCAGAACCAGCCGCTCTTCTGGCCGGCGCCGATCAGCATCTTTCCGCCCGGCCCCTTGAAGCTGACCGGAGTCGTGCCGAAATCCACGTCCAGATCGCTGCAGTCCGGATTGCTCTGACACCCAAAAGTCCAGATGTCTCCCGGCGTCGCTTGATTCGACCAGACTAGTTTGCCGGTTGCGAGTTCAAGCGCAACGATCGCGTTTGGGAATTTCGACGCGGGACCGGTGTACTGATTCCCGGTTGAGACATAAAGCCGGTTGGCTTGCGGGTGAATCGAAACGGTCGACCAGACAGCGCCTCCCGCAGGACCGATTATCGGGACGCCCTTCTTGTCCTTGCCCTGCGCCACCGGAGCCTCGGGGATCGTATACCACCGCCAGATCTGATCTCCGGTCTTCGCGTCATAAGCCGCCACCCCGCCGCGAAACGTGCAGCACTCATACTTCGGCGTCGCAAGCATCGCGCCTTCTTCGTGCGATGCGACTCCGATGTAGACACGCCCGTTGTGATATATCGGCGAGCTTGTAGCTATCGTGTTCTTGTGAGGATCGATCTTGACCTTCCACTTCTGTTCGCCGGTCTTTGCGTCCAGCGCAAAGAGCCGACCGCCAAAGTCGCCAAAGAACAACATGCCGTCGCCGAAAGCTGCTCCGCTGCGCGAAGCCGTGCCGCAATCGAACTCCCAGAGCTTCTTACCAGTCTTTGCGTCCAGCGCGTACTCTTTGCCGTCCCACGACCCGAAATAAAGAACGCCGTTCACGACGACCGGCTGACTCGACACGTCATCCCCGGCTTCAAAGGTCCACTTCACCTTGAGCCGTGCAACGGTAGCCGGCGTTATCTGTTTCTCCGTGGGATTGTAGTGCGAGCCGGCGAGGTCGCGGCCGTACATCGGCCAATCGGAAGATGAGACGCCGTTGGCAGCGGCGCCGCTTCGTTTTTCCCTGGAGTTTGATCGAAGCGACTGTGCTAATGAAGGCACGGCGGCTTGCATTACAAGCGCGCAGAGAATGAGCCAGGTCCTGAAACGCATATTGTTCCTTTCGTTTCCACTGAATGTTGATGAAGGATGAGCCAGCCAGATTCTATTGGATGGGCTTGGGGCTTGCAATGAGAACCCGCGAGCTCCGCGATTGAATCCTGTAAGGGCCGCCCTCCGTGGCCGCCCGTACAAGCTTGCCCCATCGGTTTCGATTTGACGTTCATCGGGACGCAAGCCAAACTCTTCCTCGATCGAAAACTGAAGGATTTCAAACAATGAAAACACGAGAAAAGCTTGACCGATTTCCTAAGCGAATCCACCTCAAGGTGATTAGCTTTGCCGGCCTTGTTCTTGTCGCGGCGCCAGTCCTTTTTTCCGCTGCCACGGGCGCTGCGCAAACCAGACGGCCACCGAAAGCCCAACCTGCTCCTCAAGCCAAGGACTCCAGGCCCCCGGCAGCGAACGACAAAGTCGGGGTGCTTGTTGGCGACGTAAAGGACTCGAGAACGACGGGCACCTTCTTTGCCGGAATGGAAGTGGAGTTGAAAATCGTAGGCGACGTTCTGGCCGACGCCAAGGGGATGCGCCTGTCGGTCGAGGTAGCTGTTGACGATCTGGGCAGAAACCTCGTCGGTGAAAAGACCGAGTCCGGGGAGTTCAAGGAAGTCGACTCATCCGGCAAGACCTCCGCGAGCGCGAAAGTTGAGCTCAAGAATCCGGTCAGACAAGCCACCGCAATTCGCGAACTGTCCGGTTCGATCGAGCTCTTTACTCCGCGAAAAGACCCCGATTCGACCGTGACCGTCAACAACCTAACCAGGAATCTCGGAGTTCCCATCTCGTCACCTGCGTTGAAAGCAGCAGGCATCGAACTTGTGATGTGGAACAAAGAGCAGTTCGAAGCACGCAAGAAAGCCGAAGAGGAAAAGCTCAAAAAGGAGATGGCCGCCAAAAGCAAGAAAGAGGGAGAGGGTCAGGGCGAAGATCTCGGCGAGTCGCTGGCATCGGGGCTGCAGAAACTGTTTGGCGGATTGTTCAGCAGCTTCGCGCAGATGGAAGAGAACAGCCTCGCGTTTCAAATCACCGATCCTCAGTCGAGGCTGGTAGGTATGGAGTTTGAAGACCGGCTCGGAAAGCCGATCAGCAACAACGGCCGAATGACCATCGGAGGCGGGAAAGAGAAAACCACCATCTACGAGTTCCGCGAGAAGTTGCCAGAGACGGCGCGAGTCCGGCTGCTCGTCCTGACCCCGAAGGCGACGATCAAGGTGCCTTTCAAGATAACCGACGTGCCGCTGCCGTGACCGAATCGGGCTCAAACCTTAGCAAATTGCCACCAAGGCACGAAGACACAAAGGGAGCACGAAGCCGACAACTGGTTGATTCACTGGCTTGGTGCGGCTTCGTGTCTTTGTGTTTTAGTGGCGAACCTCTTTTCCCCAGTAGCCTGACATAAATCATTCCGCGGCGGCGCGCGGCTTCTGTAACTGCTCCAGGAAATCAAGCTGCGTCTTGAGCAAGTGGTTGCGCACCTGAACGACATCGCCAAGGTCCATGTAAGGCTCGTCCTTCGTGTTGTAGGCCGTCCACTTTGGCAGCCCCTTGCCGTTCGGATCGCCGGTCTTCGCGAAGTTCACCCAGTAAGCCGACATCGTTTCCGCCAGCTTGTGGTCGGCGCCGCCAATCAACGCGTTCTGCGGGTTGAGATTGTCAAACACATAAGCGATCTCTCCCGCGTGATATGCCCCGAGGTACTTGCTGTTCGGGTTCGGGGGCACGTGACTGAATTGATAGAGGTACGCTTTCGAACGCCCTGTGGACGTCATGCGAGCCCACGTGCGCATCGGCAACGTAAACGTCACGTCACGCAGAACGGCAAGATAAGCGCCTCCTGCATCTGCGTCGGTCTTAACCGGGTAGACCGAGTCGAACTCCTTTGCCATCTCGCCATACTGAGTCGCGATGCGTTTGTGATAATCCTCGACGGTCTTTGGAATTGTCGCGGGCACGGTCAACGTAGTCATCTCGTTGGCATTTGAACCAACGATCACCGGCACGTCATTCTGTTTGCCTTTTGCGAAGATGTTGCGTATCTCATCGGGCAACACCCAGCCGTCTACGTTTGGAGCCGTCCTGAATTTCTTTCCTTCCGCGTCGTTGTTAAAGACGTCGATGATCTTCTCGGCCGGGATTGCGCGCAAAGCTTTGATCGAGTCGGCTCCCGCTGCCTTGGCGAATGCCGCTCCGACCTTTTCTGCCGCGGTCAACTTGGCCCGATCCTCTTTCAAATAAGTCATCGGGCCGAAAGTGCCGCCGCTCTCGCCGATCGCTCGATGAAACAGTCCCTTCGCCAAAGGTGACGCAACCAGGACGTTGACGCTCCACGAACCGGCTGATTCACCAAAGATGGTTACGGTCTTCGGATCGCCTCCAAAAGCGGCGATGTTCTTCTGCACCCATTTCAAGGCCGCGATCTGGTCCAACACTCCGTAGTTGCCCGACGCGTGCTGCGGCGATTCCGCAGTCAACTCAGGATGCGCGAGATAACCGAGCGGTCCCAATCGATAGTTGATCGTCACCAGCACGACGCCCTTTTTCGCAAAAGAAGTCCCGTCATAGGTCGGAGTAGCCCCCGTCCCGCGCGTTAATGCCCCGCCGTGTATCCAAACCATGACCGGGCGCTTGTCGCCGGCTTTGCCCGCGGTCCAGACATTCAGGTAGAGACAATCTTCGCTTTGTTTCTTTGGCGGCGAGTAGAACATCGATCCCGTTGGGTAAGGCGCTTGCGGGCACTCGGGTCCGAAAGCCTCGCACTTGCGGACGCCTTCCCATGCGGCGACCGGCTGAGGCGCTTTCCAGCGCAGCTCGCCCACCGGAGGCGCGGCGAATGGAATGCCTTTGAAGCTACGGACGCCGTCGGCGGCTGTGCCTGAGATCAAGCCACCGTCGACTTTGATCGTGTCTTCAGCCGCGAAGGCAAGACCCGAAAGGGCGACGGCAAATGCGAGTGCAAGAAGAGTCAGGATTCGGCGCATGGAGAGTCCCTCCCGTTGAGAATTGATGTGCGGCCACTGTCCCGCTGATGTCTGGATCGACGAAGTATATTATTGGGACTCCGGCGCAGCAAAGCCTTCGCGCTGCCAATCAACCTCAACCACCCGAAGTGGCTGCGCACGGCCCTTGACTATCAGATCTCCGACTCGACGTATCGGCCACCGAATGCCGTCGGCAGCATCAGCAGTTTCGTTACTCAACATTATTTGTCCAGGCTGTGACTGCGCTTCCAGGCGCGCAGCTACATTCACAGTGTCCCCGATTACCATATACTCCGAGCCTCTGTCCGATCCGTTTATGCCTACGGTTGCGACGCCTTTATGAATGCCAATGCCGATGTGAACCTCAGGGAGTCCCATTACCCGAAGTTCCTCATTGATGTGTCGCATCTCTTGCTGCACAGAAACTGCCGCACTGATCGCATTACCCGCATCTTTGTCGGTCGGCGCTGGCACTCCGAACAGAACCATCGATCCTCCGCCAAGGTGTTGATTGGTCACGCCCCCATGAGCATTAATAATGCCGGCTATTGCGGCTTGGACCTTATTCAGTAACTGTACAATCGCCTCTGGCGGCAGGCTTTCCGATAACGCTGAGAATCCACGAATATCGGCAAACAATACCGTGATTTGTTGGCTGACCCCTCCGAAGATCGCGTCTCCGCCCTTCGAAGCTGGCTCGACCGTCAATCCTATCTTGGTTGAGCAGAGATCCAGGGCCCTTAACAGCCGCTCATACCCGTGCTCATCAAAGAGATTAACCCACTGCCAACGCCTCAATCCTTCGGGAACCTCGCATTGAGCTAGTCTCAACGGAATAAGAAAAATGGAACCTTCAGGCTGCTCCTCAGCCACATCGAGAGAAAACTTGATCTCTTTTTGCACATAGCCACGCTTGTTGATTGAGCCAGGCGAGAGGCAAACGATGGCCACATCGCTATTGCGCACTGCTTTGGGAATCTCTTTCTCCCATTCCTGTCCTGCTTCTAAGTTCTCCTCATCAAGCCATGGATCGAAACCATCGGCACGCAACCTCTCATAGAGTTCACGGACGACCGGCTTATCACCAGAAGAGTGACAGAGAAAAATGCGTAGAGGTCGCAAGAGCTTATGAGTATTCAGGGGATCCTTCCGTTCTAAAGTTGTTCCACCTAGTCGAAACTAACTTGGTTGCCCTCCAGGAGACTATCCGTGGAGAGAATACTCAGTAATGTTCATCTATGACCCGGCCGAATATATCGCCGGCAGCAGGACTATTCAACTCGCAACTCAGGGGGGTTGTTCGCGGGCAACTCATTCTCATATTTCGATTCTCGCAGATAATAGGCGCGTGGTATAAGACAACCGGCGGAAACTCCGTTACCGGCTCACAACTCCCAATAGCTGAAGTAGAGAATGTCCACCTCTTTCGATACCGAAGAAGCGAAATACACGCGAGTCGAATACGAGAGAAGGTTCCTCGTCTTGCCGGACTCAAATTGGAAGGGCGCCGTCGAGTCATACTCGAAGACCTACCAGGACAAGTACATTCGAGACTCGAGGCTACGGCTAAGAATCCTGACCGACTCGGACACCGGGCGGCGCAACTTCAAGTTGAACAGGAAATCCGAATCGCCCTCGCCCTATTACCGAACGGTGAGCCGGATGCTCTTGTCGCCGAGCGAGTACGAACTGCTCGAGCGTCTCGAAGGATATCGGCTCAACAAGACTCGCTATTATCACTACTGGCACGGCCGGGTCTTCTCGATTGACGTTTTCGAGGGTGAACTCCGCGGACTCGTTCTTTGCGAGACCGAAGAGGAGGAACTTGAAAGCTTGATGTCGGCCGAGCCTCCTTCGTACACAAGATGTGAGGTGACCGAAGATCCGTTCTTCGACGGCGGGAATCTATCCCGTACCACGCGCGCAGACTTGACGGCGAAGCTCCTGATGTACGAGTGTGCGTGCTTGTAGAACTGCTCGCCCTACCTCGCGCTCAACACGATTGGGCGCTTACTTCTTCGGGTCGTTGGCGTTGATAAACTTGACCAGGCTCTCCGGATATTCCTTCGGCATGTAGCCCGCCATGATCGCGGTCAGGTGCGATTTGCCCGGCAACACCACATTTGTGAAGTTCTTAACCTCGCGAGCCATTCGAGTGGTCTTGGCATTCGGCCGGTCGAACTCGCCGTTGATCGCAAGCATAGGGATGTTGAGCTTGGTCAGGTCGAGCTGCGGACCGGGGCGGGCCGCGGCTGCCGCAGCAGGCGAAGCGGCAGGCCTTGGAGCAGGGGGAGAAGCCGCTAGCTTTTCCGCTTCCTCTTTGCTCATTCCAAGATCCATCGCGCGATGAATCCGAAGGGTGCGAGACGCCTCGTCTTCCTGCGGGTCGCGGCCTTGTTTGTCGGGCGGCACCTTCGCTCTCATCTCCGGATCGGCCTCCGGGATTCCCGAACCGCCGAAAGACGCCGTGATAAAACGATCCGGGATCATAGCCAGTAGCTGACCAGTTATCCCACCACCCATCGAATAGCCGTGGATGTGCGCCTTCTGGATCTTCAACAGGTCCATCAACTCGACTACGTCTTGCGCCTTCCCCGGTCCGTTAGCCACCGGTTTATCGCTCTTGCCGTGGTTGCGGCAATCGAGCGCCACGACCATATGATTTTTGGCTAGCGCTTGCGCAATACCGTTTGAGAACCAGTTGCCCCAGGCGGTTCCGGTGTAACCATGGATCAGCACCACCGGCGTGCCTTTGCCCATAACGTAATAGTGAATCTTTACGCCGTCGGAAGCAGTCATGTCGTGTTCGGCGGGTTTGCCGTCGGCGGCAAAAGTCACGCTGGCAAGAACCAGCAACCACGCCAGGATGAGTGTGTTTCGTCGCATAGTCATTCCTCCTGAATAGCACCCCGTCTGAATTCTCTGCGTCTCTGCGTCTCTGCGTTTGATGATCTCGCCTCTTTAGAACCCGCGGGTACAACTAACCACAGAGACACAGAGACGCAGAGAACTCTCCGGGGACTATGAACCCAGCTCACGCCAGCTTCTTCTTGATTGGCAAGTCACGCACGCGTTTGCCCGTAGCCGCGAAGATCGCGTTGCAAATAGCCGGCGCCATCGGCGGAACACCCGGCTCGCCAACACCCGCAGGCGGAGCGTCACTCTGCACGACGTGAACGCGTGTCTCGACCGGCGCTTCGCTCATTCGCGCGACCTGGTAATCGTGGAAGTTCGACTGCTGGATCGCCCCGCCCGACGCGGTGATTTCGTTCATCAGAGCGATGCCCGTCCCAAAAACCGAAGCCCCTTCAAACTGCGCCTTGACTCGATCAGGGCTGATGACGCGGCCGGCGTCCACCGCCAGATCGACGCGCGGTATGCGGACCTTGCCGCTGTCGTCGACTTCGACTTCAACAACTGCTGCGACATAGGTCAAGAAACTCCAATGAGCCGCGATCCCAAGCGCGCGCCCCTTCGCCGGTTTTTTCTTCGCCCAACCCGAGCGTTCCGCGGCAAGTTCGATCACATTGCGAAGACGCCCGGTGTCCAGCGGGTACTTTGCCGCAAGCGGGCTCTTCGAGCCCAGGTCGATCTTGCGCGGCTGGCCCAGGATGTCCAGCAGATACTCGACCGGGTCGCGCTTCGCCAGGTGCGACAGCTCATTCACAAACGACTGAATCGCAAACGCGTGCTGGATGTTGGCAACCGAACGCAGCCAGCCGATGCGAACGTGGCTCTCCGCCGGTCCGTTCTCCGCTCGATGATTTGGGATGTCGAACGGCAGATTCGTCCAACCCATATCCAGCTCGAAGCCCTGGGCGGTTTTGACAGCAGGGCCGGCAAACGTCGAGGCGATAGTCGGAAACGCGCAGCGTTGCAGCCACGCCGTCGGTTTGCCCTTCTCATCCAGCGCCGCTTTCAGATACATCGCCGACACCGTGTGGTAGTAGTCGAAGCGGATATCATCCTCGCGGCTCCAGGCGACTTTGACCGGTTTGCCCACGGCTTTCGACAGCATAGCGGCTTCGGCGACGTAGTCAGGCTTCGATTTGCGCCCGAAGCCGCCGCCAAGAAGCGTCACGTGACACTCGACGTCTTTCTTGTTTATTCCGAGGACGCCCGCGACCGTGTCCTGCACAGCCTGCGGATTCTGTGTCGCGGCGTAAACGACGACTTTGCCATCCTTGAATTCGGCGACGGCGGCTGGTGGCTCCATCGGCGCGTGCGAGAGGTGCGGCACGTAGTACTCGGCTTCGTGAGTCTTCCCGCCCTTCGCGAATTCAGCATCCACATCGCCGATGTTGCGCGCTGCCTTTTGCGGTTTGCGAACAGTGTCGAGCAGCGACTGCTTGTAAGCTGGTGTGTTGTAGCTTGCGTGTTCGCTGGACTCCCACTCGACCTTGAGCGCTTCGCGGCCTTTCATAGCTGCCCAGGTGTTGTTGGCGATCACCGCGACTCCGCCAAGCGCTTGAAAACCATGTGCCCCCTTGAACCCTGGAATCACCACTGTCTGCTGAACCCCGGCGACCTTGCGAGCTTCCTGGTCGTCAAAACTCTTGAGCTTGCCGCCGAACACCGGCGAACGCTCGATCGACGCGTACACCATGCCCGGCATGCGGGCATCGATTCCAAAAGTCCCGCGCCCCGCGCAGATGTCGTCCCGGTCAATCGTCGGAAGGTCTTTACCGATATAACGATATTCAGAAGCAGGTTTGTACTTCAGTTCTTCTTTTTTCGGCGCGGGTTGCTGCGCCGCCAGTGAAGCCAGCTCGCCGTACCCAAGCTTCCGCTTTGTCGGCAGATGCATGACCTGGTGATTCTGCGCTTTGCATTCCTCAACCGGCACG
>Ga0134123_10003421_pt1 | contig 10333 bp, 13 predicted proteins | sample KB303_FD_96460 | JGI IMG/M metagenome (GOLD analysis project Ga0134123, IMG submission 96460) | Terrestrial soil microbial communities without Nitrogen fertilizer from Kellogg Biological Station, Michigan, USA - KB3-0-3 | ecosystem: Environmental > Terrestrial > Soil > Unclassified ...
CGGCTGGTGCCTTCGGTTCAGCGTGCACTACGTGAACTCGATGACCGTACCGAACGGAAACGGGCGGAAGAGGCCCTTCGACAAAGCGAGAAACAGTTTCGGCAGTCCCAGAAGATGGAAGCAGTCGGTCGGTTGGCTGGAGGGATTGCGCATGACTTCAACAATCTCCTGACCGTCATTATGGGCTACAGCCAAGTCCTCTTGACGGAACTTGGCCCGCAACACCCCCTTCGCGGAAAGATCGACGAAACACTGAAGGCCGGCGAACGGGCTGCGACGTTGATCCGGCAACTGCTCACATTCAGCAGCAAACAATCGCTGGATCCGAAAATTCTGTCACTCAATACCGCCGTCACAAGTCTGGAAAGTCTGTTGCGTCGCCTCATCGGCGAGGACATCCAACTTGTCAGTACACTTGACCCGGCGAATGGGCGGCTGCGAGCCGACCAAGCCCAGCTTGAACAGGTTCTGGTCAATCTTGTCGTCAATGCGCGGGATGCCATGCCGAAGGGCGGAACACTGACGATTGAAACGGCGCAGGTCGAACTGACCCGCAGTCCGGTCTACCACCTCACCCCGTTGCTCCCCGGTCTCTATGTCCGGTTAGCCGTCAGCGATACCGGCTGTGGCATGGATCGCAACACACAATCCCATATCTTCGAGCCATTCTTCACCACGAAAGGGGAGGGAAAGGGCAGCGGTCTGGGCCTCTCTACGGTGTTTGGGATTGTCACCCAATGCGGCGGTGCCATCGACGTGACCAGCCGAGTGGGACACGGCACACGCTTCGACCTGTATTTCCCGAACGTCGAGTCCGATATCCTCACCACAGCGTCGACCCAGCCAGTGGGACAACCGCAGAGAGGCACGGAAACGATTCTCTTGGTGGAAGATGACCCCAGCGTCCGTACGCTCGTGCGAGATGAACTGCGGAAGCTGGGCTACCGGGTTCTAGAAGCCAAAAATGGGGTCGAAGCTTGCTTGCTGGCGACGCAACAAACCGGATTGGTCCAGCTCCTTCTGACCGATGTCGTCATGCCGGGCATGGGCGGACGAGAGCTGGCACAGCATCTCTCCGTCATCAAGCCGGATTTACGAATTCTATTCATATCCGGATACATGGATGACATCGGCATCATGGCCGGACAAGAAGAGGGCACGAGCAGTTTTTTACAAAAACCCTTCACTCCCGAGGTGCTCGCCCGAGCCGTTCGCAATTTGCTCGATGTCAGCACGCCATCAGCCAGGACCGGTGCCGCCTCTTCATCGACACCTCAAAACACTCCGTGCTGACCTGCGAGGCTCACCTCGCAGCCGTTGCCTCACTTCCTTGTAGGATTTGACGCTCCGTACCGGCCCTCTCTATACTTGATCCTGAAATATGATGGTACAGAATAACAGCGTCCACTGGTCTTTCCCTGTCGCCCAATGTCTCATGGGTCTCATCATCGTCGTGTTCAGCGGACCTTCGACAACGATGGCTCAGACCCTCGCAGAAGATCAACTCGGAGACGGTTTATCCATTTCTGTCTGGAATCCTCGCACGCAATGCCCTGACGTCGCACCGTTGGTCGCCGTCGAAATCGATCCCGATCGCTATCGCTTTACCGTACACTATTACCAGCAGGATGGATTATCAGATCCGCTCGATATTCGTCAGTGGCAAGAGCGAACCGGCCACGATCTGGTATTCAACGCCGGACTTTTCCGTGAGAATTACGCGTATCTCGGCCTGCTCTACGGAAACGGCCGCTCGTTGGGGAGCAAGAGGCACGTCACGTGGTTGGGATTGTTTGTGGCAGAACCGGCAGAACATCACTCACGCCGCGCGCGGGTCTTGGACTTGAGCTATGACGCCTTCGATGAGCGACAACCCCCCTATCGAGAGGTGGCTCAATCCCTCATGCTCCTGGACCGGACAGGAAAAATCCGTGTGCGTCAAACCGGGAAACGCGCACATCAGACCCTCGTCGCAGAACAAGGCAATGGACATCTCGTTATCCTTAAGACCACGGAAGTGGTGTCACTCTATGCCCTTGGAGAATGTCTGCGGGATGCCTTTCCCTCTCTACGCCAGGTCATGGCCATGGATGGAGGATCCTCTTCCGACGTCGCCGTCAGTCCCTCGCTCCGACAAGCCATGTCTAGGGCGGCCGGTGTACACACCGGGCTACCACTGTTAGAAGGCATCACCACTGCTCACGTCGGATTGCCAGCCGTGATTGGAATCAGCCCGCGCCGCGACCACCCAGACGACAAACTCCGGTAGACCAGATGAGCGTGGTGCGATGCACGTGGAACGACCTGGTTGGAGAAAACCTTTTCGATTCGGAAGATCCTCGATGATCCATACGTCAGGGAGATGAGGCGAACGTCCAACCAGAATAGCCTCATGAGACTAGCAGGATGATGCGTGGTGCTGGTGGACTTTCCCCAATATCCTTTAGCGGCGGCCTGATTCAACCGGAAAGCCGGCTGCAAGCCAGGCATTCATACTGCCGCTCACGTTGTAGACATGGCGATAACCTAAATCGGCCAACGTTTCTGCGGCGATGTTGCTGCGGCGACCGGATTGGCAATAGACGACAATATGGTCGTCAAATTGGGCGCCGAGCTCACGGTGGCGTGCCATAATTTCACGGAAATCGATGTTGAAATCGGTTCCGGGAATGAAGCCTTTCGCATGTTCTTCAGGAGAGCGCACATCGATCAGCACAAAACCCTTCTGGGTACTCGAAGGGGCTTTCGTCAATCCAGCCTCCAGTTGCTGGACCGTCAACAGATACGAGTGGTCGGCCGATACCAACGTCACTGTCGCGATGAGCGTCATACACAGGCCGGCAATGATCATGGCAATTCGTGTATTCATGAGGGGGCTCCTGATTACAGCGATGATGAATGCGATTCGATAGAGAACGATTCTGCCTACTATGATAGGAGTCGTATGAAGAGTTGGTCAAGCCTCATATGTGCGCTCCTCCTGCTCCTGGCTGGCTGCGGCGAGGGTGCGAAGCTTGTGCAGGACACAGGCGATGGAGGGGTGGCGACGTACCCGTTCAAGGGGGAGCAAGGCTCTCTCCTTTCCCCGTTTCGGGAGGAAGCTCTCGCCTTGATGCGGGATAAATGCGGCCGCAGTTATACAATTGTGCGGGAAGGGGAAGCCAAAGGAAGGGCACGTGTCGTCGGTGTTGAAGGATCTCAAGAAATCGTGCAGGAGCGGCGGTGGGGGATTGAGTTTCGGTGCAAATGAGTGCTGCGAACGTTTCAGCATCCTGCTAAGGCGTTGCAACCTGCTGCCGTGTCAGATCATCGATCGTCAGAAGACTGATTAACGACACTCCTTCCTGTTCGACGCGTGCGCGCCCATCTTGTTCTTTCCGATCTACGATCACGAGGGCTTCACTTACCACAAGGCCGGCTTGCCGAGCCGCGGCAATCGCTTTCAGCAGGGACCCACCGCTCGTCAACACATCGTCGACAATCAACGCGCGATCTCCCGCACGTACGGCCCCTTCAATCAGCTTCCCCAATCCATGGTCCTTCGCGGTCTTCCGCACCACGAAGGTCCGCCATTCCCGTTGTGGAGTCGCCCGGTAGCAATAGTCAGAAATGGTCGTGGCAATTGATATTGCGCCGATTTCGAGCCCCCCAAGACAGTCGATGGTCACTCCGACCAATGCGTCATACGCGAGATGCCCCACGAGCCGGCGCGACCCAGGATAGGCCATGAGCGATCGACAATCGACGTAGAAGGGGCTCTTCAACCCGGAAGCCAGTGTGAACCCTGTCACGGGGTCCCACTTGAACGCGTAAGTCTCATGAAAGGCTTTTGCTAGCTGAACCTTGAAGGGCGACATCCTATTACTCAATTACAGGTTCCCCATTCTACACTCGGCAATGGCCCAAATAGAATCCTACTCGTATATTAATTCCACTGCGTCACCGCGCAATACATCGTCCGATTCTGTTCAAGCAAATCGCTTTACCTGCTCTGCTAGCGTGTTCGCAACAAGACTCAGATCGAATGGCCAGGCGTAACGAAGTTCGACCCCGGGATGCTGAGGCCGCAGATGATCGAGGATTTCAGGAATTTCAATCTCCGAGTGAGAACCGCCTGGCGTAAACATCGTCGTGATGACAGTAATGTGTGTCGCACCCTTCTTAATAAGTTCCTCCACCGACTCTTCCAACGTCGGCGCGCAGAACTCATTGTACGCCACGGCGAAGAGCGCCTCCCCCAGGTTGGCCCGTAACTGAGCAGCCACCGCCTCAAGTCCTGCTTGATAGGGGTCTGTCTCCGGTGTCCTCGGCCACCGGCGAATGCGTGTGTCCAACTCATGTTCCTCTGCCGACATCGGCGTACCTGCCGCTCGACGCTGCCCTTCTAACCGCTTCAGTTTCGTGATCAATTCCTGGGGGCAACCCTTGGGAATACCCCCGTGTCCCACAAGAATCACTCCCTGTACAGCAATCGCCATCAGCGAACTCCTTTCCCCAGAGATGAAGGTTCACACATGATTGCGCAACATCAGTTCTTTCGGATGCGGATTGAGATAGACCTGGTCACGGATGTAGCCGACGTCGAAGACCTGGACATAGTGCTTGATCAGGGTCAAAGGGACGATCAAGGGCGTGAGCCCGTGATGGTAATCTCCGATCACACCCAGCAGCTCCGCTTTCTCGTGAGCGCCGAGTCGTGCTTTGAAATACCCCAACATGTGTTGGAGGACGTTCACGTGCTTGCGCACCGTCGCCTTCACGGCCAACGCTTCCATGAAGAGTTCCCCATACCGGCGGGCGAGTTCCTTGGGCCGGTGCTGATGGGCCTGACCGACCAGCCGTCCGAGCAATTCATATTGCTGCGGGTGATGGGCCAACAGCAAGTATTTGTGGATCGTGTGGAACTGCACCAGGGCCTGCCTCGTACCCCCGCTTCGGACGAGATTCTGCCACCGGCGGTAACAGAAAATTCGCTCAATAAAGTTCTCCCGGAGCGCAGGATCACAGAGCCTTCCTTCCTCCTCGACCGGAATCAGCGGAAACCGCTCCATAAAATCCCGCGCAAAGAGTCCGACTCCCTTTCGACTGACCATTCCATGTTCATGGTAGATACGAACTCGTTCGATTCCGCAACTCGGCGAACCCTCCTTAAATACGTACCCGGATAAATCCATATCTTTGAGCTGCTCGATACGATTCATGGTTATCGTTTCCAGTGCGTGCGTGTGATCTGTTCCGCTCTTGATCGTCATGAGTCGGGGTTTCTGAACATCACCGACCAGCTTCATCGCCTCCCGTGGTGTGCCGAGGCCAGCTTCCACCTCTGGACAGACCGGGATCCACTCCACATATTGGCTCAGTACCTCCGTCAGAAACTTGTCCTGCTTGTGCCCCCCGTCGAAGCGAACTTCGTCGCCAAGGAGACAGCGGCTGATGCCAAGACGGAGCGGCGCGGTCGTCATCTTGCCCTCTGTTGTTTGCCGAGAGTCAATCATGCTCGCGGGTTTACCGGTAAGACTTTTGTGTTCATATGATTTCCTCCTTGTGAGTGAGAGTCTCTATGCAGGCAATAAACAAGAGGAAAACCTTCCCCGCTAGAATGGCGCCTGGGACGTACGCCGATACTCAGAAGAGCCCTGGCACACATTCTTTTTATCTCTTCGACAGGATCGCCCGCAAGGCCGGTTCCAGCATCGGATAGTGAAAGAGGTATCCCCCGGAGAGCGCCTTCGCCGGAGTTACCCGTTGGCCTGTGGTCATGAGTGTACCCAATTCGCCCAGTGCTATCTGCAACACGAAGCCCGGCACGGGGAGCCAGGACGGCCGGTGGAGGATTCGACCGAGCACTTTGCAGAATCGGTTCATTGTCACAGCCTCCGGTGCCACCGCATTAATGGGGCCGGAGACGTCCGGCGTCATGAGTATCCACCGGATCAGGCCAATGTGATCACGTCGATGGATCCACGACATCCACTGAGTCCCCGGCATGATCGGGCCGCCCGCAAAGAGCTGGAACGGCACCATCATCTTCGACAGGGCCCCGCCGTCTTGTTCGAGCACCATCCCGGTCCGCAATATGACGACTCGCACCCCGAACTCCGCAGCCCGAAGCGCCTCCGCTTCCCACGCGAGGCAAAGGTCGGGGAGAAAGCCGTTGCCGCGTGCTGCGCCCTCATCAAACACACGATCATCGCTGGTTCCGTAGTAGCCGATACCGGAGGCGTTGACCAGTGTACGGGGTTTCGACCTGCAGCGCGACATGGCTTCTACCAGAAGGCGCGTGGCGAAGACCCGGCTTTCGGTAAGCCATTGCTTGCGGGCGTCAGTCCAGCGGCCCTCGGCAATCGGTGCGCCGGCGAGATTGATGACGGCATCGGCACTTTCGAGGCAATGCTCCCAGGCCCCTGCCTCTCGGCCATTCCACTCGACGACCGTGACGGTTGAGCCACACAAACGTTGCGCCTCTTCTCTCCTTCTCGTCAGGAGAGTGACCCGATGTCCCTCTTGGCAGAGCAAGGCACATAAGGGTCGACCGATGAACCCCGTTCCACCGGCCACGACGATCTGCATGGTTTCATTCCCTAGTCCGGACTACCCTGGCTGGTCAGTTTCGGAACTTCATCCTTCAGCCTTCGAACCCATGCCATCCTACCATTCTCGCCCGTCCCTTCCGCCCACCCTTCTGGGATGGACCGATCGTCTGTGTTACACTCACTCCTACCGATGACTCTTTCATCAATGTCTCAGAAAGGGAAACTGTCTTACTGTCGTGTGCTTCTGTTGGCTCTGCCGCTATGTGTAGCCGCCACCGCCTGCAGCACGACCCCTCCGTCAGGAACAATCCTCTTTGAGGACGCTCGTGGCTCCGTGTCACTGCAGACGATTTCCGACCCATTGATTCAGGCCAGTCATCCGGTCAAGCTGGAGCCAGCCCTTCTGGCCCAGCTCTTGACAGGCTTAACGATTCATGACGAACGTATGGGACCCCATCGTTATGTCGCGGGCTTTGCTGGACAGCTATCGGCCTACCCTCTCTTTTCGGAAGATCAGATCCACTTTCTTGCTCCACTGCTTGCGGACGGCTTACGTACGGCAACATCCAATCAGCATATCGAGTATCGTGTGGTGACTACGCTCGAAGGTTCTAATAGATTTCAATCACCGACCACGGAAATTACCGCCGGTTCTCTCTACGCCCGTGACCGGCAGCTGTATGTGATCCTCTCTCAATATCGCTACAACCCGATGCGGACGAACCTGAACAAGGCCGATATCAGCTACCGACAACAGGAACCATTTGATTATTCAGGCCTCAGGTACCGTGCGCTGCGGTTCACTCCGAAAGCCGCTCTCCAAGCCGATCCCCCGAATCCGCCGACGCTGGAAAAGTCGACCGACAGATTTGTGGCCGTCGATTATCAGCTACTGGACCAAGTAACTCGTGCGGCCGAAGCCAAGGCTCGCTCCAGAGAGGCCTTACCTCAGGAAGTCGAAACCCTCAAGCAGGAACTGGAATCCATTAAAAAACAACTCAGCAGCCAGAACCCTGGGCAAGGCAGCTCAAAGCAGAATGCCGCGCCGCTGTTAAAGCCATGAGCGAGAGTTTTTGAATTGCGCCACTCCCAGGGCGGCACGGGCTGTTGATCAGCCCACAGCCCTTTCTTAGCCTCTCGGGTGTCCCTCTCTAAGCCCTCTAGCACCGTGTCTCTCGGTGCATATTTTCGATACCAACAAGCACCAGCTGTCTTTGACCAGCTCGTGATTGATGGGCTCGGCTTCGAGCAGAGCCCAACGAGTGGGCTGGCTAGGGTTAAATCCAGACCCAATACTAGGAATTTAACCGATGCCGCTGACTCTCCTGAAGGGCATACCATCATCGAGTAAGGTGTTCAGCTTCAACTGAGGAGAGTTTTATGGTCGCAATTCTTGAACCCGCCGGTGTCCTATCGTGTGGGTTCCTGCTGTGCCTGGGGCTGTCCACCGCGGTACAGGCAGAACACATGAAAGCGGGCCCATCTGAAGGGAAAGGTGGGCAAGCTGATCAAAAGGAAACGACGGTGCAGAAGCGGGTCCACATCATCCAGGGCGACGTGGTGCGCGTGGAATATGGCACCTATGTCGTCAAGCAGAAGGACGGCAAGGAAATAGGTCTAGAAACTGATAACACGACCCAGATGATGGGACAAATCAAGAAGGGTGATCGTATTGTGGCGACGGTGAATGAGCAAGATCACGCGCTGTCGATTCAGGCAGTCCCATGAACGGATATCGCATGGACATGGAGCCGGGTCATACCTCTGGACGCGGGCAGTCGGCCCTGAGATTATCAGTCCCCTTCTCTGGGCAATCGTTTCCTCTGAGGAGCATACATTCAAGACGTTGGTTGTGGAGCAGTTCGATCGTGTCGCCGTCGACCACACGGATCACGTGACCCGTGACCGGCCGGCCATGGCGGACCCGGCAAACCAGACAATGAAGAGAGCCGTGAAGAGACCGCATGCGAGCAAGCTTGTCATGCCATGGCGAGGGAACCACGATCGGGGTTCAGTCACACGAGAGGAGTGCGACTTCCGCCACAGAGTTGCTGGAGTTTCGCCTTATCCTTCTTGGACAGGCTTAAAAATTCCACGCCAATCAATTCCTGCTTGATCCATCTGTTCCCTGCTAGGGTAATCTGCAATGCGGTGTGGCCATCCTGTGGGTTGATTGTTAAGGTGAGGTGATGGCTGGGGCGGAAAGACGTGACGAGTTGGAGCTGACACCCTGATTCTGAAATATTTGTCACGACTCCGTGACCGGTACCGTTATGACTTGCGACGGTTGCGGGCATCCATACCACTTTTCGCACACGCCGTCGGAGGTCACTCACCTGCCCAATGAAGTCTTGTTGGGGAAGAACTGATGTGGAAACGTCCATGGAATCTCCTTCACGGTGGCATCATATTCCCTCGACTGCGTAGCAACACGTATGCCGCGGCCCTTAGATCATCAGTAGTCAGTAATTCAGGCAGTTAGGAGTAGGACCACGTGGAGTAGAATTGATGCGTGTATGAGGACACCTACACCTGGGTGTTTGTGCAGGACTTCGATGGTTGTCGCGGTCGAGGACGGCGACATCGGGGGCGGAGTAGTCGGCAGTAAAAACAATAGTTGGGATGAGCACGGTTGCTAGCAGCAGGAATTGTGTCCTGGTGCGGGACGGTATGCCAAACCGAGGCTGGAGAGCGCTGTATTGAACCTGGCCCCCTATCGTACGTACCCGGCCTAGGTATGTGAAGCGCAGAGTAGGGCAGAGTAGGAAGGTGTAATCTAGGCGGCAATGAGCAGGCTTGATCACCTGATCGGCCAGCATTCCTTGTGCTGGTGCCGCCCTTCCACTTCCAGGAACCTGACAGGAGGGGAGGCTAGTCACTTCCGTTGCCACCATGCCAGTCCGACGAGGCCAACACAGGCAGTACGGCGATATGTACCACTCACCTCTCTGCCTTCGGTCCCTTCCAATTCGACTTTGAGATGCTCACAGAGTGGCAGGTCAACTTGTTGGGTCCACCTTAGCTGTATTTCAGTTGCTTCAGCCTTGGTCATGTCAATCGATTGGTGGGAGGTTTGAGAGCGTCGCTGCCAAGGGCGCGTCATTTAGGGGCGGTGTGTGAGAAAAATTCAATCCTGGCATTTGAGTGCCAATGGCCTTGCGCTCAGCGGTACGCACTTCATTATATCGAGTCATTATATATCGAGAAAAGTCCGCAAAGGTTACGCAGGCCTTCAGATACAATTGAATTTCTTCGCGTATGACGGGTGTTTCTATGGCTTAGACTTCTTTATAGCTCGTTGAAGCACTCAGGTTCCATCAGAGGGCTGTTGGACAAGCCCTTTCCCTTGAGCCTGTGAACAATTAGCTCTCCACAATCGCGACAATGATAGGTGTTCAACACATGGGCATGGTCATCCAACTCAGACGACGCCAATTCTTGGATCGAATGTTGACAGGCTGGCGGAGGATCGCCTTATTGCTTCCACTTCGTTTGAAGGAGAGCCGCCTGAGCTTTAGTCATGCGACGGATAGTACTACGCACTTACAGACATCGAGACTAGAAAGCTCCCTAGCTACATGACAATCGAAGTTAAACAGACCCCCGAAGAGGTGTTCTCCGGTGTTCAATATGAAGGTGTGAAAACGCTGACGCTCCTTGGGGATTGGGGAATGTGAGTTGGTGCCGAAGGCGGGATTTGAACCCGCACACCCTTGCGGGCGCTAGACCCTGAATCTAGTGCGTCTGCCAGTTTCGCCACTTCGGCACATCGAGGTGGAGGCGGATTATCCTGAATTATC
>Ga0134123_10003424_pt1 | contig 10327 bp, 9 predicted proteins | sample KB303_FD_96460 | JGI IMG/M metagenome (GOLD analysis project Ga0134123, IMG submission 96460) | Terrestrial soil microbial communities without Nitrogen fertilizer from Kellogg Biological Station, Michigan, USA - KB3-0-3 | ecosystem: Environmental > Terrestrial > Soil > Unclassified ...
ACGCTGGTCCTCACCCCACGCGGGCGTCCAGCGCTGGTCCTCCTGCCAATTGGCCCGGAGGTCATCTGGGTTCTCCCAGAACCCCACGGCCAGGCCCGCCGCGTAGGCGGCGCCCAGCGCGGTGGTTTCGGCGACGACGGGCTTGACCACATCCACGCCGAGCACGTCGGCCTGGATCTGCATGCACAGATCGTTGGCGGTGATGCCGCCGTCGACCTTGAGTACCTCCAGATGTACCCCGGAGTCGGCCTCCATAGCGTCGACGACATCGCGGCTCTGGTAGCAGATCGCCTCCAGCGTCGCGCGCGCCAGGTGTGCGTTGGTGTTGAACCGGGACAGCCCGACGATGGCGCCGCGGGCGTCCGAACGCCAGTACGGCGCAAACAATCCCGAGAACGCAGGCACGAAGTACACGCCGCCGTTGTCCTCGACCTGCCGGGCCAGCGCCTCGCTCTGCGCTGCACCACTGATGACGCCCAACTGGTCGCGCAGCCACTGCACGGCTGAGCCGGTGACCGCGATCGAACCCTCTAGCGCGTAAACGGGTTTCGCTGGGATTCCGTCTCCGGACGCAAACTGATAGCATACCGTCGTCAACAACCCGTTCTGGGACCGAACTATCTTCTCGCCGGTGTTGAGCAACAGGAAATTTCCTGTGCCATAAGTGTTCTTGGCTTCGCCCGCATCCAGGCAGACCTGCCCGACCATGGCCGCCTGCTGGTCGCCCAGGATCCCGGTGATCGGCACCTGCCCGGACAGCGGTCCATCCTCGCGGGTGATGCCGTACGACTCGGGGTACGACGACGGCTTGATCTCCGGCAGCATCTTCCGCGGGATTCCGAAGAACGACAACAGCTCGTCGTCCCAGTCGAGCGTCTCCAGGTCCATCAGCATGGTCCGGCTGGCGTTCGTCACGTCGGTGACGTGAATGCCGCCGCGCGGCCCGCCGGTGAGATTCCACAGCACCCAGGTGTCGGGGGTACCGAATATCGCGTCCCCCGTCTCGGCATCGGCGCGGACCCCGTCGACGTTCTCCAGGATCCACTGCACCTTGCCCGCAGAGAAGTACGTGGCAGGCGGCAGTCCGGCCTTTCGCCGGATGACGTCGCCGCGGCCGTCGCGGTCGAGGGCGGACGCGATTCGGTCCGTCCGGGTGTCCTGCCAGACGATCGCGTTGTGATACGGCCGACCGGTGCGCCGGTCCCACACCAGCGCGGTTTCGCGCTGGTTGGTGATGCCGAGAGCGGCCAGGTCGGTGGTCGACAGTTTGGTCTTGTTCAGCGCCGAGGCGAGGACCGACGCGGTCCGCTCCCTGATCTCGACGGGATCGTGCTCCACCCAGCCGGCCTTCGGCATTATCTGCTCGTGCTCGAGCTGGTGGCGCCCTACCTCGGCGCCGTCGTGGTCGAAGATCATGCACCGCGTGCTGGTGGTGCCCTGGTCGATGGCGGCTACGAACTCGGCCACTGACGCTCCCTCCTGATGGCGACTCCAATCGACCATCATGGTCTACATGGGTTCGCAGACTGGCGACATCGGAGCCGGAACGCCGGCGACATTCGATATTGACCGCATGCCGCGCGGGGGGCCGGACGCCTCGTGCCTCGACCGGCTGTTGCAGACCGATCGTCCGGAATACCTCGATCGCGACTCCGACGAAGATGCCGTCAACGAGGCGCGCAAGCGCAGCGTGATGCGCGCGCTGGAGTGGGCGGGCGAATTCTTCGGCAATACCGAGAGGTTCGCGCGCATCGTGCTCGACGAGGTGGCCGACGTGCCCGACCCGAAGATCCTTGAGTTGGGCTCCGGCCACGGCGGGTTGTCCCGCAAGCTGCTCGAATGGCATCCCACAGCCGAGCTAACAGTGACCGACATCGAGCCGCGATCCGTGAAGGCGATCGAGGACGGCGATCTCGGCGAGCATCCGCGGGCAACAGTGCGCGAGATGGACGCAACGGCGATCGACGCCCCCGACGGGCATTTCGACCTTGCGGTGTTCGCGTTCTCGTTTCACCACCTACCGCCGCCGCTGGCGTCGCGGGTGTTGGCCGAAGGCACACGGGTAGCCGACAAGCTTCTGATCATCGACTTGCCGCGGCCGCCGTCACCGCTGCACCTGGTGCGGCTGGCGGTGATGCTGCCTCTGGCGCCGGTGGTGCCGTTCGTGCACGACGGCGTGATCAGTTCGCTGCGCTGCTACAGCCCGTCGGCGCTGCGGGCACTGGCCGCATACGCCGACTCCGGGATCGACGTCGAGTTGCGCGGTGGGCTGATGAGCCCGCAAGTCGCGGTGGCCAGCCGAGGCCGATAACGCGATTTCCTTGCGCGGTCGTCAACAACGCTGAACCATCGGCGTTGTGGGCGAAGAGGTGAAGCAGACCGACTTTTCTCGCGCACAGCGCCGCGAGTACCGGCGCAAGGTGCAGTTGTGCCTCGACGTGTTCGAAACGATGCTCGCCCAGTCCAGTTTCGAATTCGATCGGCCGCTGACCGGTATGGAGATCGAATGCAATCTGGTGGACGCCGAGTATCAGCCCGCGATGAGCAATCAGGAAGTGTTGGCGTCCATCGCCGACCCGGCCTATCAAACCGAATTGGGTGCCTACAACATCGAATTCAACGTTCCACCGCGACGATTGCCCGGCCGCGCCGCGCTGGAATTGGAGTCCGATGTGCGGGCAAGTCTCAATGCTGCCGAGGAGAAGGCCAACTCCAACGGCGCACACATCGTGATGGTCGGGATCCTGCCGACACTGATGCCCGAACATCTTTCGGGCAGCTGGATGAGCGACTCGACTCGCTACCAGGCGCTCGAGAACTCCATCTTCACCGCGCGCGGCGAGGACATCCACATCGATATCGCCGGTCCTGAACGGCTGAGCCTGCAGCTGGCGTCGATCGCACCGGAATCGGCGTGTACCAGCATGCAGCTGCATCTGCAGGTCTCCCCCGACGAGTTCGCCCGCAACTGGAACGCCGCCCAGGTGGTCGCCGGGCCGCAGATTGCGCTGGGCGCCAACTCGCCGTACTTCTTCGGTCACCGGCTGTGGCCCGAGACGCGCATCGAGCTGTTCGCCCAGGCCACTGACACCCGGCCTGACGAACTCAAGTCCCAGGGCGTTCGCCCCAGGGTGTGGTTCGGCGAGCGGTGGATCACGTCGATCTTCGACCTGTTCGAGGAGAATGTCCGCTACTTCCCGTCGCTGCTGCCCGAACTGTCCGAAGAGGATCCCGTCGCCGTGCTCGCCGATGGCCGCACCCCGCAGCTTGCCGAACTGCGACTGCACAACGGCACGATCTGGCGGTGGAATCGGCCGGTCTACGACGTGGTGGACGGCAGGCCGCACCTGCGGGTGGAGAACCGGGTGCTGCCCGCGGGGCCCACCGTCGTGGACATGCTGGCGAGCGCGGCGTTCTACTACGGCATGCTGCGGACGCTGTCCGAAGAGGATCGGCCGCTGTGGACGAAGATGAGTTTCGCTGCGGCACAACATAATTTCCTCGCGGCCGCACAGCATGGCATGGAGGCCCGACTGTACTGGCCTGGCCTGGGCGAAGTCACACCCGACGAGCTGGTGCTGCGCCAGTTGCTGCCGATGGCCGATGAGGGTCTGCGTCGCTGGGAAGTCTCGAGCGACGTGCGTGACCGGTACCTCGGTGTGATCGAGGGCCGTGCCAAGACCGGGCGCAACGGCGCCGCGTGGCAGGTGTCGACCGTGCAAGCGTTGCAGGAACGTGGCCTGACCCGGCCGAATGCGCTGGCCGAGATGCTGCGGCTGTACTGCGACCGGATGCACAGCAACGAGCCTGTCCACACCTGGGACGGCCCGGACTGAATCGGTTGCCGCGCAGCGAACAAATCGGCGGATCGAGCCGTTGTACATTGCATGGCATCTGAGGTGATGAATTGGGACAGCGCCTACCGCGAGGAAGGTGACTTCGTCGGACCGCCGCCGTGGAACATCGGTGAGCCACAACCCGAGCTCGCCGCGCTGATACGGGCAGGGAAGTTCCGCAGCGTTGTGCTCGACGCCGGTTGCGGACTCGCCGAACTGTCGCTCGCGTTGGCGGCAGACGGCTACACCGTGGTCGGGATCGACCTGACCCCGACCGCGATCGCCGCGGCGACGAAGGCGGCGGAGGACCGCGGGCTGTCGAATACAAGCTTTGTCCAGGACGACATCACGTCGTTCACCGGCTTCGACGAAGCCTTCAACACAGTCGCGGACAGCACACTGTTTCATTCGCTACCGGTCGAGGACCGTGACGGCTACCTGCGCTCGGTGCACCGCGCCGCTGCTCCGGGGGCGTCATACTTCGTTCTGGTGTTCGCGAAAGGCGCGTTCCCGCCGGACATGGACACGCTCAACCAAGCCCAACGAAGTGACCGAGGACGAACTGCGCAAAGCGGTGTCGAAATACTGGATCGTCGATGACATCCGGGGCGCGTTCATCCATGCCAAACTGCCTCAGATCCCCGGTGTTTCGATGCCGTCCCACGATTTCGACGAGATGGGCCGAATCAAGTTCCCGGCCTATCTGCTGACAGCCCACAAAGCCGGCTAGCTCGCCTGCGTCGCGATCGCAAGCGCCTCGGCGAATTGTTCGAGATCACCAGCGGTGGTATCGATGTGCGGCGATGCCCGCAGCACCGGCGTGGTCATCTCGAACGGCGCACGCTGCACCTCGGCGTAAGTCGTTACGATGCCGCGCTCGGCGATCAGCCACGCCCGCACCTTTCGTGGGTCGGCGCCGTCGACAGGGGTCAATGTGGTGATCGCGGTCGGCTCGTCGAGCGGTTCGACCACCCGCCAGCCCTTGACGTCGGCCAGCGCGGTGCGGGTCATCCGGCCGAGCTGCGCGAGCCCATCGCGGACCTGCTCGGGTCCCGCGGCCAGGTGTTCCCCCAGCGCCACCGAATAGCCCACGCGTGCAGCGACATTCGCCTCACCGAGCTCCAGGCACTGCATCACCGGAATCGGTAGGCGCCATTCCGGCGGCGGCAGCCGCGGCCTCAACCGCTGTGCGAGGTCTGGATGTATCGCCAACATTCCGACACCACGCGGACCGGCCATCCATTTGCGTGACGAGCTGTAGATCGCCGCGGCGCCGACCGCACAGTCGAGATGTCCCAGTGCCTGTGCGGCGTCGACCACCAGCGGCACACCGAGATCGCGGCACACCTCGGCGAACTCGGCCAGCGGCTGGGCCACGCCGCGATGGCTGGCGAGCGGGGTGAGGTGGACAAGCGCGGGCGGATTGTCGGCCATCTGCCGCGCGGCGTCGTCGACGGCGAGCCGGCCGAGGTCATCGGCGGGCAGCACGCTGATCTGGAATCCGTTGGCGGCCATGACGGCGAGATTGGGGCCGTACTCGCAGGGCGGGCACGCGAGGGTGTGGTCGCCTGGCCAGCTGCTGAGCAGGATGTCGAGTGCCTTGTTGGAGCCGGTGGTGAACACGACGTCGGAGCCGCGCAGGCCAGTCAATGCCGCGACAGCTGCACGACCCGCGTCGAGCACCGGCGCAGCCGCGTCGGCGGCGACGTACCCGCCGACCTCCGCTTCATGCCTGGCGTGCCGGGCCGCCGCGTCGATGACCGCGAAGCTCTGCCGTGAGCATGCGGCGCTGTCGAGGTGCAGTCCGGCGACCTTCGGACGAGCCGCCCGCCACTGGTCGGCGAGGCTCATTTCGTCGACAGGGACAGCCCGAAGTCACCAGCGGCATCGTTCCACCAATGCGTGCGCCGCAGACCGGCTGCCGCCAACTCAGCCTCCACCCCCTCGGGCCGGAATTTGCAGGATACCTCGGTGAGCATCTCCTCGCCGTCGGCGAAGTCGACGACCAGGTCCAGTGCAGCAATGTGGACCCGTTGCCGACTCGACGCGCGCAGCCACATCTCGATGCGCTCCTCGCCGGTGTTCCACCGCGCAACGTGCTGGAACGCGCCGAGATCGAAATCTGCGTCCAGTTCCCGATTGACTACCGCGAGCACGTTGCGGTTGAACTGCGCTGTGACGCCGGCACTGTCGTCGTAGGCGCGTACCAACCGACCCGCGTCCTTGACGAGGTCGGTGCCGAGCAGCAGGCTGTCGCCCGGCTGCAACGTGTCCGACAGCGCAGTCAGGAAATCCTTTCGCGGACCCGGTGTCAAGTTGCCGATCGTCGAGCCGAGAAACACCACCAAACGCCGGCCGACGCGCGGTATCTTGCCGAGATGCTCCTCGAAATCACCACACACCGCATCGATTTCGATACCCGCGTATTCACGCTCGATGGCGGATCCGGCCGCGTTGAGCACCCCGGAGTCCACGTCGAACGGGATGAACCGGCGCAGTGATCCACTGTCGCGCAACGCGTCCAGCAGCATGCGAGTCTTCTCCGAGGTGCCGCTGCCGAGTTCGACCAGCGTGTCGGCGCCGGACGCCGCAGCGATGTCCGCCGAGTGCGAACGCAGGATCTGCGCCTCGGCGCGGGTCGGGTAGTACTCGGGCAGCCGGGTGATCTGATCGAACAGGTCGCTACCCGCCGAGTCGTAAAACCATTTGGGCGGCAACGATTTCGGCGTATGCGCCAAGCCATCCCGCACATCCCGGCGCAACGCATGCGCGGCCGAGTCGGCGGCCAGGTAGTTGGCCAGCGAGAAAGTCATGACGATCCTTTCAGGGGGATCAGGCTTACACGAGAGTCCTCGACCACGACGAGGTGGCGGTCCGGAATTTCCTGCCAGCCGGGATTGTCGTCGTATGGTTCGCTGGCCAGCACCACGCCGTCGTCTCTACGCAGCACCGACAGGGTGTCACCCCACGTGGTGGCGAGCAGTTGAGAGCCGTTGGCCGCCAATATGTTCAGCCGGGCATTGGGATCGGCGGCGGCGACCTCGACGACGATGTCGCCCAGCGCGTCGAGGCCACGCTCGAAAATCAGCGCGGCAAGCAGTGCGCTGTCATTGGTCGACTCCGCCTTGGAGGACAGCGGCAGAACGCCGCGGTCGACGAGCCCGTTGTGCGACAGCAACCACTGCCCGTCGGTGAACGGGGCCGAGGCCGAGGGTTCGATCGGCATACCGGTGCTGGCCGAACGCACCGCTGCGACAACGCATTCGCTGCTCAACGCGGGCGCCACCGAGGCGAATGACAAGTCGCCCCACAGCGGCGTGGCGCTGCGCCACCGTCGCGCGACGCCGTTGTCAAAGAAGCCGACACCCCAACCGTCGGCGTTCATCAGGCCGTGCTTCTGGCGTCGAGGCGCATACGACTGGACCAGCAGTCCCGACGGTGGCTCCAGCACCAGCGACGCGATCGATCGCGGTTCGCCGAGCCAGCCGAGGTGTCGGCACATCAGGCGTCCCAGGCCAGGCGCACACCCGAGAAGATCTGCCTGCGGATCGGATGGTCCCAATTGCGGAAGCTCGGGCGCAGGATGCCCGCCGCGACCGCCCACGAGCCGCCACGCAGCACCCTGTAGTCGCCGGCCCCAGAGCCCTCGAAGAACGGCTGCGAATACCGGTCGTAGATCATCGGTGTGAAGCCGGGCCACGGCCGCAGCGGCGACGTGGTCCACTCCCACACGTCGCCCAGCATCTGCTCGGCGCCGTACGCGGAGGCACTTGCGGGGTAGGCCCCGACTGGGGCCGGACGCAGCGCGTCGCCGCCTAGGTTCGCGAGGTGTCCGGTGGGTTCTGATGCGCCCCAAGGGAATCGGCGACGCCTACCCGCCTCGGGATCCCAGACGGCGGCCTTCTCCCATTCCACCTCGGTGGGCAGGCGCGCGCCCGCCCACGCCGCGTACGCCTCGGCCTCGTAGTACGTGACGTGCTGCACGGGTTCGTCGTCGGGGATCTCCTCGACGTGCCCGAATCGGGTGCGGGTACCCGGCAAATCCCCTGTATTCCAGAACTGCGGCGCGGTCAGCCCCGCCTCCTGCCGATGGGTCCAGCCACGGTCCGACCACCAGCGCTGCTGCTGGTACCCACCGTCTGCGATGAATTGCCGCCACTCCCCGTTGGTCACGGGCACGCGGCCGATGCGGAAGGCCGGCACATCGACCGTGTGCGCCGGCCGTTCGTTGTCGAGCGACTGCGGCTCGCTGACCGCGTCGACGCCGAGTATGAATTCCCCGGCGGGCACGAGCACGGCGGTGCCGGCGACACCGGAGCGTCCTGGCGGCAGCCACGATCCGGTGTTCAACACCGGCGCCCCGGACCGGAGGTTCAGCGCCTGCAGCATGGTCTCGTCGTGCTGATTCTCGTGGCTGATGACCAGCCCGAAGCGGAACTCGGCTTCCGCGCGGACATCAGGATCGTCGGGCAGCGCGTCGAGGCTGTCGAGCGCCTTGCCGCGCACGGTGCTACAGAACGTTCGGGCGTCGGTGGGCGGCAGCAACGGCAGATCGACGCGGGTCGCACGGGAGTGGACGAACGCGTCGTAGAGGCGTTCCACCTCGGGAGCCAACATGCTCGGCCGACCGGGGTCGCCACCACGCAGCAGCCACAGCTCTTCCTGCTGACCGATGTGCGCGAGGTCCCACACCAACGGGCTCATCAACGGGTCGTACTGGCGCCACAGTTCGGCGTCATCGAAGTCGACGAGCCGCAGCGTGCGCTCTCTGGCCTTCGTCAGCTCACGTGCAAATGTGTCGTGTGCCGTCACATTTCCCCTTGTGCCAGTTGGGTGACAGCTATGCCGATCCCATATTCGACGGCTCGGTCGGAGAAATCGTCGGCCGGGCAACGCCCTTTCTCGACCGAACGCACCAGCTGATCCATCGATTCCACGAGTTCGGTGGGCGCGCGTTCGGCGGTGGTTTGCACACAGCGCGTGGCTGCGTCGCGCAGCCGTCGGTCGCCGAGGCCGATCTGCGCGGCGCGGTCCCACGCCGTGGCCACGGCCTCGGTGGCTTCCGCGGCAATGTCAGCGGCGACCGGATCGTCGAGCAGCGTCACGAGCGTGAACACGACGGCCGGCCACACCGCATCCGGCAAGCTGTCCAGGTAGCGGATCTCCAACCAGCGGCGCGGCCGAACGGGCGGGAACAGCGTGGTGAGGTGATACTCGAGATCGGCGTGCGTCGGCCTGCGGCCACCGAGCAACACGCGGCCGTCGGCCCAGTCCGCGAACGGCACCCAATCGGTCACGGGCGCCGCTGTGTTTTCCGGCGAACTGTGCACGAGCATCACGGGCGCCTTCAGTGCATACCGCGCCCAGTCGCTGGCCGGGTCGTCACCGTTCACGCCGAGAATCGGGCCGCATCGCGCAGAATCCAGTTGGCTCCACACCCGCTGCCGCGTCGACTGCCAGCCGGAGAACTGGCCGCCGAGCAACGGCGAGTTGGCGGCGATCGCGATCATCGTCGGGCCGAGGGCATGTGCCAACCGCACCCGCGCCGCCCAGCCGTCCTGCGGCCCGGCGTCCAGGTTGACTTGCACCGACGCCGTCGATGTCATCATCGCCGCGCCTGCGTCTCCGGTCTGGCTGGCGGTGAAGAACTGCTCCATCGCGCGGTACCGGTCGCCAGGATTTACCCGCTTGGCCGGGCGCAGCGGGTCCGCGCCCACCAGCACCAGACCGAGGCCGGCTTGCGCGAACGCGGCCCGCAGCACAGCCCGGTCGGCCGTCATCGCGGCGATGGCCGCGACGGGCCCGTCCATCGGGGGGCCGGACAATTCGACCGCTCCGCCGGGTTCGACGGTGATCGCACTGCCACCGGGCAGCGGCGGCACACCCGCAATGGCGTCGGTCAGCTCGTCCCAGGCAGGGCGGCGCATCGGATCGGTCAGGTCGAAGCAATGCGCCTCGACCTCCAGGCCGACCCGCCCCACCGGACCGTCGGCCAGACAGGTCTGGCCGATGTGTTCGGCGGCGTTATATGCGCTGGTCAACTCGACTGTAGCGGGTTGCCATGGGTGCGCGTCGTCCACCTCGGGCGTAACGGCGAAGGTCATGTCTTCCGGCCCCTTCCGGGTAGGGAACGATCGCGGCCTTCACTCCATCTTCCAGAGCGCACCGACAAAGTCCCGCGATTTTTGGGTGACGCGTTGGTGACGTGTACCCCAAAACGTTGCCGGTTACTGCCCCAGCGTGTTTTGCATCGCCCCAGCCAGCACGTTCACCGCAGGCCCGCCGTTGCCAGATTGGCAGACTTTCGCCTGCAGCAGAACGTTCTCCCGCCTACGGGTCGTGGTGAAGCAGCGTCGGTCTGTGCCTGCTTCCTGCTTCACCCAGTCGGCGTCGGTCGCGCTGAGGATGCCGCCGGTGAAGGTCCACACCTGCGTGGTGAAGTTGTCCAGCTGCATCGCCGACGTCTGGCCGCTGCAACCCACGGTGCGGTC
>Ga0134123_10003427_pt1 | contig 10321 bp, 8 predicted proteins | sample KB303_FD_96460 | JGI IMG/M metagenome (GOLD analysis project Ga0134123, IMG submission 96460) | Terrestrial soil microbial communities without Nitrogen fertilizer from Kellogg Biological Station, Michigan, USA - KB3-0-3 | ecosystem: Environmental > Terrestrial > Soil > Unclassified ...
CCTCCATGTCGGCGAACATCCGCTGCAATTCGTAGCGCTGCAGCCATCGCGGTGAGGAGGTGGAAATGGCGCAGCTAACGCCCCCACCGGCCGGGCACGATGTGGCCAGGACGCCCGCTGTAATGCTGTCTCCGAATGCCTCGAACCGCTCGACCGAGAGTCTCGGCGTCCTGTTCACGGTGACGGTGAAACCGCATCCGTCGGTTCGCTGATTGGCGTCGCGCGCCGTGCACGTCACCGAGGTCGTGCCGAGCTGAAACGTCGATCCGCTTGCGGGTGTGCAGGTCGTGTTGACCGGTTGCGCGCCCTGCGTGACGGTCGGCGCCGGGTAGCTGACGGTCATCGCCGCGCCCGTTGTCGATTCGATGGTCATCGGCGCCGGACAGGCGATTACGGGTCCGGGATTCGACGGCCCGCTCACGTTGGCGGTGTCGGTGCAGGCCGCCCCGAGTCCTAGCGCAACAACAAGCTTTAAGCAGCGTTTGGCCAAGTCCAGCCCTTTGCTATTCGAGTCCGATCCGGACCTGAGCGCCAAGCAGTCGCGTGTCGTCCGAGGATGGATTGACGTCGGACGGTCGGAAGCTTGTCGGTGATTGAATGCTGATCGGCACCAGGCGCTGGCCATGCGGCAGATCTAGTTGTACCTCGGCGGTGCCGTCGACCTCAACAGACGCCTCCTGCGGCTGGCCCCCCACCGACAGACGAACGGCGCCGGCACGCGGCCCGAGATGCAGTGTCAGGCCGAGGCGCGAATAGTTCCCAGGCGCGAGCAGCACTTCTGCCTCCTGTGTACCGCGCGTCCAGAACACTCCGCCCTCCGGATATGCGTTGTCGTCGATGTAAATCACATACGCACCGGCTCGATCCGGAACGGCTTCGATACGCCGGACAGGACGGCGTTCGCGCTCGCTCGTCGAGACCAGCACTGTCGGAACGATTTCGACTCTGGATACTGATGCCGCAACCGAATCGTCGGCCACTGCGACGGACAATCGGGCAGTCGCAACAGGAAGCTCGAACGGCACGACCGCCGGGTTGGCGAGCAGTCCGTCGCTTTTCGCGAACGTCACCCGGCCGTTCGACATGACCGCAATCGACCCCTGCCGCTCGAGCGAGCCGCCAAACCAGACGCGAGCCTCATAGCGGCCTTCGGGCAGCGCAAACGCCGGCGGCGGATAAACCCGCGACGCGACCGTTGCGAGCGCGCGGAGACGGGTTTCGTCGATCCTGGTGAGGGAGCTGTACTCGAAGGGCCGCAGCGAATCGTCGGCATCCCAGATCAGATCCAGCGCTCCCCTTCTGGCCATCTCATCGCGGACCGCGGCATCGAGCCGGCCTGCGAAAGCTCCACCCACCACCAGCAAGACCAGGGCGCCAATCGCCGACAACCATGCCGCGCTCGTCTTCAGCCAGCGCGCCGCCAACGTCATCGCAAGAGCCGCCACGCATCCCGCTGCAAGCCACGGAAGCAGATCACGGGTTGGGGATATCCAGTCTTCGTAGGTGAACGTTGGGAGCAGGTATGTGAGCGGGGCCCCGTTTTGAATCGTTTCGAGCAGACGCGCGTACCCGCGCGAATCGCTGGAGAGGAACAGGCGTGCGGGCCATCCCGCGCCAAGTACGGCCAGGAACAGGCTCAGAGACAACGCGCTGACGAACATCACCCGCGCCGACCGGGAGCGAAGACTCGCCGCGGACAGCGCAATCATGGGCGCCAGGCACGGCAGGATCGGCACGAGGAATCGTGCCGGCGCGCTCGTGCCGCCCCACCACATATATAAACGAGTCGTGCTGCCAACGTGCACAGCCGTCACCAGCAGCAGCAGCGCGCCGAGAAATCGCGTATCGGGACGTTTGAGCATCAGCCAGCAGCCGGCGATCGCGAAGAGATAAACGGGCGCGTACGGCAGCAGGCCAAACTTCTGATCGAAGATCAGGCCAAGAAGGCCGCGCGGAATGTTCTTCGCGAGCACGAACGCGGCTGTGTAGCTGCCGTACGGCGCCTCTGGATTGACGGTCCCATAAAAGATGTAGAAGAACGCGAGCCAGGCGACAAGCGAGACGGCGATCGGGGCCATGAAAGCGGTCAGCAATCGGAACTGCGATCGAAGGCGCCATAGCAGCGCTGCACCGAAGAGCGGAATGAAGATGATGAATTTCGTGTGCAGCCAGGGAAGGAAAGCCAGGCAGGCGCCGCGCCAGACCCACGTGAGCGGTCGAGGATCAACCGGCTTCCAGACCCACCACGCTGCCCAGGCGACTACAAGCGCACCGGGAATTTCGGGAAAGATCAGCCACGCGTGCGGAACAAACGGCACGGTGAAACACACCGCTGATGCGGTGACGAGCGCGACTCGCGGGCCCGCGAGATCCGCGGTCAGATCGAACACCGCGCGAGTCGTGAGCGCCGCCAAGAAGCTCAGGACCAGAATCGAGCCCAGGTAGCCGGCAACCGCATATGCAGGCAGCAGCAAGGCCGGCAGACCGGGAGCATGAATCGAGTAGATCTCCCCGTCGATCCCGCGCTTCATGTAATCGGGACGAAGATCGCCGCCCCAGTACTCCCGGTAGTCGCGTTGTCGATAGTTGTTCTCGATCTTGAGGTCGCCGTCCTTGATGAGGCTCTGCGAGATGATCAGATAGTGGGGTTCGTCGCCGCCGGGCCCGAGCTGACGAGCGTTGAGCAGCCCGAACGCCGAGTAGACGACGAACGCCGCGACAAACAGCGCGAACCCGAAGTTCCGCGAATCGATGGCCGGATGAAACGTCCTCGTTGTCGTGCGGAGTACCGCGAGACCGGCCACGGCTGCGACGATCCATCGCGCAGGCCCGGCGAGCACTAGCAGCACGGGAAGGCGATCGGGCAGCCAGGGCAAATACGGCAGCGTCCAGAACCAGAGCAGGCAGACGTCTGACGCGATGGCGGCTGCCAGGCGCCCGCGCTCCCCTCGACGAGCCCACATGAGGACGAGCGCGCTGGCGCCGAGCGATGACAGCACGAGGACCAGCAACCAGGCGCGCGGCGCGAAGAGCGCGATCCTCGCGGGCCCCTGCGGTCCCCATTGCACGACGTGAACCGAAGCGGGAATCAGCCAGACGGCGACGGCCAGCGCGAGGCAACCGGCTGCAACGGCGACCGCTTGGCGCGGGGACAAGTGGTCAGACCCCTCCCTTTCGGAAGACGGCCATATAGTGAGCCGAATACGTTCTCAACGAAGAACGCTCGAGCCATCGTTCGAGCGGAGCCAGCAGCCTCACCAGACCCTGCGGCAGAAAATCCGGAAAGAACGTGAAGTAGCGGACTTCGGACACCGGCAGGTCAGTGTACACCCCGAATCGGTTCGGCAGGAGCCATCGCTCCACGCCCTCGTCGATCAAGTTCAGCGACGGGAAGACATAGCTCATATAGAAACGGAAGAGGACGTTGCGCGTGTTGATCTCGTGGACGAACAGCACGCCTCCTGGTTTCAGAACTCGGAGAAGCTCGGCAAACCCACGCCGCTGCTCTTCAACCGATCCGAGGTGATGCAGAACGTTGATGACGAACAAGAAGTCATAGACAGCGTCGCCCGCGGGAATATTCAGCACGGAGCCCACCTGGATCAGGTCAGTCTCGCCCGCATTTCGTTCAGCAATCCTCACCTGCCCTGCCGATGCATCAATCCCATGGACGTCGTAGCCGATCTCGCGCATCCTCGCGACGTATGTGCCCTGGCCGCAGCCGACATCCAGCCCGCGACGGCCGGCGCCGGCTCGCGCCAGCACGTCATGCATCATGCTCGTCTTCAGTTCGAGAAGCGCCAGCCGTCTCTCTTCGGGAATCTGGACATCGTAGGCGTCCGCAATCGCGTCGAAATGCAGCGCATCCTTCGGTGCCCGCGTCCGGAAGTGGACCGCCACAAATAACACTCCCAGCATTGTCGCGACGCCGACCGTTGCGAGACGAATCGTCAACGCGGCAAGGCTGGCATCCGCGTCGGAAAACCCGATTCGGGTGAGCGCCTCGATCATGTGGGTTCCGGTCACGACGATGCCGGCGGGGGCAAGTCCGAGACCGCGAGCCGTCGATGCGACGTACTCGAGCACCGACTCCACGAGATGAACATCGTGCGGCCAGGCACGCGCAATCACCAGAAAACCGATGCCCGGCAGAAGCCACACGAACAGGCTCGCGGCGAGCGCGGCAAACCAGGTTCGAGCGAGGGCAAGTCTCGTGAAGTGACCGGCAGGCGCACTCTCGAACATCGACGCCACGCGGGCGACCGACGTCTGCGTGACCGCCAGCAGCTGCCGGCGAAACGGGTCAATTGTCGTCAACGCCGCGATCGACGCGAGACCGGCGATCCAGACATCCCAGCGGCCCTGCAGCCAGGCAAGCGCTGCCCCCATCACACCGAGAGCCGCGAGATCGAGCAGCCGCTCCCACACGTTGACGACGACGGTCGTTGACACCGGCACGCGTCCACGCGCGCGGAGGACGGCGGCCCTGACGGCGATTTCGCCAAGCAGCAACGGAGCAAAGAGAAGACTGAGGCCGGAAAAGTAGCCGATGTAGGCATCGCGGATCGGGATTCGGACTTCCGCCCGCCGTAGCAGAAACACCCACCGCAGGCTTCGCAAGGAGAGGCTCGCCACCGTGAGGGCGCCCGCCACGAGAAATCGGAACCAGAGTCCCGCCGGCGGCGCCGGACCGCTGAGCGATCCGAAGATGATCGTGGTCGCAGCGATGCCCGTCAACGCGACCGCCGCGGCCGACGCCGCGAGCACCACCCACGCCATCGCCCTCGGCGGACGTGCCGCGGTGTCAGCGCGGCTGATCGACAAGGCTCAGTTTGCCTGTGGAGCTTTCGCGGATCTCGCGGATGACGTAGGTCGGCTTGTCCTGCGATTCGTGGTACGTGCGCGCCATCAACTCGGCCAGCAGTCCGAGCGTGACCAGCTGCACGCCAGTCGAGATCAAGAGGATGGCGAACGTCAGAAGCGGGCGGTTGCCAATCGCCTCGTGGAGACCGTACTTGGCGTATACGAGGTACACGGAAAGAGCGGCGCCAAGCGCGCCCGTGATGAATCCCATCAGACCGAAGATTTGCACGGGCCGCGTCGAATAGCTGAGGAGAAACATGACGGTCAGCAGATCGAGAATCACCCGGATCGTGCGCCCGATCCCGTATTTGCTCTGCCCGTGCTTGCGAGCGCGATGATTCACCGCCATCTCGGCGATCTCGACGCCCTGCTCGCTCGCAATCGCCGGAATGAAGCGGTGCATCTCGCCGTAGAGTTTCAACGGCTTGACGATCTCGGCGCGGAACAGCTTCAACGAGCAACCGTAGTCGTGCAGGCGCACGCGGGTCGCCCACGAAATGATCTTGTTCGCAATCAGCGACGGCAGCAGGCGCGAGAAGAACGGATCCTTTCGTTCCTTGCGCCACCCGCAGACGATGTCGTACCCGCTCTCGAGGAGCGCGACCATCGCCGGAATATCTTTGGGATCGTTCTGAAGATCGCCGTCAGAGGTCGCGATCATCCGGCCTCGAGCGTGCGCGAAGCCGGCGGAAAAGGCTGCGGTCTGTCCAAAGTTCTTCCGGAACCTGATCACACGGAGGCGTGTGTCCGATGCTTGCAGCCGGGACAGGATCTCGAAGCTCCGGTCGGTGCTCCCGTCGTCCACGACGACGATTTCGTAGGAGCGTCCCCAGCGGCCCAGCGTCTCGGTGAGCTCGCGGTACAGCTCCTCGATAGAGTCCGACTCGTTGCGAATCGGGATGACAACGCTCAGCTCGGTCATAGGGGAAGCTACGGTCGACTGCTAACTGTAAACTGTTAACTCTTTAATCGCCAGTATTTATCGGCTCCGCCCGGCTCGGGCTTTGGTCCAGAGGAAATAACCGCCCACCCCGACGACGAGCAGTCCGACGAGCGCCAGGCTGACGAACTTGAGGTTGTTCTCGAGGTAGGCGATCGCTTGATCGCCGTACCGAATGGCCAGCAAACCTTCGCCAAAGTACCGGATGCCGCGGCCGATCCCTATCGCAAGGACGAAGCGGGAAATGGGAATGCCGGCCACGCCGGCAAGCAGGACGAAGATCTTGAATGGCGCGGGAGGCGGAAGCAGGGAGGGAATCAGCACCGCCAGGATGCCGTTTCGTTGAATCACCCCGAGCGCTCGATCCACACGGTCGGCGTGGAAGCGGCGGCGTATCAGCGCGTCGCCGCCCTTGAGACCGACGTAGTACAGCACGACGCAGCCGGCGATCGATCCGAGCGTGGACGCGAGCGCGTACATCGGCATCCGTGTCTTGTGCTCGGTCACCATCCAGATGAGCAGGATGTCGTTGATCTCGGGCAGCGACAGGAACGAAGAATCAAGGAAGGCGACGATGAAGAGGCCGGGAGCGCCGAGTCCGAGGGCGAAGGCCTGGATCCAGGCCGCAAATCTCCTCATAGAATAAAGAGGTGATTGTACCATCGCCGCGGCGCGGGCTCTTGTTGTCCGCAGCCGTGGCGGCCGCGTGCATTGGCTCAGTCGCTGCGCTCTTCTATCACCGACTCGGCCTGACGCTCAGTCACTACGACGCGCGCGGACATCTGGTTGTCGCGCGACGAATCTTCGACAGCCTGACGCCTGGCTGGCAGCAGATCGGCGCCGTCTGGCTGCCGCTTCCCCACCTGCTGAACGCGATCCCGGTGCAGGTCGATTCTTTTTATCGCAGCGGAGCATCTGCTGTAGCGATCTCCGTCGTGTCGTTCGCGCTCGCGACGGCCGCGATCGTGTGGCTCGTCGCCCTTGTGACCGGTTCAACGTGGGCGGGAATCGCGGGCGCGGTCGTTTTCGCGCTCAATCCGAACGTGCTCTACCTGCAGGCGACGCCCATGACGGAACCGTTGCTGATGGCTCTCAGTATCTTGGGAGTCGTGATGCTGGTGGAAGAGTGCGGAAGCGCCCGCCATAAAGAACGTTCGCGCCAGTCGATTGCACCCGGTCTCGTGTTTTCTCTAGCGTGTCTCACTCGTTACGAAGCCTGGCCCGTCACCGCGACGGCGCTATCGATCGCCGGCTGGGCGCGCTGGCGACACGGCGACTCGTTGCGTGACGCCATTCGATGGACCGCTTCGATCGCTTTCTTCCCCGCGCTCACCATCGTCGGGTTCACGGTCTTCAGCCGCGTAGTCGTCGGCCAGTGGTTCGCCTCGGATTTCTTCGTGCCGGAAAATACGGCACTCGGCCATCCGTACGAAGCGCTCGAGCAGATTGGCTGGGGCCTTCGCGCGATGAGCGGCCTACCGCTCACCGTTCTCGGGATCGCTGGATTGGTTTTCGTCGCGGCGCGAGCCTTCAACCGACCCCAAAGCGCCGCCCTGATCGTCGTCTCGCTGGCCGCAGCAGCGGCCGTTCCCTGGCTGGCGTTCTTCCAGGGACATCCCTACCGCATTCGCTACACGGTGCCGCTGCTGGCGGTCGAAGCCGTGGGTGCGGGGATTGCGGCCGGCGCGCTGCCACGAGGCCGGACGCTTTCAGCGGCCGCGCTGATCCTGCTGGCCGCCGTCGAGCTCCGCCCGTTCGATCGGCTCGCGCCGATGGTCGTCGAGGCGCAGTGGGATCGTCCCAACCTCGCGGCCCGGGAGGTGGTCGGCAGCTACCTGCGCACGCACTACAGCGGCGACACGGTCATGGTGAGCATGGGATCGCTTGGACACTACATCCAGGACCTGTCGCAGGACGGTTTCGAGATTCGCGACTTTCTGCACGAGGGGAACGGCGACATCTGGCTGGCGGCGATGGTCGATCCGCGGCCCTACGCCGGCTGGATTCTCGTCGAAGAAAAAGCGGAAGGGGGCGATATGCTCGCGAAGATCGTTCGCGAACGCCCGGAGTTCTTGTCGGGATACTCGCGCGTATGTGAAGGTGCGGGCGTGGTGTTGTATCGAAGAGAGTAGGCTTTGGGCTTTGGGCTTTGGGCTTTGGAATTCTGGCTTCAGACTGAAGCCAGACCGGGCCAGTAGCCTGAAGCCGAAAGCCTATAGCCTGTAGCCGATCAGAATTTCACCTTGAAGTTTGCCGCGTAGGTCCAGCCGCCGAGATCGATGGTGCTACCCGAGAATCCCTGATCGGCAGGCAGGTCGCCCTCGGCCGACTGGTAGCGGATATCGAAGCCTGCGCCGAACACGTCGCCGACAAAATTGATTCCCCCGAAAATCACCGGACCGGCATTCGCACCCGTTCCGACGAACGAGTCGCGGAACACGCTGCCGTCGCTGAAGTCCACGAACTCCCCCGACTCGGCGTAGCGCCACATGAAGACGCCGACACCGGCGCCGACATAGGGCTGTACCGGGTTTCTCTGGCCGAACGGGATCAGACGGATAGCGGCTGTGAACGGCACGATGCGCAGCTTCAGCTCCTGCTCGATTTCCGTATGGTTATCTTCGACGTAGTTCAGGTACACGCTCGGTTCAGAGCTCGTGTTGAATCCGAGCCCGAGGCTTCCCGAGATCTTGTCGTTCAACGGAAATTCCCACTCGCCGTTGATGTTGAACGTCGAGAAATCATTGATGTCGAAGACGAGGAAATCGAGGTTGTTGCGCAGCACATCGTCAAAAGGCCGCGCGTCTTCGCCGTGGGGCACGAAGCCCCCGAGCTGAAGGTTGAAGGATTGCTGCGCGTGGCTCGTCGCCGGCACGAGGACGCCCGCGGCGATGAACAGAACCGAGATGAGCAGTCGGCGCATGGCAGAACTCCTTGCCGAGTTCCATAGCAGGAGCAATGCCAGAAAAAGTCGCGAAAACCGGCCGGAAAACCCACCGAACCAGCGTCAGTGTCCGTCGCCGGTATCAGGGCGTACTTAATAGTCGACAGTGGTCCGCTCGACGCGACCGGGACCACCCTGAGCAAAGTCGAAGGGTCATCCCTCGACCTCGCTCGGGATGACCCTGAGCAGAGTCGAAGGGTCACCGGCGGGAGCGAATCACCTCGAGCATCGCATCGTGGAGCCGGCCGTTCGACGCGAGGACCGATCCGCCGCGGGAGACAAACGGTTCTCCGCGGAGACCCGTGACGGCTCCGCCCGCCTCGCTGACAATCAGCGCGCCGCCCGCGATGTCCCAGGACTTCAGATCGCTTTCCCAGAAGCCATCGAGACGGCCGGCAGCCACGTAGCACAGGTCGATCGCTGCCGAACCGAGGCGCCGCACGGCACGCGCCCGCCCGACAAACGCCCCGAACAAGCCGACGATCTCGTCCACCCGCTCGTGCACGTCGTACGGAAATCCGGTAACCAGCATGGCGTCGACCAGGCTCTCGGTCTCGGACACGCGGAGGGGACGGCCATTCAGGAACGCGCCGCCGCCGCGCTCGGCGCTGAAAAGCTCGCGCCGCGTCGGATCGTAAACCGCCGCCACTTCCCCGACGCCGTCGATCTCCAGCGCCACTGACGAACAGAAAATCGGCAGACCGTGGGCGAAGTTCGTGGTGCCGTCGATCGGGTCGAAGACCCAGCACGGCCCCTTCGGCGCCGCTCCGGACAGGCCGCCGAATTCCTCGCCGAGAATCGCGTGATCCGGAAAGCGCTCGCCGATGCTGGCGCGAAACGCGCGCTCGATCTCGACATCGACCTCGGTCACGAGATCGATGGCGCCCTTCTTGGATATGCGGACGTCGGTGCCGAAGCGCGACATCATGACGTCGCCGGCCCGTACGACAGCTTCGATCGCAGTTGTCAGAAGGAGGGGATCGACCGGCACTAGGCGGGGCTGGCCTGGACGCGCTTGGTCATCCTGACTTCCATGCCGCCCTGCGGCGCGCGCTGCAGCTGCACTTCGTCCATGAAGTTGCGGATCAGGAAGATGCCGCGCCCGCTCGCCTTCAGCAGATTTTCGGGATCGAGTGGATTGGCCAGGCTGTCTGGATCGAAGCCCTGCCCCTGGTCGCGGATGCGGATGCCGAGCTCGTTGACGCCGTTGTTGAACACGGTCTCGAATTCGACGAAGACGCGCTTGCTGGCGTCGTGCTTGTTCCCGTGCTTGATGGCGTTGATCACGCATTCGCGGACCGCCACGCCCACCCAATGCACGGCATCCTCGTCAAAGCCGACTTCGCGGCCCACGTGGTCGTTGACCACCTGGACGAAGTCAAGCATCTCGAACGCGCTCGTGAACTCGAGCCTGATCAAACGACAGTCCGCCGCCATGGACTCGATGTGAATACCATCCGATCTGTTGAGCGATGTCAAGCCCACGACGTAAGATCGTCGTCATGCCATCGCTTCCGGCCGCCATCGTCGCGCCTGCAAAGCGCGTGCGCGGCCGCCTTCGCGTGCCTGGTGAC
>Ga0134123_10003429_pt1 | contig 10318 bp, 11 predicted proteins | sample KB303_FD_96460 | JGI IMG/M metagenome (GOLD analysis project Ga0134123, IMG submission 96460) | Terrestrial soil microbial communities without Nitrogen fertilizer from Kellogg Biological Station, Michigan, USA - KB3-0-3 | ecosystem: Environmental > Terrestrial > Soil > Unclassified ...
GCGTCCGCTGAGACGAGGGCGTCTCCGACAACTTCAACGGCGAGCCCAGCACGCGGATGTCGCCGGCGGCAGGATGCGTCATCGGCACGACCATGCCGCGCGCAGCGATCTGCGGATCGGCAAACACTTCCTCGAGATTGCGCACCGATCCGCAGGGGACACCGGCGCCACGGAGTTGTTCGATCCAGTACTCCCGCGGATGTTTCCTGAGCGCCTCGGCGACTTTCGGCCGCAGCTCCTGATAGCCGGTCACGCGGCCGCGATTGGTCGCGAACGCGTCGCCGAGATCGATGCCCGCGATCCCGCAGAACTTGCGCCACTGATCGTCGGTGCCGACGGCGAGCATGAACTCGCCGTCCGACGCCGTGAAGGTCTCGTACGGGACGATCGTCGGATGGCGATTGCCCATTCGCGCCGGCGGCACGCCGGTCGCGAAGTAGATGCCGGCCTGGTACGTGAGCATCGCCGCGACGGTATCGAGCATCGCGATGTCGACGTGCTGTCCCTTGCCGGTGCGCTCGCGCGCATACAACGCCGCGGAGACTCCCTGGGCGGCGAACATCCCGGAGGCGATGTCGGCAATCGCGACGCCGAGCCGGAACGGCGGCGCCTCGGGTGATCCCGTGAGGCTCATCAGTCCGCCTTCGGCCTGCAGCACGGCGTCATAGCCGGCTTCCGCGCTGCGCGGACCGCTGTGGCCGAAGCCCGACAGCGAGCAGTAGACGAGCCGCGGATATTTTTTCGAGAGCGTCGGGTAGTCGAGCTTCATCCGTTCGAGCGTGCCCGGACGGAAATTTTCGACGAGGACGTCCGCCTTCGCGATCAGCTTGTCGAGCACCGCGCGGCCCTGCGGTTTCTTGAAATCGAGCGTGACGCTTTCTTTATTCCTGTTAATACTCAGGTAGTACGCGCTCTCGCCGCCGAGAAACGGCGGACCCCACGGACGCGTGTCGTCGCCCTTGCCGGGCTGCTCGATCTTGATGATGCGCGCGCCGAGATCGCCGAGCAACATTGTGCAATACGGTCCCGAGAGCACGCGCGTCAGATCGAGAACCGTAATCTCGTGAAATGGGCCCATGACTCCTGAACTATACTGGCCTTTTGCCAAAAGCCGTGACAGCCGACACTGAAGATGTCGCGCTCGATCGCACGATGAATCCTGCTGCAGCTCCGCACCTGGCGAGAATCCCCGCTGGTGATTTTCTGATGGGCGCCGCCGATGGCGAGGCTGACGAACGGCCCGTGCATCGCGTGCGCCTGAGCGAATATTTCATCGGCCGGTTTCCGGTCACCAACGACGAGTACGCGCGCTTCGTCCGCGCGACGGGATATCCCGCGCCCGAGGTCCGCGGCCTGCCGATGATCGCCGCGTCCGGCCGCGACGAAGTCTTCAGGGAGTTCGCCGCGCCGTACGCCTGGCAGGAGGCGGAGCCGCCGCAGGGCCGCGGCAATCATCCGGTCGTGCTCGTCCGCCAGGACGATGCGGTGGCGTACTGCTCGTGGCTGTCGGCTGCGCTCAGCCGTCCGTGCCGGCTGCCGACGGAAGCCGAGTGGGAACGCGCCGCCCGCGGCGGCGTGGACGGCACCCGATATCCGTGGGGCGACGAGATCGATCAATCGCGCGGCAACTACCTCAACGATCCGTCGGCGAAGCCTCAGCGCGGTACGCGTCCCACCGGCACGTACGCACCCAATGCCTACGGCCTCTGCGACGTCGCCGGCAACGTGTGGGAGTGGGTGAGCGACTGGTACGGCGCCGAGTACTACGGCCAGGGCGATGTCGACAATCCCCGAGGTCCCTCCGGCGGCACGCTCCGCGTCGTGCGCGGCGGATCGTGGGTCACTGACGACGTGTCGATGTTGCGCTGCGCCTATCGCCACAAGGTTCCGCCCGACACCTACGCCTACAGCATCGGCTTCCGCATCGTCTGTACCGACTGAACGTGACTCCGGCTGAATACGACAAGGCGCGCCGGCAGCTGATGCGGCGCGACAGGATTCTCGGCGCTGCGATCAAACAGATCGGCGCGTGCGGTCTCGCCGAGCGTCAGCGGAAGGATCATCTGAGCGCGCTCGTCGGCGCGATCGTCAGCCAGCAGCTGTCCACCAAGGCAGCGGCGACGATCTTCGGCCGCTTCGTCGCGCTGTTTCCCGACGGCCAGATCCATCCCGACAGAATCCACGCGCTCGACGACACCGTGCTGCGCGGCGTCGGCTTGAGCGGACAGAAGGTCGGCTACCTTCGGGATTTGTGCGCCCGCATCACCGACGGACGCCTGCAGCTCGAGGAGCTCGAGGCGCTCGACGACGAGCTGGTGATCGAGCGGCTGACGTCGGTGAAAGGCTTCGGACGCTGGACCGCGGAGATGTTCCTGATGTTCCGGTTGCACCGGCCGGACGTGCTGCCCGTCGGCGATCTCGGAATCGTGAACGCGATTCAGCGTTTGTACCGGCTTCGCAAGCGGCCGGATGCCAGGCGGATGCTGAAGCTCGGCGAGGCGTGGCGGCCGTACCGATCGGTGGCGTGCTGGTATCTCTGGCAGACGCTCAAAGAAACGAAAGTTTCAGATACAGCAACGCGATCCCGAAGCCGATTGCGATCAAAGTCCCGCGCTCGCTGAAGAGCGTCTGCTTCCACGAAAACACCGCGGGCTGTTCCGGCAGCTGCCGCGCGCGCACCGACCACCGCGGCACCCACCGCGGCACACCCGCGACGTAATCGGCGTACGGCTCGCCGATCCGCTCGGTCAGCAGCCGTTCTTCCCATCGCACGATCGCGTGATACTCGAGCGCGAGCAGAATCACGATGATCGGGGTCAGCCACAGCAGTCGCGCGCTGATGGAGAAGCCGGCCCACAGCAGGATGTTTCCCAGATAGAGCGGATTCCGCACGTAGGCGAACGGTCCGGTCGCGATGAGCGGCCCCAGGCGATCGCTTCGCGTCCGCGAGATGGCGCCGATGTGATGCACGGCCCAAAGACGGACGGCCTCGCCAAGCCCGACAATGAGAAGGCCGAGCGCCCAGAGGGCCGAATCCGGCGGCCCGGCCGGCGGAATGCCCAGAAGTGCAGCGACAAGCGGGAGTGGCAACCAGCTGCGTTGGCGGAACAGCCACCCCCCGGTGCGCTCGACGAAGGTCAACGGTTTCAGATTATAATCTCCGACTGGACTAGTCGTAGATACGACCTCAATGGCATCCGGACCCGTGACGCCGGAGATCGGCGTCTCCATCCTCGATCTGATCGGCCGTACGCCTCTTATCCGGCTTCGCCAGATAGAGAAGTCGTGCCCCGGCGTCGAGATCTATGCGAAGGCCGAGTGGCAGAATCCCGGCGGCTCGGTGAAGGACCGCGCGGCGGCGCGGATGATTGCCGACGGCGAGCAGTCTGGCCAGCTGACGAAAGACAAGACGATTCTGGACGCGACGTCCGGGAACACCGGCATCGCCTACGCGATGATCGGCGCGGCCAGAGGCTACAAGGTCAAGCTGTGTGTGCCGGAGAACGCGAGTCCCGAGCGGAAGCTGATTCTGAAAGCGTTCGGGGCCGAGCTCGTCCTCACGAGCCCGCTTGAAAGCACCGACGGCGCGATCCGCGAAGCGCGCAAGCTGCACGCGGACAACCCGGGCACGTACTTCTATCCGGACCAGTACTCGAACGACGGCAACTGGCGCGCGCACTACGACTCGACCGGTCCGGAGATCATCGAGCAGACCGCCGGGCGCCTGACGCATTTCGTCGCGGGTCTCGGCACGAGCGGGACCTTTGTCGGCACGTCGCGCCGGCTGAAGCAGTTCAACCCGTCGATCAAGCTGATCTCGTTTCAGCCCGCCACGGCGTTTCACGGCCTCGAGGGCCTGAAGCACATGGAGTCGGCGATGGTGCCCAGGATCTACGACGCGAGCATCGCCGACCAGGATCTTCGCGTCGAAAGTGAAGATGCCTTCGACATGGTCCGTCGGCTGGCGCGTGAAGAAGGCGTGATGGCGGGCATCTCGTCGGGCGCCGCCGTCGCGGCGGTGCTGCAGGTTGCGAAGAGCCTGAAGACCGGCGTGATCGTGACGGTCTGTCCCGACGGCGCCGAGAAGTATCTGACCGAGAAGTTCTGGAATGACTGAGACCCGGACCGTGAAGCAGACGCTCGAGTGCGACGCGAAGATAGACGCCGAGATCCGGCGGCACGGCGAGGAGACGTATCCGCACGAGTGCTGCGGCGCCCTCGTCGGCAGCGGCAGCCGTGTGACGGCGACCGTCGCGCTGCCGAACACGACGGAAGAAGGCCCGCGCCGCCGCTTCATGGTGCGGCCGTCGGACTACCGCGTCGCCGAACAGAAAGCCTCCGAGCTCGGCGGCGACCTGCTGGGCTTTTATCATTCGCACCCGGATCATCCGGCAAGGCCGTCGCAGTACGATCTGGATCACGCGTGGCCGACGTTCGCGTACATCATCGTGGCCGTCGCCCAGGGGAAGTCCGAGGCGATGACCGTGTGGTATCTGAAGGAAGACCGTTCCGCTTTTGACGAGGGCGAGCTCAATGGCAACTAAGATTCTGATTCCCACGCCGCTCCGGCCGTTCACCGACAAGAAAGACGCGGTCGAGGCCAACGGCAACACGGTCGGCGAACTGCTCGCCGATTTGACGACGAAGCACTCGGGCCTGAAGGCGCATCTCTACAACGACCAGGGCAAGCTCCGCAGCTTCGTCAACATCTACGTCAACGACGAAGACATCCGGTACCTCCAGAAGGAACAGACGCCGATCACGTCCGGCGACACGGTCAGCATCATTCCGTCGGTCGCCGGCGGCGCGCCGACGGCGGAAGCTCCCGCCGTCCTTCCCGAGCTCACCAAAGACGAGATCAAGCGCTACAGCCGTCATCTGATTCTTCCGGAGGTCGGCCTCGAAGGGCAGAAGAAGCTGAAGGCCGCCAAGGTGCTCTGCATCGGCGCCGGCGGCCTCGGCTCGCCGGTCGCGATGTATCTCGCCGCCGCCGGCGTCGGCACGATCGGCATCGTCGACTTCGACGTCGTGGACTTCAGCAACCTGCAGCGGCAGATTCTTCACTCGACGCCGGACGTCGGCAAGCCCAAGCTGCAGTCGGCGAAAGAGAAGCTGACGGCGATGAACCCGCACGTCAACATCGTCACGCACGACGTGGCGCTGTCGTCGGAGAACGCCATCGAGCTGTTCAAACCGTACGACATCGTCGTCGACGGCACGGACAACTTCCCGACGCGGTATCTCGTGAACGACGCGTGCGTGCTGCTCGGCAAGCCGAACGCGTACGGCAGCATCTTCCGGTTCGAAGGACAGGCGTCGGTGTTCGCGACGAAGGAAGGCCCGTGCTACCGGTGCCTCTATCCGGAGCCGCCGCCTCCCGGTCTCGTGCCGAGCTGCGCCGAAGGCGGCGTGCTGGGCGTGCTGCCCGGCATCATCGGCTGCATCCAGGCGAACGAGACGATCAAGCTGATCATCGGCGCCGGCGAACCGCTGGTCGGCCGGTTCCTGATCTTCGATGCGCTGCGGATGAAGTTCCGCGAGTTGAAGCTGAGAAAGGATCCGGACTGCCCCGTGTGCGGTACGCATCCGACCGTGACCAAGCTCATCGACTACGAGCAGTTCTGCGGCGTGCAGTCGGCCACTCAGGAGGCGCCCATGTCAGGCAGCGCGACCGAGATTTCCGCCGTGGACTTCAAGAAGCGGCTCGATCGCGGCGATGTGCTGAAGATCGTCGACGTTCGCGAGCCGCACGAGTGGCAGATCTGCCGGATTCCCGGCGCGGAGCTGATGCCGCTGAACGACGTCCCGAAGCGCTACGTCGAGCTCGACCCGAGCGACGAGATCGTCGTGCACTGCAAGGTGGGCGGGCGGAGCGCCAAGGCCGCGGAATTCCTGAGATCGAAGGGCTTTACCAAGGTGCTCAACCTCAGCGGAGGCATCCTCGACTGGATCGACAAGGTTGACCCCAGTCAACCGAAGTATTAATATCGGACTGTAATAGTCGGATATATGCTGAGGCTCTCAAAAAAGGCGGATTACGCCCTCATGGCCATGAAACATCTGGCCCTCCGAGGCGACCGGGGCTCGTCATCGGCGCGGGAGATCGCGGCGATGTACGACATCCCTATCGAGCTGATGGCAAAGGTGTTACAGCGTCTTGTCCGCCGGGGCCTTCTGGCGTCTCACCAGGGGACCCGTGGCGGATACGAGCTGGCGCGCCGTCCGACACAGATTTCGGTGGCCGACGTGATCCAGGCGATCGACGGCCCGGTGACCGTGACCGCCTGTTCCACCGACGAGAACCAGTGCGAGCAGTTCGCCAAGTGCAACGTCCGGGATCCGCTCTGGAAGGTTCGTGAGCGAATCCTCACCGCGCTCGGCGAGTGCACGATTGCCGAACTTGCGGCGGATCCCGCGCCAGTCGCCGGCACGGCGGCGCGGCCGGCCGTGTTTCACACGCACCAATAGGAAAAACGAATGTCAGTGACCCTTCCGATCTATCTCGACTACCACGCCACCACCCCGGTCGACCCGCGCGTCGTCGACGCGATGCTGCCGTATTTCACGAAGCATTTCGGCAACGCCGCGAGCCGCAACCATCCGTTCGGCTGGGAGGCCGAAGAGGCGGTGGACAAGGCGCGCAAGCAGGTGGCCGATCTGATCGGCGCCAACGCCAAGGAAATCGTCTTCACGAGCGGTGCGACCGAGTCGGACAACCTCGCGATCAAGGGCGCCGCCGAGATGTATCGCGAGAAGGGCAACCACATCATCACGTGCGTGACCGAGCACAAGGCCGTCATCGACACGTGCAAGCGTCTCGAGAAGGAAGGCTTCCGCGTCACCTACCTGCCGGTGCAGAAAGACGGACGCATCAGCCTCGACGAGCTCAAGGCCGCGATCAGCGACAAGACCATCCTCATCTCGATCATGGCCGCCAACAACGAGATCGGCGTCCTCCAGCCGATCGCAGAGATCGGCGCGATCGCGAAAGAGAAGGGCGTGCTGTTTCACACGGACGCCGTGCAGGCGGTCGGCAAGATTCCCTTCAACGTGAACGATCTCAAGGTCGACATGGCGTCGATCAGCGCGCACAAGATGTACGGCCCCAAGGGCGTCGGCGCGCTGTTCGTCCGCCGGCGCAACCCGCGCGTGCTGCTCGCCCCGCAGATCGACGGCGGCGGCCACGAGCGCGGCATGCGCTCCGGCACGCTCAACGTGCCGGGCATCGTCGGCTTCGGCAAGGCCGCCGAGCTGTGCAAGCAGGAGATGGAGCAGGACACCAAGCGTCTCAGCGGGCTGCGCGACCGGCTGAACGAGCGCCTGCACAAGGGGCTCGACGAGATCTACATCAACGGTTCGGTGGAGCACAGGCTCCCGCACAACCTCAACATCAGCTTCGCGTATGTCGAGGGCGAGTCGCTCCTGATGGGCATCAACGACGTCGCCGTATCGTCCGGATCGGCCTGCACGTCGGCCAGTCTCGAGCCGTCCTACGTGCTCAAGGCGCTCGGCGCGGGAGACGACCTCGCGCACTCCTCCATTCGTTTCGGTCTCGGACGGTGGACGAAGGAAGAAGAAGTCGATTACGTGGCGGACAAGCTGATACAGGTGGTCACGCGTCTTCGCGAGATGTCGCCGCTCTACGAGCTGGCGAAAGAAGGCGTGGATCTTTCAACGATGCAGTGGCAGACGGAAGGACATTAAAGCGCAGACCTGAAGGTCCGCGCCTACAAGGAACTTATGGCTTACTCAAACAAGGTGATTGATCACTACGAGCACCCGCGCAACGTCGGCTCGCTGCCGAAAGACGACGTCAACGTCGGCACCGGCCTCGTGGGTGCGCCGGAATGCGGCGACGTCATGAAGCTGCAGGTGAAAGTGAACCCGCAGACCGGCGTCATCGACGACGCCAAGTTCAAGACGTTCGGCTGCGGCTCGGCGATTGCCAGCTCGAGCCTGGCGACGGAATGGCTCAAGGGCAAGACGGTCGACGAGGCGCTCGCGATCAAGAACACGGACATCGTGACCGAGCTGAGCCTGCCGCCGGTCAAGATTCACTGTTCGGTGCTCGCGGAAGACGCGATCAAGGCCGCGATTGCCGATTACAAGAAGAAGCAGGGGAAGGACACGGGCGCGGACACTCACGCCCAGCCGACGGCGTAAATGATTCAGATCTCCGAGACCGCAGCGCGCAAGATCCGCACGTTGATGGCCAAGCAGGGCATCGACGAGGGCGGGCTGCGCGTCGGCGTCAAGGGCGGCGGCTGCTCGGGCCTGAGCTACACGTTCGCGTGGGAGAAGCAGGCGCGAACGGGAGACGAGGTCTTCGAAGGGCCCGAAGGCGCGAAGATCTACGTCGACAAGAAGAGCCTGCTGTTCCTGAACGGCACCGTACTCGAATACGACACGAATCTGGTCAGCAAGGGATTCGTCTTCAACAACCCGAACGCGAAGTCGACCTGCGGCTGCGGCAGCTCGTTCGGGGCGTAGGAAGGTTCCGGGTTCCGAGTTCGACGTTCGAGGTGCTCGGTCCCGCGTTCAATGAGCTCGCAAACAGCCTCTCCTCTTCAGGTTTGCAAAGACTGCGGCGGCGGCGCGCCGGTGGACGCGCACTTCTGCCCACAGTGCACGAAGATCCTGTCGATCAGCCGTCACGGCGACTACTTCAGGTTCATGGGCCTCGAGCGGAAGCTCAATATCAGCGCGAACGATCTCGATCAGCGCTTCCGCGGCCTCAGCCGGCAGTTCCATCCGGACTATTTCGTCAACGCCGGGCCCGCCGAGCGCCGCGCCAGCCTCGAACGGTCGTCCTATCTGAACGACGCGTACCGCACGCTGAAAACGCCCATCTCCCGCGTCGAGTACCTGCTGCAGCTCGAAGGCCTCGCGGCCCGCACTCCGCAGGAAGCGTCGAAACAGGTGCCGGCCGATCTGCTCGAAGAGGTGTTCGCGCTCAACGAGGAGCTCGACGAGATTCGCGACCTGCGCGCGTCAGGAACGCCGGCGGACGCGTTGAAGGCGCGGCTCGAGCAGGCGCGCGGTCCGATCGAAGAGAAGCGGGCCTCGCACGAGGCGCAGCTCGAAGCCCTGTCGGCGAAATGGGACGAGGCGGTCGATCGCGGCGCGCCCGATGCCGAACGCCGTGCCGTGCTCGAAGCGCTGCGTGAGCGCGTGCTCGAGCGCAACTACATCAACAACCTGCTGGCCGGCATCGAGAAGGAGATGTCGTCGAGTGTCTAAGGTTGTGGGTATCGACCTCGGCACGACGAACAGCCTCGTCGCCTTCGTGAAGGACGGCGCGCCCGTCGTCATCCGCGATCGCAGCGGCGACGGGCTCGTGCCGTCGGTCGTTTCGGCCTCCGAGGACGGGACGATCTACGTCGGCCGCGAAGCGCAGCGCCGCCTGCTGACCGACGCCGCGCGCACCGTCTATTCCGTCAAGCGCTTCATGGGCAAGGGCCTCGACGACGTCAAAGGCGAGGCGAGCCTGCTGCCGTTCGCGGTGAGCGGCGACGCCGGCGGTGTCGTCAAGATCGGCCTCGGCGCCCGCGAGTTCACCCCGCCCGAGATTTCGGCCTACATCCTGCGCGATCTGAAGCATCGCGCCGAAGCGTACTTTGCCGAGCAGGGCGAGATCGACAACGAGGTCGATCGCGCGGTCATTACGGTCCCCGCGTATTTCAACGACGCCCAGCGGACGGCCACGCGCGACGCCGGCAAGATCGCCGGCCTCGACGTGATGCGCATCATCAACGAGCCGACGGCCGCCTCGCTCGCCTACGGCCTCGACAAGCGCCACACCGGCCTCATCGCCGTCTACGATCTCGGCGGCGGCACGTTCGACATCTCGATTCTCCGCGTGGAAGACGGCGTGTTTCAGGTACTGGCGACCGGCGGTGACACGCATCTCGGCGGCGATGACATCGATCTGCTGCTGATGCACAGAGTCCTCGCCGAGATCGGCTGGTCGCAGTCGGCAGAGAAGGTGCAGGAGATCCGCAAAGCCGTGATTCAGGCGAAGTGGGATCTCTCGGATCGCCAGGAAACACAGCTGAACGGCAAGCGGTACACCCGCGCGGAGTTCGACACGCTGATCCGTCCCATCGTGGACCGTACGCTCGAGCCCTGCCGGCAGGCGCTCAAGGACGCCGGCCTCGAGGCGGCGCAGATCGACGAGGTCGTCCTCGTCGGCGGATCGACGCGCATTCCGCTCGTGCGGACGCTGGTCGGCGAGCTGTTCGGCAAGACGCCGCACAGCGAGCTGAATCCCGACGAAGTCGTCGCGCTCGGCGCCGCGGTCCAGGCCGATATCCTCTCC
>Ga0134123_10003430_pt1 | contig 10317 bp, 8 predicted proteins | sample KB303_FD_96460 | JGI IMG/M metagenome (GOLD analysis project Ga0134123, IMG submission 96460) | Terrestrial soil microbial communities without Nitrogen fertilizer from Kellogg Biological Station, Michigan, USA - KB3-0-3 | ecosystem: Environmental > Terrestrial > Soil > Unclassified ...
CCTCGTCCTGCTCCAAGCGCCGAACGAACCGCAAACTCTTTTTCGCGCGCTCCGGCACGAGCGAGCAGCAGATTGGCGACATTGGCACACGCTATCAACAACACGAATCCAACCGCGCCAACCAGAACCCACAGCGCAGGACGAAGCTTGCCCACAAGCTCGTCAAGCATCGGAACGTAATAAATGCCCCAGCCGACGTCAGCGGGATAGTTGTTTGGGTAACGCTCCCCAAGCGTTGCGGCGATATTGGATAGCTCGACGCCGGCTTGTTCGGGCGAGACGCCTGGCTTCAAGCGAGCGACGACTTCCAGCCCGTGATTGCCGCGGTTGTTCGGACTGGCTGTGTTGATTGCAAGCGGGATCCAGACATCATCCTTGCCCGGAAACTGAAAGCCCTCGGGCATCACGCCGATCACGGTGTGATTCTCGCCGTTGATCCCGATCGATTCTCCGATCACACCGGCCGATGAACCGTAACGGCTTTGCCATACCGAGTGACTGAGCAAGGCGACTTTGTTGCGGCCGGGCTGGTCTTCGTCGTTGGAGAATGTGCGACCGAGCTTTGCGTTGATTCCCAGAAGGGGGAAGAGACTTGCGTTGACGAATGCGGCGTTGATGCGAACCGGGTCATGGTTGCCGGTAAGGTTGGCGCCATCTTCCTGGAATGCGGCGATGTCCTCGAACGAGTTGCTCATCTGGTTCAGGTCGATGAGTTCGGGTTCGGAGATCCAGTTCTTCGGGATACCTTCGTGTTCAAACTTACCCCAGATGCGAACAAGGCGGTCGGGGTCTTTGAAGGGCAGCGGTTTGAGCAGCAGCGCGTTGACGACGCTGAAGATCGCGCTGTTGGCGCCGATCCCCAGGGCCAGGGTCACGACGGCGACCACGGTGAAGCCGGGGCTCTTGCGAAGCATTCTGAGGCTGTAGCGAATGTCGTGGAGGAAGGTTTCCATGGTGTTGGTTTAGGGTTTAGGGTTCAGGGTTCAGGGTTCAGGGTTCAGGGTTCAGGGTTCAGGGTTCAGGGTTCAGGGTTTAGGGTTTAAGGTTTAGGGTTTAGGATTTAGGGTTTAGGGCTTGGCGCTTCGAGTTACGAACCCCGAACCCTGAACCCCGAACCCCGAACCCTGAACCCCGAACCCTAAACCCTGAACCGGTAATTATTTCACCGCCATCGCACGTTCTTTTTCTTGTTCTTCGACAACGCGGCCGTCGAACAGGTGAACGCTGCGATCCGCGTGCGACGCATAGCGTTGATCGTGTGTGACCATGCAGATGGTAGCGCCCTGCTCGTGCAGCTCACGAAGCAGTTCCATCACAGCTTCGCCGTTGACCGAATCTAGGTTTCCGGTCGGCTCATCCGCAAGCAGTATCAGAGGATCGCCCGCGACAGCGCGCGCGACTGCGACGCGCTGTTGCTGACCTCCGGAGAGTTGGCTCGGGAGGTGTTTGGCTCGATGCGCCATTCCCACGCGGTCAAGCGCGGCCCGAGCCCGTTCCTTGCGTTCGACCGCTCGGAGCCCGCGATAGGTGAGCGGCAGTTCTACGTTCTCGTAGACGGAGAGGTCGCCGATCAAGTTGAAGCTTTGAAAAATAAACCCGACTTCGCGGTTTCGAATCCGGGCGCGTTCAGCCAGCGGCAGATCCGCGACGGGCTTTCCATCAAGCCAGTAGTTTCCGTCGCTCGGGGAATCGAGCAGGCCGAGGATTGAGAGCAGCGTTGACTTGCCGCAGCCCGAGGGTCCGTTGATCGAAACAAACTCGCCGCGGTTTATGTTTAGGTGGATACCCGCAAGGGCATGTGTCTCGACTTCGTCTGTCAGGAAGACTTTGGTAACTCCTTCGAGAGCGAGCAAGGGACGGTCGGAAGCACTCATTGGGTTCTCCTTCGCGTGTCAGCGTGCAAAATGAATCCCCGCCGGGATTCGAAGTGTTCAGATCTTCGAAGTGTTCGTGTCAAGCTATGCAACCTTCGACGTAATTACGTTCCCGAAATCTGCTTCGGGTGCAGCCGTGGTCGGCGCAGCGGACGACAGCGTCCGTGCACACCTAGCAACTTTGGGCTCGCGGGTTAGTGTAGGGAGTTGTAAAAAGGTTGCACGCTGGTTGCGGGCACCGAGCGTAGATTCTATCAAGCCAAGCGAACAAGATTTGAAACGCTTGTGCTCCGCAAGACGTTAATCAAACGGTTGAAGTGCCTGTTAAGATGCCGAAGACATTGCGAGGCGGGTCAAACTTTGGGCGAAAGCGGGCGGGGCGCCCGCATTCCCAAGTTTGAGTTCTGAAACCTTTTCAAAGCGCGTGCCACTTACTGGCGGACTAAGGATGAGGCCGCAAATGGTGGAGGCGATTAGCCTGAAAGGCCAGGCAAGTGCACGCGCCGGAACTTTGATGAACAGCGCGGAAGAACTGACGGCGCGCGCCCGCTGTGGCGATCACGAGGCGTTTCGTTCTATTTTCGAGCGGTACGCTCGACCCATCATCAGTTTCATCTATGACATGGTCGGCCGGCGGGACCTCGCCGAGGAGTTGACGCAGGAGACTTTTGTGCGTGCATACAAGAACCTCGGCGCTATGCGTGAAGAGACCAAGATTTCGACCTGGTTGTTTGGAATTGCGAAGAACGTTGCGCGCGAATCGCTCCGATCGCGGATTCGAGAGGATCACAGGGTTGGTATCGACGATGACCGGATTGTGGAGATGAGCGACGGCAAGCTGCCGCCAGACCGCGAGCTGTTGGACAAGGAGTTGAACGGCGTGATTCAGGACGCGCTTGGCTCTCTTGATGAAGACAAGCGGCTGGTGTTCACGTTGAAGGTTTTTCAGCAGCGGAGCTACGAGGAGATCGCGGAGATAACCGGATCCTCGATACCGAAGCTCAAGACCGATTTGCATCGCGCGCGCGCCGAGATGCGGCGGCGCATTCAACCGTACCTGGGAGTTGGCTATGAAGTGTGAAGAGTGTCAGGCGGCGATTGAAGACTACATCGACGAAGCGCTTGCGGTTCGAACCGCGCGGGAAATGTCGGTGCATCTATCCAGTTGCGAGGCGTGCTCGCGGTGCTACGAAGAGTTCAAGCGCGAGCAATCGATCTACGCGTCGTACCAGCGGGACGTCGACGTGACGCCGGCGCTTTGGGCGGGCATCGCGTCTCGACTAGAACGGCAGCCGGTGATCAAGGGCCCTACTTTCTTTGAAACATTGCGAGAACGGTTTGTTGGCATGTTTGGCGCTCCGCGGTTGAGCCCCGCGTTTGCGGCGGCGCTTGTATTGGTCGCGATCGGTGTCACGGCAGTCATTATGCAGTATGCGGGTTCGCGCGGAAGCGAGCCGGTTGCTCAGAATGCTTCGACGGGAACGCAAGGCGAGCAGCCGCCGAGCAATCCGGGAACTCCGGATATTCGGAAGCCGGCTGAGAACCCGGTCGTCGATCAGTCGACGAACCCGACGGTCGCGGTTGTGAAGAAGGAAACGACAAAACGTCCGGCTGTTGGGCCTCCGACTCCAGAGCAGCTTGTGCGCGAAGCTGAACAGAAGTATGTCCAGGCGATCGCGATTCTCTCGCGAGATGTGAATGAGCGGCGCTCAAAGATCGACCCGGCCGTGCTTGCTCGATTCGACGCGGCGTTGGCCGATATCGATCGCACGATCGCTGAGACAAAACAGGCTACGCGGCAGAACCCGCGTGACCCGATTGCGTTGAACTATCTGCTTTCGGCTTATTCCAAGAAGGTCGATGCGCTCAGAGATATGGCGCGAGATTAAAGAGTTGGGGATTGCGAAGTGCGGATTGAAAACTAAAATCGCATATTGAAGAATGGGAATCGAGAGAAAAGGACTCGACTAAAGTAAGCGTGATGAACAGAAGAAGCTTAACAATTTTGATACTTGTGATGGTTGCGTTTGGAAGCCCGGTGGCGTGGGCCCAGGAGTCAAATGCACCGGCTCACGCCCAAAAGCCCGTCACTCGAACCGAGACGACGCGTACGACGGTCACTCGGACTGAGACGGCGAAGTCAGCCGCCACTCGCGTTGAGAGCGAGCAAACCCCGAAGCCTGCCAAGCCGCCAAGGGCGCCGCGCGCGCCAAGAGCTACTTCACCGGAACCCGAAGCCCCTGAACCGGGCGAGACTGTTCAAGTCGAGCCGGTGGTTGTAAAGCTTGGCCGAGGCGGACGGCTTGCGGTGACATCTCGAATCGCCAGCATCAAGGTCAAGGGTTGGGATAAGGACACCGTTGAAGCGACCGCGACAAGCGAAAACGGTCCGCGTCAGTTGAAGGCTGAAGTGACCGGCGATCCGTCGCGATCTCGTGTTTTTCTCTACGTGCCGGCCACGAGCAGGCGTCACGACAGCGAACTTCAAATCATGGTGAACCTGCCTCGCTATGCAGAAGTCGAGACCCTCGAAAGCCAGAACGGAGACATTGAAGTCGCCGATCTGGATGGCGGAGTGGCGATCAACAGCGGGAACGGAAGCGTGACGGTTTTGCGTGTGGGATCACTCAAAGCAGCAAGCCGCGCGGGTGAAATCGAAGCTCGGAACATCAAGGGGGAAGTGACCGCGAAGACGTTTCAGGGCGGGATCATAGTTTCCGATGTGGCCGGCCGGGTAGATGTGTCGGCTACCAACGGAGACATCGAAGTTCGCAACGCGGCAGGAGATGTGCGGGCGACCTCAGCGTCGGGCGACATAGGAGTTCACTGCGCGAAAGGGCGCGCCGAAGTGAGCAGCGCCAGTGGTTCGCTCACGCTGGTAGGAATCGGCGGCGATGCTGAAGCTTCGACCGCGAGCGGCGATGTCGCCTTCAAGAGCGCGATTCGGACCGGCGGGACTTATCGAATGAGATCGATCTCAGGGGAAGTCGAGATGACCGTTCAACCTGACCCGCCAGGCTTTACTGCCACGATGATTACTTACAGCGGAGAAATCGACACCGCGTTTCCGCTAAAACTTGATTCAGGGCTGCCCGCCGGCGCCAAGAACAAACAGGTGACCGGCCGCTACGGCGACGGACAAGCAAGGATCACGCTGGACTCGTTCAGCGGCACGGCGCGCATCGTCAAGGGCACCGCCGCCGCAATGAAAGAATGCAACAGATAGAACCGAGCCGGACCACGCGAGGGTCATCCGGCCAAATCCAAAAGAGAGGTGAGTAAGAGATGAGACGACAAATCATAGTACTTTTACTGGCCGTGATGATGAGCCTGGCGGCGGCTCCGCAATCCTTTGGGGCCGGGATGCAGAAGTCGGACGACGCTGGAGATCGCGAACGTGATCTTCCGGAGCGGGATGAGTTTCATCAGAGTTATCAGCTTTCGCCCGGTGCCAAAGTCGAAGTTCGCGGAATCAACGGCGCTGTCGACATCGACACCGCGCCCGGCACCACCGCAGAGGTGACCGTTGTTCGCTCCGCGCGTACACGTGAAGATCTGAACTATCACAAGATCATCGTCGAGGCGACGGCAAACGGTCTGGTTGTTCGTGGTGAGAAAGAGGACCGTTCGGAACGCGGCGGCCGGGACCGGCAGGTTCGACAGCGCGTTTCACTAAAGCTGCCTCGTCAAGTCGACCTTGGCGTCAGCGGTGTAAACGGTCGGGTCATGGTTGGTGAGATCGAAGGCCCGGTTCGCCTCAGCGGGATCAATGGAAGGGCGGAGGTCGCGCAGGCCGTCGGCTACTCGGAACTGAGCGGGATCAACGGCCACGTTCGCGTGACAATTTCGCGGCTCAGCGAGCAGGGAATTCGGGTGAGCGGCATCAACGGCGGAGTCGAGCTCCGGTTCACCGACGATGTAAACGCGGACCTGGACGTCACGGGGACAAACGGTCCGATCAACACCGATCTTCCGAATGTGACACTGACCGGCAAACTCGATAGGCAGAATGTGCACGCAAAGATCGGCTCGGGCGGCTCGCCGATCCGGGTGAGTGGAATCAATGGAAGCGTCAAGCTCACGCGCGCAGGCTCGGCGGGCTAGGCCGCAATTTCCTCCAGGAGCTTGCGATGCCGCGCCGCGTGTTGTCTGACACGCGGCGCGGCCTGCTTTACCGCTTGTTCCCAAATCCAACCCGCTTGTTCCTCGATTCCGTGGGTTCGTCACTTACCCCTAAACACGACCAGTCGGATGTGGTAGCTTGCGAGTTGGTGAAGAGCGTCAAATCCAGAGGCCACGAAGGCCCTAACAAATGGAACAAACGTCTTTGACGGCACGTCTAAGCTGAGAAGGCGCAGGGACCATCAGGCGGAATGGACGGCAGCCTTCCTCCTTTAGCCAGTCATCACACGGGGTCGGATTCACGATGCGAGCTGTAACGCTGTTGTGCGTGTTGCTGTTGTCTGCAGTTCAGAGCCACGCTCAGCGCACGGAACCCGCGGAATTGAGATCCGATACGTCCGCAAAGGGTAAGCCTGCCTCCACGAAGCCCGAAACCATCACGCTGCCGCCGGCAAAGGCCCATCCAGTATCGATCACCCGCGTCGAGAAACCTCCGGTCATCGACGGTAAGCTTGACGACGAAATGTGGAAGACCGCCTCCGTTCTGGCTGACTTCTACCAAACGCAGCCTGGCGACAACATCCCTCCTTCTCATCTAACCGAGGTGCTGATCGGCTACGACAGTAAACACCTCTACGTGGCATTTCACGCTTACGATGATCCGCAAAAAGTGCGCGCGACGGTGCCCAAGCGCGATCAAATCTTCAATGACGACACGGTGCGACTGATCCTGGATACATACAACGACAAACGCAAAGCGTACATCCTCGCATTCAATCCGTTTGGAGTTCAGGCAGACGGGATCATCACCGAAGGGGCGCAGATCGGACCGAATGGGAGCGAGGATTACTCTCTCGATATCGTGATGGAGTCGAAGGGGAAGCTGACCGAAGACGGATATGTCGTGGAGATCGCGATACCGTGCAAGTCGCTCCGGTACGAAGCAGGGAAAGGCAAGCAATGGGGATTTCACGCGTTTCGAAAGATCACCCGGCTCGACAACGAGAACAATTCGTGGATGCCGATCTCTCGGGAAAAGTCCAGCTTGCTGGCACAGGAGGGACATATCACGGGGCTTGAAGGAATCTCGACAGAGCGAACTCTCGAGATCATTCCGACTTTGACCGTATCGGAAAGCGGAACCAGGATTCGAACTCTGTCGATCGCCTCGGTGAACGCCGATCCTTTGCTTCGCGATCCGGGGCGGTTTTTGAATCCCCCTGTGAAGTTTGACCCCGGAATCACGGTGAAGTTCGGGATCACGCCGACGGTCACTCTGGACTTCACAGCCAACCCGGACTTCGCACAGGTCGAGGCTGACCAGCCAGTCGTGACTGCAAATCAGCGTTTCCCAATCTTCTTCGAGGAGAAGCGGCCGTTTTTTCTTGAAGGCGCGGATATTTTTCAAACACCGCTTCAGGCCGTGCATACCCGAACCATCATCGATCCCGACTACGCCATGAAGCTAAGCGGGAAGCTAGGGCGGAACTCGTTTGGACTATTGATGGCGTCGGATAACGCACCCGGCCAGTTCAACGATGATGAAATAAACGATCCGGACGTCTTTCCTGACATCGCTGGTTTGATTGAAAAGAACGCATACATAGGCGTGGTACGGCTAAAACGCGACGTAGGTCGAGAATCCAGCCTCGGCCTTATCGCGACCAGCTACAACTTTGTCCAGAAGCACAACCAGCTTGCAGGGTTGGACGGTTATCTAAGGCTGGACAAGCAGACTACGTTTACATTTCAAGCGCTGGGAACTTATTCGCGCGCTTTTTTCTTCGACCCTGATCTGAACGACAACGTCTATAGGAACGGGAATGCGGTTGGTTATTCCTGGAACTACGACAAGACTGGGCGCAACTTCGGCTTCAATCTGCAGGGGCAGGGGCGAACTCGCGATTACCGCGCCGAACTTGGATTCACACGCCGGGTGAATACCAACTACAACGGCGCCTTCTTTCGCTACAGTACGGATCCGAAACCCAAGGCGAAGCTGATTGGTTGGAGAGTCGTCGGCGGCACGAACTCGAACTTTGATTTCGAGGGACGTTTGCAGAATCTTGGCGGTTTTGTGCAGACGAATTTTGATCTGACGAGGCAGACGTTTTTCAATATTGGTTACGAGGAATTTTACGAGCGACTCTTTGAAGAAGAGTTTGGCGCGAGACGAAGCGCGACTCAGACCGGGGCGTTCGCGGGCGATGAACCGGAACGCTCGCTGCGAGGCAGAGCCGTGCACGGGTTTTTTGGGACCAATCGGTCGAAAAGGTATTCAGCTTTCGTATTCGTCGGTCATCGATGGAACATATTCGATTTTGACTTTGGCGCGGGCCCGAAGTATCCGCGAGTAAGTCCGGCAGCGCTTGCCGATCCCGATGCTCCGCTTGATCCCGGAGCCGCAAACACGTTCGATGTGGGAATCAGTGGAGAATACAAACCTACGGCGGCGTTTCGCGTGTCGCTGGATTACAACAGAAACCGGTTTACGCGGCGAGAGACGGGACTAACCGTGTTTATCGACAACATCTATTCGCTACGATCGACTTACCAGTTCACGCGGTTTACTTCTGTTCGGGCGCGGTTGGACTACGACACGCTCTCCTCGAGATTTCGCGGGCAGTACCTTTTTGCCTGGACTCCCAATCCCGGAACGGCGTTATATGTCGGCTACAACGATGATTTGAACGTCAACGGCTTCAATCCATTTACAAGCCAGCTCGAACCGGGATTGCGGCGCAACGGCAGAACTTTCTTTATCAAGACGTCCTATCTTTTCCGAAGAAGCATTTGAGTGTGGGCCTACTGAAGCCGCCTAGGCGGGGGGGCGGGCGTTTTTCCCAGGCCTTTCTGAAACCTTTCTTTACAAAGAGGCACTAACAGCCGAGTAACCTGACTAGTAGTATCTTGAACCAAGCCGGACCGGCTGCGTTTGAGCGATTGACTTCAGCTTCACCATAGGAGGAACCAGCGTTATGAGACGGAGCCTGATTTTGTTTCTGTGCATGCTTCTGGCGGTGAGCTCGACGGCATTGGCGGCGGATGGGCTAACCAGGCTGTCGGATCAGGAGGGCGAGCGGCCCCGGCGCGCGGAGGTTTCGCGGCCGAGTTTTTTGGGAGTTGAGCTTGAAGAAGTCACGCGCGATTCGGCCCAGCGGTTAAAGCTCAAGAACGAACGCGGGGCGATCATCGAAGGCGTCACTCCGGACAGCAGCGCGGCGAAGGCCGGGCTGAAGAAGGATGACGTGATCGTCAAATGGAACGGCGAGGCCATCGAGAGCGCGGGCGAAGTCTCGCGGCGGATTCGAGAAACACCGGCGGGACGTGTGATCCGGCTCGGCATTGTTCGGGACGGCAGCGATATCGAATCGACGGTGACGCTTGGGGAACGCGGCGAATACGTGAGCCGGCTTCGCGAAGCAGCGGCGGTGCGAGTCACGCCCCGCGTGCCCCGTGAACCGCGACCGCCCCGCGAGCCTCGTGAGGCGCGAGTTCGAGTTGGCGATCGCTATCGGCTCGGTGTTTCGATTCAGGGAATGTCGCAACAACTTGCGGAGTACTTTGGACTCGTCGGCCGCAATGGCGCGCTTGTTGTTTATGTCTACCCGGATTCGCCGGCAGCAAAGGCCGGAATCAAAGCCGGCGATGTGATCCTGTCAATCGGCGGCGAATCCACCGACAACCCGTCAAAGTTGTTCGAAGCGATTCGATCCAAGCCCGAAGGCCCAATCGAGCTCCGCGTCATGCGCGATAAACAGGAGAAGACGTTTAGCGTGCAAGTGGAGAAGGGTAAGATATCGTGGATCGATTCCATCGACGACTTCGATGTACCGGCTCCCGTGGTTGACGTCATTACGATTCCTGACGTCCACATCGAGCCGATAACAATTCCGAGGATCGTGGTCCCAACGGTCAACGTAGTTCCTTTGACCCGGCTAAATATTACGCCGGTGGCGATTCCACAAATTACGATTCCGGAGATGAACATTCCCCGGATAGTAGTCCCCTCGGTGAAGATCAAAGTTCCGGCCGGATTAAGGATAACTGTCTAGTCCGTTGGCACAATCAAGCCATTACTTTTTTGCAGCGGTAGAGAAGAATAAGGATGCTACTCAAACGAAGGCCGGCTCGTCCGGCCTTCGTTTTGTATTCTGGCGCCAGGTCGGGAAGCATCCTTGTCTACCTCGTTGCCATTACTCCATTTTTGTGAAATCCGCAGGAGGGTCGCCCCTGCTCCGCCGTTGGTTTGACGGCTGGTATTGCGGGCGATCGCGTTGACTGGATGCGAGCCGGCTTGTAGGATTGCGCTTTTGTCGCA
>Ga0134123_10003431_pt1 | contig 10317 bp, 6 predicted proteins | sample KB303_FD_96460 | JGI IMG/M metagenome (GOLD analysis project Ga0134123, IMG submission 96460) | Terrestrial soil microbial communities without Nitrogen fertilizer from Kellogg Biological Station, Michigan, USA - KB3-0-3 | ecosystem: Environmental > Terrestrial > Soil > Unclassified ...
ACATGTGGCGCGAGAGCGCAGAGGCGGCGGCATCAGCCTGTGTGGCTGCCGTGGCCGGGGACCCGGCGGATCGCGCCGCGGCAGCACTTCGTGTCATGTGGTTCGGCGGGTACCTGCGCGAGGCCTGGTTCGGAGAACAGGCTGGCGCAGACGGACCAGGAACCTGATGGCCCCGACAAGAGTCAGCATCATCGTTGCAACGTATAACCGTGCGGACCTGCTCGACGATTGTCTCGCGCATCTCGCACGGCAGACGTTCGAGGATGGCGACGAGATGATCGTCGTCGACAACGGTTCGACCGACGAGACGAGATCCGTGGTGACGGCACACACGATCGGGTTTCCAGTGCCCCTCCGCTACTTCATCGAACCTCGCGCGGGAAAGTCACACGCCCTGAATACCGCTCTCGCGAGCGCCGCAGGCGATGTCCTGGCATTTACCGACGACGACGTGAACGTCGCCGCGTCGTGGCTTGCGGAAATCAGACGGGGCCTGTCGGATCCGGAGGTCGGTATCACAGGCGGACCCGTTCTTCCCCGCTGGGAACAGCCTCCGCCACGGTGGCTGACCTTCGACGAAGCCGCTCACCGTCCAGCCGAGGCATCGTTTGGCCGCCTGGGTGCGCCGCTCGCGCTTCTCAGCTACGGGCCGGAGGCGTCGGCGCTCGGGCCCCGCACGCTGCTCGGGGCCAACATGGCGGCACGACGCGAGGTGCTTGCCCGTCTCGGCGGCTTCCCCGCGCATCTTGGGAAAAAACGGGGAACGCTACTGTCCGGCGAAGACCACGACGTCTGCGCGCGCGTACAGGCGGCGGGCTTCAAGGCGGTCTACGTGCCATCCGCGTGCGTCTACCACTGGGTCCCGGCCGATCGGCTGCGGATTCGCTATTTCGTCAACTGGTTCTTCTGGTCGGGCATTACGAACGCGGCCCTTGACGACAAGGCCGAGTCGCGCATGAAGTCGGTGGCCGGCGTCCCCGGTTTCATCGTTCGCCGCATGGTGTCGGGGATCGTCCAGGCAGCGAAGGCCGCCGTGCTCGGTCGAGGCAGTGCGGCGGTGACAGCCATGACAGAGGCGGCATTCGCCACCGGCTATGCGGCCCGTTGCTGGGGCTTCGCTCGGTCGGCCACGACTCGGCTCGCGGATGCGCCTGGTGGCGCCAGATGATCGTCTCGCGCGCGACCATCCTCATCTGCACATACAACCGCGCTGCGCTCCTCGAGACGACGCTGGCGGAACTGGCCGCATCGACGCGTCCGCCCGACTGCTCGGTCGAAATCCTCGTCGTCGACAACAACTCCACCGACACAACCGCCGAGGTGATCGCGCGGGCGCAACAGGAGTCGCCGATCCCGATCAAGACGGTTCGGGAGCCGCGCCAGGGTAAAAGCTTCGCCCTCAACTGCGGACTCCAACTCGCGACCGGCGACATCATCGCGCTGACCGACGATGACGTGTGGCCGGCCAGAGACTGGATCGCGCGCATTGTCGCGAATTTCCGACAGCGTGAGGTCACCTTCGTGTTTGGCAAAGTACTGCCGCGCTGGTCCGTGCCGCCGCCCCCGGAACTGTTGATGCCGCGCGCGCAGGATGTCTGGGGTCCGCTGGCGATTGTCGATTACGGAGACACACCAGCCGTCTACACGCCCGGCAACAAGGAACAGCGGCTGCCCATCGGCGCCAACCTCGCCTTCCGGCGATCGACGATTCAAGGCATCGGCGGATGGCGGACGGATCTCGGGAAAGTCAACAACACCCTGATCTCGGGAGAGGACCACGAGATTTTCACGCGCATGCGTCGCGCCGGAGTCTACGCAGGCTATTACGACCCCCAGCTCGAGGTCCGGCACTACGTGCCGCCCAATCGGCTTACACGCAAGTACTTCCGCCGCTGGTTCTTCTGGCACGGCAAGACGCAGGCGATCATGCTCCGCGACCTCCACTCGGACTTGAAATTGGAGGATACGCCGCATGTATTCGGGGTTCCCAGGTTCGTGTATCGCCAGGCGGTCGAGCAGATGGGCCGATGGATCATCCGGATGGGCGACCCGGATGCTCTGAGTCTATTGATTGAAGAGCTCCGCGCGATTCAATTCACAGGGCTGCTGGTCCAGTCGTGGCGTTCCTACTTCCACTCGAGCCGGACGAGCAGGCCGGCAGTTTCAGCCTGACTATGGTGATACGCACAGCTGTACGGGAAATCATCGCCGAACAGATCGAGTTCCGGGAGCTGTTCGTCCAGATGACGACCCGCGATCTGCTGCTCCGCTACAAGCAGACGGCGGCGGGATTCGCCTGGGCGATTCTGATGCCGCTGCTGAACACGGCGATCTTCTCCGTGGTGTTCATGCGCGTCGCCCCGGTTCAGACGCGCGTGGCGTACCCGCTCTTCGCGTATTGCGGGCTGCTCGCCTGGAATTTCACCGCTTCATCGCTGCGGTTTGCAGTCACCTCTCTGACGTCGAACACGAACCTCGTCACGAAAGTATTTTTCCCTCGCGAAACATTCCCGTTCGCGGCGGTCGCCGTTTCGCTGGTCGACGCGGCAGTGGCTTCGGTCGTGCTCGTTGGGATGATGGCGTACGAGCACATTTCGATCGCGCCGGTTGTGCTCATGCTGCCGCTTGTCGTCATAGTGCATGTCGCCTTCACCGCGGCCCTCGCGCTGTTTCTGTCGATGGCAAACCTCTTCTATCGCGACGTGAAATACATCTTCGACGTGGTGCTGACGGTCTGGATGTTCGCCAGTGCGGTCGTGTACCCGATTGATGCCGTCGGAGGGTGGATCGGTGCGCTGATGCGAATCAACCCCATGACGGGTATCGTAGAGGCGTACCGAAGCGTTCTTCTGTACGGCGCGCCGCCCGATCCGGTGTCCTTCGGCACGGCTGCCGCGCTCGCCGCGGTGCTCCTCCCGGCTTCGTGGATGCTCTTTCACCAGCTCGAGTTCTCCTTTGCCGAGCGGATCTGACATGGCGCCGCGAGTCATCTTCGACAGTGTGTGGAAGCGCTTCAGGCGCGGCGAGCGTCACGATTCCCTGCGCGACCTCATCCCGGCGATGATCGGCCGGTATCTGAAGCCGCGTAGAGAGGACGATCGCGACTTCTGGGCGCTGCGCGACGTGAGTTTCGAGGTCGAGCCCGGTCGCGCGCTGGGCATCGTGGGCCACAACGGCGCCGGCAAGTCGACGATCCTCAAGCTGCTCACACGCATCATGCGACCCACTCGGGGGCGCTCGGTCCTGCAGGGACGCGTCGGCGCGCTCATTGAGGTTGCCGCCGGGTTCCATCCCGATCTCACCGGGCGGGAAAACGTGTTTCTTCAGGGCGCCATCATGGGCATGCGCCGGGCAGAGATCCTCCGGCGCTTCGATGAGATCGTGTCGTTCGCGGGTGTCGAGCAATTCATCGACACCCCGGCCAAGCGCTATTCGAGCGGCATGCAGGCGCGGCTCGGCTTCTCGATCGCCGCGCATCTCGATCCCGATGTGCTGCTCGTCGATGAAGTCCTCGCCGTCGGTGACATGGCGTTCCAGGAACGATGCCGGACGAGAATGGCGGGATTCCGCGACCGCGGCATCGCCCTCGTCTTCGTCTCGCACAATCTGCACGCCATCGGACAACTGTGCGATCAGGTGCTTCTGCTCGACCACGGCGTGCCGGTGCGGCTGGGAGCGCCCGGCGCCGTCCTCGCGGAGTATTGCGGCGGAACGTCGCACACCGCCGAGGAAGAAGACGTGGTCATCGAGGCCAGCCTGAAGGCTCCGCGCGGGGCGAATGCCCGTGCCATCGACGAAATCCATCCGGGCGACACACTCGAGCTCGAGGTCTCGGTCGAGTTCCGCGTTGACGTCAAACGCGTGACCGTGGGCGTTGTGGTCTGGGATCTGACGCGTCAGCTGTACGTGTACGGCGCGAGTTCCGATAGTGTCGGCATACCGGCCATCCGAGCCGCACGCGGCGACTGTCGAAGCTTCGTCTTTACGCTCGAAACCCACCTGACTCGCGGCTTGTACGCCATCGAAGTCAACGTCGCCGACCCCGATCGCGATCGCTTCCTCGGCCTTGTACGCGGCATCCGGCACTTCGAAGTCGTCGAGCGGGTTTCCTACGATGGCATCGCAAACTTGTATCTGACCGGCCGCGAAATCGCGGGTCCTGGGGTTCGCGAGAAACTCTGCGCAGGAGCACAGAAGTGATCACGAGCGCAGGCCGGCTCGAGGCCGGGTGGCCGAGAGTGGTCGCACCGAAGCGCTCGCTCGCCTTCGAACCTTTTTCGTGCGAGTTTCCCGCGTCGGCGCGAGCGCCCCAGATCTATCGCGCAGGCCGTTCGAGGCTGCGCCCGGCAGGACGATGATTGTTCAGGCGCTGTGGCTCGTGATGGCCCTCGGCGGGCAGGCCCAACCGGTTCAGGCCAGACCGGTCGATCTGAAATTTGAGAGCGGTCGTGTCTGGGTGACGGCGCGCCGCGCGACACTCGCGCAAATTCTCAACGCGTGGTCGCGCACGGGGAAAACAAAGTTCGAAGGTCTCGAAACCGCGCCAAGCCAGGGACCGATTGACGTGCAACTCGCGGGTGTTTCCGAAGAAGAGGCGCTCGCATTTCTCCTGAAGCAAGCCGGCGGCTACACGGCCGTGGTTCGCAAGACGTCGCCTCCCGTCGAGTCCACATTTGCCCGTGTGCTGATTGTCGCGTTGAGGTCGCCTGCGGCACCCGCGGTCACGCCGGCGCCCGAACCGCCACCGCCCGAACCCTCAGAACCTCCGACACCACCAGACCCGGATAACAGCGTTCAGCCGGTCTTGGGGCCGGACGGGCTGCCGATCCCCGACGACCAGCAGCCCTCCCCGCCGTTTCGATCGGCGCCGCCCGGCTTCTCTCCGCCGCCCGAACCGCCTCCGCCGTCACGGCCGGACGGTAAATAAGCCCGCCACCGGGAAATGATCGGAGAAGGTTCCCATCGACGTGACGACGGCCGATGAAAGCGGCGACACCTTCCCCGTGTTGTCACCGAAGAGGTAATCCAGCTTCATTGTCGGCGACGGTGTGAACGCGGTATACCCTGCGTTCACGCCGACGATCGACCACGAGTCGATGAATGCGCTGCCCATTCCCTGACTGATGTCGATCTGATCCGGATCGGCGTTGAAGTCTCCGCCGACCAGCTGCGGCGTGGAGAACCCGCTTGCCCAGGATTTGAAGCTGGCCATGGCGGCATATCTCGCGTCCCTAGTGACAGGCAGGTGCATGCTGAACACCTGAGTGACGATCCCGTTGATGCTAACCGCGGCTCGCACCGCCGCGCGGGCGGAGTGCCATTGATCGCCGCTGCCCGACATGTGAATGCCGCTCGAGTTCATGATCGGGAAGGAGGTAAAAACCGCCACACCCTCATCTTCCGAGCCGGAGCAGGAAGAACCGTTGAAGGCACCGGGCGGGCAATGGGTCTTGAACACGCCCTGCCAGGTTCGGCCGGTCCGCACCTGGAACTGGTCCAGATAGACCGAAGCCATCGACTGGTGGGCTTCCTGGAGAACCACGACCTGAGGCTGCGGCGACAAACCGAGCACGCGATCGACGACGGCCCTGGCGCGCGCGGCCGAGGAATCGTTGACCTGAATATTCCACTGGAGGATCGGGACGTTGGTGCCGCCTGAAGGCGGAGGTGGCGGCGGCGGTGGCGGTGGCGGTGGAGCGGACGATCCGGTGCTCACGTCAACGCGGTCCACATTGAAACCGCTGCTATCGAACACCAGCGTCATCAGCTGTGAACCGGAACCCAGCGTCACCGGCAGCGAGACGGACTGCCAGTTCTGCCAGCCGCCGGTAGCCGGAACGCTGACGCTCCGCCACACCGGGCTGCTGCCGTTGAAGCCGACATGTAGCGCACCACCGCTCGGCGACGCGACACGCAGATTCACGGTATAGCTTCCCGACGAGGTCACGTTGACGCTGTAGTTCAGCCATTCGCCGCCGGCAACCCAGCCCACGTCGTACCCGCCGCTCGATGCGGGCTCGATATCGACGTTGGTCGAGCGGTAGGCTCCGCCGCTGTTTCCTGCCGTCGAATCGCCATAGGCCGTGCCGGATGCGCCGTTGTCGAAGTCTTCAGCCTGAATCGTTCCCGGGATGGACACGGGTGTCCCGCGAAACGCCGGGGATGAGCCGCCGCCGGTCGCCTTGGAAACGATCGTCGAGTCGTTGCTGGTGGCTCCGGGTGCGCGGCTCAGGAAATTCATCGGACTGAGAACGATCTGGTCGAACTGGACGCCATCTTCGCGCGCCTGCACGCGAACCGTGTGGGTCCCGCCCGACGGGAAGCGAATCGTCTTGGACTGCGACAGCCAGTAGGCCCCATCAGGCCACCCCCAGCTCGCCATTCCGCAGTCCTTGCAGGTCTCGAGATTGAAAGCGAGGCCGCTGGCCGTGCCGATGCGGTAAGCGGCGTTACCGCCGGTATCAGTCGCGTCGGAAAACTGGAGCCAGACCGAATCGTTCCATTTCGAATTGGCCGTTGCGCGCAGACGAACCCAGACCCTGTAGGAAACGTTCGTTTCCGCTGCGAAATTGGCGTCCGAGTAGCTCGCCGGAGACGCCAGGGCCGAATCCGTCGTCGCCCAGCCCGCATCAGGACTCGATACGAACTGGCCGCCCGCCGCAGAACCGTCCGAGACTTTCGACATCTGACCGACCGTCGTCAGGTCCGAGGTGTAGACCACGACGTCCTCGAGGGCCCCACGGACCGGCGTGTTGCCATTCACGAGAAACCAGATCACGGCAGCGGCGGTCGCCAGGTATTTCTTGCGCGATTCGGAACGATTCGGTGCTGACGGAGTACGCATCGGCCCATCCTTGTCAGTGTTTCCGCACACCACTCCTCCGGCGTGCGCAGCGTGGCTACAGGGCCGCGGCTACGCGCCGACGAGAAGCGATCGCGAAGCGGTTTAACAACCTTTGGGGAAATGGCGGGCCACAGTGCAGGCCGCCACCGGCTGGGCCTCTCAGCAAGCGGCTTGCCACGAAATCGTCATCGGAATCGCATTGTTAGCCAAGGAATTCCATCGAGATCGAATCACGCCGTCACAAACAGACACTCGAGGTGTGAACTGGTTACAGTAACGATCCCTTCACACACGATGGCCTCGATGACGAGAGCTTCCACTTCGCGAAGCGACGAATGTAGCTGAGTGCTCATTCGGACAAAAGGCGCCGCTCCACTTCACTCGGGGATTGTGAAGAGTGGCAGCGCGTTCTCAACGAAGGCTGTGACGAACGCGTTCTACACATATTCCCGCGACGACATCTTCGAAATTTCGATCACCAATCCGGCGCGATCGACTTGTCTGTTTGCTCTGCTGTAGCGCCCGGGATTGTCGATAACTTCTCGGGGTGACGCGCGCAGAAGCACTAACTCTGCCGCGGCACTTCCATTGCACTAAGCGGCGCCGCGGCGTTCAACCGCAAAAACCACTCAGCGATCCGGAGGACAGATCATGAACGTTCGAGCCCCGAGGGCTTGGAGGTCGATGTGTGTCTGCGTATGTCTCGGAGTGATTGTTTCGGTCCGGGCATCGGCAGCCTACCCTCCGGAGATCGTGCTCTACGCGATCGATGCGACGAATCTTCATGGGAACTGGAGCCGCACCCCTGACGCCAGTGCCGCAGGCGGTCAGGTTCTAATGAGTGCCGACGCCGGCGGATCGAGCCTCACCGCTCCTCTCGCAGCTCCGGCCGACTATGCCGACTTCTCGTTCTCGGCCCCCTCCGGCCAGGCCTACCGCCTGTGGATTCGGATGCGCGCGAGGAACAACTCGAAATGGAACGATTCGATCTGGGTCCAGCTTTCTGATTCGCTCGGCCCTCTGGGGGCGCCAATCGTTCGCATCGGATCGTCGAGCGGCCTGATGTACAACCTGGAAAACTGCAGCGGGTGCGGGACAGCCGGCTGGGGGTGGCCAGCCGGCGCCTACTGGCTCGCGCAGTCGCTCATCGTTCGCTTTGCTACGACCGGAACTCACACCCTCCGCGTGCAGATTCGGGAAGACGGCGTGGAGCTCGATCAGGTCGTGCTGAGCCCCATTACGTTCATGGCCGCCGCTCCCGGTCCCGTCCTGAACGATCAGGCCATCGTCGAGCGGCCGATCGTCTCGACACCGTACCTCGGAACGGGTTTCACCCTGCCCGGCACGATTCAGGCCGAGGACTTCGACGAGGGCGGCGACGGCTCGGCGTATCACGACGCGACACTGGAGAATTCAGGCGGCGCCTATCGAACGACGGGGGTCGACCTTCAGTCGAGCAGCGAGGCTGGCAGCAACATCGGGTGGATCGCTCCCGGCGAATGGCTCAATTACACGGTCAACGTCGCCGCGTCCGGCTCATATTTGCTCGAGGCTCGAGTCGCGGCTGCGGGTCAGGGCGGAACCTTCCACATCGAGAGCCACGGCAAGGATGTCACCGGCCCCCTGACAATCCCGGGCACCGGCGATTGGCAGGCGTGGACGACGGTCTCGAAGCTGGTCACGCTTCAGGGCGGTCCCCAGGTGTTCCGGGTGATCTTCGACGCCCGCGGATCCTGCTGCGTCGGCAACCTGAACTGGCTCCGCGTTTCGCCGACGGGACCCAACCCCTACGCCGGATCGGCGGTCATCCTGCCTGGGACGATTCGCACGGAGAATTTCGACGAAGGCGGCGAGGGGATCGCGTACCACGACACCTCGTCCGGCAACAGCGGCGGGCAGTACAGGACGACCGACGTGGACATCCAGACGAGCGCCCTGGGCGGCATGAACGTCGGCTGGATCACGACCGGCGAGTGGATGCGCTATTCGGCGATTGCATCGTCCACAGGGACCTACTCATTCGCGCTTCGCGTCGCGTCACCGAATTCCACCGGCCGTTTTCACGCGGTGATTGGTTCAACGAGTACCCAGGCCGTCAGCATTCCAAATACCGGCGATTGGCAGAACTGGACAACCGTGACGTTCAACGCCGACCTGTCCGCGGGGCCGACGACCATCCAGCTCGTCTTCGACGAGGGCGGTTTCAACGTCGCCGATATCAGTGCAGCACTGCTTTCTGCGCCACCACCACCGCCGCCACCGCCGCCGCCTCCGCCACCACCGCCGCCACCGCCCGGACCGATCTCCGATCGGACCACGCGAGCGAAACCGGCGCTCCCAGGCCTTGGCGCAGCGGGCTATCGATTCGTCGATCCCGTCTTTGGATCCGCCATCTCCCGCGTCACGGATGCATCGACGCGCCCAGCTGCCTTGAACCGTTCGTTCCGCACGCCGTCAGCCAGCCATACGCTCGCGTGGAATACCGCGTCGAATCTGTTCTACGTCGTGAGCACCGACGGCACGGTCATCCCGTACTCGTTGTCTCCGGCCACCGGTACCGCGTCGCGAATTCCGGCTGCAGGCGGCGACGGCGGCCTGACGCTCCAATTCAACGCCGAGCCCGAGTTCAGCGCGCTCGCGCCCAACCTTATATATGGGGTGATCTACGGCGTCGACACGCGCACGATTGCCGCGTTCGATTTCGACACGCGGACCTACTCCACCCTGCTCAATCTCGACACGGTCGCTCCATCGCTGTCCGGGACCTACGTCGGGGGCCTGGCGGTCGGCGCCATGCAGATCGAACGCATGATGGTGTTCTTCGGCGGTCCGTCGCAGGATCGTCACTTCTACGCGCTGTGGTTCGCGACCGACGGTTCCGGCACGAAGAAGCTGCTGAACACGCTCGCGTCGACGCTGAACGGCGTGCCGACGAACGTCCCGCTCAACTTCCGCCTGCACTCGGCGTCGATCGACAGGAGCGGACGCTTCGTCTTCCTGTATCCGACTGTGGTCGATCTTGGAGCGCCGAGAAACGCGTCGCAGGTATACGTGTGGGATACCGATCTCGACACATTCACGGCGCTCACGAGCGGAGGCGCCGACGGCTCGCCGGCCGCGCATGCCGGCGGACACGATGCTCCGGGCTACGGTTACAGCGTCAACCACGATTGCTGCGTCAGCACGAGCTGGGACGCCGGCCAGTGGGAGCTTCGCCGGCTGGACGCTCCTCTGGTCGCCTGGGATCTCGTGAGCCCGGTCATGACACCCCAGGAGATCTACCTGAGCGATCACCCGACGTGGAACAACGCGCGTCCCGACGCGCTCGTGCCATTCATCGACGCGACATTCCGGTACGGCAACAACCTGGCTCCGTGGCGAGCGTGGGACGAGGAGATCATCGGGGTGCGGACCGACGTCCCGCTGGGCGCGACGGTCTTCCGGTATGCTCACCACCGCAGCGCGATCGCGAG
>Ga0134123_10003432_pt1 | contig 10316 bp, 5 predicted proteins | sample KB303_FD_96460 | JGI IMG/M metagenome (GOLD analysis project Ga0134123, IMG submission 96460) | Terrestrial soil microbial communities without Nitrogen fertilizer from Kellogg Biological Station, Michigan, USA - KB3-0-3 | ecosystem: Environmental > Terrestrial > Soil > Unclassified ...
GTGAAGTTGGCGAAGTAGGCCCGGCGAGCCTTGTTCGAGAAGAAGTAGTCGGCCGCCGCCAGCGAGGCCAGGTCGCGCCCCGCCTCGCCCAGCGCCACCTTCACCACCCCCATGTCCAGGTGCGAGGCGTGGTTGGCCGCCACCAGGAAGTGGGTGTGCTGGGGGATGTGCGAGGCCCCCGTGACCTCGGTGTTGAGCAGGCGCTTGTAGAACAGCCGCTGGGCCATGCCCAGCACCGCCTTGCCGGCGCGGGCCACCGGATCCGGGATGTCGATGTCCCCCTCGCCCAGCACCTCGCCCAGCTCGCGGCGGCGCTTCTTCTCCTTGCCGGGCGTGGGACGCCCGCCGGTGACCAGCTCGTAGAGCGCGCTGACGTCCTGGGCGCCGGTGAAGTCCATGTTCTCGGGCAGGCTCAGGCCGGCGGCCTCGATGCCCGCGGCCAGCTCGGTGTAGGTGAGGCTGTCGAAGCCCAGCTGATCGACGCGGCTGCGCATGTGCACCTCGGCGCGGGGCCGGCCGCAGGCGGCGGCCACCACGTCCAGGAACCAGCCGGTGTTCCGCTGCGGCCCCTCGGTCAGGGCGGCGGGCTCGCTGCGGCGGCGCCGCTGCAGCTCGGTCACCACCTCGCGCCGCTTGACCTTGCGGGTGCTGGTGCGGGGCAGCTCCCCCTCCCAGAGCTCCAGGGTCTTGACCCGCTTCCAGAAGGGGAGGCTGGCCGAGACGGCCCGAAAGTGATCGCTGATGCGGGCCTCGACCTCGGCCCGCGACAGGGCCGCGTCGCGCTCCAGGTTGGGCACCACCGCGCAGGCCACCTGCTCGTGGGCCCCCTCGGGCAGCCCCACCACCGACAGCTCCTTGATGAAGGCAAAGTCGCTGTACAGCTCCTCGATCTCGTCGGGGTAGACGTTCTTGCCGTTGGCGTCGATGATCACGTCCTTCGAGCGCCCGACGATGAAGAGGTTGCCCTCCTCGTCGAAGCGGCCGAGATCGCCGGTGTGGAACCAGCCGTCGCGGATGGCCTCGGCGGTGGCGGCAGGATCCTCCCAGTAGCCCAGCATGACGTTGCGCCCGCGGGCCACGATCTCCCCCACGCCACCGCTGTCGGGCGCGTCGATCTTCACCTCGATGCCCGGCAGCGGCACCCCCACCGAGCCGGGGAGCGGCTTGCCCTTGGGCGAGGTCACGCTCAGGACCGGCGAGGTCTCGGTCAGGCCATAGCCCTCGAAGAAGTCGAAGCCCAGGCCGTAGAAGGTCCTCAGCACCTCGGCCGGCAGGGCCGAGCCGCCGCTGATGAGGTAGCGGATGCGGCCGCCGAAGCCCTCGTGGATGGGCAGGAAGAAGAAGAGGCCCAGATCCAGCCCGACCCGCGAGCGCAGCTCGAAGTTGGCGTTGATGAGCGCCTTCACCCCCACCTCGAGCAGCGGCGACTTGTCCGAGAAGCGCTGGAGCAGCCGCCGCTTCATGAGATCCCAGAGCGCCGGCACCCCGACGATGGCGGTGATGTGCCCGCGCTTCAACACGCCGCTGATGACGTCGCCGGTCAGCTCGGAGACGTAGGTGATCTGGGCACCCCGCGACAGCGGCATGAGCAGGCCGGTGGCGAACTCGAAGGTGTGGTGCAGCGGCAGCACCGAGAGGAGGCCGTCGGTCACCCCCAGCTCGAAGGTCTTCGACAGCTCCGAGACCATGAAGGTGAAGTTGCGGTGGGTGAGCATCACCCCCTTGGGCTTCCCGGTGGTCCCCGAGGTGAAGATGATCGAGGCGACGCCGTCGGGCGTGTGCTTGGTGACGAGCGACTTCTTGCGCTCCTCCTCGACCGACTCCTTCTGGATCGTGAACACCTGCTCGAAGGGCCAGACCCGGGTGGCCATCCCCTCGTCGCGCAGGGCCCGGGTGAGGCCGGCGCGCTTCTCGAGGAGATCGTCGCCCACGATGACCCCGGCGGCGCCCGCGGCCCGGGCGATGTTCACCACCTCGGCCACGGTCGACTCGTGGGCGATGGGCACCACGGTGCCGCCGGCCTTGAGGATCCCGAAGTAGGCCATCCCCCACTCGGGCGCGTTCTTGGCGAACAGCAGGATGCGGGCCCCGGCCTCGACGTTCTCGCCGACCAGGAAGGTGCCCACCCGGGTGGCCAGCTCCTGCAGGTTCTCGTAGCTGTAGCTCTCGTGGCGCTTGCCGCGATCCATGCGCATGGCCACGCGGGTGGCGTGCAGCTTGGTGCCGGTGTCGAAGAGCTCGAGGAGATCGCGGTAGGCGTAGACGCTCTTGGGCTTGGCCGCGTAGGTCTGCTCCATCTCCGGCATCACCCAGCGCTGCAGCCCGGGGAAGTGCACGTTGAGGAGGTAGTCGTACCAGTCGATGGTCTCGGGCGACCAGGTGAGCAGCTGCTGCTCCTCGGCGGGCAGGCGATCGCGCAGGGCCCGGATGTGGTCGGCGCGGAAGACGTACTCGTTGTCGTGGACGAAGGGCTGGAAGAGCTCGATGTTCGAGTGGGCCTCATCGGTGATGCGCTTGACCTCGTCGACCTGCTTCTTCACCCGATCGATGGCCTCGGAGAAGCGCCCCGCCCCCCAGCTCGGCCGCACCCGGTTCAGCACCGACGAGGCGCGCCCGGCCATGCGGTTGACGAGCGGCAGCGACTTCTTCTCGTACTCGGCGAAGCTGACCGGGCGGAACTCCATCCGCGCCGCCAGCTGGTTGAGGAACTTGTTGCCGCTCTCCTTGTCCTGGAAGCGCCGGCGCTTGTAGAGCCCGGTCAGGGTCGTCACCCGGCCGATGCGGGCGGGGTTGAGATCGCCGCTCGAGAGCTGGTGCACCAGCTTCGGCTGCTCGACGCAGGCCTGGGCCGCCACCATCAGCATCCCCGAGGCCACGTGATCGACCGGGACCATGTCCAGGATCAGCGACTCCTTCACCGGCAGCAGGTTCTGGCCCTTCAACGACAGGTAGACGAGCGGCGCCGAGGTGGTGAAGCCCTCGTTCCAGCCCGGGAAGGGATAGGAGAGCGCGCTCTCCACGATGGCGGGGCGGACGATCGAGCGGACGATGCCGGTCTCGCGCGCCACCAGCTGGTCGCCCATGCTCTTGGTGTAGGTGTAGATGTTGGGCCAGCCCCACTCGGCCGCCCGCTTCACCCCGCGCAGGGTCAGCTCGGCGCGGATCCAGTCCTTGCGCTCGCGGGCCACCGACAGCTTCAGCGTCTGCTCGTCGTCGGGATCGCGGCGCGACTCCTCCAGGCGCGCGCGCGCCTGCTGGCGCAGCCTGGCCATCACCTGGGCGTCGTCGGCCTGGGCCCGCACCTCGGCGGCGATGCGCACGCTGTCGGCGATCTCCTGCTCGACGGAGAACTTGGTCCCGGGCAGCTCACGCCAGCGGGGGAAGTAGCCGTCGAGCGGCTCGTCCTCCCAGACCTCGCCCGAGCGGTTGCCGGCCACGAAGCAGGTGCTGGTGTGGACCAGCGCCGGGCGCTCCATCCGCTTGACGAAGGCGATGACGTTCTTGGTCCCCTCGACGTTGGTGCGCAGGGCCGACTCGAGGGGCGGGTTGAAGGTGACCTTGCCCGACGAGTTGATGACCACGTCGATGTCGGCGGCCACCGCCGCGGCCCGCTCCTCGGGGAGGCCCAGGTTGGGCTCGGTGATGTCGCCGTCCACCACCCGCACCTTCTCGCGCAGGTAGGCGGCCAGCTGCTCGGCGCCGCCGTGGCGCGCCCGCAGCGGATCGAACACCGGCGAGGCCACCACGCTCTTCCAGAAGCGTGACTCGCTGTCGGTGCCGGTCCCCCGGCGGACCATGACGTAGACCCGGCCCACCTCGGGGAAGCGGTCGAAGAGCAGGCTCAGGAGCACCTTGCCCACGAAGCCGGTGGCCCCCAGCACGAAGACGTGCCGGCCCCGGTAGATCTCCCGCGCCGAAAGGCGCGTCACCCCTGGAACCGCGCGCAGGCTCACGGCGCTACTCGACGTCGGCCATGACGATGGGCGGATGGTGCATCAGCGTCGTCGAGGCCGAGGGCCCCACGAAGCTCTTGGCCATGGCGATGGCCTCGGTCAGCGACTCGGCCCGATCCCAGCCCAGCATCGCCGGGACGTGCGCGTTCTGGGCGCCAGCGACGATCACCTTGCCCACGTGCTGGCGCCCGTTCTCGCCCCAGTACCACATGAAGAAGGGGTGGGCGCCGTGGTAGGCGTGCCCGCGCCGGTACATCGAGATGTAGCTGGGGTTGTGGGCGAACTCCTCCTCGTACTTGTGCCGCAGCACCATGGCGTCGCGGGTCTCGGGGAGGAGGCGGTTGAAGAACTCGATGTAGCTGGGGTGCTGCTCGTGATCGAACTCGTCGTAGCAGGGGTGGCAGAGGATCAAGACGCCGCCCTTCCGCAGCACCGGCTTGCCCCGGTAGAAGTTGTGGAAGTAGCCCAGGCCCATCACCTGCACCAGGAGCGGGTTGAGGATCGAGTTGACGTTGTAGGGCGAGATGAAGGGCACGCCGCAGATGAGGATGTCGCTCTGCCCGCGGATGTTGACCATGTACTGCTCGAAGGTCTTGGCCAGGATCCGCTCGTGCACCGGATCGGTCTTGCCGGCGTGGACCGCCACCAGCTGGTACTGGGCCGGGATCGAGTGGAACAGCTTGCGCTTGGCGGCGGCCGGCATCTTCGACAGCGTCCAGCGCATCCCCTCGAACTTCAGGCGATCGAGCTCGGTGAACTCGTCCTCGTTCTTCGACAGGAAGGCGGTGGGCCCGCCGAACATGCGGTTGTTCAGCGCCGTCTCGATGTGGAAGACGTTCATGTGCTGGTCGACGATGGCGCCCATCCGCTCGACCTTGGTCGACAGCGCCGAGCTCTTGGGATCCATGTAGCTGTTCGAGTCGCGGATGGTCTGGGGCTCGTGGTGGGGGCGCAGGCTCTCGTAGTCGCACAGGCCCACCGTCACCGACTTGTGCCCGCCGTCCATGGGCACGAGGTTGATGTTCACGTAGATGAGCAGATCGCTCTCCACCGCGCGCCGGTTGATGTTCACCGGCTCGTTGTGGTCGGTCTTGCCCAGGTGGACCATCCCCTCGGGGTCCTCGGCGTCGTGGTTGTAATAGCGATCGGGGTAGAAGGCGTCGTAGATCTTCGAGCCCACCATCCGCTTCATCTCCGACGGGGTCAGCCGCCGGTGGAGCGAGTTGGCGATGATGATGTGGACGTCGTCGACCCCGTTGGCGTCGAGCAGCTCGAGGAGGATCTCGAGGATGGTCTGCCGGATGTCCGGCGTCTGCATGGGCGGCAGCGGCAGGCTGATGTCGTCGACGGCGATGGTCACGCGCATCCCCGGCACCAGCTGGGCGTAGAGCGGATCGGTGCCGAGCGGGTGGTTGAGCGCGTAGCGGATCGCCGCCCCGGGGTTGGCCAGCCCCTCCATGGGGGGCTTGGCGTAGACCACCCGGGTGCCCACGGGGAGGTCCTCGAGCAGCAGGTCCTCGCCAGAGAAGATCATCCGGGGCGCCGAGTTCGTGTCGATGTACACGACCTGGTCGTCCTCTTTGTGGCGGGGGGTGGGCCCGCGGAAGATCTTGGGTTCGCGTTCTCTCATTGCAGGTTCATCACCTCAGCGCAGGTCCAGGATGGGCCAGTCGTGTTGCAGGGCGGTGTTCCGCAGCCGGAAGTCGGGGTTCACCGCGGTCGGGTGGCCCACCACCGAGAGCATGGGCAGGTCGCTCATGCTGTCCGAGTAGCTATAACATTCCGACAGGTTCAGGCCCTCCTTTTCGGCATAGACGCGGATCCAGCTGGCCTTGGTGGCGGCGGCCATGATCGGGGGCAGCAACCGTCCCGTGGCCTTGCCGTCGACGTACTCGAGGCGGTTGGTCACCGCATCGTCGATGCCCAGGTGCCGGGCCAGTGGTCGCACCGTCAAGTCGAGGGCTCCCGTCACCAGCACCTGGCGCAGCCCCAGTCGCCGCGACTTGTCGATGAGCTCGTACGCGCCGGGGAAAATCGAGGGGCGGATGACATTGTCGAACAGCTCGTCGGCCAGGTAGCGCAGGCGGTCCTCGGACTCGCCCTGGTACCGCCCGAAGAAGACGTCATTGAACAGCCGCCGGCTGTACACGTCGGCGGCCATGAACAGGGGGACCCGCAGGGCGGTGGAGATCGTGCGCGTCACGCTGCGCAACAGTCCCTGCTGGTTGCGGGCGTTGTACGCGTACGCGTGCACCAGGTTCGTCCGGACCAGGGTCCCGTCCAGGTCGTAAAATGCAGCGGCTGCCATCACCCGGAGGGTGCGTATATCACGGGTAAACGCGCCCCGAAACCAGGCGGGTCGCGCGCAGCGCGAAAACCCGCCTGCGTCTCCTCCGGCTTTCTGAGCGGGTCGCGCGCAGCGCGGAAACCCGCCTGCGCCCTTCCGGGTCCTAACGTGGACCTAGCGTACGGACAGGGTTATCGGCGACGCTTCGCGGCTGTTCCACAGCCAGTCGGACAGCGCGGCCACCTGGGCCGACGGGGTCAGGGTGTCGAACTGCGAGACCAGCCATTCCCCCGCCAGGGTGCGGCCGGGGCCGCGCACCAGGGTGCGGTAGGCGGCGCGGCCCGCGGGGCCGACGTCGGCGAACAGCGTCGCCCGCGCGCGGCGGTCGAGGGTGCCGGCACCGAACAGGCGCAGCTCGGGGTCGGGGCTGCGGACCAGGGCTGCCATCGCCTGGCGCGCAGCTCCATCCGAGCGGCCGCTGAGCACGGCAGCGGCCTCCACGCGGGTGGTCAGGTCGGCGGCGCGCAGCTGGCGGACCAGCACCTCGGTCGCCATCCGCTCGGCGGGACGCTCGGGCGCCGCGGGCGGCTGCGCCGGCGGCGGGATCATCTTCAGGCGCACCAGGGCCGCGGTGACCTCGGGGACCCGCTCCCCGCGGGCCAGCGCCTCGCGCAGGATCCCCACCCCGCGCGTGTCATCGACGCTGGCCAGCCCGATGGCCGCCGGCAGCGACTGCACTGTCAGCTCCAGCGCGCGCCCCAGCCAGGCGCGGGCCAGCATCCCCAAGGCCGTGTCCTGCGCGGTCACCGCCGCCAAGCGCACCCGCCGGAGCGCCTCGCGATCCTTGCCGTACTCGAGCAGCCGCGGCAGCGCCTCGTCGAGCGGCGACTCCCGCGTCACCACCGTCACGCCGCTGCACTGCCGGGTGTCCCGGGCGAACACCCAGCGCAGGTGGGCCCGGCCGTCGTCGGAGAACGCCTCCTCGGAGGGCTGGGGAAGGATGGTGTCCTGGAACAGATCCAGCGCCGCCGCGTCGAACTGTTGCGAGCCCGACGACTTCTCGACGATCGCCTGCATCACCGTCCCGTCGGGGATCAACGTCACCGCCACGGTCACGCTGCGGTCGCCGCGGTTGACGGGATCGGTGGCCGGCAGCCGGTCGCGGCTGTTGCGCAGGAACGAGCCCCAGGTGGCGTGCACCCGGCTGTGCGCAGCGCGCAGGAAGGCGGCCCGGGAGTCGCTGCCGGGGATGGCCGGCTCGTCGTCGGCGGCCCGGGCACTTCCCCCCGAGGCCAGCAGGACGGCACCTAACAGCAGTGCGCCTCGGACCATCGCCCACCTGTATCGGCAGGTGGGCGAGGAAAGCTGAAGGCCTCCTCCCCCGCGGTCCGCTGCGGGGGAGGTCAGGAGGGGGCGTCCCTCCCGGCGGAGACCGTCGGGCTACTTGTTCTCTTTGTCCTTCTTGGCCTTGAACTCGGCCATCATCATCTCGCGGGCCTGCTTGGGCATCTCGGCGTAGCGCTTGAACTCCATGCTGTACTCGCCCTTGCCCTGGGTGGCCGAGCGCAGATCGGTGGAGTAGCCGAACATGTCGTTGAGCGGCACCTCGGCCATGGCCTGGACGAACCCCTCCTGCTTCTCGCTGGAGAGGATGGTGCCGCGGCGCTGGCTGATCTGGTCTATGACGGTGCTCTGGAACTCCTCGGGGAACTGCACCTCGACCAGCATGATCGGCTCGAGGATGGTGGGCTTGGCCCGGTTGTAGGCCTCGCGGAAGCCCATCAGGGCCGCCGTCTTGAAGGCGATTTCCGAGGAGTCGACGGGGTGCGAGGCGCCGTCGTTGAGGACGACCTTCACGCCCACGATGGGGAACCCGATCAACGGACCCTTCTTGATGGCCTCGCGGAAGCCCTTCTCGCAGGCGGGGATGAACTCGCGCGGGATCGTCCCGCCCACGATCTCGTCCTCGAACTCGAAGCCGGTGGGGTGATCGGAGGGGAGCGGCTCGATGTGGCCGGCCACCTTGCCGTACTGGCCGCTGCCGCCGGTCTGCTTCTTGTGGGTGTAGTTGTACTCGCCCAGCTGGGTGATGGTCTCGCGGTAGGCCACCTGAGGCTTGCCGGTGATGACCTCGCAGTTGTACTCGCGCTTCATGCGCTCGACGTAGATCTCGAGGTGCAGCTCGCCCATGCCGCTGATGATGGTCTGGGCAGACTCCTCGTCGCGGTGCACGCGGAAGGTGGGGTCCTCCTTGGTGAAGCGGTTGAGCGCCTTGGAGAAGTTGGCCACCGTCCCCTTGTCCTTGGGGGCCACCGACAGGGAGATGACCGCGTCGGGGACGTGCATCGAGGTCATGGTGTAGTTGATGGCGCCGTCGGTGAAGGTGTCGCCCGAGGCGCACTCGACGCCGAACAGGGCCACGATGTCGCCGGCGCTGGCCGAGTCGATGTCCTCCATGTCGCTGGCGTGCATGCGCACCAGGCGCGGCACCTTGATGCGCTTCTGGTTGGCCGAGTTGTTGACGATGAAGTCGCCCTTGGCCACCTTGCCCTGGTAGATGCGCATATAGGTCAGCTGGCCGTAGCGCCCGTCCTCGAGCTTGAAGGCCAGGCCCACGAACGGCTTCTTGGGATCGGCCTGGAGGATCACCTTCTCTTCCTGCTTGTTCTGGTCGAGGGCGATGTTCTGCACCTCGGTCGGGTTGGGCAGGTACATGGTCACGCCGTTGAGCAGGAGCTGGACGCCCTTGTTCTTGTAGGCCGAGCCCATGAACACGGGCGTGGCCTTGAGCGCGATGCAGGCCCGCCGGATGCCGGCGCGGATCTCCTCCACCGTCGGCTCCTGCTCCATCAGGAACTTCTCTTCCATGGCCGAGTCGACCTCGGCGATGGCCTCGATCATGTCGTGGCGCGCAGCCTTGGCCTCGTCGACCAGCGCCGCCGGGATCTCCTCCTCGCGGATGAACTCACCGTTGTCGCCGTCGAAGTAGAAGGCCTTCATGGTGATGAGATCGACCACGCCCTCGAAGCGATCCTCGTGGCCGATCTGGATCTGGGTGATCACCACGTGGTGGCGCAGCTTCTCCTTGAGCTGCATGGCCACGCGCTTGCCGCTGGCGCCGGCCCGGTCGAGCTTGTTGACGAAGGCCAGACGGGGGACGTTGTAACGTCGCATCTGGCGGTCGACCGTGTACGACTGCGACTGCACGCCGGCCACGCCACAGAGGACCAGCACGGCGCCGTCGAGCACCCGCAGGGCGCGCTCCACCTCGATGGTGAAGTCGACGTGACCGGGCGTGTCGATGAGGTTGATGTTGAAGCCCTCCCACTCGGCGTAGGTGGCGGCCGACTGGATGGTGATGCCCTTCTCGCGCTCGAGGTCCATGAAGTCCATCGTGGCCCCCACGCCCGACTTCCCCTTCACCTCCTCGATCTTGTGGATCCGGCCGGTGTAATAGAGGATGCGCTCGGAGAGGGTGGTCTTGCCCGAATCGATGTGGGCGGAGATTCCGATGTTGCGGACCTGGTCGATGGGCGGCATGGGTTCCTTCGCTTCCTTCTCTCGGTGTAAAGGCGCGGTAGTTTAGACGAACCTGTATGTAGCGCTACTGAAAAGCAAAGAATTATTTCGGCATGCGAGCGCCCGGGCCTGAGCGGTCAGTGCTTGAAGGCACTGTGGGCGGCCGCCGATCGGTCCCCGGGGTGCAGCAGCCCGTGGGCATGCCCGATCATCTCGGCCAGGAAGGTGGCCACCGCGCAGAACTCGGCCGCCTTCTGGTCGGCCACCAGGTGGATGGCCTTGTGGACCAGGGCGCGGGCCAGCGCGAAGTCCGACTCCTTGCCCTTCCCCGCCAGGCCCGCCACCGCCGCCGTCAGCTCCGCCTCGTGCCCTTTTTGCAGCTCCTCGATGGTCATGTGAAATCGTCCTCCGCTTCCCTGGCTGGATTGTTTAATCTGCGCCCGTGCTGGCGGCCAAGATCCTGAGCGAGAAGGTCGGCCGTCCCTTCCTGAAGTGGGCTGGCGGCAAGGGACAGCTCCTCGACCAGTTTCGGTCCTTCTACCCGCGCGGTCCGGTGA
>Ga0134123_10003435_pt1 | contig 10315 bp, 12 predicted proteins | sample KB303_FD_96460 | JGI IMG/M metagenome (GOLD analysis project Ga0134123, IMG submission 96460) | Terrestrial soil microbial communities without Nitrogen fertilizer from Kellogg Biological Station, Michigan, USA - KB3-0-3 | ecosystem: Environmental > Terrestrial > Soil > Unclassified ...
CCGCGTCCTCCTGATCCAGGAGGCGCGGCCGCAGCCGGCCGAGGACCTGGCCCACGTGCTCCGGCGCTGGCAGGAAGCGGGGATCGAGATGCGTCTCCTCCATCCGGAAGCAGGATGGTCGTCGCCGGTCTCCCTGCAGGTCGAGAAGCCGTCGCGCTTCCGCAACCTTTCCTACCGCGCCCTCGCCATTTTCGGGCTCCACCGCAACAGCGCCGGCGGCTTCGGCTCGGTCATTCCGATCCCGTCCTCGGGAGGCGGAAGCGGATTCGGCTGAGGCTCGTCGAGCGCAGACGCGGCGCCCGGCAAGTTTGTTCAATTTCCAACGAGGAGCGAATCGACCCGTCGTCCGTACGGCCCAGTCCCGGCGACTGGAACCTGCGGCCGGAGACAATTGGCTGGCGGTGGGCGATGCCGCCTCGCTCTTCGATCCCCTTTCCTCCCAGGGCATCCTCAAGGGCTTCCGCTCCGGCATCTTCGCGGCCTACGCGATCGGAGACCTCCTGGTGAAGGGAGATGCGACCGGCCTGGAGCGCTACCGCCGGTACGTGCGCCAGGAGTTCGAGAGCTACAGCCGCGTACGGGCGCGCTACTATACCGAAGAGCGCCGTTGGCCCGAGAGCCCATTCTGGCGCCGGCGCATGGCGACGAGGAGGCTCTTGATATGACGACGATCGGTGCCAAGATCGACAAGCTCATAAGCGCTGAGCTCAAAGATCGCCCAGACCAACTTGGCCAATTCTTCGAGCGGATACAATCAAACTATGATGATGCCATCCGAACAGCTAGTCAATTCTTCCTTTCAATGTTGGCTGCATGGTTCCTGACCTATGTCATCTACCAGGGATGGATCGATGAAATCGATTTCCTGGGCCTCAAACTCAATCGCAAGATGATTGTCGTCTCTCCCTTCCTTTTGGGCCTGCTGAGCTACGGATTGCTCTGCGCTCTGGCGGCAGCTGTGGTCCTCTGGGAGGCAATCAGCTGCGGAATCTTACGGATGCTACCCACAGCCTGGCACCTGGGCCTCGATGATCTGCTTGCGCCGCCAACGTTTTCTAACGTTGAACGAATGCTGGAGCCCGGACGGGGAATCAAGGCGTCACTCTTTTCCGATGCATGGTTCGCTCTCGTCACTGCGCTGATGTTTGGTGGGAGCCTTGGTGGGCTCGTACAGACTACGCGTTTTCTCTTCGACCCTTGCCTCGGTATTCATCCGGTGCTTGCCGGCTTGAGCGGATTTCTCGGTGCCATGGCATGGCTTAGAGGTGTCGCGCTGTTCAAACGCGCCATCGACGCTACAGGCAGCGGGTTCCAGCTCAGGCACCATCGAGGAAGCGCAAGAGACCGCGCCACCAATGCCATCACCGCGACGTGCGCCGCTCGCGAAACCTCCACGCAGCCTCTCGAAGGCCCGCAGCCGGGCAGCGAGTGATTACGTCTCCTTCCGCTCGATCCACTTCGCGACGACGGGTGGGACGTAGGCGCGCATCCGGTCGAGGAGGAGCCCGGGATCGGTCTCCACGAGGACCATGGAGCGGTGGTCCGGATGGAGGAAGCGCTCCGCCACGACGTGGTCGAGAAAACGGAGCAGCTCCCCGTAATAGCCCGCCACGTCGAGCAGGCCGAGCGGCTTGGCAAGGAGGCCGAGTTGGGCCCAGGTCCAGGTCTCGAACCACTCCTCGAGCGTACCAACCCCTCCAGGCAACGCGATGAAGCCGTCCGCGAGCTCCGACATGAGGGCCTTGCGCTCGTGCATCGAGCCCACCTCCCGCAGGTCGGTGAGCCCCTGGTGGGCGACCTCGCGGGCGACCAAGGCGTGAGGGATGACGCCGATGACTTCGGCCCCGGCGGCGAGCGCCGCATCGGCCACCACCCGCATCAGCCCGACGTTGCCACCACCGTAGACCAGCCCCAGCCCGCGCTCGGCGAGTGCCTCTCCAAGCGCCCGGGCCGCCTCGGCATAGACCGGCGAGGCTCCGGGATTCGAGCCGCAGAAGACGCAAATCCTCTTGATGTCCATGCCGGGACGATATCGCAGAAGGCCCTCATCTCGGCGCCTCCCATCCTGCCGTCACGAGTGTGCTCCTTCACGAATGCGACTTCGGTGACTCAAGCGCCCATTTCAGGTATTCTCTGGAGAGGAGAAACACATGCGCCTCCACCAGTCCGCTCTCCTCCTGCTGGCCACGGCCCTGACTGCCGGCGCGCGAGCGGAGCCAGGCGGTTCGGCGGTATGGCTCGGGAGAAGATATGAGCTTGGATAGCCCAAAGAGTACAGGCCTCACCGGCTTTGGCTATGCCGTTTGGGTTGCCTTGGCACTATTCCTCATGGCGTCTTTAGGATTTCCGCTTGGGTTGTTGTACATGTTCGACACTGACATGGGCCCCGGCGAAAAGGCAAATCTGGTCGTATCGATACTCAGCCTTGGAGGCGCTGTAGTCGCCTTCAGCCTTGCGCTTGTTCAGTACAGGAGATCCGAGAAATGGAAGCGAGCCGAATTCATCGCAAACGAAGTGAAACAATTCGAGTCGGATCCTGCTGTCCAGAATGCTTTATTGATGATTGATTGGGGCACTCGCGAAATCAACCTCTTCCTTCGTTCAGATCCGAAAGAAGACGACCTTCTGGAGATTACCCGGGATGTTCAATGGAGGGCGCTTTTACCTCATCCTCTGAAAGAGAAATACCACGACGAATACAAGGCCTTGGACTTTCCCCAAAAGGGGAAGGGGGACAAAGACAGAAAGAAACGGAACTTCACCCTGGTGGAAGCACGGATAAGAGACGCCTATGATGTTTTCTTGACCAAATTCGGAAGGTTTTCCTGTTTCATAGAATCGAAGCTCATTTCTCCTGAGGAGCTGAAACCGTTCATCATCTACTGGGTCGATGCCATGACCGAGAACAAGCACCCGGAAAAGGATACGGCGTGGAGATACGCTCTGCTCACATATATCAACTATTATGAATATTACGGGGTGATATCACTTTTGAAGAGCTATGGGAAAGACGTGAGCCCGGAAGGTCGCATCTACAGTGAACTGAGGAGCTCCATGCAGGACCCAGCTTCTCTTGCCGAGAGACTGTTTGAAACCATCAGACCTGGGAAATCGAACCCGGCAGCGGACGGCTAACGCCGCTGCCATCATGAAGCCAAAAGAGACGACGCGGCAAAGCCATACCCCGAGATCGCGGCGTACCTTCGCGAGAAGGCCGGCCACCAGGGCAAAACCAAGAAGGTACCGTAAACGTCTCGTTATCCGCTCGGAAGGAAGGAGCACGTCTCCGTGATGAAGGTCAGCGCGCCGCGAGTTGATCTCGACGAATGCCGCGACGCGACGGAGCGCGAGTTCATCGATGCGCTTCACGCGCGCGCAGAGGCAGGAGCCTGGTGTGCGGATGCATGGCTGCGCGACGACCGGATCATCCTGACCATCGATCCTTGCGATTCCGATCCCAAGTACAACTGCGTGCTCCGCATGCTTCGCGTCGACTTCGACGGCGCAATGCCGACTCTCGGGGCTGACGAAACCTCCCAGCACCTCGGTCCGCCGGACAGGGTGGTGGTAGTGGCTCAGATCGAGTAGAATAGTGGCTGCCCAGACCAGATCATGGAGGTCGCGCCATGGCCGACGTCAAGATCATCGCCAGTCCGGATTTCCCCGAACAGACCGCCGAGGTCGTCTCCTGCCTGGACAGCCTGCTCCTGGGCGTCCGCGGCAAGGGCGAGGCCCAGAGCGAGAAGATCGATCTCAAGGAGAACCTCGAAAGCGTCGCAATCCAGACCGAGGACGAGACGCGGAGCCTGCTGGGCGCCGCCGGCTGGGGGCTCGCCGGCTCCTGGCTGCTCGGCCCGGCGGGCCTCATCCTCGGCGCGCTGTGGGGTGCCCGCAAGCAGAAGGAGGTCTGCTTCGACGCACACTTCAAGGACGGCCGGAAGTTCCTGGGGATCGCCGACGTCCCCACCTTCCAGAAGCTCAAGGCCGTCACCTTCAGGTAGAAGGGGCGCTCGCCTCAGGCGCTTTTCAGGCGATCGGCGAAGTTCTTGCGCAGCTTTTCGAGCTTCGGCGCGGTCGAATACACGATGTACGGCTGGCGGGGGTTGCGCGCCGCGTAATCCTGATGGTACGCCTCGGCCTCGTAGAACGCCTCCAGGGGAGTCACCTCGGTCACGATCGGTGCGCCGAAGAGGCCGGTTTCGTCGAGCTGCCGGATGTAGGCCTCGGCCACCCGCTTCTGCTCCTCGCTCGTGGTAAAGATTGCCGAGCGGTACTGCCGGCCCCGGTCGGCGCCCTGGCGGTTGAGCTGCGTCGGATCGTGCGCGACCGAGAAGAACACCTTGAGGAGCTGCCCGTAGCTCACCCGGGAGGGATCGAAGCGCACCTCGATGGCTTCCGCGTGATCCGTCATGCCCGAGCACACGGTTTCGTAATCGGCCGTCCCGGCCGTACCGCCCGCATAGCCCGAGCGGACCGCGAGCACACCGTCCATCTCCTTGAACACGGCCTCGACGCACCAGAAGCAGCCTCCGGCCAGCACGGCGGCCTGCTCCCCCGGCGCCGGGGCGGTGTCGAGCTGCGGATCGGGAAACTGATTCGGGGCTACACGCGGGAGGTCACAACTCTGCTCCATCGTCGCTCTCCTTGCCGCGGTCTGGAAAAGAGGCCTGTGCCGCAGCCGCCCCATTTTACCTGACCCTCACCCGCCTGGCCCCCTCTCCCGCACGCACCCCACACGCACTCCCACCCGGGAGAGGAGGAACCCAGTCCACAGCCCGGACGGAGTCCAGATGTCGGACGTCCCCGTGCAACCGTAAGTGCCGATCCTATGGTCTGTGCGCGGATCAATGCTACGCCGACGCGACCACCTGCCAACTCGCGAGTTGCACCTGCTTGCTCGACGGGCGCACCTCTCGCTCGACCTGAGACCCGCCGTGATTTCGCGAGCAGCTTCATGTTATGGCTTCGGCCACATATAGCAATCTTTTTGTTGACACGTTGTAAAATTATAGCCATCCTGTTGCCAAGCTCACCTGCAACGCGAGACCACGGTTGGCGAGCTGCAGACAAAGGAGGCCACGATGCACGGAAGCACATTGGGGCATGCGCGGTTCGGTCTCATCCGATGGTGCCGGCTGCTTGCTTCAGGAAGTGTGTCGCTCCTGGCGGCAGCCCTGACGCTGGGCGTTTTCGTCCTCGCCGCTCCGGCGGCTCACGCGAGCACCTGGGACAAAGGCGACGTGTTTGCCGGGGTCGGCGGGGGCTCCTATCAGGTTTACAGCAATGCTGGAGCCCTCAAGGAAACTATCAATGACGGCCTGGGTGGGTTCACGACGGGTTGCGCCTTCAACCCTGCCCTCGACAAGCTTTACACGACGGATTTCTCGACCGGCCAAGTGGCCGTCTTCGACAACGCACATCCCCATGCGATCCTGCAGACCATCACGACCGGAGATGCCAATCCGGAGTCCGTCGTGTTCGATAAGGTCGGGAACTTCTACGTGGGCCACGCGGGTGGCATCATGACGGTCAAGAAGTTCAATGCCGCCGGCTCCCCCACGGGAAGCTTCGGCCCGGCGGTCGAGGCTCGGGGTACAGACTGGATAGAGTTGGCGCTAGACCAATGTACAATCTTCTACTCGTCCGAAGGCGGCAAGATCAAGCGTTTCAATCTGTGCACCAACACCCAGCTACCCGACTTCGTGGATATCGGGGGCACCAACTATGCCCTTCGCCTTCTGCCCCCCTTTGACGGGAGTGGCGGTCTCCTGGTCGCGAATAGTACCACCATCAAGCGCCTGGATGGCTCCGGCGCCGTGATCCAGAGCTATGACGCAACCGGTCAAGACGGATGGTTCGCGCTGTCTCTGGATCCTAACGCGACCTCATTCTGGTCTGGCAGCTTTGATACGGGAGACTTTTTTCGCTTCAACATCAGCTCCGGCGCGATCGAGGTCGGCCCGATCGCAACCGCCAGCGGCTCCTTTTTCGGTCTCTGCGTTAAGGGCGAGATCACGGGTGCCACGGCCATAGCAATTCCCACGCTGACAGAGTGGGCGCAGATCGTGATGGTTGGGTTGCTCGTCGCGAGCAGCCTGTGGGTCTTGCGTCGTCGATGGATCTCACCCCCTTCAGCAGAGAGGACAAGCCATAAAAAGTAACGAGCTCGCCCGCTCGTCCTGCCCCTCTGGCAATCGACGCATTCACTCCCACCCGGGAGAGGGGGAAACCCGGTCCACAGCTTGGATGGAGTCCAGATGCCGGACGGCAGCTCAGGACTGCGAGGAGGGCCGCCGAAGCGCCTCAGCGGTCGGTTCCGGAACCTGCCGTGCGGGCGAGGGGCGCCAGCTCCGTGGACGTCACGCCGGTCCGCAGGTCGAGGGCCTGTTTCGGCTGGGCCCCCGGATCGATCTGGAAAGGAGCATAGGAAGCGGTGAGCCAGACAGGCTCGCAGGCGCTCTGGCCGCAGGCCGGCGGCACGACCTGGGCGAAGCCCACGATCTTCGCACCGCTGGCCTTGATCGGGGGGAGCGCAATCTCTTCAGTCCAGGAATACTCGCCATGAGGCGGCAGGTCGAAGGGCTCTTCGCAGGAGGGCTGGTCCGCGCGCTGCTCTGCGAGCGTATATCCGACCTTCTGATCCCAGAGGTGGACGACGTGCCCGCCGGAGAGGCAGGAGTGAATCGGCTGGTCTCCAGTGTTGCGGATGATGAACTGCATGGGAAGACGCCAGCCACCAGGCGACGACGCCGTCGCGGGCCGGATCTCGAGTTGCATCGCTGGCCCTGAGGCAGAAGCCTGGACCGCGGCGAGCAGAAAAAGCAGAAGGAAGGTTATCTTCAACCGGCTCATGGCAGATCACCTCGTGTTTTTGCGGAGTCTTCAACCGTCCGCCCATCACCCGCAAACCACTATAGCAAGTGTCGTGCCATCAGCCGCGCATCACCACCGCCAGAGAGGAGGCGGTTGGCCCCGATCCCTGGAGAAGCCCGCCTCCGGGGTGGACGGATGAGCCCGGTTCGGAAGCTGACCCGCCCGGAGGTCGGACGGTTGCACCTGATTCGTGGGGCTGGTTCCGCCGAAGGTCGGACGGTTACGCTTCTCACGGCAGCCACCTGCCCCGAAGGCGCGACGGTTGCGCTTCTCCCGGCAACCGGTTGTCCCGAAGGCGGAACCGTCCACTCCGAGGGGCAACCGGTTGCGCTTCTCACGGCAACCGGTTGCCCCGAAGGCGTGGTGGCTGCGCTTTTTACGGCAACCGTCCACCCTGAAGGCGTAATGCCTGCGCTTTTCGCGGCAACCGTCCACCCCGAAGGCGCGGTGGTTGCGCTTCTCCCGGCCGCGGCCCACCCCGAAGGCGGGCCGGCTCCGCCCGGCTGCGCAACCGTCCCGCTTCCGGGGCCAACCGTCCGCTACGCCAGCGCCCGCTCCACCGCGATCTTCCCGGCATGATCCAGCGCCAGCCCGCCAGCCGCGTCGATCACCCAGGCGAGATCGCCGGGCAGGGAGACGAGCGCATCCACGACGTTCAGGGCTGCCAGGAAATCCTGATCAAAGAACTGCATGTGCCCGACCACCTGGCCGTCATCGAGGACCGGAAAGCCGAGAAGGCTGTCCGGGTTCTCGCCGAGCTTGTAGCGCAACCGGCGGCCGGTGCCGGGGAGGACCGCCGCGGCCAGCCGCGCCGCATCGCGCTTCGCAAAGACCGCCATGGGCCGGCTCCCCTTCTCCAGGCTCTCGCCTTTGCGCAGCACGGCCCAGCCCTGCGTGTGCTGCTCCAGATGCCAGGGGCCGGCAACGTCCGCCTCCGCGGCGGTCACCGGCTCGTCGCGGTGCGAGAGAAGCTCCAGGTACTCTGCGGTGAACGCGTGGGTGGGGAGATTGGACGGATCGGTCGGATCAGACGGATTGGACCGATCGGGCGGGGACGGGGGGACACGGGTGCTACCATCACGACGGGTGCGCATAGGGTTGCTCCTTTGCGTACTCAGGGTCCGGGTGAGACGCCACATCTCACTCGGGCCCGCTTCGATGTGGCCGAGCCGGATACGCTCCGGTCCCGGGTGCTGCCGAAAGAGAACTGCGGGGAAAGCCTACGCGAGAGTGGGGCGGAAGTCAAGCGGCGAGGCGGAACTTTTTCGTGCTTCTTGGCTATAGACCGTCCCCCGTGCTAGCCTGCTCCCGATCCTGACCCCCGCTGGATATGACCATGCCTCGCTTCTTCAATACCGCCGGCCCATGCAACCCGGCCGATCACTACACGCTGCCTTCGGAGAGGCGGCTGCCGGACCTTTGCGATCTCATCGAGCGCAAGCTGTACGTTGTCGTCCATGCGCCTCGCCAGTCGGGGAAGACGACCTGCTTCGAGAGCTTCGCCCGTACGCTGACGCACGAGGGGCGGTTCGCGGCGGTTCTGGCGAGTTGTGAAACGGGGCAGACGGCCGGGAGCGATGTGGAGCGAGGAGTAGGGGCCGTTCTGCGTTCCATCGAATGGCGATCTTCGGACCTCCCGATCGAGCTCCGGCCCGAACCGTTGGACGGCTTTGGAGAGATTGCGGCAGAGAGTCGCCTGACTGCATACCTCTCTTCCTGGTGCCAGCGTTCGCCTCGCCCGGTCGTGCTCTTCCTCGACGAGGTCGACGCCCTGCGCGATGACTCGCTCCTCTCGGTGCTACGCCAGCTCCGCACCGGGTATGCCACCCGGCCTGGCCGTTTCCCCCAGTCAGTGGCCCTGATCGGTCTGCGGGACATCCGGGACTATCGTGTACGGGTCCGGCCGGATGCGGCGAGCCTCGGTACATCCTCGCCGTTCAATATCAAAGTCCGATCGTTGACCCTCGCCAACTTCACCCGGGAAGAGGTGGCCGAGCTCCATGGTCAGCACGCCACGGAAACGGATCAAGTTTTCACTCCCGAAGCGAGCAGCCTGGCCTGGGAGCTGACGCGCGGTCAGCCCTGGCTCGTCAATGCCCTTGCCGCCGAGATCACGGACGAGCTGATCCGCGACCGCTCCGTCCCTATTGAGCCGCGGCACGTGGAAACGGCCAAGGAAATCCTGATCGAGCGCCGGGACACTCACCTGGACTCGCTGATCGATCGGCTCCGGGAGCCGCGGGTGCGGCGTATCGTCGAGCCGATCCTGGCCGGGGAGTTGCTGTCGCCCGACGTTCTCGACGACGACGTCCAGTTCGTCAAGGATCTGGGCCTCGTGGCTTCCGGGTCCGCGGGGCTGGAAATCGCCAATCCGATCTATCGAGAGGTCATCCCCCGTGCCTTGGCCTGGGTGGTGCAGGAGTCACTGCCGGTACCGCGGGCGCCCTTCATCGCAGCGGACGGTAGCTTGCGCGTCGATGCGTTGCTCGACGGCTTCACCGCCTTTTGGTGCCAGCACGCCGAATTTTTCCTGGAGCGCCAGCCCTATTCCGAAGCGGCGGCACAGCTCGTCTTCATGGCCTACCTGCAGCGGGTGGTCAACGGGGGTGGCTTCATCGACCGGGAGTACGGAGTCGGCCGCGGCCGGATCGACCTCTGCGTGCGCTGGCCGCATCCCGGAGGGGTCCAGCGCTGGGCCGTGGAGCTGAAAGTCTGGCGAGACGATCGGCCCGATCCGCTTCCCGAGGGCCTCGCCCAGCTCTCCGGCTATCTCGCCCGGCTCGGCCTCGAGGAGGGGACCCTGATCCTCTTCGATCACAGAACCACGGCGCCTCCCATTCCCGGACGCTGCACCCAGATCGAGATCGAGCACGAAGGGCGAAAGATCGACGTGCTGCGGTTGTGAGGGGCCGGCCCGTGCGACACTATGGAGCTACAAGCAAGGTCCGCGGAGGTTCACTGCGACAACATGAACTCTCACTGCGACAGCCTTCCGGTACGAGACGGGCTTCTGGTCTCTCATCGCGACAGTTGAGAAGGAACGCGGCGAGACAGAAGGGGACAATGCGACAAGAGATGCCTGTGTCGCGCCTTGTCCCCTTCCCTACTCGTACCGCAGCGCGTCGATCGGGTCCAGCCGCGAGGCCTTCCTCGCGGGGTAGTAGCCGAAGAAGATGCCGATCGCGGCGGCGAAGCCGAAGGCGAGGAGGACGGAGCTCAGGCTCACGTCCGTGGGGAGCTCGGAGAACCTCGACACCAGATGCGGGGTGAGGATCCCCAGGGCCACGCCGATCACGCCTCCCACGATCGACAAAGCCATCGCTTCGAGCAGGAACTGAAGGAGGACGTGCTTGCCCTTGGCGCCGATCGCCAGGCGGATGCCGATCTCCCTCGTCCGCGCGGTCACCGAGACCAGCATGATGTTCATGATGCCGATGCCGCC
>Ga0134123_10003436_pt1 | contig 10313 bp, 9 predicted proteins | sample KB303_FD_96460 | JGI IMG/M metagenome (GOLD analysis project Ga0134123, IMG submission 96460) | Terrestrial soil microbial communities without Nitrogen fertilizer from Kellogg Biological Station, Michigan, USA - KB3-0-3 | ecosystem: Environmental > Terrestrial > Soil > Unclassified ...
CCCACACGATCGACGCGCGGCACTGGCGCACGAGCTCGTCCATGTCGACCGTGGGAATGAGAGCGTAGTTGATCACGACCACCGCCACGCCCGACGGCTGGAGCCCGCGCGCCACGAAGCTCGAGTCGGATTTGTCGAGCCGCTGCCAGTACCCGCCGTGCACGAAGACGTGCACCGGCGCGCTCGGACCGCGCGCCGGGAACACGTCGAGCCGCTCACCGGGGTGCGGACCGTACGCGAGATCGAGCCGGCACTCGAGCGCCGCGCGCGTCTCGGCGCTGGCGATCGCGTAGCGCGAGAGCCAGTCGGCGCTGTCCTTGACCTTCTCGCGGTTGTTGTACTCGGCGTCGAGGGACGCCTGGTCGTAGTCGCGGAAAACAGTTCTGGCCATCCGCCTCCTCGATAAGGGGTCGCGGCGACTATGACCGCCCGAGTCGGCCGATGTCAATCAGCGCGAGGCATCACCCGCTGGTGGGACGCTTGAGCACGGTCGTGTCGTAGAGAATCGCCGCTCGCTGAATGAGACTGACGATCACCTGCCCGTAGAACTGGGTCATGGAGTCACCGGCCGCTCGGACCCTATCGGTCAGCGTATAGTGCCCGGTGCTGCCTTGACCGACGTAGTCGCGAGCGAAATCCTGGTCGATCAGCGGTTTCACCCAGGGGTACGTCTCCTCGGTGATCTCGACCACCTGGGCGCCCTTCACCTTGCCGTCGGGATTGAGACCGACGGCCACGCGCACCGGGCCGTGGATGGTGTACTCGATCATGAAGATGGTCGAGGCGACGAGAGCGCCCTGGTCGTCCCGCCCGAGGTAGAAGCGATAGAAATCCTCGTTGGGCGTCCAGCCCGACTGCTTCTGGATCGCCGCGCGTTCGGCCGGCGACAGGCGCACTTCGCGGACGAAATATCGTCGGGAGCCGCTGAGGAGCCCGGCGACCGCCTCGCGATCCGACGCCAGCACCACCGGAGGCGTGACGTGCGCCGCCGCGATTCCCGCGGCCACCGCCATCAACCCCACACCGCCGATCAGACGAAGCATGAACCGACTCATGCCGAGAGCTCCTTTTGCACCCAGATTTCGTAGACGGATCGAACGGTGATGAGCACGTAGCCCAGCGCGAACAGGCTGCCGCCGGCGATCACCAGCGCGCTGAGCGGCGGCCAGAGGAACCGGGTGAGCCACATCCCTCCGATGTCCAGGATCGTCCCCAGGAACGGCAGGGAGAGGATGAGCGTCTTCTTGCCCTCGCCGAGCGACGAGAACAGGAAAATGGCCCCGAGCAGTCCGGCGATGAGCGTCATGCCGAAGAGGTGAGTGTGGCTTGTCTGGATCAGCAGGGGCGTGCGGATCCAGACCTTCGCCGACGTACTGATCTGGCCGAGATCGATCTCTTTCTCGCGGCTCATCTGGCCGTGGCTCATGTGCGTCATCGGCATGTCCGGAGCGAGGCTGGCCCGAACTTCGCCCGGGCTCAGACCGACGGCCGTGGCGGCCTGGGCGAAGGCCGCCAGGGCGCCACAGCCGATTCCGACGAGGTACAGCGTACAGAAGACCTTTCCGCTGAGCGGAAGGCGGTTGAGAAATATCCCATTCATCTCGCTACTCCTAGAAATTGACCACGAACTGCAGCGTCACCTGCTGACTCGTCTTGTCCGCCTGCGTGATGGGCACTGCTGGCGCCGAGTTCGAGAACACGTTCCGGTTGGAGAGATTCACCCGGTACTCGAGCCTGATATCGACCCAGTCCAGGGGATGTCGCGACCGCGCATAGGTTACTCCTACCGGCCGTAGATCCGGGATCAGCCGAGAGAGATGGACGATGGGAGCGAGCGTGAACGACTGGAGTGTCTGGCTGACGCCCGTCCGCGCGCCATCGGTATCGTTGAAGATCCCGTATCGGAAGCCCAAGCCGAGCCACGGAAACACGTCGTAATGGGCAAGGGCGTAGAGACCATACCAGCTGACCCTCCTGTCGTTGGCCGCGTCGCCAGGGATCGGGATACCCACCCGACGGAACGACACACCCGCCTCACGGCCGAACACGAACTCGCCGGTCAGGAACAATCTTGGGATCGGCGTATACGCCACATCGACGGTGGCGATCCAGCGCTTGTTCGCGGTGTCGTCGTCCTGCTCCGGGCCCCACCAACCGCCGATGCCGAAGTTGAGCAGCTGATTGCCCTGGAGCGGTGTGAATCCGATCCGGCCACCGAAGCTCTTGTCGCGGTTGTTGTCTTCGAGGGTGTCCTCGGTGGTCTCGTTCTCCCATCGGTTGACGATCCAGGCCATGGCGTCGAGCCAGGGAGTGAACTGGTAAGCCGCGGTGAAGCCCGTCATGCTTTGGGGTTGCCCGTAGCGCTGCACCTCCGAAATCGTCGCGGTGAGGTTCAGGGGCGCGTCGTGACGCTCGTAACCGTACGGCGTGTCGAAGCGGCCGAAGGAGAGGGCCACGCCGTTGCCCAAGGGGACGATACCAGTGATGTAGAAGCGGTGCAGACTGACTTCAGTCTCGATCGGCTCGGATCCGAACTGCTCGATGCAGAGGGCGGTTCCGGGGCAGCCGAACGCCGGGTCAAAGCCGTGACTGTGGACGTGGCCGTGGCGCTCGACCTCGATGGAGGCGCCGGCCGAGAGCCAGGGCGCGAAGCTCTTGTAGACGCCGATCGTGAACTGGTCGAACCGGAAGTCCGTCTCGCCCGGCCTGGAGCTAGCCGGCGCGTTTCCGGCGAACTCGGGGTTGAGCTGCAGGCGATTATTGAAGTTGACTGACCCGACGAAGAACCCGCCGATCCTGAAGCCGGCCACCTCCGGCTTGGGGAGCCCGACGATCTCGAAGGGATGATCGCGCTCCAGCTTGATCTCGCGCTCGCCGGTTGCCGGCGGTACCTGGGCTGTGACGACTCCGGCGGGCAGCGGCGTGGGCGCGTTGGCCGGGGCTACCGTCTCACTCGGTGGCGTCGGCGCTACTGGTGTTGGCGCCACCGCCGGAGCGACCTGCGGCTTACTCGAATCCTCCATCTTGTTCAATCGATCGTTGAGTCGACGGATCTCGTCCCTGAGTGACTGCATCTCCGTCTCGTTGACGCTCTGGGCCTGCGCCGCACCCGGTGGGAGCGCGGTGGCCAGGGCCAACAAGAGGACAGCGGTCGTGATGACGGCTCGCATGCCCGCCTCCTGTTCCTGTTCGTGGGTTTGTGGCCAGGGCCTGGACCTCTCCCCACGGGGCGTGTCTGGGCAGACGCATGCCCTGGGGGTGAGGCCGGGTCTTGTCAGCGCGCGATCAGGAAAGACGGGTGGGTGGAGCGCGACCGAAGAATGCGAGGACCGCAACACTCGGCGTCGCCGAGCAGACGGAAGCGACGGCGGGCGTCGAGATCTCCTGGGCCACGACAACGACGAGCGGCTCTGCCTGGAGCCCATGCGTGCGATCGCCGCTGGCCGCGAGCGGACACTCGTTCTGGACGTGTTCCGGCTCGAAGAAATGGTGGACGAGATGCGGTGCCTGCCGGACGAGGAACACCACGAGCAGGCCGCTCAGGAGCAGGCTGAACGTCTGGCGCGCCGTCGGTCGCGAAGACGCCGAAATCATCATGCCGTCATACTCCGAAGCCCGCCAAATCTGCAAGAAGAAAGCGTGTCCCGCGGCGCCACGGAGTTGAGGTCCGGGCACTTCTCCGGTAGAGTCCTCGGCATGTTGAGGCCCGCGGTCGCAGTGATCGCGACACTCGCGGTCCTGCTCGCCGGTGGGATGAGCCCGGCCGGCGCCCACCAGCGTTCTGCCGAGTCCGTCACGCCGGCTCCCCAGCCGGGACCGGCCGCACTCGATGGATTCGACTTCTCCTGGTCGTTCGCCCTGGCCGTTGCCTTCGCCGCGACGGCCATCGCTCGTCGGCGTTCACGGAGGCTCGTTGTTGCGGCCCTCGTGGTCGTCCTCGTCGTCTTCGCCGTGGAGTCTGCGCAGCATTCGGTGCACCATGTTTTCGACGACCAGCCCGCCGCGTGCCCGACCGCCCTGGTTGCGGCGCAGTTGAGTGGCGAGCTGGTCGAAACCTTCGCCCTCGAAGCCCCGAATCTCCTGGTCGGTAGCCGGCTCGACCCGCTAGATCCTTCTGTTTCACCTCTCGCCTCAGCTGATCCGAAGCACGGACGCGCGCCGCCCTCCGCGCTCGTCTAGACACACCGCGCAGTCAATCCAGCGATTCCCAGGAGGGTCCCATGACAGGGAAGACTCTATTCGCGTGTCTACTGGCCGTCGCCCTCGTGTTCTCGACGCTCGAGTCGACTCATGCCCACGGCCTGATCGGCAAGCGCTTCTTTCCCGCGACGCTGGCGGTCGATGACCCGTTCGTCGCCGACGAGATGTCGCTGCCGACGATCTCCTATCTGAAACTCCGGGGCACCGAGGAAGCGCCTCCGACCCACCAGATTGACCTCAGCGGTGAGATCTCCAAGCGCTTGACTCCTGATCTCGGGATCTCGCTGGGAGGCATCTTCACGATCCTGGATCCCGACCCCGGCAAGGCCGTGAGCGGCTTCGACAACCTGGAGGTCTCCGCGAAGTACGTGCTCTTCAAGAACGCCGAGCACGAGTTCCTGCTGTCGCTGGGGTTGAGCTGGGATGTGGGTGGGACCGGAAGCAAGAAGGTGGGTTCGGAGAGCTTCTCCACCTGGACGCCTCAGCTCTTCGCCGGCAAGGGCTTCGGAGACCTGCCGGATCAGCTCGAGTTTCTGAAGCCCCTCGCGGTGACCACAGCGCTCGGCTGGGCCGTTCCGGGCCGGACCCACAACCAGACCTTCGAGACGTCGGACACCGGCGAAGTGGAGGTCAGAAAGGAGCTGAACCCGACGGTCTTCCAGTGGGGCTTTACCTTCCAATACAACATCCAGTATCTCCAGTCCTACGTGCGCGACGTCGGGCTTCCGGCGCCTCTGAACCGGATGATTCCAATCGTCGAGCTCGCGCTGGAGACTCCGATCAACGGGCACGACGCGGGCCGCACCTCGGGGACGGTGAATCCGGGCATCATCTGGTTCGGTCGCTACCTCCAGATCGGGATCGAGGCCGTGGTGCCGATCAACAGCGACGTCAGCAAGAACGTCGGGGTGCTCGCCCAGGTGCATTTCTATCTCGACGATATCCTTCCGCAGATCTTCACGTGGACGCCCTTCCACGGGGTGCTCGGGCCCACGCAGCCGCAGTAGATGTGGCGACGGCTGGCGGCGGTGGCGCTCCTCGCGGCGCCGGGGTTGGCGGCGGCCCATGCCTTCCCGGATCATTCCGAGCCGCGCGTCGGACACACCGTGGATGCCTCGCCGCCGGCCGTCCGCATCTGGTTCGATGGACAGCTCGAGCCCGTCTTCAGCACCATTCGTGTCGAGAATGCCGACCGTCAGCGTGTCGACAAGCGCGACGCGCGCGTCGATCCAGGCGACCAGACCCTCCTCGAGGTCAGCCTGCCGCCACTGCCACCCGGGCAGTATCGCGTGTTCTGGAGCGTCGTCGCGCGGGACGGTCACCGGACGGAAGGTGACTTTCCCTTCCGCATCCGCTGAGGGGGGCTTTGCGTCGTGAGCGACATGTCGTTCACCGAGGTGTTGGTCGCGACTATCGTCCGCTGGGGCGGGCTCCTCGCGCTGGCGGTCGTCGTGGGCGGCCTCGTCCTGGACCTCTTGGTTCTTCCGCCGGCCGGAGAGCTCGCCGCAGCTCGGCGCCGCCTCCGGGCGTGGGGTACGCTGGCGGTCCTCGTCCTGCTCGTCACGACCGCGGCCGCGCTCGTGATGCGAGCCCGCACCATGGTCGGCGGAGATTTCGCCGACTTGCTCGCGGCCTTGCCGATCGTCCTGACCCGAACGCACTTCGGCGCGATCTGGACGGGCCGCGCCGTGGCCCTCGGGCTCCTCCTGATCGTCTCACCCATCCCCCGGCGCCCCCTGCGAGTCGCCGGACTGCTGCTGTCGCTGGCAGTCGCGCTGACGACGAGCCTCACCGGGCATGCCGCCGACTGGGGCGATCGCTCCTTCGCGGTGCTCGTCGACTGGATCCACGCCGTCACGGCGTCGATGTGGGTCGGGGGGCTCTTCGGACTCACGCTCGCGGTGTTCGGAGACCGCGCGCGGTGGCCCGTCGCGCTCCTCGTCGAGGCCGTGCGACGATTCTCGCGGCTGGCCGGATACTGCCTCCTTGCCGTCGTCGCCACCGGCGCCTGCAACGTCTGGATCCAGGTGCCGGTCCTGACCGCGCTGTGGACGACGACGTACGGCGGAGCACTGATGGCCAAGCTCGGGCTGGCGATGGCGCTGGCGTCGATCGGGTGCGCCAACCGTTACGTGGTTCTCCCGGCCCTGTCCGGTGACCGGCGGCGGAGGACTGCGCGATGGATCCGACTCGGCCGACTCGCGATCTTCGGGCCGCACCGAGGCTCCGTGCCCGCGGCCGCGCGGCTCTCCCGGTTCGTCGCCTGCGAGGCGCTGATTGCAGTGGCGGTGCTCGGGTGCACGGCCGTCCTCGGGGAGTCCACCCCCAAGCGCCACGCCAGCCACGTTTCGCCGGCCGCGGACGTCGAGGGCGCTCCGTTCCGCGTCAGGATGGACGAGCTGCACGCGAGCGGCGGTGTGCCGAGAGGGTGGGCCCTCACGCTGCCCCCGGGAAACGCAGCGAGGGGGCGTGAGGTGTTCGCGCAGCTCGAGTGCTTCACCTGTCACGCGGTCTCGGGCGAGAGGTTCCCGCCGCCGTCGAAGCCGGGCCCCTCGCTGACGGGCGTCGGCGGACATCACCCCGCCGGCTACCTCCTGGAATCGATCCTCAACCCGAACGCCGTGGTCGTCGAAGCCCCCGGGTACACCGGTCCGGACGGTCGGTCGACCATGCCGGACTATCGTGACAGTCTCTCGACGAGTGACCTGGTGGATCTGGTCGCATATCTGAAGAGTCTCGGCGGCTAGCGTCCCCTGGCCTAGAATCGAACCGATGAGGATCGTCTCGATCGGCGGCGGTCCGGCGGGCCTCTATTTCAGCCTGCTCATGAAGAAGGCTGACCCCGGTCACGACATCACCGTGATCGAGCGGAACCGCGCCGACGATACGTTCGGATTCGGGGTCGTCTTCTCCGACGCGACGCTCGAGAGCTTCGCCGACGCCGATCGCGACAGCTACACCGAGATCACCGCGAGCTTCGCCCACTGGGACGCCATCGACATCCACTACCGGGCCACGGTGCTGACCTCGAGGGGCCACGGCTTCGCCGGCATCGCCCGCCAGCGCCTGCTCGATATCCTGCAGCGCCGCTGCGTCGATCTCGGGGTGCGGCTCGAGTTCCAGACGGAGGTGGGCGACCTCGCCACCTACGCCGACGCGGATCTGCTGGTCGGCGCCGACGGCGTCAACAGCGTCGTCCGCGGCCGGCACGCCGGAGAGTTCCAGCCCCACGTCGACTGGCGCCCCAATAAGTTCGTGTGGCTCGGCACGACCTTTCCGTTCGACGCCTTCACGTTTCTGTTCAAGGAAAGCGAGCACGGGCTCTGGCGCGTGCACGCCTACCGGTACGACGCGTCGACGTCGACGTTCATTCTCGAGACGACGGAGCCGACGTGGCGGCGCGCCGGGCTCGATCAGGCCGACGAGGAGCAGACCCTCGCGTTCGTCGAGCGGCTCTTCGCCGACGAGCTCCGAGGGCACCGGCTGCTCAAGAATCGCTCGTTCTGGCGGAGCTTCCCGACCGTGAAGAACGCCGCCTGGCACTACAAGAACATCGTGCTGCTCGGCGACGCGGCGCACACCGCGCATTTCTCGATCGGCTCCGGCACGAAGCTCGCGATCGAGGACGCGATCGCGCTGGCCCGCGCGCTCCAGCGCGGCGGCGAGGTCGAGAAGGCGCTGGCCGACTACGAGGAGGACCGCCGCCCCGAGGTCGAGCGACTGCAGCGCGCCGCGCAGGTGAGCCTGGCGTGGTTCGAGGAGATGGAGCGCTACCACGGCCGGCTCGAGCCGATCCAGTTCGCCATGAGCCTCCTGACCCGCAGCCTGCGCGTGACCCACGAGAATTTGAAGACGCGCGACTCTCGCTTCGTCGCCGAGGTCGACCGCTGGTTCGCCGGGCGAGCCGAGCAGCAAGCGCAGGTACCCGTGGTCGGCGCCCGCACGCCGCCACCCATGTTCACGCCCTTCCGTCTGCGCGAGATGGTGCTGTCAAACCGCGTCGTGGTCTCGCCGATGTGCCAGTACTCCGCCGAGGACGGCACGCCGAACGACTGGCACCTGGTGAATCTCGGCTCGCGCGCCGTCGGCGGCGCCGCCCTCGTGATGGCGGAGATGACCGACGTGAGCCGCGAAGGGCGGATCACGCCGGGGTGCACCGGTATGTACCGGCCTGAGCACCAGGCCGCGTGGAAGCGCATCGTCGACTTCGTTCATGCGGCGAGCGCGGCGCGGGTCGCGCTCCAGCTCGCCCACGCCGGCCGCAAGGGCTCGACGCGCCGGCTCTGGGAAGGAATGGACGAGCCCTTGCCCGACGGGAACTGGCCCCTCGTGTCCGCCTCGGCGCTGCCGTACTTTCCCCACAGCCAGGTGCCGAAGGCGATGGATCGGAGCGACATGGACACGGTGCGCGAGCAGTTCGTGCGGGCGGCGCGGATGGCGGAGCAGGCAGGCTTCGACATGCTCGAGCTTCACATGGCGCACGGCTACTTGCTGGCGAGCTTCATCTCGCCGCTGACGAACGTCAGACGGGACGAGTACGGCGGAACTCTGGAAAATCGCGCGCGCTACCCGCTGGAGGTCTTCGACGCCGTGCGCGCCGTCTGGCCGGCGGCGAAGCCGATGTCAGTGAAGATCTCGGCGACCGACTGGGCCGAAGGCGGGCTCGATGCGGACGACGCCGTGGGCTTCGCGCGTCGGCTCCGCGAGCACGGCTGCGACATCATCACCGTGTCGACCGGCCAGACGGTGCCCGACCAGAAGCCCGTGTACGGCCGGCTCTATCAGACACCGTTCAGCGACCGCATCCGCCACGAAGCCGACGTGCCCACGATGACGGTCGGCAACATCGCCTCGTACGACGACGTCAACAGCATCCTGTCCGCCGGACGCGCCGATCTCTGTGTGCTCGCTCGCGGGCACCTGTATGATCCCTACTGGACGCGGCACGCCGCGTACGAGCAGGGATGGGACCTGCCGTGGCCGGACCAGTACGTGTCGGTCAAGGGCTTCACGCCGCGACGCGCCTGACGTCGACCCCGCTCCGCGCAGTGCGCGCCGCAGGCCGTCGCGGGGCTGGGGACCCGCCGGCCGAGGCGCGCTTCTCAAACTAGAAAAGGACGCGCGATGAAGATCACCGGCATCGAGACGTTCGTGGTGTCCAACGGCTTCACGCCCCCGCGGCCCTGGCATTTCTGCGCGATCCGCACCGACGCCGGGCTCACCGGCTACAGCGAGTTCGGCTCCGACGGCATCACCCACGGTCTCGTCGGGCTCGTGAAGGATCTCGGCCAGCGCCTGATCGGGAAGGATCCGACGGCGGTCGAGAAGCACTACCTCGATCTCTACCGGGCCGTGCGCCAGGCCCCGTACGGCGCGACCCAGCAGGCCATCGCCGGCATCGAGCTGGCGCTCTGGGACCTGGCCGGCAAGGCGCTCAACGTTCCGGTCTACAAGCTGATGGGCGGGCCGCATCGCGAGCGCCAGTGGGTCTACTGGTCGCACCTGGCGACGTACCGCGCGCACAACTGGAAGCTCTTCGGCGTGAAGCCGCTCAAGACCATGCAGGACATCGCCGACGCGGCCCGCGAGGCGCCGGCCCGCGGCTACACCGTGTTCAAGACCAACATCATCTGGCCGGGCGAGCCGGCGCGGAACATCACCCAGGGCCGCCTCGGCCCCCACGACCAGGTGGCGTCGCGCGACATCGTCAAGCACGCGACGACCCAGATCGCGGCGATGCGCGACGCTGTCGGCCCTGACGTCGGCATCTGTCTCGACATCAACGTGAACTTCAAGCCGAGCGAGGCGCTCCGCGTGGGCCGGGCGCTCGAGCCTTACGATCTCTTCTGGCTCGAGATCGACAACCAGGATCCGCACGCGCTCGCGCAGCTCAAGTCGTCTGTGCGCGCGCCGATCTGCTCGGGCGAACAGCTGCAGACGATCCGCCAGTACCGGCCCTTCTTCGAGCTTCACGCGATGGACGTGGTGAAGGTGGACGTGCAGTGGCAGGGCTTCTCGGCGGCGAAGAAGGTCGCCGACCTCGCCGAGACCTACGAGCTGAACATCGCGCCCCACAACTACAACGGCCACCTCAGCACGTTCCAGAGCCTGAA
>Ga0134123_10003437_pt1 | contig 10312 bp, 11 predicted proteins | sample KB303_FD_96460 | JGI IMG/M metagenome (GOLD analysis project Ga0134123, IMG submission 96460) | Terrestrial soil microbial communities without Nitrogen fertilizer from Kellogg Biological Station, Michigan, USA - KB3-0-3 | ecosystem: Environmental > Terrestrial > Soil > Unclassified ...
AGCTGCTCGCCGCCGAGGGCGTCTACGCGCGCCTCTACCGCACGCAATACGCCGCCGAGCGCACGCGCGAGACTCCCGGCCGCGCGGCGGCGTGAGGATCATCCACACCGAATCGTCGCTCGGTTGGGGCGGGCAGGAAATCAGGATCCTCTCCGAATCGCAAGGATTGGCACGGCGTGGTCATGAGATCAGGCTGCTGTGCCCGCCGGAGGCACGCATTTTCGCCGAGGCGCCGAATTGGGGTCTGCAGCCCGAGGCCGTGCCCATCGCACGCAAGGGCTGGAGCGGTTTCGCTTCCTTGAAGAAGAAATTCCAGGGATGCGACGTCGTCAGCACGCATAGCTCCACGGATTCCTGGCTTTCCGCGCTGGCGCTTCGCTCCCTCGGCAGCCCTTACCCGATGGTGCGCACTCGCCACATCTCGGCGCCGGTACCTCGCAATCCGCTCAGCCACTGGCTGTACGCGCAGGCGGCGCACATCGTCACCGCCGGCGAAGCGCTGAAGAAGGAGCTGGTCGAGCGCAACGGCCTTTCCGCGGAACGGATCGACTCCGTCCCGACCGGCATCGACACCGAGCGTTTCCATCCCGGCGACAAGATGGCCGCAAGGGAAAGGCTCGGCTTGCCGAAAGAGAAAACCCTGGTCGGGATCGTCGCGACCCTGCGCAGCTGGAAGGGGCACCGCTATCTCCTCGAGGCCCTGCCCGAGGAAGCGGGCCTCGTCATGGTCGGCGACGGCCCGCAGCGGCCGATGCTGGAAGCGCAGGTCGACCAGCTGAAGGTCCGCTACAAGGTCCTGTTCGCCGGCAACCAGCGCGATGTCGTGCCCTGGATGCAGGCGCTCGACGTCTTCGCGCTGCCCTCGTACGCCAACGAAGGCGTGCCGCAGGCGCTGATCCAGGCGATGCTGGTCGGCCTGCCTTGCGTCACCACCAACATCGGCAGCATGGCCGAGCTCGCCATCCACGAGAAGACCGCCCTGGTCGTGCCGCCCCAAGACGTCGGCGCCCTGTCGGCGGCCCTGCGGACCCTTCTCGCTGACGCGTCACTCAAGGAAAGACTTGGCGCCGCCGCACGCAAGCATTGCGCGGAGCGCTTCAGCTACGAAAGAATGCTCGACCGCATGGAAGCCATCTACAGGAAAGCGGCCGATGCGCACCGCTGAGATCGAGAAGCTCTGCGAGGGGCGCCGGGTGCTCGACGTCGGCTGCGGCCGCGCCAAGTTCCGCGGCGCCACCGGCATCGACTTCGCCGACGCGGCTGACGCCGACGTGCGCCACGACCTGAACCGCTTCCCCTATCCGCTGCCGGACGCCGCGTTCGACGTGATCCTGATGCGCAACGTCATCGAGCACCTGCAGAACATCGTCGCGCTGATGGAGGAGGTGCACCGCGTCGGCCGCGACGGCGCCGATGTGATCGTCACCACCCCGCATTTCTCGAGCCTCTATTCCTATCAGGATCCGACGCACGTGCGGCACCTCGCCTACGATTCGCTGGAGTACTTCACCGAAGGCACGCGCCATTCCAACTTCTACAGCGCGCGGCGCTTCGTCATGGCCGGGCGCGGCTTCGATTTCGGCAAGTCGTTCCCGTTCTCGCACATCGCGCGCGGCCTGTTCGCGCTCTCGCCCCACAAGTACGAGAAGCATTTCTGCTTCATGTTTCCGGCCAACAGCCTCTGGTTTCACCTGCGGGTGAAGAAATGAGCCGGCGGCTGGAAATTGGCGCGCTGCTCGCGCTGGCGTTCTTCCTGCCGCTCTACGAAGGGCCGAAGAACGTCTTCTGCGTGCTGTACCTCGTCGTCTGGATCGTCAACCGCGTGCGCGCGCGCGACTTCGGCGGCCGCTGGGACCTCTGGGACAGCCTGCTTGCCGCGGTGTTCGGCTCGGCAGTCGTTGCCGCCGTTTTCGCCGGCCTTGGCGGCGGCGAAGAGTGGCGCGCGCTCGTCGACCTCGTTCGTTACGGAGGCGTGCTCTGGACCGTCAAGCGCACGCGCTACGGCGCGCGCGAGGTGCGCTGGATCATCGGCACGCTCATCCTCTCCGGCGTGGTCGGCCTGGTGCAGGCCTACGTCGCGATCGTCAGAGGCCAGGAGGGCGGGCTGCAGCTCAATTCCGTCGGCCATGTCAACCACACGGCGATCTACATCGCGATCATCCTCGGCGTTTGCGTCTCCTGGCTGCTCGCGCGCTGGCGCGGCTGGTCGTGGCCGGCGCGCGCCGGCGGCTTCGCGGCGGGCCTCTCGGTATTCGGCTCGCTCATGTACACCGCGAGCCGCGGCGCGATCGGCATGGGGATCATCCTGCCGCTGGTCCTCGCCGCGGCGTGGCGGCCGCGCTGGCGGGGCGCCCTGCCGGCGACGGTACTGGTCGTCGCCGCGGTGGTGGTCGCGGGCTTCGCGGCGCGCGCGGAAGTTTTCCTCAAGCAGGAAGCGCTGATCGAGGCGCGCAACATCTTCTCCAACCGCATCGCGATCTGGCACGCGGCGATCCATGCCTGGCAGCGCTATCCGGTGGCGGGCGTCGGCGTCGACAACTTCAAGCTGATTACCGAGGAGCGGCTGCGCGAGTGGCGCACGCAAGCCGGCAAGCCTTTCGACGCCGGGACCTATGCCTTCTTCCGGCACGGCCACAGCATCTACTTCAATACGCTCGCCGAGCGCGGCATGGTCGGCTTCCTGGCGCTGATGGCCCTGCTCGCGGCGTTGCTGGTGAGCCTGATCCGCCAGCGGCCGGGCGCAGCTGACGACGATGAAACCTGGCTGGTGTGGGGCAGCGCAACCAGCGCCTGGATCGTCACTTGCGGCGTCGGCCTGGTGAACACCACGCTGCACCATGAGCACGGCATCCTCGCGGCCCTGTTGCTCGGACTCTGGCTAGCGAATCGGTTGCACGTCCGGGCAGCGTGAATGAGTGCGCCGCTGCCCTTTGAGCTCGAGGCGCTACGCAAGGCGGTGAACTACCAGCGCTGGGTAGCCGACGCGGTAAGGCCGTATCTCGGCGAGAGCATCCTGGAAGTCGGGTCCGGGCTGGGCAGCATGTCGCGCTGGCTGCCGGTGCGGAAAAAGCTGGTCCTGACGGAATGCGAGCCCGCGCTGCTCGAGGAGCTTCGCGCCACGGCCCGGCGCCAGTTCGGCGATGACCCGCGCGTCAACGTGGCGGCCGGCGATGTGACGCGCGATCTGCCGCCCGAGCTCTCGGCCGGGCAATTCGACACGCTGGTGTCGTTCAACGTGCTCGAGCACATCGCGGACGACACCGGCGCGCTCGGGCGCATGGCGCGGCTGCTGCGCAAGCCGGGCGGGCGCATCGTCAGCTTCGTGCCGGCGCACGCCTGGGCGTTCGGCAGCATCGACACCGTCTACGGCCACGTCCGGCGCTACTCCTCCCGGTCGTTCGCCGAGCTCGCCGCGCGAGCCTGTCCGGGCGGCAGGCTCGAGGCGCGCTACTTCAACGCCTTCGGCCTGCCCGGCTGGATCCTGATGGGACGGGTCCTGCGCCGCCGCAGCATCGACATCCGCGCCATCGACCTGTTCGAAAAGCTCTGCCCCTACATCCGCGGCCTGGACGATGCCATGCACAGGTACCTGAAACTTCCGCTGGGCCAGTCGCTGCTCGCGGTCATCACCCTATGACGACACTGAGCGTACTGGTCCCTGCGTACAACGAGGAAAAGACCATCCAGCGGGTGCTGGAGGCGGTGGCAGCGCAGAAGATTCCCGGCGTCGAGTTGCAGGTGCTGGTGATCAACGACGCCTCGACCGATCGCACCGGCGAAGTGCTGAAGGGCTGCCCGGGCCTCTACCAGAAGCTGATCACGCTGCCGCGCAACCGCGGCAAGGGCGCCGCGATCATTGCCGGCCTGGAGGCGGCGGGCGGCGACTACGTCCTGGTGCAGGACGCGGACCTGGAGTACGACCCGCACGACTACGCGGTGCTGCTCAAGCCGGTGCTCGATTTCGGCGCCGAGCTGGTGATCGGCAGCCGCTTCCTCGCGCCGCTATGGACGCGCGTGAACTACTTCTGGCACATGGTCGGCAACCGGGTCATCACGCTGTTCTTCAACGTGCTGAACAACACCACCTTCACCGACATCTACTGCGGGTCCGTCGTCTTCAGGCGGACGCTGCTGCGCCCCGGGGAGCTCAGGCGCGAGGGCTGGGACCAGCAGGCCGAGATCCTGTCGCGGATCTGCCGGCGGGCGCGCGTCATCTACGAGGTGCCCGTCACCTACCACGGCCGCTCCTACGACGAGGGCAAGAAGATCCGCGCCCTGGACGCGCTGCCGGTGCTGTGGCGGATCCTCTCGGAGCGCGTCGCCGGCCTGATGGGCGCCCCCTAGGGCCGCCGCGTCGTGCTCGGGCGTATCGCCAGATACTTCGCCGTTGGCGGCATCTCCGCCGTTGCCGATATTTCCTTTTTCTTCGTTTTCGCCAAGCTCGCCGGCCTGCATTACCTGGGCGTGGCGACGGTCGGGTTCATCCTCGCCACCGGGCTCAACTACGTCCTCAGCGTCCGCATGGTGTTTACCAGCGGCGTGCGGTTCTCCAGGCGCAAGGAAATCGCGCTCGTCTACGTGGTCAGCGCCGCGGGGCTGGCCGTGAACCTGCTGGTTCTCTATGTCGCCGTCGACCGCATCGGCCTGGAGTTGATGCTGTCGAAGGTGATCGCGACGGGTTCGGTGTTTCTCTGGAATTTCCTGATGCGCAATTACTTCATCTTTCGCGAGCGCACGCAGCCAGGACTCTGACCACGCCGACGCCGAGCTCGACGCTCGCCGGATCAAACGCGGCGGCGGAAATCGCCGCGGCGAATTCGCGCACCACCACGTTGAGCGGCAGCTCCCTGGCCACCGGCACGGCGCGCCCGGCCACGCTCAGCTGATTCTCGACATGGTCGCGGAAGACGAGCGTCGCGCGCTCGCACACCACCTCGAGCTCGCGGACCTTCTGCGGCAGGTTGCTCGACAGGCGCAGATTCGCTTCGACGCCGCCGGCGAACGCGAGCGAAAGCTCGACCGTCACCGCGGTCGAGGTCGCCGCGGCGCGCGCGGGACTCGCGCCGAGCAGGTCGAGACACAGCGCGACGTCGTGCGCACCCCAGTCCCAGAGCAACGGCACGTCGGGCCGGGAAGGGCCGGGACCGCCCGCCTGCGAGCGGACGGCGCGCACCGCGCCGTGTTCCGGGAGGAGGCGCTTCAGCGCGCGGTAGGCCGGCTGAAAGAGCTGCGTGTGGCCGACCATCGTCACCACGCGCCGTGCCCGCGCCAGGTCGCGTACCGCCTCGGCCTGCGCGACGTCCAGGGTGAACGGCTTCTCGACGAGGACCGGGATGCCGGCGTCGATCGCCGCCAGCGCGATCTCGGCATGGACCTGCGGCGGCGTGGCGACGATGACGCCGTCGATCCCGCCCCGGTCGAGAAGGCCGCGCCATTCGCGGCCCGCCGTCCAGGCCAGCGCCGCGCCGGGCGTGGCGGCAATGGTGCGCGCGTAATTCCGGCCCCATGCGCCCGCGCCGATCAGCCCCAGGCGCAGCGGCGCCGGCATGCGCTAGACGATCTCGAGCTTCGGCAGCGGGACGATGAAGCGGGCGCCCGTTTCGCGGAACGCGCGGTGCTTGTCGATGATGGCGCGGGCGAAGTTCCACGCCAGGACGAGCACGTAGTCCGGCCGCCGTTCGTACAGCGCGCTCGCCGGCAGCACCGGGATATGCATGCCCGGCGTGAAGAGGCCCTGCTTGAGCGGGCTGTCGTCGACGATGAACTCGATCATGCCCGGCTCGATGCCGAGGTGGTACATCAGGGTCGTCGCCTTCGCCGGCGCGCCGAAACCGGCGATGCGCTTGCCCTGCCGTTTCAAGTCGCGCAGGAGCTGCACCAGCTCGCGGCCGTAGGCATCGATGCGCGTCGCAATTGCGTCGTAGGTCTCGCGCCGGCGCAGCCCGGCTTGCTGTTCCTGCGCCACGGCGACGCGCACCGAGGCACCGACGGGATGGCGGCCGGCCGCGGGCCGGGCGACGACGCGGATCGAGCCGCCGTGGGTCTGGACGCGCAGCGCCTCGACCAGGTCGAGATCGTGACTGGACAGGAACGGAATCAGCGGCTCGACCGAGTGATAGTCGAGGTGCTCGTGATAGATGGTGTCGAAGAGAACGTCCCGCGTCAGGTCGAGCAGGTACTGCACCTCGAAAGCGAACACGCCCGAGGGCTCGAGCAGGCCCGCCACGCCGCGCACCACCGATGACAGATCGTCGATGTGCGCGAGGACGTTGTTCGCGACCACCACGCTCGCCGCGCCGTGCTCGGCGCGGATCTCGCGCGCGAGCTTCGGGGTGAAGAAATCGGTGATGACGGGAATGCCCAGCGCACGCGTCGCCTCGCCGATCTCGCGCGCCGGGTCGACGCCGAGCACGCGGTAGCCGCGGCTGCGGAAGAACTTGAGCAGCGTGCCGTCGTTCGCGCCGATCTCGACCACCAGGCTGCCCGCGGGCGGGGCGAACCCGCCGATCACGGAGTCGGCGTACTGCTCGAAGTGCTTGACGAAGCTCGGCGAGGTTCCCGAGACGTACACGTAGTGCTCGTACAGCGCGCGCGGGTCGACCACGTCGAGAAGCTGCGCGTGCCCGCAGCCGGCGCACAGCCACACGTCGAGCGGAAAGCGCTGCTGCGGGGCGGCGAGCTCCTCGCGAGTGACGAAGGCGTTGGCGAGCGGAACCGGGGTGAGCGAGAGGACCTTCTCCAGACTCGCGCCGCCGCAGAGACGGCAGCGATCGCGGCGACGGCAGAGTACGTCCGCCGCGGCCATCGACTACGTGCTGAGCGGCGGGATGCGCACCACGTCCGCCTCGTAGACCTCCTGCGCCCTCGAATTCCTGCCGAGGACGAGGAACGTCGTGGCCTTCGGGAACAGCATGGCGTGCTCGATCATCGGCGGCGTGAAGAACAGCTGCCCTTCCCGGACCGTCACCTTGCGCGGCTTGCCGGTCTCGCCGTGCGGACGATGGTAGTAGTCGATCGCGCCTTCCAGCACGTAGCAGAAATGCCAGTCGCTGCGGTGATAGTGATTGGCGCGCACGCTGTCCTTGTTGGAGCGGATCAGCACCGCGCTCTCCATCATCAGGTCGACCAGCGGCTGGATCTCGCCGCGCGTATCGGCGAAGGGCTTTTCAAGCGGGACGATGACGTCGCGCGGCCAGAGCTTCTTCTCTTCCTCGGTCAGCGGCCGGATCTTCTTCATCGGCAGCGGAAATTCTATGCGAAAATCCGCGCGATGCTGCTCGTAACCGGCGGCGCGGGGTTCATCGGCTCGAATTTCGTCCTGTCGACGCTGGCGCAGACGAGCGAGGCGATCGTCAACCTCGACAAGCTGACCTACGCCGGCAGTCTTGCAAATCTGGATCCGGCCAAAGCAAACCCCAAGCACGTCTTCGTCCGCGGCGACATCGCCGACCGGGCGCTGGTGCGCTCGCTGCTGCAGCAGCACAAGCCGCGCGCCATCGTCCACTTCGCCGCCGAGAGCCACGTCGACCGCTCGATCGCCGGCCCGGCGGATTTCATCCAGACCAACGTCGTCGGCACCTTCGCGCTGCTCGAGGAAGCGCGGGCGCATTGCGAGAGGCATCGCGACTTCCGCTTCCTCCACGTCTCGACCGACGAGGTGTACGGCACGCTGACGCTCGATGAGGCACCGTTCAGCGAAGCGCGGCCGTTCGCGCCGAACAGCCCTTACGCCGCGTCGAAAGCCGCGGCCGACCACCTGGTGCGGGCCTATTTCCATACCTACAAGCTGCCGACGCTGACCACCAACTGCTCCAACAACTACGGCCCGCGCCAGTTCCCCGAGAAGCTGATCCCGCTCGTGCTTCGCAACGCCCTCGCGGGCAAGCGCCTGCCGGTCTACGGCGACGGGAAGAACCGGCGCGACTGGCTCTATGTCGACGATCATTGCGAGGCGATCCGCCTGGTGCTGGAGAAGGGCGCCGTCGGCGAGACCTACAACATCGGCGGCGAGTCCGAGCGCGGCAACCTGGACGTGGTGCGAGGGCTGTGCGCGGCGCTCGACCGCGCGCGGCCGCGCAAGAGCGGGCGCTACGCCGATCTCATCGAGTTCGTCGCCGACCGGCCGGGCCACGACCTGCGCTACGCGATGGACATCGGCAAGATCCGCCGCGAGCTCGGCTGGCAGCCGAAAGAGCGCTTCGAAACCGGGCTGGAGAAGACCGTGCAGTGGTACCTCGCGCACGGGCAGCACTTCGCCTCGCAGGCCGCATGAAGGGGATCATCCTCGCGGGCGGTTCCGGCACCCGGCTCTACCCGGTGACGCAGGCGGTGTCGAAGCAGCTCCTGCCGGTCTACGACAAGCCGATGGTGTACTACCCGCTCTCGACGCTGATGCTCGCGGGGATCAAGGACATCCTCATCATCTCGACCCCCAGCGACACGCCGCGCTTCGAGCAGCTCCTGGGCAACGGCCGCAAATGGGGGTTGCGCCTGAGCTACGCGGTGCAACCGAAGCCGAAGGGCATCGCCCAGGCATTCGTCATCGCCCGCGACTTCATCGGCGCCGACCGCGTCGCGCTCGTGCTGGGCGACAACATCTTCTACGGCCACGACCTGACCCGGATGCTGAAGAGCGCATCGAAGCGCAAGCGCGGCGCGACCGTGTTTGCCTACCCGGTCCGCGACCCGGAGCGCTACGGCGTGATTGCTTTTGACCGCAAGGGCAAAGCGCAGAGCATCGAGGAGAAACCGAAGCAACCGAAATCACGCTACGCCGTGACCGGGCTCTACTTCTACGATGCCAGCGTGGTCAGCATCGCTTCGAAGCTCAAGCCTTCGGCGCGGGGCGAGCTCGAGATCAGCGACGTGAACCGCGCCTATCTCGAGCGGGGCGAGCTGGAAGTCGTTCCCATGGGCCGCGGCATGGCGTGGCTCGACACCGGCACGCACGAGAGCCTGCTCGAGGCGGCGCACTTCATCGAGACCATCGAGCGCCGGCAGGGGCTGAAGATCGCCTGCCCCGAGGAAGTCGCCTGGCGCATGGGCTTCATCGACGCGCGCCAGCTCGAGGCGCTGGCGAAGCCGCTGCAGAAATCGGGCTACGGCGAGTACCTGTTGCGCGTCCTCTCGGAGCGGCTCTTCTCATAGATTGATCTTGGTGTAGACCAGAAGCTGGACCGCGTCGATGCCGGGCTCCCGGTTGAGCGGGAAAGCGACATCGATGTGCAGCACGTTGCCGACGGCCGAGCGGTCGGTCAGCAGCCGCAGGCCGAAGCCGACATCGTTCAGCCACCCCGAATTGGCGGTGTTCGGGTTGCTGCCGCCCCAGGCGCGGCCGCCGTCGTAGAACACGGCGCCGCCGACACGCACTAGGCGAAAGGGATACCAGTCGGTGTAGACCCGTTCCTCGAGGTTGACGAGGACCGACTTGTTGCCGCTCTGGTAGCGCAGGGGATAGCCGCGCAGGTCGTTGTCGCCGCCCAGCGTGAGCGGGTTGGGAACGTCCGGGTTGCGCACCATGTTGCCGACGAAGGAGCCGAAGAAGGTAAAGCTGTGCGGCTGCCGGTGAAAGTAGCGGGTTTCGAGATTGGTCAGCTGCTGCTCGCCGTTCGAGGCATAGCGGCCGGAAGAGCGAAACTCGGTGCGCAGCTGACCCCGCTCGCCGACGTCAAAGCCTTTCGCGATGCTCGTGGCGTAGAGCCACTGCTGACGGGTGGAGCCGAGCCAGGAGATGGAGCGCCCGAGCTGCGCGGTCAGGCCGAAGCCGAGGTTGAAATCCTCGGGCTTGCCGATCTGGTTGTAGTTGACCCCGGTGCGGAAGCGGTCCTGGATCAGCTCGAGGCGATAGTACGGGGCCGTGACGGTGAGATCGGCGGGCAGCGCTCCGGCTGGAGACTCGCCGGGAATGCTCGCGTAGCTGTGGTCCTCGTACGAGATGCCGAACGTATGGCGCCGCGTCCAGCCGTCGACCAGCCCGCCCGACCAGCCGCCGAAGGCGTTCGCGGCGCCCTGCTGGTGCCGGTACGTGCCGGTGCTCTCGCCGCTGACATAGACCGGTTCGCTGCGCTCGCTGCTCGACGCCGACGCTCCTCCGGAGTAGCGCGAATCGAGGGCGAAGAACGGCCGGCTGATGGACGTCGCCCAGGACCTGCCGTCGCTCGTGTCCGCGTACGAGTAGCTGGCGTTGGTAAAGGGACCGAAGGCGTGCGGGTGGGAAACGTCGAAAGTATTGCTCGTCCGGTCGACGTTGGACGAACGGGAATAGCCGACGGAAAGACCGGTGCCGAACAGGTTCGCTTCCTTCAGGCCCACG
>Ga0134123_10003438_pt1 | contig 10308 bp, 8 predicted proteins | sample KB303_FD_96460 | JGI IMG/M metagenome (GOLD analysis project Ga0134123, IMG submission 96460) | Terrestrial soil microbial communities without Nitrogen fertilizer from Kellogg Biological Station, Michigan, USA - KB3-0-3 | ecosystem: Environmental > Terrestrial > Soil > Unclassified ...
CGACGCCCGCCTTGAGGCCGGTGGCCTCGAGCATCGGCTGCACGACTTCGTCGGTGGTACCCGGATACGTCGTCGACTCGAGCACGATCAGCATGCCCGGGTGCAGGTGCTTCGCGATCCCCTCGACCGCCGAGACGATGTAGGACATGTCGGGGTCCTTCGTCTTGCGCAGCGGCGTCGGCACGCAGATGTTGATCGTGTCGAGCTCGCGCACGATCGCGAAGTCGGTGGTCGCGTCGAGCCGCCCCCTGCGCTGCAGGTCCTGCACGTCGGCCGTGGGAACGTCGGGGATGTAGGAGCGGCCATCGGTGATGGCCTGCACCTTCCGCGAATCGAGGTCGATGCCCGTGGCGTGGAAGCCCGCCTTGCCCAGCTCGACCGCCAGCGGCAGGCCGACATAGCCGAGCCCCACCACGCCGGTGCGGGCGCGGCGGGTCCGAATCTTTTCACGAAGAGTGTCCGCTAACGCTGCCATCTACGTCTTCTCCTAGGAAGCTGAAACGCCCAGCATAATGCGTTTGACCCGGTCCCAGAAGCTCTCGACACGCACCGTGTCGAAGCGGGTGGGACCGGCGCCCGCGACGTGCAGGCGCACATGACCGTGTGAACCGGCGGTGACGGGTTCGGCGGCGGGAGCCGCCTGCGCCGCATGCTGCTGCCGCAGCAGCCGATACTCTTCGGCGAGCACGCGGCGCTGCTCGGCCAGCTCGATCTCGCGCTGCCGCAGCGCGCGTTCGCGCTGCTCGATCGCCGCGACCGCGGCGGTGGTGTACGCCGCAGAGGCGGCCCGCGCCGCGCTTTCTGCCGCGGCCAGGGCCGGCGCCGCAGCCACGGCCGCGGCCGTAGCGCTGATCGCCGACATGGAGACGGCCGCCGGCCGATCCTTCGTGTACTGCGTATCCTTCGTGTCCTTCGTATCCTTCGCTTCCTTCGTATCCTTGACTTCGGCGGGGAGCACGCCCGTCACCTCGAGCTCGGTCAGCACCTCGCTGAGCATGGCTGCATCGAAGACGGACCGCTCCTCGGCGTAGCCGAAGACGAGCGTGGCGTCGCAAATGACGTTGATGATGCGCGGCACGCCGCGGCTCCGCGCGTGGATCAGATCGGTCGCCTCGCGCGGGAACTCGAGCGGCGTCGCCAGCGCGGCGCGGCGCAGCCGGTGGTTGATGTAGTTGCACGTCTCTTCGGCGTCGAGCGGCGGCAGGTGATAGCTCACCGTGATCCGCTGGCGCAGCTGCTCGAGCTCGGGGGCGGCCAGCTTGTCGCGCAGGTTCGGCTGCCCGACCATCACGATCTGCAGCAGCTTCGATTTCTCGGTCTCGAGATTCGAGAGCATCCGCAGCTCCTCGAGCGACGGCAGGCCGAGGTTCTGCGCTTCGTCGATCACCAGCAGGACGAGCCGTCCCGCGAGGCGCTGATCGACCAGGTACTGCGACAGGTCGCGCAGCATCAGCGGCTTGCTCTTGCCCGCGGGGTCCAGCCCGAAGTCGATCATGATCGTCTCGAGCAGCTCGCGCGGCTCCAGCATCGTGTTGACGATCCGGCCGACCGACGTCTGGCTGTCGAGATTGCGCAGCAGCGACTGCAGCAGCGTCGTCTTCCCCGAGCCGATTTCGCCGGTGATGACGATGAACCCGGCCTGGCTCTCGAGGCCGTAGCGCAGGTAGTCGAGCGCTTCCTGGTGCACCCGGCTGGGATACAGGTATTCGGGATCCGGACTCAGCGCGAACGGGCGCTCCCGGAGCTGATAGAACCGTTCGTACATCTCAGATGCCTCCGACCTCCGCGCGGGCGCGCCACGCGCCGAGCTTCCGTTGCGCCAGGGCGACAACCGCCGACGCCAGGCGATCAGGGTGGTGGCGGATCTTGCCCGCCGGGTGTTCCGACACCAGCGGCACCCCGATCGCGCGCACCCCGAAGCGCTCGAGCGCATTCAGTTCGAAATTGCCCGTGACGATTGGCGTGGCGCGGCGGTCCTTGTAACGCGCCGCCAGCGCCTCCGGCACCGGCGTGGTGTTGTAGATCACGCAGTCGAACAGCTGCCGCCCCACGTGCCGCTCGATGGTCAGCAGGTGATCGAGGACGGTGAAGTTGTCCGTCTCGCCCGCCTCGGTCATGAGGTTGGCAACCAGGATCCGCATCGCGCGCGACGTACAGATCGCCTCGGCGACGTCGGGCACCAGCAGCGGCGGCAGGATGCTGGTGTACAGGCTGCCCGGGCCGGCCACGATCACGTCGGCGCGCAGGATCGCGTCGATCACCTTCGGCGAAATCGTCGGACGCTCGGGCAGCAGGCTGAGCCGGGCAATCGTGCCCCCTGCCTGCGCAATCGCGGTTTCCCCGCTGAGCACGCGCCCGTCCACGAACTCGGCGACGAGGGTGATCAGTTCCGACGTCGCCGGCAGCACGACACCGCACGCGCCGAGCATGCGCGCCGCCGCTTCGACCGCCGCGGCGAAGTCCTGCGTCACGTCGGCGAGCGCCGCGATCAGCAGATTCCCCAGCGCGTGCCCGTTCAGGCCGTCGCTGCCGCCGAACCGGTACTGGAAGGCGTCGGCGAAGTCGGACGGGGCCTCGGTCAGCGCCGCCAGGCAGTTGCGGATGTCCCCGGGCGGGATGATCTTCATGTCCGCCCGCAGCCGTCCGGAACTGCCGCCGTCGTCCGACGTCGTGACGATGGCGATCAGCCGATCGCGCGTGGCGTCGGTGGCGCCGTCGCGGAACACGACCGGGCGCAGCCCGCGCAGCACGTTGGGCAGCCCCGTGCCGCCGCCGATCGCGACGATGCGCATGGCGGGCCCGGAAGGGCTGTCCGGCTGGAGCGGCACGAAGCGCGCGTTGGACTGCGGCAGCATCAGAGCCCCCGCACTGCCTCGATCGCGGGACGCGCCGGGCGGCGATCGTGCTCCTCGGCATCGATCGCCGGGAGCACCTCGCGCAGCGCGCGCTGGTAGTCTTCGGGAAAGTCGATCTCGATCCACGGCAGTCCGCGCGTCCCGAGCGCGTAGAGCGGGCGCTCCTGGGCGAACTCGCGGAACGCCGATGGCGCCCATTCACGCAGACGCCCCTCGCCGACGATCCGGTCGAGGATGCCAACCAGGGCCGGCGCGCTCTTCGGGCCGAACTTCACGATGCCGAGGTTCTCGCCATCCGCCTCATCCGCGGGCATCGACTTGGACATGTCGACGACGCGGCCGCCGCGGACTTTGACCTTCATCTCTTCGTCACCGAACGGGGCCTGGCCGGGCTCGCGGTAAGCCATGAGCAACGCGGCGTCATGGTGTGTAGCGAGCAGGTCATCCAGGAGCCCGGGATGGAAGAGAACGTCACAATTCAGCACCACGAACCCTTCATAAAGCAGAGCTCGTGCCGTCCACAGCGAATACAGACTATTGGTTTCCGCAAAGCGGGAATTCTCTACGTACGCCGCGCCCGGTCCGCAGGCCTCGCGGACGCGGTCCGCCTGACAACCGACGACCACGACGATGTCGTCGATGCCGGCGCGTTCGAGCACCTGGATTTGCCGCTCGATCAACGTGAGACCGCCCGCCTCGACCAGGCACTTCGGCTTGTCGCCGGCCGTGCCGTTGAGCCGGGATCCCTTACCCGCCGCGAGAATGATGCCCTTCATGCCGTTTTCAATTGCGCCACCTTGCGCTTTCGTTCCGCCAGCTCCCGGAGTCGTGCGGCGTAATGCGCGCGGTCGACCGGTCCGAGAGCGACCACGAACAGCGCGAGATACAGCAAAGCTGCGGCCGCTGCCTCGACCAGAACTGTCGCCAGCCCGGCCGGAGTGACGCGCCGCGAGACGAACAGGGCGAACCCCACCACGGCCGCTGGCCAGACCGCCGGCCACACCGCCTGCCGGAAGGCGCGCGCCACCGGCACGTCGATGCGGCGGCACGCGGCAGGGAAGATGACGAACATCGATCCCGCGGCAATGGGCACCAGCGTGCCGATGGCGACGCCAATCAGGCCCAACGGCTTGATCAGCAGCGCGCTCAGCACGAGGTTGACCACGCCGATCGTGAGGTTGACGAACGCCAGATAGCGGACCTGGCCGGCCCCCTTCAGCAGCGTCGTGCTGGTGGCCGTCCCGACCCGCAACGCGACCGCGAAGGCGAGGATCTGGATCACCGGCGCGGCGCCGGCCATCGCGGGGCCCACCCAGGCCCGCACGAACGTGTCGGCCAGCACGATCAGCACCACGGCGACCGGAATCACCGTCGCCAGCGAGAGCCGCGTGCCTTCGAGCAGCAGCGTCTGCAGCCGGCTCTCACGCCCCGTGACGTCGGAATCGACGACCACCGGGAAGAGCACCGCGTTACCCTGGTTGGTCAGCCGTTGCGTACCGGAGATCACGCGATCGGCCACCGCCCAGATGGCGACCGGCGCGCTGCCCATGAACACGCCAATCACCAGTTCGTCGAGCTCGTAATTGAGCTTGTTCGCCCAGTCGATCATCGACGCGTAGATGCTGAAGCCGGTCACCTCGCGCAGCCGATCGCGGCGGAAGAGCGCGAGGCTCACCCGCAGCATCGGGAACACGCGGTAGGCGTTGTGGCGATAGACCAGGTAAGTGGCCATGCGTACCGACGTGGTGGCGGTGACCAGGCCGATCAGGCCGTAGCCGAGGAGCAGGACGATGACGTTGGCCAGGGCCACGGCCACGGCGGAGCAGACGGCGACGACGTTGTTGCGATCGAGCCGCTGGAACCCGACGCAGATGCCGCCGTAGACGGCAAAGGCGAAGTTCACCGCGACGTTCAGCCCGACGATCAGCAGGATCCAGCGGCCGGTCGTGACCTGCGCCGGGGTCAGCTTGAAGACGTGCTCGATGTTGAAGGCCAGGGCCATCACCACCAGGTAGGCGATGACGCCGAAGCACGAGAAGATCACGAAGATCGTGCTGGCCACCTCGTTCAGCGCCCGCGCGTCGCGGTGCGCGCGGTACTGCGCGACGAACTTGACCATCGCGCCGCCGTAGCCGAGATCGAGAATCGAGAAGTGGACGGTGATCCCGGCGGTGAGCGTCAGCAGGCCGTAGGCTTGCGGCCCGAGGTGGTGCAGGTTGAAGGGCAGCGTCAGCAGGCCGATGATCATCTCGACGCCGACCAGCGCGTACCTGGTGGCGATGTTGCGGGCGATCGTCTGCAGCGGCCGGTCGTCCCCCTCCACCCACACCGCGTCGGTCATGCCGCCCCTTTGCGGAAGAGCACGACCTTGACGGTGTCGAAGACGATGGTCAGATCGAAGACCACGGAGAGATGCTTGATGTAATAGAGGTCGTAGCGCAGCTTCTCCATCGCGTCTTCGAGCGACGAGCCGTAGCGGTACTTGACCTGGGCCCAGCCGGTGATTCCCGGCTTGACCGCGTGCCGCTGCTGGTAGAACGGGATCTCCTGCGAGAGCTGCTCGACGAAGAACGGGCGTTCCGGGCGCGGCCCGACGAAGCTCATGTCGCCGCGCAGGACGTTGTAGAGCTGCGGCAGCTCGTCGAGGCGCGTCTTGCGGATGAAGCGGCCGACGCGGGTGATGCGATCGTCGCCGGCCTTCGCCCAGATCGGCTGGCCGCCCTTTTCCGCGTCCTTGCGCATCGAGCGGAACTTCGAGAGCACGAACGTGCGGCCGTTTTCGCCGACGCGCTCCTGCCGGTAGAGCACGGGGCGGCCGTCCTCGAGCATGACCAGCAGCGCCGTGATCAGCATCAGCGGCAGCGTCAGCGTCGCCAGCGCCAGCGACAGGACGAGGTCGATCGTCCGCTTCATCAGCCGCGTCACGCGCGACACGCGGAAGCCGTCGGAGAAGATCAGCCAGGACGGGCGCAGGTCGTCGATCAGGATTTTCCCGGTGACGCGCTCATACGTCGTCGTCGCGTCCTCGACGCGGACGCCGGCCATCTTCGCGCGCAGCAGCTCCTGGACCGGCAGCTTGCCGCGGCGATCCGACAGCCCGACCACGATCCGATCGATGTGGTGCTGCGCGATCAGCCGTTCCATGTCCGACGGCGTGCCGACGATGGCCGGGTTGACGATGCGCTCGCCGATCCGTGAGGCATCGTCGTCGATGAAGCCGATAACCCGATAGGCAAAGTCGTGCTGATCGAGGATCTGGCGCGCCACCTTGCGCGCCGTGTCGCCGGTGCCGACAAAGAGCACGCGCTCCTCGAGCCTGAGCGACCCGGTGACCTGGTTGAAGACGAGCCGCCAGCCGAGGATGGCGACGAGGAAGACGAACAGCGCCGAGACGTAGATGCCGTTGCCGATCATCAGGTCGGGCTCGGCGAAGTAGAGCGCCGCCAGGATGATCGAGGCCGCCCCGGCCGCCTGCAGCAGGCGGACGATCAACTCGCGGCTGGAGTGGACCAGTGTCAGGTCGTAAAAATCGTTGTAGTAGAGACACAGCTGGCAAATCAGCGTGACGAGGGCAACCTTCCACAGATTCCCCGCCAGGTCCGGCGTGCTCTGGAACGCCGCCGCGAGCGCCACCGATCCGAAGATCAGCAGCAGCTCGCCGGCGAACACCGTGAGACTGCGCGTCGAGACGTAGCGGTTGAACAGCTGCATGGCCGTGTCCCTTCGACTCGTTACCCGGCCACGTACCCGTAGCCGTCGTAGCGATACGCGGTCGACGACTGGCCGGCGTCGTTGAGGACCAGCCCCAGCACCTTGGACAGGTCGAGGCCGGAGAGCGCGCGCTCGATGGCCGGCTTCGGCGTGACGCCGGCGCGGACGATCATCAGGACGCCGTCGGCGACCGCCGAGGCGATGGTGACGTCGGCGAGCGGCGCGATCGGCGGCATGTCGATGAGGATGCGATCGAAGCGCGTGCGCAGCATGTCGAGGACGCGGCGCATCGTCGCCGACCCGAGCAGCTCCGCCGGGTGCATCGGGATGATCCCCGACGGCAGCACCGTCAGCCGATGATCGCGGACCGTGACCAGCGCGTCGTCGATCGACGCGCCGCCCATCAGCACGTCGCTCAACCCCGGCGTCTCGGCGATGCCGAACAGCCGGTGAATCGCCGGCCGGCGCAGGTCGCCGTCGACGAGGAGCACGCGCTGCTGGAACTCCTGCGCCATGGTCAGCGCCAGGTTCGCCGCGGTCAGCGTCTTGCCGTCCCCCTTGTTGGGGCTGGTGACGATGATGGCGCGCACGGCGCGGCCGTTTTCCGATCGCGCCAGCCGCGTCCGCAGCGACCGGTACTGCTCCGCGGCCAGCGACTGCGGCGCGAGCGCGGCGACCAGGCGGTGATCGATGCCGCCGGTGACCTCGCGAGCGGCCGCCGGCGGCGCCAGCGGCGGCGCCATGATGCCGGCCGGCAGCGACACGGGCGGCGGCTCGGCGCGGCTGACGATCGGCGGTTCGGCGCCGCGCGTCCCGACCGGCGCGTCGGCGAGCGCGGTCGCCGGCGGGTCTACGGTGAGCGCGCGGGTGCGGTGCACGCCTCCCTCGCGTTCGGCCTTCCTCAGAATCTCCTGGATACGGCTCATGATCGTCTCTCTCCTCAGGCCTTACGCGGGAATCCGCGGAATCTCGCCGAGCACCGGCACTTCGAACTCGTTCTGCAGCGCGCGCGTGTCATAGACCGAGCGGTCGAGGAACTCGCGGCCGAGCGCGGCGCCGGCGCCGAGCACCAGGCCGGCGACGATGGCGAGGGCCATGATCTTCAATGGCTTCGGCTCGATCGGGCTCTTCGGGAAATCGGCGGGGTAGAGCACGCTGAAGCGCTCGCCTCCCTGCTTGCGGACGACGTCCTCGGCGACGCGCGCCTGCTGGTAGCGGGTCGTGAGATCGGCGTAGCGCGTCTTCTCGAGGCTGTACTCGCGCTCGAGCGAGGTCAGCTCCTGCTCGACCGCCGGCGCCGACTCGACGCGGACCTGGTACTCGCCGATCTGCCGCTGCGCCGCCGCCGACGCGTTCTGCAGCTCGCGGATGTGCAGGCGCGCCATCTCGCGCTCCTGGATCTTGCCGCGGTAGATCGGGTCGGTCTTCAGCACCTCATCGCGATTCGAGGGCTGGGTCTTCGAGGCGACGACCTCGGCTTTCGCCTGTTTGATCTCTTCCTGCAGACGAATGACGTCCGGATGCTTGTCCTGGTAGCCGAGGGCGCGGTCGCTGGCGAGCTGCGACTGCAGATCGTCGACCTTCTTCTGCGCCGCCTGCGCCGCCAGCAGGCTGCTGTTGGTCATGCCCTCGACCCCGGAGCCCTGGCGCATCGCGTCGAGCTGCGACTCGACCATCGACAGGTGGTCCTGCTCCGAGCGAATCTGCATCGACAGCGACTCGAGCTGGCTGCGCGCGCCGTTGACCATCGACACGTTCGAGGCGATCTGCTCGGGCAGGCGGCCCATGTAGTTCTGCTTCTTCGCGCGCAGCTTGTTCTCCAGGTCGGCCAGCTTGGCCTGCGAGTCGGCGAGCGCCTGCTCCAGCACTTCGGTGGTGTTCTGGGTCCTCACGACCTGCGCCTTGGAGTTCTCCTCGACGAACACCGACGCGACGCGGTTGGTGATGCGCTGCGCCCGATCCGCATCCTTGTCGGTGTAGCCGATGTAGAACAGGTCGATGCCGCGGGTCGGATCGATGCGGCCGGCGCTCGCACCGATGGGCGTCGGCACCTCGATGTTCTGGGCGAGGTTGTCGCGCAGCCACAGTGCGACGTCGGCGGCCGGCTTGGAGCGGTTGATCCCCTCTTCGCGGATGACGCGCTCGAGCACGGTCGGGCTGAGCAGCAGCTGCTGGATGGCGCGCTGCCGTTCCGCGGGGTCCATCGAGCTGACGCCGCGCAGCAGGTCGGGTGCGAGCGTCGCCGACTGCATGCCGATCGTCGCCCGCGACAGGTACTTCTTCGGCCAGACCGCGACCGCGGCCGCGCCGAGCGCGATGCACACCAGCAGCGGCACGATGAACCACCACTTGCGGCGGTTGACCGCCGCCATGTAGTCGAGGGGATGAAAGGTCTGTTGTTCCATTATCGAATCCTCACCGGTTCAGAGATCGAGACCTGCGCGCCGATCACGTGGCGGTTGATCTGGCCGCCGGGCCGTGTCGTGTCCTGGCGCGAAAAAGCCCAGTAGCCCTCGAGGCGCATCCAGCGCTGCAGGGCGTAGCCCACCGTCGTGTTGATCCAGGTCGAGCGGCGCTCGAACTCGAACGAGTCGAGCGGATCGAACGGATGCGCCCGCAGCCACGACGCCGTTTCCTGCACGTAGAGGCGGTTGCGCGAGAGCGGCATGCGGACATAGCCCGACACCTCGTCGTTGCGCCTCGGTCCGCCGAACCCGAACGAAGGCTTGTAGTCGCGGTTGTATTCGGCGCCGAGGATGGCCCGCTCGCCGCGGTGCGTCAGCTTGGTCTCGACGAAGGGGCCGGTCTGGCTCAGATCGCGGAGCGCATCGTTCAGGTGCGACACGCCGGCGGCGATCTCGACCGAGGTCCGCTGCGCGACGCTGTAGCGCAGCAGCGCGCCGGCTTCGTGGAAATTCTGCCGGCGCGTCCCCTGGTTCATGTCCGAGTGCCGGAAGTTGTAGGTGCCGCCGAACGACAGCCGTTCGGTGAAGCGATGCGTCAGATCGCCGCGGATGCCGTGCACCATGCCGCCGGTGCGCGGATCGTTCGGCTCGAACCGCTCGAATTTCACCCAGCCGTTCTCGTAGCGCACGTCGAGATCGAGGCTCCTGGTCAGCCGCGCTTCCACGCCGCCGCCGACGGTGTTGTGCCGCGCCCCGAGACGCTGAAACGGCAGGTCGTTGAGCTCCAGCCGATCGGTGGTGGCGACCTGGTCGAACTCGTCGTTGGCGAAGATCAGCACGCGCCGGGTCAACTGCTCGCGCCAGTTGACGTAGGCGCGGTGATCGGTGCCGTTGAGCGCGCTGAGATCGAAGTAGCGGTGCAGCGTGCCGCGGTAGGCGCTCGAGAACGTGGTGCGCGGGCTGCGGAACTCGAGCTGGCCGAACGGCTCCATCTGCAGCATCGTGTCCGACGCGGTGTTGCCGTTGCCGTCGGGCCCGGCAATGGCCACGTTGCTGTCGAACATCGGGCCGATGGTGACCCCCGGCGTGAACGTCCACCCCGGGATCGACCACGACTGGATTTCCGACGGCTGCTGCGCGGCGGCCGGCGCGGCGGCGCCCAACGCGCAGATCGCGAGCACGGCGGCGAGCGGTGAACGTGGCTTGCAGAACGGCATCTCGCCCTCGCTCACTTCACCACGACGGTGTCGCCCGGCAGCAGCTGCAGCGGCTCGCGGCGGTTGTCGTAGTCGTCGCCGACCGCGTCCTTGTAGTTGAACGTCTCCCGCTTGCCGCTC